>Ga0247670_1000244_pt1 | contig 14844 bp, 33 predicted proteins | sample CNK11_metaG_FD_183042 | JGI IMG/M metagenome (GOLD analysis project Ga0247670, IMG submission 183042) | Soil microbial communities from Purdue University Martell Research Forest, Indiana, United States - CNK11 | ecosystem: Environmental > Terrestrial > Soil > Temperate forest > Bulk soil...
GCGGCGGGGGGAGCTGCTGCGCGAGCGCCAGCTCGAGCACGGCCGTGTAGCGCGCGCTGCGCGCGCGCAGGTCGTGCGCCGCGGCCGCTCGGCGCGCGATGTCGCGCCGGGCAGCCCCGTCCACCAGGTCGGCGCGGTCGTTCAGTCGGTTCAGCGATGCTTCGGTCATGGATGCCCTGCCCTCCATGTCCGCCGGGAACTGGACGCACCGATCCCCTCGCACCACTTGACCATCTGGCGGCTGTCAGCCCGCTCGCCTAGAATGGTCGGTGCGTTCGGGGCTCGAGTGGCCCACTCCCCCACGGACGTCTCTGACGCGGCTACCGCTCGATACGGTGGCCGCGTCGCTTTTCGGCTTCAGCTCTTCGTCGAGACCTCCTCGTCGAAGAAGAAGCGCGCCTGATCGGGGTGGGGGAGCGAGGTCAGGTGACGAGAGCCACTGGTCTCTACATTATGGAACCTAGCCATTTTGCGGGTGCGGTCCAGGGGGTCCTCCCGTTCCCCGTCGCCGCCGTCACCGTCGGGTGGCAGCTCCCATGCCGCCTGCGTCACGTACTCCACCACCAGGTCTCGTCGAGGAAGCTGCAGCGTCTCGCGCAACCTCCGGATCGCGTCCATGTGCCCGCCTGGCGCGACGTCGAGCTTGAAGCTCGTCCGCACTTCCTTGGCGGGGTGCTGCTGCTGCGCGGCGAGCTGGCGCACGCGCTGCGCGAACGGAAACAGCTTCGGCTGCGTCCCGAGCACGATCGCGTCGTACGCGTGCGTGACGAGCACCTGCAGCATCTGGCTGGCGTTCAAGCGCGGGCGCGCGCGCAGGCCGAGCTCGGCCAGGCGCTTCGGGGTCTCCGTCCCCAGCGAGAACGGCTGAGGCGTCAGGCGTTGGACTTCTGCTACGGCGGTCGCACTCACGGGAGTGAGTATGTATACCGTCGTATACGTCAGTCAAGTTCCCCGCAAGTCAGCGGACCACATCAGGTTTTTGTCCGGACACCGACGGGAGTGCTGCTTTCCGCCCTGCCCCGCAACAGAAAAAAAGTGTGTCCGGACCTACGTGTCGATCCCCGGGATCTGCTGCTTTTCCGCTGCGGCCGTAAAGGCCGGCCAGCGCCTGCAGGCGGCCTATTCTGTCGTCCCGGGGCTCGTGCGACATGCTCTGCAGCGTGCGCTCGAGGTCTGACGCTCAGGCGAACGTGCGCGACAGCGACAGCGCGAGCGCGAAGCCGAAGACGATGCAGGCGACGTTGGTGATGAGCTGCTCGCGCTCGCGAAACCGGCGCTGCTGGCAGCTCTCGAGCCACTCGACGCGCTCTTCGAGGGTGATGGGCTGGATGCTGATGCTTGGGGGGTTGGGGATGTCCTTCACGGCTTCCATGGTGGTTTCTCCGTCGGTGGATTGGTTTGCGCGCGCTCGACGATGCGAGCGAGATCGGACGGCCGGCCGCGCGCGACTGGCAGCAGCGAGAGGATGCGGCTCGCGACGGAGCCGATGAGCACGCCCACCTGCAGGCGGTCACCCATGGCGTAGAACGCCAGCGCGGTGAGCAGCACCGCGACGACGATCAGCACCTGCGCGACGGGCCCGAGCACGAGCAAGCGGCGCTTCATGAGCGCAGCGCCCAGTAGAGGCCGAGCGCGTTCCCGAGCAGCCCGGCGCCGGCAACGACGATGCGGCGCAGCGGCGTGGTCTCGGGCAGCGAGTGGTCAGCGACCACGCCCGCGATGCCGCCGGCCACGCCCGCGGCGAACGTCAGCACCACGAGGCTGCGCAGGCTGACCTTCACAGGAAAAAGGCCTCGACCAGGCCGGCGAGGGCACACCCGGCGACGACGCCCAGGATGACGGTCATCTGCACCTGGCCCTGCACCTGCGCCTGCGCGACGCCGCCGGCCGTCTTGGCGCCGGTGACGAACGCGTCGGCCGCCGCGCCGAAGCGCCCGTGAAAGAGGTCGCTGAGCGCGGTGTCGACGCCGCCACCGGCCGCGCCGATGGCGGCGCTGGCGTCGAGCTGCACCGGGCGCACCTTGTTGGCCACGTACACGCCCGCGAGCGCGCTGCCCGCGTAGAGGCCGACGCGCAGCACGGGGCCGATCACGGCTTCTTCTCGGTGATCGTCGTCGACTTGAGAGCGTCGGCGAGCTTCTGTGCGTCGAGCGGGTGCAGCACCTCGAGCACGCGGCGCGTGAGGTCTTCGCCGAGCGTGGTCGCGTGCGCGCCGAACGCCGCGGTGCACGCGCTGGCCGCGAGGATGCCGGCCACCGGCGACACGAAGACGGCGAGCGCGGCCGAGGCGCCGCCGCACGCTGCACCGGCGATCGTCTTCCAGTTCCGCTTGAACCAGCTCATGGGAGTACCTCGACTTGCTTGGTCGCCGTGACCGGCGGCTCCTCGGTGAACGTGAGGGCCGCGTTGAGCTTGTCGAGCGCGACGAGCACCTGGTCGTGCTCGATCTCGAGCGGAACGAACTGGCGCTCGATCGCCTCGCGCTGCTCGGCCAGCTGGCGCTTCGCGAGCACGAGCTCGCCCAGACGCGTGCATCCGGCCTGAAACTGCGCCTGGAGCTCGGCGCGCGTCACGTGTAGCTCCGCGCGGTCTTCATGAGGGCCACGAGCTCGGCCTGCAGCGCGAGCAGGTTGGCGCGCGCCCCGGCGCTGAGCGCCGCGGCGGTCGTGTCGAACCCGATGTCGCCATTGGCGGGCTGGTAGGTGATTTGGACGCCGGCATTGCCAGCGCCGACGCGCACGATCGAGACGCCGACGCCGAGGCCGGCGGCGTTGTCGGGGTCGGCGAATACGATGGTCTTCGGCATGGTGTTTCTCCCTTAGCTGAGCGCCTGCGCGGTGGTGAGGCTCTTGAGGGTGACGCCGTCGGAGTACTTCACGCGCGCCTGCAACGTGTTCGAGCCCTCGATCAGGTACCAGGTGATCTGGGATGCGAGCAGGTCGGCGTCCGTCGGCGCCGAGTTGGGCACGGTCACGAACATGCGGCCGTCGAATTTCACCGACCACTTGGAGACGGTGTTGTTCTGGATCTGCGCGAGCCAGCCGGCGGTGCGCGTGACCGCGGTGTTCAGGATGACGTCGGCGCTGGTCGCCGTGGTGGTTGCTGCTTGCAGGCGACCGACCAGCTTCACCATCGTGTCGACCACGCCGTTGCCCGCCTGGATGCTGATGTCGTTCGCGTTGCCGACGATGTTGTGGGCGTTGATGAAGCGCACGCCCGCGGCCGACGACAGCACGCGGAGGTTGCCGGCCAGGTAGAGGTCCTTCGGCCGCGTCGCGCCGCTCGCGCCGATGTCGAACGCGTTGTCGGTCACGGCGAGCCAGTTGCCGCTCGCGTCGATCTGCCAGCGGCCGATCGAGTTGGTCGAGAAGCCGAGGATGTTGGTGCCGACGCCGTAGAGACCCATGACGCCGTTGCCGAGCTGGAGTCCCGGCGCCGACGCGCCGCCCGGCGACGACAGCACCAGCGCGCCCGCGGCGTTGAAGGTGAAGGTGTTGCCCGCGCCGTTCGTCAGCGTGACGAGGTTGGTCCCGGTGAGCGCGAGGATGTTGTTGGCGTCGAAGTGGACCGACGTCGCGACGCCGCCGTTGGGCAGCGCGCCTGCAGGATGGACGCTCATCAGCCTTCCGCCCTGTACATGAAGCGCGCCGTGGCCGCGCCCGCGCCGTTCTTCACGCTGACCACGAGCGTGTCGAAGGGCTCTTCGATGATGTCGAGAGCCTCGACGACGCCCGCGGCGATGGTGCGTTCGACCGAGCCGGCTCCGTCGAGCACGAGCTGCGATCGAAGGCCGGCGCTGCTGTCCGTGCTCACCGGGTCCGCGCTTTGCTCGGTGGTGAACGACCGTGCGCGGTACTGCTGGCCCTCGACCTTGTAGGTCAGCGACTGGGTCATCGACAGGATCGAGATGCGCGCGCGCAGGTATCCGTAGAGCGGGAACTCGGCCGCCACCTGGTAGCCAGCGGCGGTGGGGAAGTCGGGCGCGCTCCGGATGGTCGGCGCGCGGCGACCCTGGAACGCCGGGGGCATCTGATAGTGGACCTTCACCGCGAGGATCGGGGCGAGCGTGCTGAGCAGCGGCTCGCTGATGTAGCCCTGGATCTCGGGGCCGTAGGGCATCACGCGCCGCCACGGCATGATGTCGAGCGGCCCGGTGAAGGGCCCGAGTGCAGGTGCCCCGACGGCGAGGAACGCGAAGCCGCCCGAGTGCTTCACGATGCAGCAGTCGATCTCCGACGAGCAGTCGAGCTCGACGGCCGCGTAGGCCTGATGCTCCTCGTCGGCGATGTGGATGATCGAATAGCGCTCGTTTACCGACGACGGGACGGGCGTCAACATGTACGGCTGCGAGTAGATCTTCGGCGAACGGCAGCCCATCAGAGCACTCCTCGCTTGTCGCCGCCGTTGAAGATGGACGGCGCCATCGTCGACTGCTTGGTCTTGGTCGGCGGGGGCGGCACGGTGCAGCCCTCGACGGCCGCGCGCCGCTGCGCCTCGGCCTCGCTGATCTGGATGCCCGTGTTGGCGTCGACGAGGATGCCCCCGGCGCGCGCGAAGCTGCACCCGACGACCTGCACGGGCAGCTGCGTGGTCGCCGGTGCCTCGAAGCCAGGCTCACCGAAGCCAGGTTTCGGCGCAGCGCTCGCGTACTTCTGCCAGACGAAGTAGACGACGACCGCGGCGCCGGCTGCGATGAGCGCGTTGCGCACCGGCTCAGCGCTCCTCGTAGATGATGGCCGCGGCGACCAGCACGGCGACGATGAGCCACGGCCAGTGCTCCTCGAGCATGCTCATCAGGTCGCCGCTGGTCGTGTTGGTGCTGTCGGCGAGCGCCGCGCCCGCGGCCGCGCCCTTCGGTATCGCCGCGGGGAACCCGCCGCTGCCGATCGTGGTGTTGGCCGTGTTGGCGCGGTTGTCGACCGACGGCACGGTGGCCGACGGCTCGCCCCGCGGGTTGCCCATCAGCGGGTTGGAGAAGCCGGTGCCGTAGAGCGGCAGCCCGCCCGCGAGCGGGTCGGTGCCGGGAGGAATCACTCGGTCGGGTCGCATGTCGCACCTCGAGTTGCAGTCACACATGAAGCCTCCGCACGAGCGCGAGCAGCTCGGCGCGCTGCAGGTAGAGCGCGATACCCGCGGCGCCGAGCACCCACGGGCTGGTCACAAGCGGCTCGAGCAGGTCCCAGACGATGGAGAGCGCGCCCTTCCCCACCGCCGCCGCCACCTCGCGCGCGGCCGCGCCCAGGCGCCCAGGGAGCTCCTGCGCGGACTCGACGATGGCGGCCCACAGGTACGAGCCACCCGTGTAGTCGGGCTGCGCGCGGTCGACGTCGACGTCGATCGCGATGTCGCCGATGGTGTTCCAGAACTTGTCGGCGCCCTCGAGGGTCAGGGTGCTGTTGGGGTCGAGCACGCTCGAATCGAGCGCGCCGACGCCCGCCACCATCGCCGCGCGCAGGTCGGCCGCGTGGCGGTTGTAGTTGTCCACCATGGTGACCGCGGCGTCGAACGTGAGCACCCCGCGGTATGCGATCGGGTTCGGGTTGAGGCCGGGCGGGTTGGTCTTCGTGTAGTCGACGCGCGGTCGGCTGAAGTCGAGCGTGAAGATGCCGCCGTTGCTGCCGTCGTCGAGGCCGCACAGGCGGTTCACCTCGGCTTCCCAGAACCGGATGACCTGCTGCACCGCGTAGCCACGGGTGACGCGCGCGACGGCCTTGTTGTTCGTGCCCGTCTCTTCGCCGAAGAGCTCGACGGCCTTCACCCGCTGCGCGATGTACACCTTGATGTAGTCGTCGACGCCGCCCACGGGCGCGACGGGCGCGCCCTCGTTCGACGTCGCGCCGGTCGCCTCGAGCTGGGGTGCATCGTCGCCGCCGAGCAGGTAGACGACGCCCGCGACCCCCGCGCCGATGGCCAGCGCCGGGACGATGTCCGCCTTCAGGTTCATACCCACCCCAGCTGGCCCGCGACCCACGCCGCGCCGAGCGCGAACGCGAGCGCGAGCACCGCGTCGACGCCCAGGCCGCTCGAATCGTCGTCGGGGTCGCCGTCCTCGGGGTCGGCGTCGCCGTTCTTGCCGGCCTCGTAGATGGCGAGCAGCTCGTTGAGCTGGCTCTGCCGCTGCGCCTGGCTCGCGCTGCCGTGGCCGAGCACGACCAGGTGGTAGGTGGCGACCGTCGGGATGGGGCCGACCCACACGAGGCCGTCGGTCAGCATCCACGACTTCAAGACGCCCTCGAGCTGGCCCAGCGGCTTGCCCGCCTGCTCGCCGCCCGCGAAGACCTTCATGTCGAGGAACTTGTGCGCGCCCCGCGCCAGGTCCGGGAGGTCGTCGTCGGCCAGCACGGCCTGCGCGACCTGCCCAGCCCAGCTCGTGGGGTCGAGCGTGGTCGCCGCGTAGCGCCCGGCCTGCTCGCCGAAGTAGCCGCGCGCGGCCACGACGTTCGAGTAGGTGAGCTTCGCCTCGATGCTCTTGCCGCCGTCGAGCTGCGCCCCGTTGCGGATGGCCTGGCCGATGGCCACGGCCGCGGCCGCCTTGCCGACGACGGGGCCGCCGTACCCCTCCGAAGTGATGCAGCGCGCCAGCGCGTACTCCTCGCGCGAGAGCCCCGCCTGCGCGGCCAGGTCGGCCGGCGAAGCGAGCGCAATCTTCACCATGCCGCCCGTGCCGGTCGGCACGGTGGTCACGGTGGCACGCGTCAGCGCGGTGTTCGCGCCGGGGCTCGAGAGAGCCGCCTGGAGGTCGGCGACGCTCATGGATTAGGGCGACGGGGTGAGCTTCCCGGCGAGCTTCGTGCCGCCGACGAGCGACGCCGCGGTCAGGACGCCGAAGAGCACGCCGCCGCCCGCAGCCACCGGCCGCAGGTCGTAGCCCTTCACCATGAGCGCGGCCGGGAGCTTCGCCGCGACGCGGCCGCCCACCTCGAGCACGATGCCCGCCGCGAGGAACGCCTTACCCAGGTTCATGAGGTGCTTCATCGGTCGTTTCTCCTTCAGCGGATCGCGAGGCCCGTCTTGGGGTCGTGCGCTGGAATCGCGGTGTGGCCCGGGGTCTTCCAGATGCTCGTGCACCGCGCGAGGCCGTGAGCCTTGACGCAGTTGTCCCAGGTGTTGTCGTCGCCCTGCTTGAAGACGTCGTCGGTCAGGCCACCGAGCTGCATCACGATGGCCTGCACCTGCTCGTACGTGACGTCCTTCGGGAGGCCGAGCTCGGCCGCCGTCGCGTCGTGCTGCGCCAGCTGCTGCATCGTCAGCTGCATCTCGGCCTTGCAGGGCACATCGCTGCCGCTGTCGAGCGCGGCCGAGGTCGCGCGCGCCGCCTTCAGCGCGCTCCCGACGTCGAGCGTCGCCACGCCGGTGAACAGCCCGACGGCGAACGACACCGTCTCGGACGCGTTGAATAGCGAATGCGTGTCCTGCTTCTGGAGGCAGAGCCGGAGCTCGCGCCCGAGGTACGTCTTCTGAAGCATGAGCTGCGCCAGCTTCGGGAGGTCCGCCTTCGTGAATGAGCGCGCGCCGAGCGCGGACGCGCTGCCGCCACCGAAGAGCATGAACAGCCCCACGGCGCCGGCAGCCAGCCCGATGAGGACCGCTGGCGACAAGGTCAGAACCAGCCCTTGATGTTGTTCCAGACCGTCTCGCCGCCCTTCACCACGGCCACGCCGCCCTGGATGCCGCCCAGCACCTGGTCGAGCGTCGACTGGCTCGACGGCGGGGGCGCGGTCGGCGAGGGCTGCGCGTACACGGGCGGCGCGGGCGGCGCCGAGAAGCCCGGCTTCAGCTTCTTGTACAGCACGACGCCGCCGACGGCGACGGCCGCCAGGATGAGCACCGTCTTCGTGCCCACGGGCTTACTCCTTGCCGCCGACGGCCTTCATCGGCATCACCGACGCGTAGCGGCCCCAGCTCGTCGGGTCGACGCGGGTCTTGCTGAAGGTCTTGACCTTCGTGCCGGTGTGGCCAGCCACCTGCGAGATGCGGTCCTCGGCGGTGGTCGAGCGGTCGTCGCGCGGGGTGATGATGTCGGTCATCAGCACCACGTTCGAGACGCTGTTGGCGTCGAGGCGGACCAGGATCTCACCGTCGTAGAACGGCTGGTCCGGGATCTTGCCGTCCTGCGTCGGCCACCAGATGGGCAGCGCGCGCAGCGTCGACTGGACGAACGGATCCGTGCTCGAGCTCGGGTCGGCCTCGGACTCCTGCTGGAACTGGTTCTGGAGGACGTCGACGGGCTGCTGGCTGAGCTGGAGCGCGTCCACGGTCACGGTGCCGATGGAACTGATGTCCGTGCCGCCGGTGATGTGGTCGGCCGCCTTGTAGAGCATGAGCGCGCGCAGCGTGCCGCCGTAGACACCGGCGCGCAGGTCGACCGTGCCGGCCTGGGTCTGCGACTTGACCTCGCGGCGGCTCTTCGACTCGGTGGACTTCAGCGCCTCGCGGCACTCGACGAAGACCGTGTACGTCTGGGTGATGGCCGTGAGGCCCGAGCCCGTGCCCACCTGGCCGGCCGCGGCCGCGGTGAGCTCGATGCGCGTGAGCGCGTCGGCAGGCGTGGCGTAGTCCCAGCGGCGCTTGCTGCGCTTCGGCGCGAAGTCGAGCACCCACTTGACCACGCGGTTGGTCATCGTGGTCGAGATGGCCACGGCGGTGGAGTCGGCGACGGCGAAGCGACCGTTCTCGGCGATGTGCTTCGCGCGCACCTCCATGCCGGTCATGTTCCAGAGGTCGCCCTTGGCGTCGGTGACCACGATGCGCGGCAGCCAGCCATTCTGGCCGGCCGCGGTGATCGAGGTCGATCCGTCGGTGGTCGCGGTGATGACCCCCTTGATGATGAGTCGGATGATCTCGAGCCGACCGCCCCGAGGCCCGGTCGAACGGAGGAAGTTGAGAGGAACGGTCTTGCTGCTTCCACCGACGATCGCTAGGACTTCGGAGCGGTACACGTGCGACATGGGGGCTTCCTCGCTTCGCTGGTCAGCGGTTCGAGTTCCCAGGCTGTCGGCTGCAAATCGGTGCGGGGATTTCTCCCGCAGCCCGAAACGGCTGCGAGAATTGCGCTGCTACTCGTCGCTGTCGTCGTCGTCGTACTCGCCGCCCTCGAGCATCAGCTCGATGAGCCGGTCGATGATGTCGACGACCTTCTCGGCGGTCTGGTTGCCGGTGTGGCCCTTGATCTCGGCGAGCTCGGCGCGCAGCTCGAGCAGCACGTCACCGGGCGCCGCGTCGGGCTCGGGCGGCTCGGGCGGCGGTGGCGGCGGCGGCGGCGGCGGGGCGGCAACGGGCTTCTTTCGGAGCTTCATCTCGGACTCGTTTTCTCCGGGCGTCGTCGCGCGCCCGGTCGCGTTCAGTTGAGCCAGTTCGTTGTGCTGGCCGTGGTCGGCGTCGAAACGATTCGGGCCACGACGATCTGGGCCCCGGTCTGCGTCGACGCGTGGCGAATGGAGACGATCGTCAGGGCGCCGGTGCGAGGCACCGTCGTCGTCGTCGTCGGGCGCGCGTTCACCGCCCACGACCGCGGACGCCGCACCACGCGGAACGGGAGCTGCCTCCACGCGCGAAATGGCGTCCAACGGAGAGCCGGTTGCGGCGCGCAGGACCGCAGTGCAAAGCGCCGCATCGCGCGCCACGACCAGGTGAGCATTCACGCGGCCTCGTTCCTGCGCTCGAGCGCGAGCTGGAAGTCGAGCGCCGCCCACCAGTCGTCGGCGGCGCGGTGGTACTCCTCGGCCTCGCGCTCGCGCTCGAGCAGCTCGGCCACGTGGCGCTGCACCTGCTCCTCGAGCGGTTGCAGCGTCGTGCGCGACGCGCGCGTCACCGCGCCTGCCGCTTCCGCGGCGCGATGTGCACCGCCGTCGTCTTGCCGCACTCGATGGTGATGTGGTCGCGCGGCTCGAGGTCGGCGATGGCCTCGGCCAGGAGCGGGTCGAGCCCGAGCGCCACCAGGCGCTGCACATCGTGCGGGTCCTGCAACGGGAACACCTCGATGCGCGTCGCCTGGCCGGCCACGATCCGGTGCGCGTAGTACGCGCTCTGCATCGTCATGCCCAGCGCCACGCCGAAGTGGCGCCGCCGCGCGATGAGGTCGAGCCACTCGTCGGTCATGCCCTTCGCCGTCGTCGACGTCGACTGCACCGCCTCGTCGATCATGTAGAAGACGGGCGCGAATCGCCCGTTCTGCGCCTGCGCCATCGACGCCGCGGCTAGCTCGATCGCGAGGTCGCGCCCCTGGTCGATGATGATGGGCTTGTCGAGCACGTGCACGACGCTGCCGCCCCATTTCTTGATGCCGACGCGCGCGCCCTGAAGGCTGGTGTACCGCCGACTCGGAATGGAGCGGTCATCCATGAAGCCCAGGTTCGGGTCGGTGGCGAGCATGTAGCCGCCGGTCTCGCGCGTGCGGTCCCAGAGGTACCGACGGAGCCACCAGCTCTTCCCGGCCTTCTGACGGCCGACGGCGAGCACGGTCTCGTCGAGGTCGCGCAGCTTCACGGGCATCTACGGCGCCTCGACCTTGACCTGCATCACGCGCCCGATGCATTCGAACGTGAGCCGCTCGAACATTCGGACCATCGCCACCTCGCAGCGGTCCAGCTGGTGGGGGCCCAGGCCCATATCCCGCGCGAGCTCAGCGGCGAGCACCTCGTCGCCGGGCTCGGTGTACATGTTCTCCAGCGTCAGGCGGTCCCCCCCGCCTGGGCGCGCACGATGGTCACGCAGGAACATCAGCACGCGCTGACGCACGGCCTTTTCACCCGACGTCACGACGCAGGCGCCTCGGCCGCGCGAGGCGGCGCCGGGGGAACGCCCCAGAAGTTCGGCGGGCGCCGCGGCGACGGCGCGGTCGCAGCGGGCGGTGGCGGCGGCGCGGGCGCAGCAGCGGGCGGCGGCGCGCTCGCCGAGCTGCTCGAGCTCGCGGCCGCGGGCACCTCGAGCTCCTTGGCCTTGAGGCGCTTCCCGGCGTACCAGGTCACGGCGAGCTGGTAGCCGGTCGTGCTGCAGGCGACGAGCTCGGCGTAGTCGGTCGGGTCGCCCACCTCGGCCGGGAGCCACTTGTCGAGTGTGACTTCCCAGCACTTGCCGGTGACGACCAGGACGAGCTCGGGCAGCGGCGGCAGCGGAATCTCCGCGGCGCGGATGATGGGCTCGCACTGGCGCAGCAGCTTGACGATGTACGCGCTCGCGCCCCTGATCAGCGCGGCGCGCTCGGCCGAGGCCTTCGCCGCTGCGTCCTCCGCGCCCGCGGGCGGCGCGCCGCCGTCCTCGTTCGCAGCCGGCGCGCCCAGGTCGATCGGAGGGCCACCAGGTGGCGCGCCATCACCGCCCTGCCCGCCCGCCCCGGGGAGGGTGGACGGCGGGGCGGGCGGTTCCTGCGCCGCTTCTGACGCAGCTGGCGCAGACGGGGCGGGCGCCCCCGAATGAGCAGCGGGTTGCCCCGGCCGTCGACCTGGTCGACCGCGGCGCTGCTGGTAGCTCGCGAGGCGCTCGCGCTCCTCCGGCGTCCGTTCGGCCTTCGGCTTGCGCCGGACTCTACTTGCCCAGGATCGCTCGGTGGACGACAGCCCCATGGTTCGCATGGTGCCGCCGCAGAACGGAAGGAGCGTATTTCTCCCGCAATCCGTCACATGCAGCGCATTTCCCGACGCTGCACAGCCGCGCTAGCGTGCGCGGCTGCCGCAGCCCGAGCTCGTGCCCGACCAGCTTCATGTCGTCGCGTTCGTGCCTGCGCCTACACCGAGGGTGGCAGTACTGCGGCTCTCGGCCGCGCGCGCACGGCCGATCGAATTCGCGCTCACAGTACTGGCAGCGGAGTCGAATCCACCCAGTCTAGCCCGTTTTCGAGGTGGCGAGACGATGCGCGAGCGCCTCGAGCTCGGTCTCGAGGTCACGCAGCCGCTCGACGGCTGCATCGGTGCGCCCAGCGCGCTGGAGGTTCGTCACGGCTGCCTGCACCTCGGCGATGGCCACCCCAAGATGGAAGATCGCGAAGCCCTCGCGCTCGAGCTCAGCTCCGCTACGCGGCGTCACGGCCCACCGTCGGCGGGGAGCGGCACGCACACGCCCTCGAACGGCACCGACGAGACGCAGCCGAGGCCCGGACGGCACGCGTCGCCGATTCGGCAGCAAGCCTCGTTCACGTGGCCGCACGGAACCGGATCGAGGCTCGCATCCGGAAGCGTTGCATCGGGTGCAGCGGCTGCATCCGGTTGCGGCAGCGCAGCGTCAGCAGCCGGGCACATCGGCTCGTCGTCGTCGCACGCACCGACGAGCAGCAGCGCCACGACGCACAGCCGCCTCAACATCGCGTCACCCGGTCGAGAAGCGTCCGGGTGATGGCCTGGTCGAGCGCCACGAATTTCTCCGCCTGGCCGGCCGCTGCATTCAGCGCCCCGATGAACGCCGACAGCGCGATGCGCTTCCCAGCGTCGAGGCCCTCATCGTTCGCGATGTTGGCCTCGAGCTGCTCGCCGGTCGCGACGTCCCAGTTGCACAGCGCCTCGGCGAGCCCGCCCATCATCACCACGTGGGTCAGGTACTTGAACGGGTCAGTTATCTTCGGCTCCGACGGCATTGCTTCACACCTTCCTGCGTCGACAGCTCGGCGCGTTTCGGCCCTTTTCGTTGCGCGGCTTGCAGCTCGCGCATCGCCACCTGCAGCGCGCGCGCGGCGCGCGCCAGGCGCGCCGCCTCGACGTTCGAGATCGGCACCCGGAACGGGTACACGACGCGGCCGCCCACCTTCGCCAGGTCGAGCCCGGCGACCAGCTCCGCCGCGGCGTAGAACGACCGCAGCTCGATCGCGTTCAAGCGCCGGCAGCGCTCGCACAGCCCGACGTCGGGCGGCGCGCCGTGCCGCAAGCCGCACTGCTCGCAACGCACGTAGGTCTCGCAGACCCTGCACCAGCTGCGCGCGCTCGACGCTGACATCTCTCGGCGCCCGCAGTACTGACACGGGTGCTTGACCACTCCGCTGGTTCAACGGCCTTCCCCGTCGAAAAGTTGCATCGCATGCTCGCTGCGCCGGCCGGGTAGCGACGACCCACCGACGACGACGAGCACGCACGCGTCGAAGTCCACGAAGTCGCGTGGCGCCCACAGCCGCTCCACGCACGCCACGCACAGCCCGCCGAGCTCGCAGGCTTCGCAGGTCACGCGGCCGCAGCTCGAGCAGCTCGGCGCGGCCGCGGCCGCGCCACGCAACACCAGGCCCTTGCAGCTCGAGCAGACGTGCTCGAGCGTCGACGCGCGCGCGGTCACGACTGCTTCTCCAGGATGGAGATGAACTCGTGCAGCGTCGCGATCATGTCCTCGCGCTTGGCGTTCGCGATGAACGCCAGATCGCCAGCGAGACCGAAGTCGAAGAAGAGCAGGCAGAATCCGACGCCTGGTGGGCACAGCGCGCTAATCTCGAGGCCGACGTTGCGGCAGAGGCGCTCGAGCTCGGCCTTCCTGCTGCTGCTGCCGTTGTCGACGACGAATGGATTCGGGCCCGGAGGCCCTCTGCGTCGCCGGCTCATCGGCGCCCGCCTTCGACCAGGCGGAACGGAATCGGCGCGTCGACGTCGACGGCGTCCGCCTGGTCGAGCAGCTCGAGCCCGAGCAGCTCGGCGAGCTCGAGCACGCGCGCCGCGATCTCAAGCCGCGCGCGCGCCTCGAGCCCGGGCGGATGGCGCGCGAATTCCGCGGCCACCTGGTCGAGCTCGCGATACAGCTCGTCGAGCCTCACGAGACGTCTCCGCGCCGCACATGCCACGCCAGGTGGCCGAGAAGCGCGAGCCGTAAGCTCGTCGACAGCGGCCAGCGAATCACCTGCCAGTGCCCTTTGCAGCCGCGCGCGCAGCGCACGAGCGTCCGGCCGCCCCGAGGCGAGCGGTCGACGACAAACCCCTTGCCGATCGCGTGCTCGAGGACGAGGACGACGTCGGCGAGTTTCGCGTCGGCCAGCTCCGTGCTCACGCTTCACCCCGACGGAAAAAGCGGCTCAGCCGCGAGCCCATCGCGCCAAACAGCCCGCGGCGCGGCGCCCCCTTGTCAACAGCCTCTGAGCCGTCGCCGTCGCCGCGTTCGTCGACGTCGCCGAGCGGATCGGCGACGAAAGGCGTCGACGCATCGAGGACTCGCGCAGCGGAGTGCAGCGAATCGCCGTCGTGATGGGCTTGCGAAAACGTGCTCCGCGGCGAAGACGCTGAGCCCTCGATTCCATCCCGTCGAATCGCCTCGACGGTCGAGTTATCCACAGCGTTTCTAGGAAGACTGGCAGAACTAGATCCAGATCCAGATCCAGAGAAGAGAGCAGAACAAGTAGCTGTGCAAATTGCGTTATCCCCAGAGCTGCCCACAGCTTTTTCGTTTCGCGCTCCGAGGCCCGCTGCGAGCGCTTTCGTGCCCATCGTGTAGACGTTCCTGACGTGCGAATTCTGGTGCGCGTCGGGCGCGTCGGAACGCAGCGAGCGCGGCCGTCCCTTGCGGGCCCGATCGGAGCTCGTGACGTAGGCGCCGCCCAGCTTCGTCTGGGTGGCCGGGACGAGGATGGGTGTGACGATGAGCCAGCCGTCCCGCAGCTCGGCCACGGCGCGCCACACGGGGCGCAGCGAGGTGCAGCGGAACGCGTACGCGAGCTCGCAGGCGCCCACCTCGAGCCCAGCCGCCCCGCCGGCAACGAAGTGCGCCACGAGCGCCAGGATGGCTCTGGCGAGCTCCGAGAGGCCCACGACGGGCAGCGGCGGGGGGAGCTGCTGCGCGAGCGCCAGCTCGAGCACGGCCGTGTAGCGCGCGCTGCGCGCGCGCAGGTCGTGCGCCGCGGCCGCTCGGCGCGCGATGTCGCGCCGGGCAGCCCCGTCCACCAAATCA
>Ga0247670_1000245_pt1 | contig 14841 bp, 15 predicted proteins | sample CNK11_metaG_FD_183042 | JGI IMG/M metagenome (GOLD analysis project Ga0247670, IMG submission 183042) | Soil microbial communities from Purdue University Martell Research Forest, Indiana, United States - CNK11 | ecosystem: Environmental > Terrestrial > Soil > Temperate forest > Bulk soil...
CGACCGCCGCGCGCGTATCGTTCATTTAACGTCCGAGGGACGGAAGCTAATCGCGCACGCGTTCGCCGAGCACGCCGATGCCATGGAGCATGCGACATCGGGTCTCTCGGCGACGGAGCGCACCGCGGCCATCCGGCTTCTGAAAAAGCTTGGAGCCCAAGCAGTCGCGCTTCAGCCCAAGGGCTCGGCGGCGTAGAGCGCGCGCGTGTGCTTAGCCACGGCGATCGCCAGCATCAATCCCATACCGGCAATTCCCACGGCGCCGCCGACATCGAACAGACGCCAGTCCGTACCCGCAAGGCGGGAGTCGGGCCGCCACACCAGCGCCAGATTTCCGATAGCCAGCAAGAGGCGCAGCTCGGTCGGGCTGAACTTCCAAAACGAGATGTGGAATGTGCCTAGCGTGTACGTGGCGAGATAGACCTCGATCGACAGCAACAAATATGCGATTAGCAAACCCAGCGCGATACGCTCGCTCATGAAGCCCGAAAGGGCCAGGCCGCCGAGCAGAAACAGCGCGCCCAGCGCGTCAACCACATGGTCCACGTAGAACCCGTAGCGCGGCCGCTGGCGGTTGCGCGCACGCGCGAGAGTGCCATCCAGGCTGTCGCCCAGCCAGTTGAGCGCGAGACAGACGATCACCGCGTATAATCCCGCCGGGTTCGCTTGCCCCCACCAGTAGCAAAGGCCGGCGCCGGCAAGCGCCAATAGGCCCAGTAACGTCAAATGATCCGAATTCAACCACGCGGGCGAGTGCATCGCGAGCCATAAGAGACAGCGGCGTTCGAGCGGGGCGAGGAAACTTTCCTGCCTGCGTTTCGCTTCCTGAAATTCGGCGGCCATATTGGTACCGACGAAGCGCCGGAATCCGCGTTTCAGAGAAGGCAGAGATATTAGGACGGCCCAGGCTCGGTGGTATTCAGGCTTCCCGGACGAAACACCGGATTACCAGAAACGAAACCCACGCGATAGTCGCGGCGGCCGGAATGGTCAGAACCCACGCCCACACGATATTCCGCGCGATGCCCCACCGAACGGCTTTAATCCGGTGAAATGTGCCGACGCCGGCAATAGAACCGGCAATCGCGTGGGTTGTCGAAACGGGGAGCCCCAGATAAGTCGGAAATAAAATCGAAAGCGCTGCCGCGGTTTCCGCGCAGAAGCCGCCGCGGGGTTTGAGGCGCGTGATGCGGCCGCCCATGGTACGCACAATGCGCCATCCGCCGCTCAGCGTTCCCAGCCCGATGGCGGCATGGGCCGAAAAAATCACCCACACCGGAACGCGCATCGCGGGCAGGTACTTCGCCGAGTACAGCACCGCCGCGATGATCCCCATGGTCTTCTGCGCATCATTGGAACCGTGCGCGAAACTGAAGGCCGCCGCCGAGACGAGCTGCAACCGTCGAAAATATGAATCCATCTTCGCGGGCGTCGACTTCTGGAACAGCCAGTACACCAGCGTCATCAGAATGTACGCCAGCAGGAAACCGATGAGCGGCGAAAGCACGATAAATGCCAGCGTCTTGGGCCACTTGCCGACAATCAGGCCGCGAATGCTATCGCCAAACCCATACAGAAACGCCGCCCGGGCCATCGTCGCGCCCGCGTATCCGCCGATCAGCGCGTGCGAAGAACTGGTGGGCAGACCCAGCCACCAGGTGATGAGGTCCCAAACAATCGCGCCGACCAGACCCGCCAGAATCACGTACGGGGTCACGATCGCCAGATCGACGAAGCCCTTTCCTACGGTGTCGGCCACCGCCGTGCCAAACGTAAAGGCCGCGACGAAATTGAAAAACGCCGCCCAGGCCACTGCCTGCAACGGAGTCAGAACGCGCGTCGCGACGATGGTGGCAATCGAGTTCGCCGCATCGTGAAAACCGTTGATGAAATCGAATACCAGAGCGATGCCGATAATCAGGACCACCAGGCTGAATGTGGACATCGCGTTTTAGCCGTTTTTGACAACTACGTTCTGCAGAACATCGGCTACATCTTCGCAGTGGTCCGTAGTGGCTTCGAGGAATTCATAAATCTCTTTGACCTTAATGAGGGTGATGCAATCTTTCTCTTCTTCGAACAGGTCCGCCACCAGGCCGCGGACCAGGTGGTCCGCTTCGTTCTCGATCCGGTTGATCTCGATGCAGTGCTCCATCACTTCTTTTTTCTTATCCAGCGCTTCGAAAGCCTTCTTGAGCGCGCGGCTGCAGGTGTAGATCATTTCGCAGAGTTGCACCATGCCCGATGGGATCGGGCTGACGCGATACGCAACCATGCGATGGACTGCGTCTTCGATGCCATCGAGCACGTCGTCCAGGCGCGTGGAAAGGGAATGAATGTCTTCCGGATCGAGCGGCGTGATGAAGGTGGAATTCAATCGCGTGAAGATCTCGTGGATCACTTCGTCGCCCTGGTGCTCCAACATCTTGATCCCCTTGGCGACCTCCACCAGCCGCGTATTGCCGGCCTTCACGCCCTGCAACAGCAGTCTCGCAGCCTCGCAGATGATGTCCACCTGGCTCAGGAACAATGCGTAGAATTTCTCTTCGCGTGGCAACAATCGCATAGGGAGAAACTATCTTCGCAGTTGCATGTGGGGGCGGTCAATCTGGGCCGGCAGACGCGCTAAACCCCGGACCCCGGTACGCTTATTTCCAGGAAGAACGCACACGCAACAAGTCTCTGCGCCGCTTCAATCGTTCACGATGGGAAAGTGCTCCGGAGCCGGTTTCTCCGTGCCTTCCAGGTCCAGATATCGCGGATCCAGCAGCCGGCGGGGCTCGAGATTTCCCATGGCGGCGAGGATGTTTTCTTTCAGGTGCGGAAACTCACCTTCCAGCCCGGCAAAAATCTCGCGCAGCGAGCGACGCACGGTGCCCGTCCGCTGCGAGCAGCCGCAAGGCACGATGGGCGCGCCGAGCGACTGCGCATACGCCGTGGTGATATCCTCGGTCACGAAAACCAGCGGCCGGATCAGCCGGAACTCGCGATCGCGGGAATGCGTCACCGGCGGCAGCGCACTCAATCGTCCCGTGAACATGGTGTTGCGCAAGAGCGCCTCGCAGAAATCATCCGCCGTGTGGCCGAAAGCGATCACGTTGGCGCCCAAGCCGCGTGCGATCTCGTAAACCGCCCGCCGCCGGTACCGGCTGCAAAGATCGCAACCGTGATCCGGCTGGTCCTCAAGCAATCTGAATGACGGCTTATCGCGGAAGTAGGTCCAGGCGATCCCTCGCCCGCGCAGATAATCGCCCAGCGGCTCAACCGGCCGCAGAAATTTTCCCTGTTCGACGGTGAAAGCGCACACGGAAAATTCGACCGGCGCTCGCTTGGCCAGAAGCAACAGCGCTTCAAGCAGCGTGAGCGAATCTTTGCCCCCGGAAAGCGCGACCGCCACGCGGTCGCCGTCGCGAATCATCTGGAAGCGATGGATCGCCTCGCCGACCTTGCGCAGCAGTGTTTTTTCCAGCTCCACAGATTTGATTATAGTGGGGATCACGGATTCCCTACTTTGTCTCCGGCACGCCAACTGGCATTTGACACCCTGCGAAAGGTCGGACGCGGCGGCTACGCCTCGGATTTACTGGCCGGCGCCGGGCCGATCGATCCGCGCGACGCTGCCCTCGCGTCGGAGATCGTCTTCGGCGTCCTGCGATATCAGGCCCAGCTTGATTACTTGATCGAGCATTATTCGGGACGCCCGGTGCGCAAGCTCGATTTCGAAGTGCTGCTGGCGCTGCGCCTCGGCGTTTACCAGTTGCGGTACCTGGATCGCGTGCCCCCGCACGCCGCCGTAAGCCAGAGTGTGGAACTGGTCAAGTCCATGGGCTTTCGCTCGGCCACCGGATTCGCCAACGCCGTGCTCCGCAAGGTGGGCCGCGAGCCGGTCGACTGGCCCGATCGAGCGGTGGAGCTTTCGCACCCTGAGTGGCTGCTTACGCGTTGGGACCGCCAGTTCGGCCCGGAAGTCACGCCGCTGATCGCGCGCGCCAACTTGGTGCCTCCCGAAACTTACATCCGCGTCCCCGCGGGCCGGGAGATTCGCCCCGGCATAGACGTTGAGCCCACCGAGGTTCCAGGCTGCTACCGCCTCGTCGCCGGCGAAGCGGATGGCTTTCGGATTCAGGACATTGGTTCGCAGTCCATTGTGCCGCTGCTCGATCTGGCGCCCGGGCAGAGTTTTCTGGACCTGTGCGCGGCGCCTGGAAACAAGACCGCGCAGGCGCTCGAATCGGGCGTGCGCGCAGTGGCTTGCGACTTTCACGCCAAACGCGTCGAGATGCTGAAACGGCTCGGTGTGAATGTGGTGCAGCTGGACGGTACCCGCCCGCTGCCCTTCAACCGGCGCTTCGAGCGCATTTTGCTGGACGCGCCCTGCTCGGGGACCGGCACCTTGGCCCGCAACCCGGAGATCAAGTGGCGGCTGCTGCCATCCGACATTGAGGAGCTGCATGGCCGGCAGGTGGTGCTGCTGCGCAACGCCCTCCAGGCGCTGGCCCCGGGGGGTGTGCTGGTTTATTCAACGTGCTCGCTCGAACGCGAAGAAAATGAGGGTGTTATCGAAGCCTTAGGGGGTGTGCAACCGCCCCACACCATGCACCGGATTCCCGGCGTCCAGCCGGGGGACGGCTTTTTCGCCGCTGTGATAAGATCGAGATAGTCTTCAAGCCAAAATGGTTCAGATTGTTCCATCGATCCTTTCGGCGGATTTTGCACATCTGGCCGAAGAGATCGCGCGCGTCGAACGGGGCGGCGCGACCATGCTCCATGTGGACGTCATGGACGGCCACTTTGTACCCAATCTGACGCTCGGCCCGCCGATGGTCGAGAGCATTCGCAAGATCACGCGCTCACGTCTGGACGTACACTTGATGATCGAAGATCCAGACCGCTATGCACCGGTATTTATTCAGGCTGGCGCCGATCAGATTTCAGTGCACCAGGAAGCCTGCCGGCACCTGGACCGCACGTTGCGCATGATTCACGATGAAGGTGCCTTGGCTGGCGTGGTCATCAATCCGGCGACTCCGGTGGCCGTGCTCAACGAGGTTCTGGACGTGGCGGACTACGTGCTAATCATGAGCGTGAACCCTGGATTTGGCGGACAACATTTCATTCCGCGGGCGCTCGATAAGGTCCGCGAGCTGGACCGCGAAAGGCGGGAACGGCGTTTGCAGCTTCCCATCGAAATCGATGGCGGCATCACGCTTGAAAACCTGCCGGAGGTAATCCGCGCGGGGTGTGACTGGGTGGTAGCAGGGACGTCGATATTTCACTCCCCGGACCCCGCCGCCGCGGTTGCCGAAATGCGGCTGGCGGCGCGAGATGCAACGGAAGTTCGAGTCTAGGAAATAATAACTATGTTGTTTGCTCGAAATCGGATTCATCCCATCATCGTAGTGACGGTTATGCTCCTGATCGTGGCCGGCGGCTGCCGGCGGCACAAGTACGAGAACCCCATCTCGAAGGATACCCAGCAGCCCGATAAAGTGCTGTTTGATAAAGCCATCAACGATATCGAGCGCGGACGCTACGAAGTCGCCCGTCTGACGTTGAACACACTGATCAACACCTACGACACGAGCGAGTTTTTGGCGAAAGCTAAGCTTGCCATCGCGGATAGCTGGTTCCGCGAGGGCGGCACGCACGCCTGGGCGCAGGCCGAAGCCGAGTATAAGGACTTTATCCTGTTCTATCCAACGATGGAGGAAGCCGCCGAGTCTCAGGAAAAAGTCTGTGACATCCATTACAAACAAATGGAGAAGGCCGACCGCGATCGCCAGCAGGCCATTCGCGCCGAAGACGAGTGCCGTCAGCTGCTGGTGCAGTTCCCCAACAGCAAGTTCGCTCCCGACGCGCAACAGAAACTGCGCAACATTCAGGAAGTGCTGGCGTCGGGCGAATTCAAGACCGGCATGTTCTATCACAACAAGGGAAGCTATCCGGCGGCAAACAATCGCCTGCAGTCGCTGGTGGATCAATATCCGTTGTTTAGCGGCGCCGACGAAGCATTATGGCAGCTGGCCGACGGGTATACCCGGATGGGCGACCGCTTCGAGGATAAGGCCGCGGGCGCCTACGCGCGCATCGTGAAAGACTATCCGCTCAGCAATCACGTGGAGGAGGCGACGCAGAAGTTGCAAGCCATGAACCGGCCCGTGCCGCAGGCAGATCCGGTGGCGTATGCGCGCATGAAGTATGAGCTCGAAAACCGCGACAAAGCCGGCGTGCTAAGCCATGTCATGGGCGTATTCAAGCACAGCCCTGACACGCGCGCGGCCGCTAAGTCCGGTACGCCCGCCATGGCGGCCAACCGGCCTACAATTCCACTGAGCGTGCCCGCGGCTCTGGCAGGGGCACAGGCTGGCGGCGCGTCGGATGTTTCGGTGCAGACCGTGACCGATTCCACGGCGCTTGATACCAAGCCGGATGCGCGGCAGAATCTGCCCGCGGCTGGTGCGGCGGGGGGAGGAGCGCCCGCAATTGCTGGAACGACGCCTGGCGCTGCAACGGGCACGGAGACCGGTTCGGGAGACCGTTCATCGACGACGGACGTATCCGGTAAACCTGCCGATTCTGCGGCTGCGGCCACAAACCTGCCGCCGCCCACTAATCATCAGCAGGCGCCGAAGAAGAAAAAGAAGGACAAGGAAAAGAAAAAGGCCGACACCGCGCAATCACAATGAGCCGCATACTGCTGGCCGATCATAGTCCGCACGCCCAGCGCATGGGCGAACGCATCCTTCGCGATGAAGGATACGAAGTGGCCACCGTCACCGACGGCGAGACCGCCCTGCTGCGATTGAAGGATCTCGCGCCCGACCTCATCCTGGCGGATATCTCGCTTCCCAGCCGCACCGGGTACGAAGTGTGCGAGTACGTGAAAACCAGCGGCAAATATCCACAAACTCGCGTGGTGCTGACTGCCGGTCCGGTAGCGTCGTATGATGAAGCGCGCGCACAGGCCACCGGCGCCGATGGCTTCGTGCGCAAGCCGTTCGAGGCCAGCGTGCTGCTCAACCTGGTCCAGCCGCTGATTGAAAAGCCGGAGAAGAACCCCGGGCCGCAGCCGGCAGCGGACGCCAAGGCTGCCGCGCCGCCGCCCGCTCCAGCCCAGGCTGCCCCGCCCCGGCCCGTGGATCGCGAGCAGGTGCGCGCCGCCGTGATCCTGGCACTCGAAGCGTCCATGATCACCATGATCGAGAACATAACGGATAAGGTGGTGGTGGCGCTCGAGGCGGAGACGCGGCCGAAGGTGAAACTGGCAACAACCCCGGTCGAACCAAAACCGGCGATCAAGGCTGCTTCTGCCGGGACACCTGCGCTCGCCGCCCCTTTTGCACAGCCGGCGGCCGCGCGCGAGACCGCTAAGACCGAGCAGTCCGCGGCGCCCGATGAGCCCGTGGTGCGCATCCGCACGCCCATTTTCCGCACGCTTTCATAAACATGCCCGACAATACCTTCGACGTTGTTTCCAAGATCGAACTGCCCGAGGTGTCCAACGCCATCCAGCAGGCCATGAAAGAAATCACAACGCGCTTCGATCTCAAAGATTCAAACTCGCAAATCGAGTTGAATGAGAAGGACAACAAAATCCAACTCGCCAGCAAGGACGAGTTCAAGCTGAAGGCTATCAACGAAATCCTTCAGCAGAAGCTGGTCAAGCGGAAGGTGCCGCTCAAAGGGCTGGTCTATGGCCCGGTGATCGCCGCCGCCGGCTCCACCGTGAAGCAGGAGATCACCTTGCAGCAGGGAATTCCGATTGAGAAGGCCCGCGAGATCGTCAAGAAGATCAAGGACAGCAAGCTGAAAGTGCAGGCGGCGATTCAGGCCGATATGATTCGCGTGAGCGGCCGCGACCGCGACACCCTGCAACAGGCGATCGCGCTGCTGCGCGGCAGCGATTTCGGCATCGACATGCAGTTCACCAATTACCGGACAAACTAGCCGCGTGGCGCGCCGCATCGAATCGCATTTGCTCGACGGGCCCGCCGGAAAACTGGAAGCGCAGCTCGAAGAGCCCGAGGATGCCCCGCCAACGGAAGCGGCTCTGGTCTGCCACCCGCACCCGCTGTACGGCGGCACCATGCACAACAAAGTCGTCCACCGGATCGCGCGCGGTTTACGGCGCCGAGGATCGGTCGTGCTGCGCATCAATTTTCGCGGCGTGGGCCGCAGCCAGGGCCAGCATGCCCACGGCGAAGGCGAGATCGAAGACGCCCGCGCCGCACTCGACTGGCTGCGCGCGCGCTATCCGGGGCTGCCGTACTCGCTCGCTGGTTTTTCCTTCGGATCGAAAGTGATTCTGCGGCTGGGTTGCCTGCTGGGGGACCCGGCGTGGCTCATCGCCGTGGGCTTTCCCACGAAAACGGCCGGCGCGGAATTTCTAAACGCATGCGCCGTGCCAAAAGTGTTCATCGCCAGCACTCACGATGAGCACGCGCCCCGCCCACAGATGGAAACGCTTTACACAAAAATCGCCGAGCCGAAACAACTGGTCTGGATCGAAGCCGGCGATCACTTCTTTGAAGGAGCGCTCGATCGTCTGGAAGAAACAATTGTCGGGCTGGTTGAGCCGGTTTCGGAACGAACCCAATTTTAAACAAGATCCTTGGAATCAGTAACCTTGAGGGACCTTGGGTGGCCTAATTGTTAGCGGCGGACATGCGGAGCGTGCGCTCCGAACGGCGGGTGGCGCGGAGACTGATCAGTTCGGCGACCTGGCTCAGAAACGTGCTGACGTCTTCGGCTTCAACCAGCATGCGGCGGCTGGATTTCTTCCGATCCTGACGCGCATTGCCGTCGCGGTGCTTGCGAATCATGGCAGTCGCCGGCTTGTAGTCCTTGCGGCGCGCATAAGCGAGCATCCTGCGCCCGGCTTCGGCTTCCATGTGGGAATCCACCAGCACCAGCTCGTACGCGCACTCGTCCAGCTTCCCAACGGCTTCGGCTGCCGACGCGGCCACATCCACCGAGTAACCGCACGCGCGCAAAAGTGTCTGGAGGGTCAGCCGCGATGCCACATCGGACTCGACAAGGAGTACGCGAGCCAATTCCAAGGCCCGGCCAGCCGCGGCCTCTCTGGAATCGGCGATGGAGATCATGAATTTCCTTTCCTATCTACTCTAACCGAAGATTGAGTTTTATTCACTACCAAAGTTAGTAGGGTTAGTACCCGTAAAATCTTCCCGGAAAAATCCTAGATGAATGTAATGCTTCGTACATTCACTGCAAGCAACAGATCCTTTGGAGGTTAACGAGAGCGGCCTAAAGTTTGACGCTGACAGTGACACCATCACGGACGGGTAACAACGTGGTGAAAAACTGAGGCATCTCGTACAGTTTCCGGTCAAACTCAACGACTGCGCGGTCGCTGGCTTCGCGCGGCGCGAGAACACGCTCATGCCACAAGGTATTATCGGTAACGAAGATCCCGCCGCGCTTCAGGCGAGCCGGAACCGCAGCCAGCACCGCGGGGTAGCCCTCTTTATCTACATCATTGAAGATGAAATCGAATTCTCCGGAGGTTTGAGAGAGGCCGGTGAGCGCGTCGCCTACGTGAATTTGGATTTTGGCCGCCACGCCGGCACGCTCGAAGTAGCCGCCGGCTTCGCGCGCGTTGGCGGCGCTGCCATCGGCGTAGTGAACCTCTGCGCCGGGCCCGGCGGCGCGCGCCAGCCAGATGGTCGAATAGCCTATCGCCGAGCCCAGCTCGAAGATGCGCTTGGCGCCAGAAATCATCACCAGTTGCGCCAGCACGCGCGCAACTACCGGCCCTACGATGGGTATGTTGCGTTTGGCGGCAGCAGCTTCCATTTCAGCCACCACCGCATCGCGCGGCGGCAGCAGGCTCTCCATGTAGCGCTCAATTTCAGGATTGACGATCATCGAACACCCGGGCAAAGATTTTGTCCACATTGCGGAGCTGCCGCTCGAGAGAAAAACTCTCAGCGATCTGAGCGGGTTTGAGCACACGCGCGATCTCGGGATCGGCCTCAATGGCCGAGCGAAAATCCGATTCGTTCTCCCAAGCCTCCATGGCGTGCCGCTGCACCACCTTGTACGCGGCCTCGCGCAGCATACCGGCGGCGGCAAGATCGAGCAGCAGCTGACCGGAAAATACCAGGCCGCGCGTCAGGTCGAGATTGCGGCGCATGCGCTCGGGATAAACCAGCAGCTGATCCACCAGCTTGGCCGTTTTATCGAGCAGATAGTCCGCCAGAATTGACGAATCCGGCAGGATCACGCGCTCTACGGAGGAGTGCGAAATGTCGCGCTCATGCCACAGGGCGACGTTCTCGAAAGCTGCCTGCGCGTTTGAGCGCACCACGCGCGCCAGGCCGCAAATCTGCTCGCACGTTACCGGATTGCGCTTATGCGGCATGGCGGAGCTGCCCTTCTGGCCCTTCGAGAAGTACTCCTCGGCCTCGCGTACTTCGGTGCGCTGCAGGTGACGCACTTCGAGCGCGATTTTTTCGAGACTAGCGGTGACGATGGCGAGGGTGGCGACGAAGTTGGCGTGCCGGTCGCGCTGGATGACCTGGGAAGATACCGGCGCCGGACGCAGGCCGAGCTTTGCGCAAATAGCTTCCTCGATTTCAGGCCCGATGTGCGCAAATGTGCCGACGGCGCCCGAAATCTTGCCCACGCGCATGTCCTCGGCCGCAGCCTTCAGGCGCCGGATATTCCGCCCCGCCTCTTCATACCAGATGGCCAGCTTCAGACCGAAAGTGATGGGCTCGGCGTGTACGCCATGTGTGCGGCCGATTTGCACCGTGTGCTGGAATTCGAGAGCGCGACGCTTGAGGATGGGGCGCAGCTCTTCAAGATCCGAGAGCAGAATCTGATATGCCTGGCGGACTTGCAGCGCCTGCGCGGTGTCCACAACATCGTTCGAAGTAAGACCGTAGTGCAGCCAGCGGGACGCTTCCGCGTGGCCGGCGGCGGCCATCTTCTCGGACACGGCTGTGGTGAACGCAATGACATCGTGCTTCACCTCGCGCTCAATTTCGTCGATCCGGGCGGCATCGAACGCGGCATGCTGGCGCAGCAGGCGGGCGGCTTCGACAGGCACGACGCCTCGCTCGGCCAGTGCCTCGCTCGCTGCCAGCTCGACCTCGAGCCACTGCTGGAATTTGTTCTGGTCGCTCCAGATGCGACCCATTTCCTTACGTGTGTAACGCGTGATCATTCAGGTGTCAGGTTCCAGGTGTCAGCCCCAGACCCAGGTTCCAGGTGTCAGGTGTCAGGTTCCAGGTGTCAGCAAAACCAAAAACCAAACTAACATCTAAAACCTAAAAACTTCCGTCGGCTCCTTCTGGCTTGCCACAACGAGCTGGGTGGCGAGGCCGCGACGGTCCAGCGCCTGCTGCGCTACCATCCTCACGATTTCAGGATGATTGTTGTGCTCGCTGAGATGCCCCAAAATCAGCGCCGCGGCGGAGGAATCGAACTCGTGCGCCAGATAATCGCCGACCAATTCGTTCGACAGGTGCCCGTTGCGGCTCATCACGCGCTGTTTCACCGCCCAGGGATATGGACCGACCTTCAGCATGTCGAGATCGTGGTTGGACTCAAGCATCAAGATCTGGGAGCCACGCAGGTGAAATTTGATGGAGTCGGGCATATAGCCGAGATCGGTGACAAGACCGATTTTGACGCCTTGCGCGCGGAAGCAGAACCCGACGGGATCGATGGCATCGTGCGGAATGGTGAAACTGTCGATCTCGATATCGCCCACCGTGAGGCTGGCGCCGGCCTGGAACGGCTGAATTGCCGGGAGCGCGCCATCCCACTCGATCGCGGGCGCGGTCAGCCGCGTCATGAAAATCGGTGCGCGCGGGACGCGGCGGGCGAAGCGCGCGAGGCCGGAGATATGGTCGGAATGCTCGTGCGTGACCAGAACGGCGTCGATGCGGCCAGGCTCCTCGCCGATGGACGCCAGCCGTTTCGTCAGCTCCTTGAAGCTGAGGCCGGCGTCGACCAGCACGCGTGTCTTTTCGGTAGAAATCAGCGCACAGTTGCCGGAACTGCCGCTTGCGAGCACGCAGAATTTGACGATGGCCGTTTCTCCCGATGCACCGCTCGAGCGGCGCTGCTGGAACCTAACTCTACCTTGTAACAGGAAACCGGGGAAACGACAAGGTATTTCCGTTGCGGAGGAGGGGCGGTTGCAGCGCCAGCGAATTTCAACGCCGAGACGCAGAGGCGCCGTGAGTGATCCGGAAGGCGTCTTGTCCCGGCAGAGTGCGATCAGCAATGACTTTTCCGATCGCGTCAATTTCGGTGACAGTCAGCGGTTTTCCTAATGCGGGCATTTTTTTAGCGGCCATACCATAACGAAGCGATTAGCCGGCGTTACGCGTATCGAATTGTGAAACCTGCTCTTCTTGTAAAACGCACTAGATTGCTCGCCCCAGCGGTGATGCTAGCCGGTCTCGCACGCTGGAACTTTCACGCGCCTTGTGCGGCGCGACCTTGATGCGGCTGGAGGCACCTGAATTTGGGCATCGGCAAAAATCCGCAGGTCCCCGCAAAAGCGGCGTTGGCCCTCGGCTACTTTTGATTGTGCCTGTCGCACGCGGCCTTGACTGCTCTGATGCGCGGCCGATAACATCAGAGGCTCTGCCAGCCGCAACGGCCGACGATCATGATTCAGATTTACAGCAACACCGACCGAACGCTCTACGAGCACGCGCTGGGGTTCGTACGCAAGCAGTTGCGCGCGCTTATCGAACGCGATCCGGATTTCTATCCGATGTACACGGCGCGGGGAAAATGGCGGCACGGGGGCGAGGCGTGGACCAACTGGTGCGAAGGATTTCTTCCCGGCATGCTTTGGATTGTGGCCGCGCGCGAGCCGGACGACGCCGCCGGGCACTGGTGGCGCGACCAGGCAATTCGGTACTCGCGGCATCTGGAACCGCGGCGGTTCGACCGCGACGTGCACGACCTTGGCTTCCTGTTCATGTCCACGTACCACCGCTGGCACAGCCTGACGAAAGATCCCAAGCTGCAGGATGTATTGATCGAGGCGGGGCGCACCATGGGCATGCGTTTCCGCGAAAAGGGCGAATACCTGCGGTCGTTTGTCTCCGAAGATTCGCTGTTCATCGACATCATGATGAATGTGGGGATCGTGTTCTATGCGGCGATCGAAACGCGGGACGCCCGGCTGATGGACATCGCCTTGCGGCACTGCCTGACGACCCGGCGGGTGCTGGTGCGCGGCGACGGGTCGACGGCGCACGAGGGCATTTTCGATCTCGAAACCGGGGCGTTTCTAAGGCAATCCACACATCAGGGCGTGAGCGGCGATTCATGCTGGTCGCGCGGCCTGGCCTGGGCGCTGTATGGTTTTGGGACCGCTTACCGCTACACACGCGATCCGCGACTGCTGGGCACCGCCGAGGATTGCGCCGGCTTCTACATCGACCACACGCCCGGCGACGGCGTGCCGCCGTGGGACTACGACGCGCCCGCCGAAAGCAAAGCGCTAGTCGATACGTCGGCCGCGGCCATTGCGGCGTCGGGTCTGCTGCAGCTGGCGCATCTGGCGCCGGATCGGATACGCGGACGCTACTATGAGAATATCGCGCGGCGCATTCTGAGCACGTTGTGCCGGCATTACCTGGCAGAAGACGATGCCGAGTGGGAGGGCATTCTCAAGGGCGGCGTCTACCACTTGGCGAAAAATCTCGGGGTAAACGAATCGGTGATGTGGGGCGAATACTTTTTCGTCGAGGCGCTGGATGAAGCGCTGCGCGAGAGCGCGGGTTAATCGCCGGAAGCGAGCTCCTTCGAGCTACCGGCGTTGGCACCGACCAGGGCGCTTTCCTGGCGGGCGGGAAACGCCTCGGACAGCTGCTGCAGATCGCCCGCGCTGCCATTGGGAAAGAACCGCTGCTCGAATCTGCGCCAATAGAACCCGATGATATTGAGCTGCGCGATCTTGGCCAGGCCGTTCGCCAGGGCGTCGCGGTCACCGGTCAGTTCCACGGCCTCGGCATCGGCGGTGCGCTCGAAACGGCGCCACAGCAGATAGAGCAGCACGGGCGTGATCCACACCAGAAGCGGGCCGCGTAGGGCCCAAGGGAGCCGGCCTTCCACTACCGCCAGATGCGAGAAGCGGGAGATCAGCGGCAGCGATACCACGGCGATGCCCAGCAAAATTGCACGATGATGACGGCGGAGGTGCACCAATTCACGCGCCAGCACGGCTTCAGTTTCATTCTTCTTTAGCACGCGCAAGAGCGAATCCGAAAGCATCAAGCGCCGGCGGCGGATCATGTAGGGGCCGCTGAGCCGCCCCTCGGCCGCGGGCAACAGGTAAATCTCTTTCAAAGTCATGCCGGCCTTCAAGGCCAATGCGAGAATGCGGGATCGCAAATCGCCGGGCGGGAGTTCGTAGCGGCTGAGCTTCTGCAATCGAACCCAGAGCGCGACCAACACCACATGGGCGGCATAGGCCACCGCGAGGCAGGCGAGGCCCAGCGCGAATTCATTAAATAATGCCAGCGAGGATACTCCGGCCCAGAGGCAGAGGATGGGCCAGATGGTCACAGGCTCATGCCAGAACACGTGCTTCATCGAAACCGGGAGCATCCAGTGATCGCCGGCGGCGCGCGCCAGAACAGCGCCAGAGGCTACGGTGCAGACCAGTTGCATCAGAATGGGCGGCACCAGGTAGAACGTCATTTGCAGCAACGGCGCGTAAGGAGAATCGTTCAAGAGGAAGCGGGCCAGAGCCGCGCAATCGAGAACGGCGGACCCCTCGATCCAGAGCAGCCACACGCCAGTGATCATCCAGCCGAAGAGGCTCCAATACGTGAACCACACGAC
>Ga0247670_1000247_pt1 | contig 14818 bp, 11 predicted proteins | sample CNK11_metaG_FD_183042 | JGI IMG/M metagenome (GOLD analysis project Ga0247670, IMG submission 183042) | Soil microbial communities from Purdue University Martell Research Forest, Indiana, United States - CNK11 | ecosystem: Environmental > Terrestrial > Soil > Temperate forest > Bulk soil...
ACGATGGCATCTCCGGTGGTCGCACTGAAGCTCCATACATCCAGATCGCCTGTCAAAACGGTTCCCTGATGCATCACGCCATTAGTCATCGGGCCGCCGTCGTCGCCGGGGGAAACAACCACCGGGTCACCGGTCTTGGCCAGCGTGAGTCGATAGTCGCCCGAGCCGCTCAATGCGCCATTGCCGTCGCTCGCCACGACGATGAAGGTTCCACTGTTGGTCGCCGTCGCTGTCACTTCGCCCGCCAGACTTCCAAAGCCAGAACTCAACAGTTTGCCATTTGGCCCATACAACCGAATCCAAGGGGTGAATGTATTCGTGTCGGTGATTTTGCCGATGCGCACCACAAGGGCATCGCCGCTGGTCGCGCTGAACGTCCACACATCCAGATCTCCCGTCAAAATGGTTCCCGTGTGCATCACGTCGTTGGTCATCGGGCCACCGTCATCGCCAGCGGATACGACCACCGGGTCGCCCGTCTTGGCCAGTGTGAGCCGATAGTTGCCCGACCCGCTCAAAACGCCGTTGCCGTCGCTCGCCACGACAAGGAAAGTCCCGGTGTTGGTCGCCGTGACGGTGACTTCGCCGGCGAGCGAGCCGAATCCCGAATCCAGCAGCTTGCCGTTCGGACCATAAATGCGCACCCACGGCGTGAAGGTGTTCGTGTCGGTGATCTTGCCGATGCGCACCAGGATGGCATCGCCGCTGTTCGCATTGAACGTCCACAAATCCAAGTCGCCTGTCGCAATGGTTCCCGTGTGCATCACGTCGTTGGTCATCGGCCCGCCATCGTCGCCGGTGGAAACAATCACCGGATCGCCCGTCTTGGCCAGCGTGAGCCGGTAGCTGCCGGTTCCGCTCAAGGCGCCGTTGCCGTCGCCCGCCACCACGATGAACATGCCGCTGTTGGTCGCCGTCACCGCGACTTCGCCCGCCAAACTTCCAAAGCCCGAGCCCAACAATTTTCCATTAGGACCATAAAGCCGGATCCACGGCGTGAAATTGGCGCTGGTGTCGGTGATCTTGCCGATGCGGACCACGAGAGCATCTCCGGTGTTCGCGCTGAACGTCCAGATGTCCAGATCGCCGGTGTCAATCGTGCCCGTGTGCATCACACCGTTGGTCATCGGCCCGCCATCATCGCCGACAGAGACCACCACCGGGCCGCCGGTCTTGGCCAGCGTGAGCCGGTAGGTGCCGGTTCCACTCAAGGCGCCGTTGCCGTCGCCCGCCACCACAGTGAACGTCCCGCTGTTGGTCGCTGTCACCGAGACTTCGCCGGCTGATGTGCCGAAACCCGAATCCAGCAGCGTGCCGTCCGGCGAATAGAGCCGCACCCATGGCGTGAAATTGCCGCTGGTGTCCGTGATCTTGCCGATCCTGACGACAATCCCGTCGCCGGCTGTGGCGGAGAATGTCCACATGTCCAGATCGCCTGCGTCGATCGTGCCGGTGTGCATCACGCCGTTGGTCATCGGCCCGCCCTCATCACCCGGCGTGATGGTCACGGTGCCGGGCGATTTGGCCAGCGTCAGCCGGTAGGTGCCTGTCGCCGTCGTGCCGTTGGAATCATCCGCGATCACAGTGAACGTGCCGCTGTTGGTGGCCGTCACCGCAATTTCCGCTGCCACGGAACCGTTGGCGGTTGCCTGCTGCACCGCGCTCGGATTCAGCAGCCGGATGCGCGGGGCGAAGCTGTTCGTCTGCGAGATTTCTCCGATCCGCACCACGATCCGGTCACCGGCGTTTGCCGAGAACGTCCACGAGTCAGAGTCGCCAACCGGTGCGATGGTGCCCGTATGGTTCCATCCGTTGGTGAGCGCGCCTTGTGCCCGAGCCGGGTTCGCCGTGAACAACAGACCTGAACATGATGCCACCAGCAGAAGGAGCGACAATAAATCTGGGCGCGGCGGTCGCTTGGAATTTTGGTTTCGGGAGAGAGCGAGTGGAAAATCCGTATTCGGGGGATCGCGGAATTGAACCTGGCGGTATACACGTGGAGCCATAACGAAAGCGCACAGCTTTTTCATACGAATATCCTCTTGGTCTTGAATGGTGTGAAGCGGTTAGTGATATATAATCATTTTACTTCTGAAGTGAGATACTCCTTCGCCACTTAAATCGTTTTCGTTCAACAATACAACGAAAAGTTATTCACAATATTATGTCTGTTACTCCCGAAACCCGGACAAATGGCAGCGATCTTCAGTCGATTGATGAATCAGCGGCCTGGTGCTGGCGAACAAGTGGAGCAAGCGGCTCGTGAAGGTTGAACCGGACAAAACCGCTTAACAGGAGCTAACGGAGGGAACGGAGAAATAAAGTCCCTTCAGGCGTTTTCAACAAGCTTGGACAGTTTGACATTCAGCGTGCCGGTTCAATTCTGCCGATGACCGGGCCAATGCAGTTCGTGGATGAGCATCCGGCCGCGCCGTATGAGATCCGGGTTTATCGCGGTGCGGACGGGGCGTTCACACTCTACGAAGATGCCGGTGACGGCTATGACTATGAACGCGGCGCGTTCGCGCTCGTGGAGTTTTCTTGGGACGAGGTTCGAGGCGAACTCACGATTGGCTCACGGCGGGGAAGTTTTCCCGGGCTCGTTGTCAGCCGTGAATATTGCCTGGTTTTCATTTCCGGCAGCGGCCGGGAAACCAGGACGGTGAATTACTCTGGCGGCGAACTGAAGATATCAGTCTGAAGCCGGAATCATTTCGGCCATTCACCGTTCACAATCGGTTTTAGCGAAAGCTTTGCTGGATTCACCACGACGTGTTTGATGCGCTTGCGTTCCCAGGTATAGGTGATGTGGACCAGTCCGTCGCTGGTCTGGATCACGGCGGGATAGGCAAAGCCATTCGGTGCGGTCAGATCGTTCTCCAAGACCAGCGCGGCGAGCCAGTTGGTGCCGTCGTTGGAGATGGCCACGTTGAGCGGGCTGCGACCCTTGTTGCTGGAGCCGGTGCGGATGTTGTGGTTGTAAACCAGAAGCTGGCGGCCATCGCGCAGCGTCACCGCATCCGTGCCGGAATTCGGATTGGGCAGTTCAGTCAATGTCATTTTGCCCCAGGTCAAACCGTCGTCGCTGGACCAAATCTGGAAAATCTTGCCGTCCTTCGTGCGGCCAATCGATTGCAGCTTGCCGTTGCCATGAAATAAGATGCTCGGCTGAATCGCGCCGATTTCCTTACCGTCATTCACCGGCGACGTGGTCGTCCACGTTTTCCCACCATCACGGCTGCGCTCGAAATGCACGCGCCAGCCGCCGTCGCCCTCAACGCTGCAGGGCGAGAGGATGTCGCCATTCGCGAGCTGCACGGGTTTATTTTTGATCGGGCCAAGGATGCCGGCCGGCAAACGCACCGGCTTTGACCAGGTTTTTCCATCGTCAGCCGAAGTGGTCATCATGCCCCACCACGTTGCCGGGCTGGGGCCGACTTTGTAGAACATCATTAACGGGCCGGCTTTTGGCTGGAACAAAACCGGATTCCAGGTTGGCAGGCGATTGGTGGTAAAACCGACCCCGTCCGCGACGGCGACCGGTGGGGTCCACTTGCCGTCTTCATTTCGGGAAACGTAAATGCACACGTCGGGATTGCGCTCCGCCGTGCCGCCGAACCACGCGGCGACGAGGCTAGATTTGGTTTCCGCCATCGTTGAGGCGTGGCAGGAGGGGAAGGGCACGGTCTCGTAGATGAATTCGGATTTCATAACCGGCGAATTTTGCGGAGAGGTCGCGCAACCAGAAAGAAGAAGTGAGAGCAGAAGCGGGGCACAGACGAGTCTTTGGTGAACCTTTGACCACTGGAATCCACCGCCGATATTTCCGGCGCGATGCTGAATGGCGCGCATAATAATTAGAGCGGTCGTTGGCATGTTCAGTCGGGTATTTTGATCGGTTGCAATTTTCCGTCGAATGCGGCCTGGCTGCCCGCTTTGGTTTTCAACTCGATTTCCTGTGCGCCGTAACGAATGACGCACGGCTTGCCGAGCTTTGAACGGATCACCGCTTTCGTCAATGCGCCGTCAGCCCAGGTCAGGTCAACTTCAAATCCGCCACGCGCACACAAACCTTTCACCGAGCCCGTTGGCCAGGCGTTCGGCAGCGCCGGCAACAAATCCAGAATTCGGGTCTGGTTTTTTGGGTCTTGGCTCTGGGGAAATTGAAGTTGCTGGCTTTGCAGCAGCATTTCCGCGATGCCGGCGCAGCCGCCAAAGTTGCCGTCAATCTGGAATGGGCCGCACAGGTCGAACAGATTCTGCAGCGTGCGCTTTCGCAACAGACCGTTTAACTGGCGGAAGGCAAAATCGCCATCGCCGGCGCGCGCCCAGAGCGGGATGCGCCATGCGTAACTCCAGCCTGTGCTGCCATCCCCGCGCCATTTCAGCAGGAGTTTGGCCGCCGCAAAGAGATTGGTTTTCGCGGGCGTGATTTCTGCGCCGGGATACAGGGCGAACAGCGGCGACATGTGGCGATGGTTGTTGTTCGGCACGTCCTTGTCCTCGAGCCATTCCTGAAGCTGGCCGTATTTCCCGATCTGATCGGGCGCGACCAGCTTGCGGACGGTGGCGAGTTGCGTGGCGAAATCCTCGTCGGTTTTCAAAATGGCGGCGCTTTCCAAAGTGGCGTCCATCAGGGCGCGGATGATTTGATGATCCATCGTCGGCCCGATGCAGAGCGTGCCTTGTTCCGGCGAGAACGACGGCGACGTGATGAGCCAGCCGGTTTTTGGATCTTCGACCATGTAATTCATGAAGAACACCGACGCCTGCTTCATTACGGGATAAGCGCGGGCGAGAAATCTTTTGTCGCCGGTGAACAGATAATGTTCCCACAGGTGATAGCAAAGCCACGCTCCGCCTGTCGGCCAGATGCCGTCAATGTTGTTGATGGGTGCCGTGCCGCGCCAGAGGTCGGTGTTGTGATGCGCCACCCAGCCATCACATTTGTATTGCTCTTTTGCCGTGCGCGCGCCGCTGACGGCGAGGTCGTCGATCATGTCGAACAACGGCCCGGCGCACTCGCTTAGGTTGCACAATTCGGCGGGCCAGTAGTTCATCTCGCAATTGATGTTTAGCGTCCATTTGCTTTCCCACGGCGGATCGAGCAGTTCATTCCATACGCCTTGCAGATTCGCCGGCTGGCTGCCCGGCCGGCTGCTGGCGATCAGCAGGTAGCGGCCATATTGGAAATACAACGCCGCCAGCGCCGGGTCGGTCTCCAGTCCGGCGGCGCGAACCTTTTTCAATCGATCATCCGTCGGCAAATCCGCTGCCGCGCTGGATCCAAGATCAATGGATACGCGGCCAAAAAGTTTTTGATAATCGGCTAGGTGACCGGCGAGCAGGTTGGTGAAATTCTGTTTGCTGACTTTGGATAATTCTTCCGCGCAGCTTTTGGCGGGGTCGGCGGTGATGTCCTGGAAATTCTTGAAACTGGTCGCGGCGACCAGAAGCAACGTGGCGGAATCGGCATTCGCAACCACGATGGTGTTCCCATTCGTGCTGACGGTCCCCCCGTTGCTGCGCACGCGCACGCGGGACTCGAATTTCAACCCGCCCGCCTCGACTTGTCCCGTCAACGCCAGCGTGTTCGTTTTGATTGCGAACGTCTGTGAATTGGTATGTGGACTGTCCAACTTGAGTGTGAAGTTGATTTGCCCCGGCTTGTCGGCGGTGATCCGCATCACGATGGCGCGATCCGGATGGCTGGCGAACGTTTCGCGCTTGAACGTCACGTTCCCCAGGCGATAGCTCACGCTGGCGATGGCGGTATCCAGATTTAGATCGCGCCAATAATTCGTCACATCTCCTGAGCCTTCAAAATGCAGGCGCAGATCGCCGAACGGCTGATAAGCTTTTTGCCGGACCGGGTCGCTCAGAAAATTGGACCGGGCCAGCGTAATCGCATTTGTGATGTTTCCCGCTGCCAGCAACTGTCGGATCTCAGTGAGATGTTCGCCCGCGCCGTCACGGACGTAATCGTGCGGCTGGCCTTTCCACAGCGTGTCTTCGTTGAATTGGATGCGCTCGTCGAAAATGCCGCCGAAGATCATCGCGCCCATCCGGCCGTTGCCGATGGGCAGCGCTTCCGTCCACTTTTCCGCGGGTTGCGCATACCAAAGTGTGGCCGCCGCTTTCTCGGCAGCGAATGACAGGTTAGCCGCGCAGAGCGAGAATGTGACAAACCAGAATACGACGCGTGGCATGATGGAAGAATCATCACCACAAAGGCACTGCTCGTCCAAGTTTTTTATGGGCGAATTACTGCCATTAAGTTTGAGAAAAGTGACGCCAGCCGACTCATGTGGATTGAGCTTGGACGCGGCGGATTGGCTGGCGCATACTCCGCGCAATCGCATGAAGATGCTTTTCGTAGCCGACCTCCATTATGCGCTCAAGCAGTTCGACTGGCTGGTCGCCAATGCCGCGAACTTCGATCCTGTGATCATCGGCGGCGATCTGCTCGACCTGGCCTCCAGCCTCGATTTTGACGTGCAGATCGTCGTGGTGGAAAAATACCTGAGCCGCATCCGGCAGAAGACGCGGCTGCTCGTCAGCTCCGGCAATCACGACGGCGACAGTCGCAGCGCGGCGGATGAATCCGTGGCGCAATGGATTCAGGCATCGCGGACGGAAAGTTTGTTCGTGGATGGCGACAGTGTGGAAATACCGGGCGCACTCGTGACCATCTGCCCGTGGTGGGATGGGCCGGCCTCTCAGGCCGAAGTGGAGCAGCAACTCACGGAGCAGGCGCAAAAGGTCCGGGGCCGCTGGATCTGGGTTTATCATGCGCCGCCGGCGGGTTCGCCAGTGTGCTGGACGGGCAAGAAATTTGGCGGCGACGAGGTGTTGCTCGAGTGGATCAAACGGTTCCAGCCGGACATGGTGTTGAGCGGTCATATCCACAATTCACCATTTTATGCCGAGGGCGCGTGGGTGGATCGCATCGGCAAGACGTGGGTTTTCAATCCCGGCAAGCAGCCCGGGGCCAGTCCCACGTATATCATCCTCGACCTCGACGCGATGACAGCGGAATGGGTTTCGGCGGAGGGGCAATCAGTCAAGAAGCTCACGGTGGAATAGCGGCATGGTTTTCCGCTGAATGGAGCGCCGAGCACCGTCTCGGCAAGTTGACACTGAATGATTGAGGCTCGTAAAATAGAGCGACACGAAAACCGCGTAAGCGGAACGCGGCGTTTAACGCCGCTTCAACGTCGAAACCGCCAGCGGGCTGGCGTGTTATGCGGCACGTGCCATTGGACGTTGAAGCGGGCTTTAGCCCTTGTCATTACCCACATCGTTTTCATGGATGTTGCAAAGTGTCTAATCCTTGGCACATCCACATCAACCGTTGCCAGCCGCGCCAGATGGTTTGCCAGCCGGGCTGGCCATCGCCTTTGCGCGCCAGAAAGCCGCCCAAGCGTGCCACGGCCACCAATGCGCTGCGCTGCGTCCATCCTCCGGGAGGCTCGCCCCACTCGGCGGCCAGGAGCGCCAAGGCTTGCGGTCCGAAGGCGTCCGCTGCCACCGCCTCGTCGGGTCGCGCCCGCGCCAGCCATTGCGCGTTCAACAACCGGACGGCCACAATCGCCAGCACCGCCGTCAAGGTTTCGAGCCGATACGCCGCTGCCAACTGGCTGTCTTCCACGCCGGCACCGCTCTTGAGGGCTTTGTGATATTCTTCGATCCACCACCGGGCGGTGTAGCGGCCCACGATCCGTTGGGCTTCCACCCAGCGTTCGCAGGGCAGCGAGGTCAACAGGATCCAATGCAAGGCTTGGACTCCCGGCGGGGCGTTGAGTTCGCGCGCTGCCACCACGTTCACCGTGAAAGCGGGCTTGGCGTCCCCCGGGCGCTCGGGGCCTTTGAGCGTGAGCGTGCCGCTGCGCAGTTGGACGGTGGCGGTGCGCGCGGCTGCGCCGGTGCGCGCCCGCAATGCCACATTCAGCGTGCCGCGCACCGGCAGTTGTCCGGCCGCTTCCTGCAAATGTTCCGGCACCTCGGTCTGCGCCCGATCCCGGTAGCTGCGGATGATGAAGTCCACGCCGCGCCGTTGACAGTGTTCGATGGGTTCGTAGAAGTCGGCTTCCCGGTCGGCCAGAAAAATCCACTGGCTGCCCGGCGGCGGCGGGGGCGTCTGGTCCAGTGCCGCCGTCCAGCATTGCGATTGGCGCGGGCGTTTGAGCCTTTGCCGCCAGGTTTCCCGGCCCCGTTTGGGCGGTCCGGTGCGCACCCAGCTTTGTTGATAAAACAATCCCAGGGCGATGCCTTCGGGCTGCTGCTCCAGCGTCCACTGTTCCACCCGCACGGCCAGCGTGGTGTGCAGCAGCAGGCCACGACCGCCGCCATTGCCAATCGGTCCCAGACCCTCGGTGGCCGGGGGGAAGGAGTAGTCCAGTTGGGTCGTATCTTCGATCAGCAGATACTCGCCCGGTTCGCGGCACCGGCGGCGGGTGGCTTCCCAATGCGGGGTCTGCACTGTGACCGGTCCCACCTTGGGCTGGCTGAAAAAGCGGTAGGCCGCTTTGACTTCCTTCCAGCACGGCAGGGCTTGCGGCAGTGTGCCGCCGGGATTTTGAGCCAGGCGTGTGGCGATGTTCACAAGACGATCGGTGCGGCGTGGGTCCCCCAGTTGGGCCAACGCGAATTCCTGCTGCGCCCACTGGGCGGGCGTCGACAAGGTCAGGTTCATGGTTTGGCCGGAGGAGGGACCGATGAAACCAGAACCAAACAGCCTTTGTTGACCAATGAAATCGCATATCAGATCAGTTCATGCAAGCCCGCGGAAGATGTGGGTAATGACAAGGCGTGAACGCCGCGCTCCATTACCGTATTGCGCGAGACTCAATCAACATCGAGCCGGGACGGTGCCGGGCGTTCCACTACTCGCCGTGACGAATGGTGGATTCTTTGGGGCGGACGCGGGCGGTGGGTTGGCGGTGCATCAGCGCCTCCAAAACTTCGTCCACCATGCCGAGGTGATCGTGGCCTTCATACTGGTGCTTCACGTTCACGAGATATTTGTTGAGCGCATCCAGCCGGCGGGCAAGCATTTCGGCGACATGCAGGCACAAGGCCGGCGACGATTTCAGAAATTCACGCGGCTGCTCGACGATGTAAAAGGAACACGGTTTCACGGCGCGCACGGAGGCCGTATGCGCGCCGCCGAGCAACACGGCCATTTCGCCGAACACCAGGCCGGGCTGGGCGGCGAGCGCGACCCACACATCATCTTTCAAAACTTCGACGGCGCCTTCGATCAGAAAATAGAGCGCGTTGGTCTGTTCGCCCTGTCGGATGACGAACTGGCCGGCCTCAAAGCGTCGCAGCTCGTGGCCTTGGAGTGATTCAAGTATCGCAGACATCACGGGCGAACAGTAACGAGCCGGCAGGCTGGCGGCAAAGTCTTTTTACCAACGAACAAAGCGAGCCACGTCGTATTCGTAACGTTGCCTTCGATAGTCAATGGGCGTTAACTCCGGCGACTTAGGCCTACCATGTCTGTCCTGCAGGTGGTTTAAGCCGACTCTTTAAAAAGGTGAAATATTTGGCGTCCTCTTGCTTGAAAATCTCATCGCCAGCCCCCATGTAAGCACGCGCCAATTCCTCTGCGGCCATCTCGTGATGCCCCAACTCAAACTCGCACTGTCCAAGCCGCAGATGGAGAAACGGGTTTCCAAGGCCATCAGGGCAGTGAATGGCAAATGCAAATGCCTCCTTTCCGCTGGTGAAAAAATTAGATGCAAAGCACGCGTCTCCGATTGCGGACAACACCCAAGTAGATGCAGCCCAGTCCTGCTTCGGCTCAGGAATGAGCTTGTATGCTTGATTGAATCGATTGATCGCCTCCCGATGTGCTCCATTTTTCATGAACGCATCACTTTCGGCGCAGAACTTTTTGATCTGCTCATGTAAAGTTGAAGGAAGTTCGTGCATGGGTATGGCCCGGTTAGATGTTAGATCACAGCCCGTGCACAGCATCGTGCAGCGGTGCGATTGCCAAAGTTTCTGTCAACATAACATTATGAAAGAGGATGCGAGAATTTTGAACGCGAGATTTGGTTAAAGATATTTTTGCAAAATCGGCTTCAGTTCCGCCATGGTTTTCTTCGGCCAGCATTTCCGGTCGGTCATGATGGCGTTCTTCAATGCGGAATGGCACGGCCAGCTTGGTTCGCCCGGGATTTGCGGAATGACCCGGGCAATGATGGCCTTGGCGGTCGCGGCGTTTTTCATCAGGTTGGCGATGACCATCTCCACGGTGACGTGCGCCTCGTCCACTTTCCAGCAATCGTAATCGGTGATCATCGCCATCGTGGCGTAGGCGATCTCGGCTTCGCGGGCGCACTTGGCCTCGCCCAGATTCGTCATGCCGATGACATCGTAGCCGAGCTTGTGATTCGTGGTGGATTCGGCGCGCGTGCTGAACGCCGGGCCTTCCATGTTCACATACGTGCCGCCGTCGTGGACGCGCGCCTTGAGCGAACGCGCAATCTTCAGCAGCAACTGGCGCAGTTCCTCCGCAATCGGATCGGCGAAGGCAATGTGCCCGACGATGCCGCGCCCGAAGAACGTGTGTTCAAAGTCGCGCTTGGTGCGATCGAGAAACTGGTCGGGTAAAACGATGTCGCATGGCTTGTATTTCGCCTGCAACGAGCCGACGGCGCTGACGCTGATGATCCACGCGACGCCGAGCTTTTTCATGGCCCAGAGATTGGCGCGATGGTTGAGTTCGCTGGGCAGAATGCGATGGCCGCGTCCGTGGCGCGGCAGAAAAACGACGTCGCGTCCGGCGAGCTTGCCGGTGAGCAATTCGTCCGACGGCGCGCCAAACGGCGTTTTGACTTTCACCCATTTCTGGTTGGTGAAACCTTCAATATGATACAGGCCGCTACCGCCGATGATGCCGATTTTGTGTTTGGACATGGCAGATTTCTAACCACGAAACACCCGAAACACACGAAAATAAACTTCCAAATTCCAAGCTCCGGAGAAGCTCCAGACATCCACATCCAATCCAAATCACAGGCCAGCGTTTGAGTTTTGGTGTTTGAAATTTCTCCGGAGCCTGGAGGTTGGTGCTTGGAGTTTTTTCTGGGTTGGCGTCCGGCGGAATTTGATTTAGTCTGCCTGCATGGAACTTTTTCACAAAATTCTCAAGGCTGCCGTTGACGGCGGCGCGTCGGATATCCACGTCAAGGTCGGCACCCCGGTCATTTTCCGCATCAGCCGCGAATTGATTTCAATCGACTGCCCAATGCCGAGCGAGCAATGGCTCAATACCGTGGTGGAGGCCATGACCCCGGTGCATATGAAGAAAAAGCTGGAGGAAGATCGCGAGGTGGATTTTTCCTACAGCATTCCCGGGCTGGGACGCTTTCGCACGAACGTTTTCCAGCAGCGCGGCACCTGGGCGCTGGCCATGCGCTATGTAAAGGCCACCGTGCCGAGCTTTGAAAAGCTCGGCCTGCTCCCGCAGATCGCCCAACTGGCCGAATCGCCGCGCGGGATCGTGATGGTCGCCGGTTCGACCGGTTCCGGCAAATCCACGACACTGGCCGCGATGATCGAACATGTGAACGCCAATTTCAAAAAACACATCATCACGCTTGAAGATCCGATCGAGTTTGTTTTTGAAGACAACCAGTCGGTCATCGAACAGCGTGAAGTCGGACTCGACACCGGAAATTTTTACGGCGCGTTAAAACACGTTTTGCGCCAGGACCCGGACATCATCATGCTCGGGGAAATGCGCGACGCCGTCACTTTCACCGCCGCGATGAGCGCGGCGGACACGGGGCATCTGGTTTTTTCCACGCTGCACACGACGACGGCGGCGCAATCCATCACGCGCATCCTGGATTTCTTCAAGGCGGATGAACGCGAACAGATCCGCCGCCAGCTGGCCGGTTGTTTGCGCGGCGTGGTCTGTCAGCGCATGGTCACCACGGTGGACAACAAAATGACCCCGGCCTTGGAGATCATGACCAACTCCCCGCTGGTCAAAAAAATGCTGGAGGAAAACCGGCTGGACAAGCTTTCCGCCGCCGTTGAAACCGGTGGGGATGACGGCATGATCACCTTCAACCAATGTCTGTTCAACCTGGTCAAAGCGGGGCGTGTGTCGGAGAAGGAAGCTCTGGCCAAGGCCAGCAATCCGCAGGCGCTGGAGATGAATTTCAAGGGCATCTTCCTCAATGAAGGCGGGCGGATTGTAAGTTAGAAACGCTCTGAAACTGGTGTGTCCCGAGACTCATGGGACGCTGCCTTCCTGAATGAGACTTCCACACTTTGCAAAGTATGGAAGTCATTGTGGGACGCCGCCACTGGCTGAGCCCGGTCACTCATGACGAATTGCTGCCGCGCCTCCAGCCGACTGGGATGCAGCCAATATCCCGCTTGGGATTTATTTGCCATTGACGGCAACCGTGTGTATCGGAGATTTTGTCGCGCTATGGCAAAAATTCAACGCGCACTCATTTCTGTTTCCGACAAGGCCGGGCTGATTCCCTTCGTCCAGACTCTCGCGCAGGCAGGAGTTGAAATCATTTCCACCGGCGGCACGGCCAAAGCATTGCGCGACGCGGGCCTTACCGTCAAAGACATCAGCGAACACACCGGCTTTCCCGAAATGCTTGATGGCCGCGTCAAGACGCTGCATCCGAAAGTTCACGGAGGGTTGCTCTACATTCGTGGCAACGCCACGCACGAAGCGGCGGTGAAAGCCCATGGCATCGCGCCGATTGACCTGGTGGTCGTGAATCTGTATCCATTTGAGGCCACGGTCGCCAAGCCTGGCGTCAGTCTGCACGACGCGATTGAGAATATTGACATCGGCGGGCCTTCGATGCTCCGCAGCGCGGCGAAAAACCACGACAACGTCACGGTGATTGTTGACCCCGCAGATTACGCGGAAGTGGCGAAGCAGATTTCGGCGAGCGGTGATACGACGTTGGAATTACGCCGCATGCTGTGCGCAAAAGTTTATGCACGGACAGCGGCTTACGACGGAGCGATTGCCGCGCATTTACAGAAGGAATTTTCAACCGACAAGACAACGCTGCCCGCGACGCTGGCAATTTCCGCACCGCTCGTGCAATCGTTGCGTTACGGGGAAAATCCGCATCAGGCCGCCGCGCTATACGGCAAGTTCAACGAATTTTTTCAGCAACTGCACGGCAAGGAGCTTTCCTATAATAATATTCTGGATCTGACGGCGGCGGCGAACCTGATCGCCGAATTTGAAAAAGACGCGCCAACGCTGGCGATTCTGAAGCACACCAATCCCTGCGGCGTGGGGCAGGGTGCCACGTTGCGCGAGGCGTGGGACAAAGCGTTCGCCACGGACCGGCAGGCGCCGTTCGGCGGCATCATCGCGGTGAATCGTCCGCTCGACGGCGCATGCGCCGAGGCGATCGCGGAAATCTTCAGCGAGGTAATCATCGCGCCGGACTTTTCCAGCGAGGCGCTGGCGGTGTTGCAGAAAAAGAAAAATCTGCGGCTGCTGAAGGTTTTGAAATCCCCGCTGGCAGGCGGCGGTTTCGATTTGCGCGGTGTAGGCGCGGGATCATTTTTATTGCAGGAACGCGATTTGAAAATTGTCACGCGCGCGGATTTGAAAGTCGTGACCAAGCGCCAGCCTACGGAGGCAGAATTGCAGGCGATGTTGTTCGGCTGGCGCGTGGTGAAGCACGTCAAGTCCAACGCGATCGTCTATGCGGGCGCGGACCGGACGTTGGGTGTTGGCGCGGGCCAGATGAGCCGGGTGGATTCCAGCCGGATTGCGGTGTGGAAGGCGGGTGAGGCAAAGCTTCCGCTGGCGGGCAGCGTGGTTTGCAGCGACGCCTTTTTCCCGTTCCCGGACGGTTTGATTGCGGCGGCGGAAGCGGGTGCGACGGCGGCGATTCAGCCAGGTGGTTCAGTGCGGGATGCCGAAGTGATCGCAGCGGCGGACGAGCGCAGGGTGGCCATGGCCTTCACCGGCGCCCGGCATTTCCGGCACTAACGGACCAGCCAGTAAAGCAAAACAAACTGGCCAAGCGTGACCAGGGCCAGCAGCGTCCACACAAGGCTTTCACGGGCGCGCAAGCCGCCCTGTCTGGCGGCAGCCAGCCAAAACTGAAGCTTTACGGATCCAACCGAAATGGTGTCACCGTTGCGCAGGGTGATGTTTTGAGCCGGCTCGCCATTGACGGTGACAAGGGCATTGGGCGCGGTGGTCAGATTGAATCCCAAGTGAGGTTGAAATTCGATGGTGAGGTGCTGGTCCCAGACGCCGTCGTCCTCCAATTGCAATTCATTTCCCGGTGCGCGTCCGACGGAGAAAGGAAAATGGCGGGCAACCTTGTGGGTGCCCGCCTGCTTTCCGGAAAGGATGTTGAGCTGAATCATCAGTAGAGTCTGCGTTTCACGACGATCTGGTCGCCGGGATAGACACGCGGATCTTTGGACGGGCTTCGCAGCGCCTCATCACAATCCACTTTGATCTGCTGGCCGTTGGCGCGCGTCAGCGATACATTGCCGTGGTTGGCAAAGTCGGTGAAGTCGCCGGCGGAGGCGATGGCTTTGGTGACGGTGATTTCGCCGACGTAAAGCTGCCGACCGGGACCTTTGACTTCGCCGCGGACGTAATAAACGAGGTCGCCGGGTTTCACCGTCACCGTGAGGCGGACAAAATATTTGGGAACGTAAAGGTCGTGGATTTCGTTCTGCAATTCGCCGGCCGTTTTCCCGACGGCATGCACCGGGCCGATCAACGACAGGGTAATGTCGCCATCTTCCTTGATACTTTCCTCATGCGGCACGATTGGATCCG
>Ga0247670_1000248_pt1 | contig 14786 bp, 15 predicted proteins | sample CNK11_metaG_FD_183042 | JGI IMG/M metagenome (GOLD analysis project Ga0247670, IMG submission 183042) | Soil microbial communities from Purdue University Martell Research Forest, Indiana, United States - CNK11 | ecosystem: Environmental > Terrestrial > Soil > Temperate forest > Bulk soil...
GAGCGATATCGCAGCCGAGGCGCGAAAAGATCAACGCGTCGCGCAGGCCGAGTGCGTATGCACATTCAACTCCGTCACGCATAGGCTGACAGTTAGACTGTTCATCACTGCGGCCAGTAGCGACGAGTCCTTCGAGCTCGTGTTCAGCGTGACGGATGGTGATGTACTCGTGGAGAAGCTTCTATGACGACTCCATCAGCATTCAACTTTGACGAGCTCGTAACGCCGGTCACTCCCGACGAAGCCGAGGCGACGTATTACCAAGTGCTCGGAGCGCTCGGCGTCACGACGACGCAGTGGCAACCGGGCAGCGTGGTTCGCACGTACATCACCGGGACGTCGATTCACATTGCCGCGCTATCCGAGGTGATGGCGGCGATCTCGCGCTCGGGGTTTCTCGAGCTGAGCTCCGGCGAGTGGCTTACTCAAGTCGCGCACTACGTGTACGGCGTCGATCGCGAGCCTGCGACGTTCGCGACCGGCGTCGTCACACTCACGAATACGGGCGGCGGATTGTACGTGCTCGCGCCCGGCGACTTGATCGCGCTGAACCCGACGACCAAGAAGACCTATCGCAATCAAGCTGCGATCACGTTGAACCCACTGTCGACGGTGACGAACGTTCCGATCCTTGCCGAAGAAGTCGGCACGGCTTCGAGCTCCGCGGCTCACGGGATCTCACAGCTCGTCACGACGCTTCTAGGCGTCACTGTGGATAACCCGGCGTCGGTCGTCGGACGCGACGCGGAGACGGACGAGGAGCTTCGCGCGGAGTGTTACGCGATGCTTGGATCGCTAAGCCCAATGGGCCCTTGGGATGCGTACCGCTATGCAGCGGTGAACGCGACGCGACCCGACGGATCGAACGTCGGCGTCACGCGTACGCAGAATCAGAAGGACGGTTACGGCAATCAAACGACGTTCGTCGCGACGCGCTCGGGCGGCGTTCCGGGGCTCGTGTCGAACCCGACGAGCGATCTCGGGATCGTCGACTATGAGATACAGCACAAGGCGGCGCCGCTGTGCGTCACGGCTCATACGTCGTCGGCGATCACGATCCCGACGCCGGTCGCGTATGAAGCATGGATGTATTCGACGGCGAGCTTCACGCCAGCCGAAGCGCAGACTTTGATCTCGACTGCGCTCGACAATCTGTTCGCGGCGAACCCGATCGGCGGGGCGCTGCTCGTCGCGAGCGACACAACCGGTTACCTGTTTCGCGATGCCATCATCGCGGCGATCAAGGGGGCGATACCTGAGATCTATCACGTGACGTTGACTGCTCCGGCGTCCGACGTCGCGCTCGTGATCGGACGCGTCGCAACGCGAACGACGACGAGCGGAACGATTCACGTCGTCGCGCCGCCCGAAGGGTTCGGAGGGTAGAACGATGGCGACGGAAGCTGCGTACGAGCAAGTCGAGCTACTCGTGTTTCGCGAAGCGATTCGCGCTGCGTCGCCGGTGTGGCTCGCCACTGGATACAACGAGAAGATCCTTTACTCCGCGCATGCGCTACTCGACGCGACGGGCGCGTCGACGCAGCAAGGCATACTCTGCCGCTTTCCCGGCGTCGCGCTCGACGAGTCGCTTCCGTACATCGGCAAAGAACGGCGGATTCGTCGAGGGCTCTACGAGGACAACGCGACGTATGCCGATCGGCTGCGGTACTGGCTTCGCGATCATCGGTTCCGCGGCGGGCCCTATGCGCTGCTGAATCAGCTGTATTTGCACTACAAGCCGCACGGGTTTCCGATCGATCTCATTTACGCATCGGGGAAGAAGTATTCGATCACGGCGACGAACCCGACGCCGGTCGAAAGTATGATCACGTGGTCGCAAACCGGCTCGCCAAAGTGGGCGCAGTGGACGCTGATTTACTACACGGACCAGTTCAGCGGCGCGTTGACGCCGGACCAGATCGCCGACCTGGGCGCCATTCCGCGCGAGTGGAACGCGGCGCATGCGAACGGGACGATCATCGTATTGCCGACGGGCGGCGAGCTGTGGGATTCGCCGCCGCCCGCTACGTGGGACACGCCGCTACCGAGCACGTGGAGCTCCGCGCTAGGGCCGTCGCAAATCATCACGATCTGACAGTTAGGGGGCGAAGCCATGTCTCATGCATTGACCGAAGTCGCAACGTTTGACCCGACCGTAACGGTTCCCGATGGCACCGACTCCGGCGCAGTGCGCGCGGCGAACGTGGCGGCGATCTCTCAAGTGCTCGCGAACCGGTCGCAGTATCTAAAAATACTCGCCGACGGAGCCGCGCAGAAGTCCGGCGGAAACACGTTCACCGGAACGAACAACTTCGGCGCGATCAATGCGACGACGGTCACGGCGACGGGCGCGGTAACCGCGGGTTCGTTTTCGACGAGCGGCGCGTTCAACGCGGGTAGCATTCAGGCGCACAGCTTGACGTTGACTGGGCCGGGCGCCTTCATTGATTCGCCCACGCTCCAGGTGTTGATGCTGCAAGCTGTGGCTGCGCCTTATTACTGGTATTCGACGCCGGTTCAGATTCTGTCGAACATGAACCTTGTTCACGGGCAGAGTGCGAGGCCGCTCCCATCGGCTGCGGGCGAGTATGAGTGCCTGCTTGTTTCGGGGTTAGGTGTGACGTTCTCCGGAACGATTGGCGGGCACTGGGAGCAGCCGATCGACGTCCCGCACGGCTGTCAACTTGACCAAGTTGTGGTGGTCGCTGGGCAGCCAGTAGCGAACACGCTCAAGTTCACGATCTACAAGCGACAGGTGAACTACAGCGGCGCGACATGGACGGACACGGCAATCGGAACGGCCGATCAAACGTTTAGCGCGACAGGATCGTTCGTCGGCAACCTGACCTTCCCGGCGACGACTATCGATAAGCAAAACTGTTCTTACTATCTGCTTGTGACGGGCAACGGGTCCGGCTTGGCGTTGAACGGCGTGCGTGTGAGATTCCAAGATGCCGGGCCGACAAATCATTGGTGACGAGCGGGGTCGAAGGAGCGCGAGTTATGTCCTCATACCTTGATGCATTGTTGGCTGGAGCTGCAGCGGCGACCAAGCTTGCGACGTCGACGAGCGGCGTGTTCGTCGACGTAGGCAACGCGCCGCCGCCGCTCGCAAAGCAGGTGTTGACGGCGACGTCGCCGACGACCGCGACTTGGCAAGTCCCGGCGCCGACCGGCGATCTCGAGACGAACGTTCCGGGCGCTCCGGTGGATATCAGCGGAGCGGCGCCGCCCGTCGCCGGACAAGTGTTGACGGCGACGTCGCCGACGACTGCAGCTTGGCGTGTTCCTGGACTGCACTACGATCCGTCGATCAAGTTTTGGACGAGTAGTGCGGGCTCGGCGACGATCACTCCGGGAACGTGGGGCTTCATTCAGCAAGCGCCCGGTGCGATAGATCCGATCGTCGTGTACATCGTGTCGTCGCTCGAGGCGCCGCCCGTCGATTCGCGCTTCGCGCTGTATGTCGGACGCGATGTCACGGTACCGGTTACCGTGAGCGTGCTCGGCGCGTCGCAGATTCAAGGGCTCGACGGAGTACTCGGAACGAGCACAACGCTCTTACCTGGCAGCGACTACGAGTGGGTGTTTTACCACGAGGATGGCGCCGCACTTTGGGGGCTCGTGAGTGACACGGCGGCAGTCGCGAAGCGCATCGCGGTTGTGGGTGGAGTGGTCGAAGTGAAGGATTCATCGCCGCCGATCGTGGGCGATGTTTTGACGGCAATCGATGCGACTCACGCGGAGTGGCGTCCGGGACGGTTGCGCTATGTCGATCTGACAGTCGATATGCTCGAGGCGAACACTTGGGGCATTACGATTGCGACCGACGACGAGGGTTTCTATCTATCCGGTTTGCCTATGGGCTTACCGGACGGAACGCGCGTCGGGTTCATGGTCGGTCCGGATTCGTCGCACGGAGGCTTCCAGCTGCCGGAACCAATGCAGGATCGAGACGGCACGATCGGTGCGGGATGCGTTCTAGAGCAGGGGCAATATGGCGAGTGGACGTTCGTCGCCGATGACGGCGTCTGGTACATGACCGGGATAACGCTCGGCTTCACACCGGATTCGATCCTACCGGGCGATGTTTACAGCGAAGCAAACGGCGCGGCGTATCGCGGCGGCGAGACCGTACCAGCTCGCGCCGACCATTCGCACGTCGTCAAGACTAGCGCGCCAGCAGCGCTCACAGTGGGTGGCTCGATGGTGACTGGGGTTGCGACGTGGCTGTCGCGCTCTGACCATCAGCACGCCATGCCGGGCCTAGCGACGGGCGCAGCGCACGGCTTCATGTCGCTAAGCGACTTTACGAAGCTTGCGGGGATCGCTGCAGGCGCGGCGGCTCTGACGAGCACGGCTCCGTCACAGATCACTGTGACGACTGCGGCGGCGGGTTCGGCGACTGATGCGGCTCGGCGCGACCACGTGCACAGCGTGTCCGTCGGCACGCCAACCAGTCTAGCGGTAGGCGGTAGTAACGTTGGCGGTAGCTCGAACCAGCTCGCACGCGGTGACCACATTCACGCGTTGCCCGCTTTTGGTTCAGCGAGCGGGACGTTCGCGCAAGGCAACGACACGCGCTTCTTGAAGGCCAGCACGTTGTCAGGCTCGAACGACGTGTCGATCTCCGGCGCTCCGTCGGCGATCAACGGACAAGTGTTGCAAGCGTATGCAGCGACGACCGCTGCATGGTTGTTTCAAAGCATGGGCGGTCTCAATCAGCTTCGGCTGAGCGTGTCGCCTACCGACGCCGTGCCCACGAGTGACGTCGCAGCAGCGAGCACGCTGTATCTGTTGCCGTACACGGGAAACTTGATCTCGCTCATCTCGACATCGCTGAATCAAGCGGTGCCGTATCCGCTGTCGAGTTCGTCTCTCGCGCTGACCGGTCTGACGACGGACACGGTGTACGACGTGTTTGGGTATCTGACTAACCAGGCGAACCCGCTCGCTGGGGCGATCGGCCTAGAGCTGCTTGCGTGGGCGAGCGCAACTGTTCGTGCGGTAGGTCTTACGCGCGGCCCCTCATACGGCAACATGTGGGTGAAGTCCGGCGACAACAGCCGTCGCTACCTCGGAACCATTCGCGCGCGGAGTGCGACGACGATCTCGTGGCGCACAGCTGGCAACGATGCGAACCCGCCGCGCTGCGACCTGTGGAACGTCGACAACCAGGTGAAGGTGCCGTTCGCGTTCTTGTACTCGAACGCGACCTATGCCGTGTCGGGTGCATCCGCGTGGCAGATTCTAGGCAACGCGAAGCTTGAATATGTCCAAGGCATACAGAGCACATACGCCGCCGCGCGCGCCATCGTGTCGACGGGCAACGCTGCGGCAGGCAACGAAGGCGACGTCGCCTTCATGCAAGATGCCGCGTTGACCACGCCGGTCGGCTTGCGCGGCAAGTTCAAGAGCAACGCCACGAACGAGGTTGCCGTTGCCAAGGCGGAACACCAATGGCAAACGCCGATCGGGTCGCGAACGCTGTCGCTCGGTCTGCTGTCGAATGTCACGTCGCAAACGTTCTACGGCACGGACAGCGGCGGCATGCAATCAGGGTTCTATGTTGACTTGGCGTGCTAGTCCGGCTGGAGGGGTGACAGAACATGGCAACGACCGAACCGATCATCACGACGAACAAGCCGCGCTACACGGAGATCGTCGACTGCTCCGCGCGCGACTACACGATCGCAGTCATGAAGTCCGACGTCGACGTGTCCGGCGTGCTCGTCGGCATCGTGCGGATCGAGGTGCGAACGCGAGCCGGCAACCGAACGCTGTACGGCTTCGAGCTCGATCCGTCCGAAGTGGTCGCGCTGCAAAGTGCGATCGCGAACGCGACCGCGATCAATCCGCCGCCGCCGCTGGACTACGACGCGGTCGTCGCGCCCGTCGACGTGACCTTCGTAGCGACTCCGCGGCCGTAACGCCGCCGTGCGCAGCGTGCTAGAGTTTAGGTGTGTGGTGGTGTGCGGTGGTGACTGGGGTGTGTGGTGGTGATTGCCCACGACGACCGGCGTCGCGCTCGTTTCGCCCAATGAGCCGACGCCGGTCGATCGTCTTCGAGCTCGCCGCCGACCGCCGCCGCCGACCGCCGCCGCCGACCGTTCTAGCGGACACGGGGCTGTATGTGGCTGGGTTCGAAGATCCCCCTTCGCGCCGCCGTGAATCTGGAATGCCGGATAAAAGATCGCCGGGCGGATTGTCCGGAATGAATCTCAGTCGGACATGCCGATTGTCCGCTTGTCCGGTTTGCCGTCAAACCGGACAGCGTGGTATTTGACAGTTCCCGGTCGGGTTCGGCCGGACGAACAAGGAAGTACCCACACATGGCACACGGAAACGAGATCGAGAACACGGCGGCGGCGGTCGAGCAACTCGCGGCGGACTTCGCCGATCTGACGCTCGATTGCCTGCACAGCATGGCGAAGTCTGCGGCGGACAGTGCGACCCGTCGGGCGGCGCAACGGGTGATCGACGAGCGTACGCGTATGGTCGCGCTGGCGAACGAGCCGAAGGAAGCGACGACCGCCTACCGCGTGACGCTCAAGACGTCGATGTACGGGACGCCGCAACCGACCGCTGAAGCGCTCGTGTCCGGCCGGTCAGACCGGCATGCGCGCGCGGCTGGTTTGGAGCTCGCCGCCGACGTCGAACGGTCGCTCGCGACGACCCGCGAGAAATGGCTCGTAACGGTCGGGTCGCCGCTGTCGGAACGCGACTGCATCCGCGTCGACGTCGCGCTGTCGCTCATGACTGCCGATCCAGCGGAAGCGCGGCGGGCGCTCGCGGTGCTCGAGGGCGTGACAGGCAAGCGCGCCCGGCGTCGCGGCGCACGGGTCGACGGGTCGGACGAGTCGAGCGCGACCGGCGACGAGTCGGGCGCTTCGAGCTCCGCGTCGAGCTCGGGCAGCTCGGGCGCGACCGGCGATGACCCGCACGGCGGTCGCATCCGCCGCCGCCGCCGCCAACAGTTCCGGGAACTCGCCGGCAAGGACGCGACCGCGTTCGAGGCGAAGATGCTGTCGCGCGACCGGGCGGCGCTGCCTGACTTCGTGCAAGCCGTCGTCGACGGAGGCGAGCGGACGGAGGCGTTCTGGATGTGGCTCGCCGAAGAGTTCCGGGCGCAGAAGATCGACGGAGGTGCGAAGTGAACGACTACGATCGCGAGGTGGCTTGGTTGCACGATCGCGCGCGACGGGCGTTTGCGCAGGAGAGAGCGTTTCAGCGCGTCGGCGACGTCGAGCTCAAGGAGCAATGGGCGAAGGAACATCGGACGGTGCTCGTAGAGCTCCGCGCGGTGTACTTGCGGCGCGACTGGCGCCGCAACCAGTGAGCGGAACGTGAGCTAAAGAAGCTCACATTCGGGCCCGACCGCGACGAGCGGCTCGGGCCCGAAGCGTTTAAAAGGAGTCGCGCGCGCGCGCGACCTTAATAGATCGCCAGCTGGCGAAGCGACGACCGGGCGGCGGGCGGCGGCGCCGGGCGCAAAACGAGGCGTAAACCGGGCGTAAACGAGGAGGGCCGGGGAGTAAACTGGGAGTAAAAAACGGGCTAACCTAGCGTAACTATTCGTTGTCTCGTCGGGCTCATAACCCGAAGGTCGTAGGTTCAAATCCTGCCCCCGCAACTAACAGAAACCCGAACGATTACGACAGGTTACGAGACTCGAAAAACCCGCGCTAACTTTGTGTGTTTACTCCCACGTTTACGCCCGGTTTTTTCTTGACACTCAGACCCGTCCATGCGTCGGCGCAATAAAAAACGCCCTAGCCTTGGTACAGGCTAGGGCGTTTTGCGTGGTGGTCGGGTCGTCGGTTCAGTCGTGATCGGCGTTCGCGGCATTCAGCTTGAACGTGTACAGCTTCGCGACCGGGTCTCGAAGTAGGGACGGGTCAAGGTGCACGTAACGCTGAGTGACGCTCGTGCTCGAGTGTCCAAGCCAGACGGCGATCTCTTCCAGGTCGAGCTTCGGAAAACCCGGACCGCCCATGCGGAGCATGCTTGCGCAGGTGTGACGCATGGAATGGAACACGACGCATTCACGGATGCCGGCTGCCGACCGCCACGTGTCCGCCCATTCGGCGTCGTAACCTTCGGCATAGGCGCCGCCGTGCGGCGAAGGGAACACGAGCTCGTTCAGGTCGCGCGGCTTGCGTGAGTTGCTCGCCAGTCGAGCTAGGTCAACGGTCGCCTTCCATTCGACGAGCTCGTCGCGGACGCGCGGCAACAGATACACAGTCCGGCGGCTCTTGTCGGTCTTGACCGGTTTGCCGCTCCAGGTGCACCGGACTTCGATGTAGGGCACTTCGGCGTCGAGGTGAACGTCGCGCCATCGCAAGCCGAAGATCTCGCCGGCTCGCAATCCGCAGAAGATCGCGACCGCGAAGATCGCGATCGTCTTCTCGACTTGTGTCCGGCGACCGCGACGGTTCGACCGGATCGCGGTGAACAACGCTTCGATCTCGGCGGGCGTCAAATAGGTCCAGGTGTCGTTATCGTTCTCGACGACGGTCGCGCGCGACTTGACGATGATGTCATCGGTAACCGGGTTGCTCGTGATCTTCCCTTCGATCATCAACTGCACGAAAATCTGGCGCAGCAATCCGCGTCCGTTCCGGATCGCCTTGACGCTCAACGGTCGCCCGGTCGGGCGGTATTCTGTCCGGCGTTCTTCGCCATGCTTGCGCCCGACAGTGACCGCCGCGACCGCTTCCTTCTTTTGCATCCAACCGACCCACTGTTGAATGTGGATTGGCTGGACTTTCCGATACGGCATGTTCACGAGTGCCGACGTCGCGATGTGCATGTTCCATATGCTGCGCTCGCGGTCGACACACCGGACAAGTCCGCTTTTCTCGCGCTCGTCGAACCAGCCAGGACCGTAGGCGAACAGTGTGTCGGCGCCCGACGAGCTCGTCGTGTCCAGCCTGTGAAAGGCGGCGATCGCTTCCCACGCTTCGCGCTCCGTCTTGTGACGGCTGAGGTATTGCCGCCCGATGAAGGCGTTGAAGCCTCCTTTGTACGGGCGGACATTTCCGGGAAGGTTCACGGCGACAAGTCTCGTTTGAATCTCGACGATGCGTGCGTCGGGTGTCGTGTCGGGTGTCGTGTCGGTTGTGTCAGTGGGTACTACTTCGGACATGTGTACTACTTGTGCGTTAGTCCGAGTCGCCTCCGAACCTTCGCCATTCTCGCGATCATCTCCGGGGACGGGCGTAAATCGCTGAGGTTAGGCTTCGGGCGGCGCTTCGGTTTCGTGGGAGGGGGAGCGGTCGCGTCCTGCGGAACCGTTGCCAGCAATGCGTGCAACTCGTTGACAAGCTGTCGGATTCTGTCGAGCGGCGGTGCATGTGTGGCGTCTGCCACATAGCCAGGTTTGTCGGGTTTTGTCATTGCCGATGCTCCCAGAGTTCCAGAGTTTGCCGATGTTCCTTCGGGAAAAGTGCGGGCGGACAGCTGCAGCTGTCGGCGGCGGACAGTGGACAAAACTTGTCGAGCTGTCCGCCGCGGACAGGGGGCTACTTTACGAGTGTCCGAAGCGCGTCGAGCCGTGCGACCAGACGCCGGGCGCGTTCGCCCGCTGCTTCGGCTTCGGCGACGAGCTCCTTCGCCGCCGTGCGCATCCCGTGTTCTGCTTCGCTGAGTGCTGCGATCTCTGCGTCGAGCTTGCCGACGATGTCGCGACCCATGTCGAGCCACGTGTCGATCTCGTCGGCGTTGTCGGTCGACTTCGACGCGGTCGTCGCCGCGGTCGTCGCTTGCTGGGTAGGCGGTGCGGGTGGAGTCGCCGCCGCTTCGACGTCGACGACCGCGTCGACGATCCGCGGCAACGCAGGCGCCGACGGGCGAGACGGGCGCGAAGCGGAGATCGCCGCTTCGACGGTTTCGACGCGCGTCGCTTGCTTGCGCGACACGTACGCCGGCAACTGGCTTCCGGTTTCGTAGATCACTTTGAGTACGCCGCGGTGTACTTCGAGCACTCGAGCGCGACGCGGGCGGCCGTACGTTTGAACTAACACGTCGTCGCCCGCTGACACTTCGTCCTGAATGACGCGGAGTCGGTCGGACATAGGTTGTTATGCGCGCGCGCTGCCGAAGTCTTCTACGGCTTCGAGCTCGCCGCGCAAGCGCTCCAACAGAGTCGTGTTGCGATCGTCGTCGCGCTTAGTCCGTAACGCCGTGTCGAGTCCTTTTTGGTCGCCGATGATCGTCACTTTGCCGCGCGTGCGCGTGATCGCTGTGTAGAGAAGCTTGCGTGTCAACATCCGCGTGTGTGTCGAGTGGATGACGACGACGACGTTCTCGTATTCCGAACCCTGCGACTTGTGGACTGTCAGCGCGTAGGCCAGTTCGAGGGCGAACGCTTGCTCGTTCGTGTAGTCGACGAGCCGCTCGTCGTCGAACCGCACGGTGCATGCGGTGCCGCTGATGGTTTCGATTACACCGATCTCGCCGTTCGTAACGTCGCGATGGTAGTCGTTCTTGGTCTGAAGAACCCAGTCGCCGACATGCATCGTGTAATGCTCGCGGCGCAGACACGGAGCGTTCTCGGGCAGATCGAGCACACCGAGATTGCGGATCGGCTGAAGCTCCGCGTTCAGACGATAGACACCGGCGTATCCGGTGCGCTGTGGGGACAGTACATAGGTATCCTGTTCGCGCTCGACGACCTTTCGCACGGCGGCGGGAATGTCGACGGCGGCGTTCACTTCGACGAACTCGAAGTCGTCGGCAGTTGTAAGCTCTGGCTGCTCGCCGCAAAGCACTCGCGGCGCGTTGCGGTTTACCCATGCGACGCGATCGTGAGCGCGCTGCGGTATGGTCAATCGAACCTTCGGTATCGGTTCGTATTGGAGCAGATCGGCGAACACACGACCGGGCCCGACGCTGGGGAGTTGGTCGGCGTCGCCGACTAGAATCAAGCGCGAGTGTCGTCCGATCGCATTGAACAGCGCGGCGGCGAGTTGGATGTCGAGCATTGACGACTCGTCGACGATCACGAGCTCGGCTTCGAGTGGAGTGGTCGCGTTGTGAACAAACTCGAAGCCGCGATATCCAAGCAGCCGATGCACGGTCGCGGCTTTGCGTTTTACGTTCGCTCCGGCTTTCTCCATGGCTTCCGACATGCGTCGCGCTGCCTTGCCGGTTGGAGCGGCGAGGCAAACAGAGTCGGGCGACATATCGGCGATGGCGTGACTTACAATGGTGGTTTTGCCTGTACCGGGTCCGCCAGTGACGAGACCGAATCGCGCGTATTTGATAAGCGCGATGGCGGATTCTTGCTCGGGGGTAAAGACGATCGCGCTCATTCTGCCGGCTCCTTCGCCGGTGCGGCGTCGGCTGTCGCTTCCGGCTCGTCGGGTGTCGTGTCCGGCTCGTCGGGTGTCGTGTCCGGCTCGTCGGGTGTCGTGTCCGGCTCGGGCTGGGCGGCGTAGGACAGCAACGCGTGTGCGATGCCTGTGAGGTACTCGTCGCGCTGTGCGTCGCTCGGTCCGTACATCATACGGAAGCTGGCGACCGCGGCTTCGACGAACGGTGTCGAGTGGCTCGGATCGAGCACGGTCGCCGCGGCAAGCAATCCGGCGGCGACGTATGTCGCATGCGATGCGAGCGACTCGTTTGTATTCTCGGCGGGGCGCCCGGTGCACTCGACATAGGTGCGATGGCATACGGCGGCGCTCATGCTGGCGAGCGAGTACGCGATCGCCGACTTCGCGCGTCCGAGTGTCTCGGCGCGTTCTGGGTATTCCTTGTGGTACTCGTGGAGCTCCGCGCTCGTCGGCAGTAAGCGCCAGGTGCCGAGCCGCTCGAGGAAGTGTGTCATTCGAGCGATCACGTCGTCGATCTGCGCGGCGGTGTTGGCTTCGTGTGCGTCGACGTGGGGTTCGGTTTCGGGTACGGGGATGCGTGCGTCGCGTGCGTCGGTTGGGTTGTCCATGTCGTTCTGTCCTCGGCTCGTGTGGTTCGTGTGGTGTGGTCGCGTCGTGTGTCAGTGGCCGTTCTGCTGGCAGTGCTCGCGGCGGTGGTGCGTTCGGATGAAGTGCGGGATCATTTCGGCAAGCTGTCGAGCGAGCACAGCGGGACAACGGCCGGTCGCTGTTCCGATGCCATCGATCAGAACGCACAGCATCCCGACCGGCGACATGTGACCCGAGTCGATGCGCAGCGCATGGGCGGCGAGAGTCACAGCGACGACCGAACAATGTGCGGCGAGCTGCCGGTCGCGCTCGAAGTCTTCGCATGCGATGCCGTGTTCGAGTTCGCGCATAGCGGCGAGGAACGCGTGTCGTGTCGGCAAGCGGTCGCGCCATTCCGCGACGTTTTCTCCGAGCCGCGGCATCGGAATGAGCTCGTCGGCAGTCGCGGTCGCGCTGTTGGAGTTGTCTTGTGCGTGGTCCATCCGGGTCACCATGTTTCCTCTATGAAGTCGTCGTCGTGTTCGTCGTATGAGTTGCGGTCGCTGTAAGCGACGCGCTCGCCGTGCGTGAGTGATGCGAGCGCGATTGCTGCGGAGTGTTCAAACGCGCCCATAGCGGCGGTGTAGTAGCGCTTGCCGTGGCGTACGATCGTGCCTTCGCGAAGCGCGCGAATGATGCCTTCGGCGGCTTCGTTCCGCGTCACGTTCAATACCTCTTCCGAAGCCTCACGCTGCAAGCCGCCGCCCCACATGAAGCAATGGCCGTTGTAAGTCGCTTGCTCCAACACGTGAGCGATGCCAGCGGCAACGCGTCGCGGGTCGTTGTGCGCCATGCCTTGCGCGCGCGCTACTTCGTCGGCGCGTTTGAACCCGAAGCCTTCGACGTGCCGGGCGAGCGCGTATGGGTTCGCGCGCACTTCCGACACGACGACTTCGAGCGTTTCCCATTGGTCTAAGCACCTTTGAATCTGGTTGTTCGTGAGTCCCCATGCGAACAGCGCGATCTTGTGAGCGCGCGAGTCGCGCTCGCGCAGATACACCGATTGAATACGCATCGCGGTGTCCGGTGTGATGCCGCGCACGGCTGCGAGCGACTCGGGCTTGGTTTCGATCGCCGCCCATAACGCAGCCGGCGAACCGAAGTGATCGAGCAAGTCGGCTGCGCGCACTTCGCCAACATTCGGCAAGGTCGCCGAAAGCCATGCGACGACACCGTCGACACTCTCCGGTCGCATCGGAACGCACGATTCGACCTTGAACTGTTCGCCGTACTTCGGATGAAGGACGCGCGACCCGCGGAGCTCGAGTGTGTCGCCGACGCGTGCGTCCAGGACCTTGCCGGTAATCGCGAACGGCTCGTCGCTGTCCTCGGCGCATGCGAGACCCGTTCCCCAACCGTCTTGCGTGCGCACGCTGAACGACACGAGCCGCGCGCGGCGCGTTTCGCGCGCGGTCGCATCGGCTCGGCTGCGGCGTCGCGAGTCTGTTGCGGCGCGGCTCATGCGCTCGCCTCGTCGACTACGAAGTCTTGATCTTTGCCATCGGTGTACGACGACGTCTCGAACGAGACGTCGCCGCCCGCTGAGTCGTCGGCGTCCGATACGCCGCTCGCCGCGACGCGCTCGTCGACGCGGCGCAGGATATGTCCGAGCTGCTCTTGCAACGCTGCGACGCTTGCTTCGGCGTTCGCGATGAACTCCGCGGTGTGGCGGATGAATGGGGGGTCGTTCGGGCCGCCGCGGTGCGGGTTCGCGACGCGCTCAATAATCGGCAAGGCGTGCGTGGGCTTCGGCTTCGCCATCGCCGCCGACAGACGCACCGGGAACGCGTACAGCGGAACGTTCGTGCGACCCTTGGCGGTCTTGAGTCGGTTGATATGGTGCTTGCGTAAGTGCTGCTGAATGACGGGCAGTGACGTACGTCGGAAGCGCGACACGAATACCTCGTGTGTGTCGTTGTCGACGCCGAAGAGATGGAACACGGCGGAGCATGGTTTCGTCCGCTTGCCGTCGTTGCCTTCGCGCCATTGTGCGTCTGGGCAGTCTTTGCAAGGTCGGCGCGTGCCGTCGCTCATTTTGCCGGTGATCCGATCTTCCGACAGGCATACGGTGTGCGTCTTCTGTTCGTTCGGATCGAACACGGTGTATGCGTTCGTCTTGTGCAGGAGCAAGAACGTCACGTTCGCTTCGCGGCGCGACGTCTCGTTCAGGTCGTCGAACCATTCATCGGCTGGCACTTGCCGCCCGTCGGGCCCGACGCGCTTCGAGTTGATCGAGAGACTCGACACGCGCTTGTCCTCGGCGTCGAGCTCTCCGAGTCCGTCGTCGCCGCTGAACTCCATATCAGCGAACTCGTCGTATGGAGCGATCGCGGTCGAGGTGGTCGAGCTCGTCGTCGCGAGCGGAGCCGAAGCGGTCGAAGCGGTCGGCGTGGTAGGTCCGGGGTTCGTGGTCTTCTGTCGGGTCATGAGTCGTCGTGTCCTTTCGAGATCGGGCGTTAGTGGGTCGTCGTGGTCGCGTGTCACTCGTCGGCGCTGAGTGCGTCGGTGCTGGTCATGTCGATGCCGCGCAGGTCGCGCGCGAGTTCTTTCGATTCGTCGGCGTTCGACTCGAAGCCGTCGTTCAGGCATAGGCGCGCGTGCTTGCAACGGGCGCAGCGCATGTCGCCGATCTGATCGATGAACCTTCCCATGCGGATCATCCCGACGACGTTGCGCAAGCGCGCTTCGAGGCGAACCAGGTCCGTCTCGCGCAGTGCGACGTTGCACCATGCGCCGCCGCGGAGATCGCCGGCTTTGTACTTGTGCTTACCGGTCGGCGGCGAGTCGTATCCGTAGTGCGACAAGTCTTCGAGCCGCGTTACG
>Ga0247670_1000249_pt1 | contig 14767 bp, 21 predicted proteins | sample CNK11_metaG_FD_183042 | JGI IMG/M metagenome (GOLD analysis project Ga0247670, IMG submission 183042) | Soil microbial communities from Purdue University Martell Research Forest, Indiana, United States - CNK11 | ecosystem: Environmental > Terrestrial > Soil > Temperate forest > Bulk soil...
AATGCTGGAATGCCCTAGCCGCTCCTGCACGATCTTGGGATGAACGTTCGACGCGAGCATGTGGCTGGCATGGCTATGACGTAGCCCGTGCAGAGTAACGTTCCATTCCTTCAGGAAAGCCGAAACGACGTGCGTCAGACTGCGAGGCTGGAGCGGGGCGCCGTCCGCCTGGGTGACGACGTGCCAAGCATCATCGGCGCGCACCCCGAGCTGTAAGAGCTCCTCGGCTTGCTGGAGCCTCCAGCGGCGCAACTCCTCGATGGCAAGGGAGGGCAGGGCCACGGTGCGGGATTGGCCGCTCTTGGCTTCCTTTTCACGGATGGCGCCGGCATCGGTCTGTTCGGTGCTGGCAACGACTGCCAACTGTCCGTTGTCGAGATCAAGGGAGCGCCAGCGCAAAGCTGTTATCTCGCCCCGCCGCAAGCCGCAAAGGGTAGCCAACACAAGCGGGATGAAAAGCCGCCGCTCGCGCGCCGCATCAAAAACGGTAGCAGTAGTCGGCGCGTCGATCGTGGTGACGGACTTGCGTTCGATCTTGGGCCGGTCCTTTTTCTCCAAGAGCGCCGCCGGATTGCGGGCAATGAGTTTCCAGCGTTCGGCTTGCCCCAGGGCCGAATACAGGACGCGGTGCATGTGGTGAACGGTGCGGGGCGACAAACCGCCCTTGCCATCCCGCCGGCCGGTCTCAAGGGCCTTGCCGTAGGCTTCGCTAATGTCGATCGGCTGGAGCTTCGAAAGGATTTTGCCACCGATGAGCGGCGCGATGTTCTTAGTGGCTATCTGTTCGTAGCGCTCATAAGTCCGGGGTGCCACGTTCGGCTTGATATGCTTTAGCCAGCGGTCGAAAAATTGCGCCAGCGTCGTCTTGGACGGTTCGACATAGCCGCCCCCGTTCATGTCCGTTATCAGCTTACTGCAGGCGGTTTGGGCCTCGCGCTTTCCCTTGCAATCGGACAGGGAAACCCATTTGCGCTTGCGCTTGCCGGTAGCGGCATCGCGGGTTTCTAGGACGGCGTACCAGTGGCCTTCGCCACGCTCTCTGACATGCCCCTTCATTTGCTTAGGCTCCTGCTAATTACCTCATCAAACGTCACCGGCTCATTGCCTTTTTGGAGTTGCAGCGCGAGCGCGTCGTGGCGAAGCGAACGCATCAGCTCGCGTGCAGCAAGCGTTGCGACTTCCGAAACATCCTCTCGGGTGAATGAGTCGTGCAACCGGGCCTCTATTTCATCCGTTCGGGTGCGCCCGCTTTTCTCGCGAGCGGCATCGATCCGCTTCAACAAAGCCGCACCCACGCGGATGCGGAGGTGCTCTTGTTTCTTTTCAGCCATTAAGCCCTCTTCAGTACGGGAACGAACCAATCCGTATGACATAGCACGACCCCGGAAGGACGGGAACAAAAAAGTACCGGATAGGTACAAAATAGTTCTTGCACGGTAGCAAACGGACGTTCACGTTTTAGGCCGGTACAAATCAGTACCTACTCGAAAGGAACCGGCGATGGCTGAAAATGCTCTGACAATCAGTGTGCGCGAGGCTGGAAAACGCCTCGGGATCGGGCGGGATGCCAGTTATGCGGCAGCCAAGCGGGGAGATATCCCGACTATCAAACTAGGTCGACTAGTGCGGGTACCGATCAAGGCTTTGGATAAAGTCTTGGAAATTCCGAAAAAGACGGTCGACCACAAATGAACCGCGAACGCCTTCCTGTGAAGGGCGGCCGAAAACCTCGCGACAAGGGCAACCGCGCCGAGCGCGCAATCGTCCGGTTCCTGCAGGATCGGGGCTTCGCAGCCGAGCGCGTCCCTTTGTCGGGATCAGCCGGCGGCTCATACCTGGGCGACTTGACGATACCAGTTATCGGCGTTGATCGAGTTGTAGAGGTTAAGTGCCGAGCTGATGGCTTCCGCGAATTGTACCGATGGCTGATTGAGCGGGACATTTTGATAATCCGCGCCGATCGCAGCGAGCCGTTGGTAGTGCTTCCCCTCAAGCTTGCCGCCGAGATCGCGGCAAAGGCGGGCGGCCTATGAAGGTGCCCAGTCTTTCACAAGAGGCAATCGCAACGCTGAAGCCTTTGCCGAGCGCTCACAAGCCCGGGAACCGCGCCGAATGGGTATTGGCACGCGCGCGCACAATGAGCGCCGGGCTGCGTTTGGTCCTGTTTGAAATCGAGGAAATCGGCATCGCCCTTAAACATGGCTGGATTACCGCGGACCGAGCAGCTCAAGACTTGGCAACGCTCGAACAGCTTCCGGTCTATGTGGCCGCCGTTTTTTTAGGATCGACCGAATTTGATGACGTGGGGTGAAGGATGCTGATGAATCCAGCAAACAGCGGACAATATGCCTTGGCGCAAAAGCGCGCCAACTTGCTTTCCAAGGTCAAGAAAAACGGCATAGCGGAGCTTTTCAGCGCGGCATCAGATATTGGCGCCATGGCCGGCTTAGAGGATCATGTTTGTCTGGCATTGCTCAAGGCGGCTGGCGAAAAAAACGAATTGCTCTCCAAAGAATCGCCGAAGCTAAGAGAAAAAACCATCAATGATGGATTGGCCGAAGGGCGCGCGCTGGCAAAAGAGCGGTCGCAAACTGCACCTCATATTCCGCCGGTTCCTGATCTCTGGGAAAATCCCTTGGCGGATATACCCGAGTGCATCCCAGGCTTAACCGGCGCCGCTCATAGGATCATTCATCGGTCGATCGACGGGCGCGAGCAAATCGCGACCGCGGACATTTTGACTTTTGTGCTGAAAATACCGCCGCACCAGCACAACCCACACATGGGAATTAGAATCCGCCCCATCATGGAACTAAACGGCTGGCGTCGGCATCGCAGCGGGCTGGTCAAGGTCAATGGCAAGAACGAGCGGGGCTATTGGCGCTTCTCAAATCGGTGGGGAGCGGCGAATGACGAATGAGCAACTGGATGCTAAAATTGTTGAACTAGATGCGCAGCGTCCACCCTTGTTCACCGATGAAGCTTTAGCGCTGCGGTTTGCTGTTCGGTACGGTCTCAAGCTTCGCTATGTAGCGGGCTCTTCCCGGTGGTTCATATACACGGGCAAGCAATGGACAGCCGACGAAACCTTGCACGCCTTCGATTTGGCCAGGCTGGTTTGTCGCGAAGCGTCGGCCGAATGCAACAAGCCTAAAATCGCGTCGACCCTAGCGAGTGCAAAAACCGTCGCAGCGATTGAGCGGTTAGCGAAAGCCGATCGCAGGATGGCCGCGAGGATGGATCAATTCGACGTCGACCCCATGCTTCTGAATACACCCGGCGGGGTTATGGATTTGTGCACCGGAAGAATGCGGGAGCATCAGGCGAACGATTATCTAACCCGCATAACGGCGGTTTCTCCTAGTGGCGCCTGCCCGACATGGCGAGAGTTCTTGAACCGCGCGACCGCGGGCGACGTCGAACTCCAGAATTTTTTGCAGCGAAAGGCCGGCTATGCCTTGACGGGCTTAACCCGCGAACATGCGCTGTTTTTTATCTATGGCCTCGGGGCCAACGGCAAATCTGTCTACCTCAATACCGTGGCTGGTATCCTCGGGGAGTATCACCGCACGGCGCCGATCGAGACCTTTACCGCCTCGAGCGTTGACCGCCATCCGACCGACCTTGCAGGATTGCGCGGTGCGCGGCTGGTTACGGCGATCGAGACGGAAGAGGGTAGGCGATGGGCTGAAAGCCGGATCAAATCGTTAACCGGTGGCGACCGGATCGCAGCCCGGTTTATGCGGCAGGACTATTTTGAATTCACGCCTCAGTTCAAGCTGGTCATCGCCGGCAATCACAAGCCCGGTCTTAGATCGGTCGACGAAGCAATCAGGCGACGTTTCAACCTGATCCCGTTCACGGTCCACATTCCGTTGGAAGAGCGCGACGAAACCCTGACCGAACGCCTTAAGGCCGAATGGCCCGGCATTCTCGCCTGGATGGTGCAAGGCTGCCTTGACTGGCAGCGTGAAGGCTTGTCGGCGCCGGCCGTGGTGAAAGCCGCTACTGCCGAATACCTCGAAGCCGAGGACGCGCTGGCGACCTGGATCGAGGAAAAGTGCGACCGCAGCCCGCAGGGCAAGGAAACATCAACGGACCTGTTCCTGTCTTGGAAGAACTGGGCCGACGCCGCAGGCGAGCCGAGCGGTACGCAAAGGCGCTTTTCTCAAAAGCTTGAGGACCGCGGTTTTGAGAAAGTCAAAGACCGAGCCGGCCGATCATTTCATGGTCTGCGGCTGCGATCGGAAGGCTACTTATGACCCGCTGTGACGCTTGTGACGCTTGCTCTACTTATCCACGTCCCGCGCGCGCGTGTACGGTCTATATCCACCAATGCGTCACATGCGTCACAACTTGCGCGCTCTTGGCGTCCTGTGCGTATGTAAAGGCCCGCCCCGACAGCATTGAATTGATCGTTGCGACCTGTAGCCGAGCGTTCATTCCGCTGGCATCGTTGATGTTTTGATCTCGAAAAAGCTACTGCAAAACACGTCCCCGCGGAGACGTTTGGTAGCAATCCGGTAGCAAAGACGTTCCTAGAAGGCCGTTTTCAAGGGCTTTGAGGGGAGGAAGCACCGGTTCTGCAATTCGGTTCAAGCGTGGGAGCTATCACAATGACAATGTTTTCGGCGAATGCCACGGCCCTGGACTTCCAACCCGTCCCGGAAGAGGTAGCCAGTTTGATCGGCGCCACCGCTTGGCAAGCGCACCGCGGAACCTTCACCTTCACCATTGCCAGTCATGAAGCCTTGGGCGGCTTTGAGATCGCTGTTGCGTTCAATGCAGACTACTTGCCGCAAGGTCCGTTCGAAACGTTCGAAGAGGCTGCGGAAGCCTGCAACAAGGCTACGCAGAGGCTCAGATGTTAGTTGCGCGCTATCAATGTTATACTCTGATGTAAATCATTTGCGAATTACCCGGCGCTTTTGGGAGAGGCATCTTATGAAAGACCTGGAATCTCACCTTGTTCTAGTTGGCTTCAAGGCGCCGGCCGATCTGGTTGAGTGGGCGGACGCTGCAGCCAAGAAAGAGGGCATCTCGCGGTCCGATATCGCCAGACGGGCTCTCATGATTGATAGGGAGCGCCGTGGGCGCGTTCAATCGGAGGACGCGGCATAATGAGCATTCCGGACAGCGAGCAATCCACGAGTCTCCGCGACACGATAATCGCCTCTGTAGGTGAACACTCCGCCGGGGCTGGGCCCGATATCGACAGCATCGTGTCCGGCGCGCGGGAAGAACGCGACCAGGGCCTCAGGGAGAAAGACCGCGAGCGGCGGACTGACGGCCGGCAATGGGAAGGCGAACAGTCGGACAAGCGCCGGACTGCCATTCGCAACGCGCTCAATGAGGAAAAGCTGAAGGCAGCGCGGGGCGCTCCGCAACCGGCCACGGCCGTCAACCTCAAGCCCGGGGCGCCAGCCTCATGGGATCAGGGAGCCAAGGCGGATTTTCACACCCTTCCGGAGCATCTCCAGTTAGCGGCCAAGCGGGAAGAGGCCGGCTATAAAGCCGCGCTCGAAAGCGAACCGCGCATTGCGGCCTATGCCGAGATCGACAAGGTTCTAGCCCCGGTTCGCGAGACCTTCAGGGCCGCCGGTGTCAAATCGGATGCGGAAGCCCTATCGAGCCTGTTGGGATGGGAAGCCGCAATCCGCAACCCGCAGACACGAGCCCAGGCCTTTCACGATCTCGCTCGGCAATACGGTTCAAGCCTGCACGAAATCATGGGCGTTAACGTGCCGCAAAATGCAGCACCTCAGGCATCGCCAGAACAGGTTGCGCAGGCCTCGCGTGAGATTGGCTCGTTTGCGCAAGGGCGGGCGCACTTTGGAACCGTCCGTGAGACCATGGGCCTGCTTATCAGCCGGCACAGTGAACGCTACTTGCAGGCCAATGGCTCGATCAATCTTGATGCGGCCTATCGTGACGCCTGCAAGATCGAGGGCTTGAGCGTCGGGGCGGCACAGCCCAGGACCAGACCGGTAGCCCGCAGTTCATCACCAGCGCCGAGGGTTGAGCCCCGGCAAAGCGTACCGGTTCGCGACACGCTTATGAGCGCCGTTCGGGATAGCCGCAATCGGGGGCGGGTGTGATGGCAGACTACTTCGACCAGCAGCCAAATTTCACCAATCCCCAATACGCCAGTCCCGAGCAATTAGCCGCGGCGCGCGCCTATGCCGATGTACTGACAAAGCGGTCCGGCGAAAACGTCAATCGGCCGGCCGGTGCTGCGGCGAACATGCTGAATGCCTTTACCGCGGCTTTGACGCGCAACCGCGCCACCCAGCTTCAGCAGCAGGCGGCGGAAGGCAATGCGCAGAACTTTAGCGACGTGATTTCGCAAATGCAGAATGGCCAGAGGATCGATCCGCAAAATCTAGCTCACATCATTGCCAACCCGCTTGCTTCACCCGAGCAGCGCGCGCTGGCTTTGCGTCTCATGACACCCGAGGCGATCAAGTCTGAATTTGGTCAACCGGGATACATGAGCCCGACAGCGGGTGTTCAGGCGCCGCCGATCCAGCCAGGTTACACGCCCGGCTATCGTGTAGAGCAGGGCGCGGAAGGCGTTCACACCAATGCACCCGTGCCATTGACTCCAATGCCAAGGGCTCCTGTCCCGGCTTCCTCAAGGGTTTGGGGAGACAGAGAAGGTGAGGCGGCCGGCATTTATCCGCCTTCAACTCCGCAAACTGTTCCCAATACCCCCATGTCGCTGGATCAACTGGCAGCGAAGGGACGCGAGTTCGCGGCACAGAAAGCCTTCACGCAAGGCGGCGCACAGACCGTCACCAATGTTCAAAACGAAGATATAGCGTCGGCCGCGAATGCACCGACTATCAAGCGCGTTGCGGGCACGATGCTTGATGATCTCAGGGCGCATGGCAATCAGATGACGTTTGGACCAAGCGCCGAGGTGTCGAACAACATCAAGCGTTTTGCGGCAAACTATGCGCCGGGCTTGATGAGGGATCAACTTGAAGGGCTAGCCTCGGCGGATTCCTTCGACAAGATGTCGGCTCAGCTCACCACCCTTCTGTCAAAGGCCGGCGGTGGTACTGATGCACAGCTGTTCAACAATATGAAATCTGTTCCCGGCGCTCACAACTCAAAGGAAGGTGCTGAAGCCCTTTTGAAGATGACTATTCAAGTCGCGGATCAGCAGCAAGCAATGCGACAGGCTACGGCCGGCGCAAGAAACGCGCAGGAATATGAGGCCCTGCGAAATGATTTTTATGCGCGGAATCCCATCGTCAACCCGATCACCGGCAATCCGATCAAGCTGGATATGGAGGCACAAAGAAAGAATACCGGCAGCGGCGGCTTCAAGGTGCTTAGGGTGTATTGATGCCGACATTCGCCATTCAAACGCCAACAGGTCAAACACTCGATATCGAAGCGGCCGATGAAGCAACGGCGATCAATGGCGCAAAGCAATGGCACGCTGAAAACGCTCCCAGGCCGGACATTGCGAAAGACGTGGCCTCCAGCCTTGATGCTGGCGTTGCCGCGGGAACGGCGGGCTTGTTGGGATTGCCGGGTTATTTGACCAATCAGGGAGCCAGGGGCATTGGGGCGGCGAGCGACTTTGTCAGCGATACGCTCGGGCTTCAAAGATATCAGCCACCGTCGACACCGGGGCCTGTTGCTTCTGCACTCAACAGAATCCCGACTCCCGAGACCATGGCTACGGAAATCCAGAAACGCTACTACGGCGGTGCGGAACCCTACCAACCGCAAACGGGATACGGAAGTGCCGCGCACAGCGTTGGCGAGATGCTTCCGGGCGTAGCCGGTGGTGAAGGCTCTCTCTTGATGAAGGGCGCGCAGGCTGTTGGCGCTGGTCTTGGTTCTGAAGCTGTCGGAAATTATTTCAAGGGAACGGCACTTGAACCTTATGCGAGGTTTGTCGGCGGCCTTGTCGGCGGCGTCGGCACGGCCGGAGGCGCTAAAGCGGTCGAAGGTGTTAGAAACTATAACGCCGGCAGGAGCACGGGCGCGGAGATCGCCCGCACGATCGGCGGTGAGGACGTGTCCCCCGGTGCAGTCAGGCGCGTTGCTCAAAATGTCGCGGATGAAGAACTAACCGCGCCACAAGCCCAAGCCAGGGCAGCACAGTTGGGCCCACAAGCGATGCTGCTTGATATGGGGCATCAGCTCGAAGGCCGTGCTGACTACATGGCGCAGAGCCCCGGCCGGGCAGCGAACACGGTCTATCGACCGGTCACCGAACGTGTTCAGGATATCCCCGCGCAAGTGAATGCGGTTCTTGATAGGCATTTGGGCGCGCCGCAGAACGTTGTCGACCTGCAAAATCAGGTTGATGCCTTCACGCGAGCGCACGTCACCCCCGCCTATAGGCACCTTGAGCAAAACTATCCCGTCATGATGGATCAGACGCTTCAGCAATTGGCTCAGCGTCCCGCGATTGCTGAAGCGATGGGGCGCGCCCGTGGCGTTGCAGCCAACTACGGCGAGACGATCGACGGTGCAACGCCTAGCCTGCGGTTCTGGGACTACACAAAGAAAGCGATGGACCAGCGCATATCTGGCATGATGCGAACCGGCTATGACGATCTCGCCTCCGCTCAGAAGGCCGATCTAGGTGGGCTGATGAGTGCTCGCCGTGAGTTGGTCAATCATCTGGATAACCTCACACAAGGTGAATACCAACGGGTTCGCAACTTGGCTGCGACCAAGCCGCAGATGGAAGAGGCTCTTGAGTTCGGTCGAGGGCTATTCAACAACAGACAATTGCCTGAAGAGGTTGCCGAGCACGTCAGAACCATGAGCCAGCCTGAACAGCGCATGGTCCAGATTGGAGCGCGGCGGGAAATCGAGAACCGGGTTAACGCGCCGGGAGACGAAGGCCGAAAGCTTCGAGCCCTGCTTTCGTCTCAAAACAATCAAGACAAGCTTGCAGCGCTCCTCGGACGGCCAGCAGCCGATGAGATCCAGCGCTCGGTAGCTGCTGCAGATCATTTTCAGCGCGTCTCGAACAAGATTCACAATTCGAGGACCGCGACCCGAATTGCTGGAATGAATGACACGAACGCTCCGACGTTCAATCAAAACCCTACCATTCTAGGCGCAGCATCGGCCCTTCCAAGGCTCGGGATAAACTATGCCCTTGAGCATGGGATGGGAAACACCCGGCAGGACATCTCGCGCATTTTGACCGCCAAAGGTCCGCAGATCAATCCGGTAGTGGAAGCTCTTTTGAACTACGGCGAAAAGCGCGCTTCGAATGCAGCTACTCCACCTTCACAGCAAATGCAGACCCTGGTTCGCGCGCTCATGAGCGGGACGTTCGCAAAATAACCAAAGGGAGATAGACAATGGACGACAAGGCAAGGATCGCCGAACTTGAGCGCAAGGTTGAGTGGCTGACTCGGAAGCTCGATGAAGCAAGACGGGTTTGCGGGTTGGCTGCGATCATTGATGACCAGCTCATATTCATCAATCAGCGCAGGGACCGAGGCTTTCCCGGTGGGGACGCCGCATGAAACGATCGGCAGCCAGCGCGAACGTGATCGAACAGCCGGAAGTCGGCATCCTGCGCTTGCGGATTGACTGGCTTGTTAACCAACCCCAGTTCGATAGTTTCCCGCGGCCGATGGTTGCGCGTGCGTTACTGGCCAAGGCGTTTGACTTGTCGCTTGAATCCACCGGGATGACCGGCACAATGCAAATGACGGACCGCGCCAGAGACTTGCTGGCTGGCCGGTGGTGCACTGAGACTATCCGGGGATTCATTGAAAGCGCGGGGGGCTCACATGCCCTTTAATGGAAGCGGCACCTTCACTGTCGTGAACACATTTGTTCCGAATACCACGATTCTATCGTCGTCGGTGAACGCAAACTTTACCGATATTGCCACTGGCCTTTCAGATGCTTTGACGCGCGATGGCCAAGCCGGGATGACGGCGGCTCTGAAGGCAATAGGCGGGGCTTTAGGCGCTCCCGGCATTACGTTTACATCGGATGCAACCTCGGGGCTGTATCTCAACACGACCGGTGTTCCGGGGCTTGTGGCGAAGTCGCTCGGCATCTTGCTCAATTCGTCCATCTATCAGGTTTCATCGGCGGCCGTGCAATCCGGTGGCTCAGGCTATGCCGTGGGTGACACCATCACACTGACAGGTGGCACCGCGATCAATCAGGCGGTTCTGACCGTTGCGACCTTGAGCGGTTCGGCGGTTGCTACTGTCACAGTAACCTATCCCGGCAACTATACGGCCAAGCCAAGTGACCCGGTAGCGCAGGGATCAACGTCTGGCGCCGGTAGTGGTGCCACCTTCAACATTACCTGGACAACGCAATTCACCCGCTCTGTTGTTACGGATGAAGCCTCCGCTCCGGTGTGGCAGCGTTTGGGCTCCTCCTCGTTTGTCTCTGGCCTGATGGCGAAGGCGAACGGGCTTGATTTTGCCACTGGAATTGGAAGCGCAAACCTTGCAGGAGCGGTTGCGAGCAGTCTTATCATTCCCCCACAGGGAATTCTTTCTCCGGTCTCAAGCACAGCATCGCCTATTCCGGCCTCAGATCAAACCGCAGTCACGCGCATCTATTGGACGCCCTACAACGGAAATTACTGTCCGATCTATAACGGCGTGGCGATCGTGAATACGACCTCGGGACAACTGTTCTGTGACCTGACAGCAGGCGCACAAGTTCTTGGTGGCATCTACGATGTCTACAAGTTCATCAATGCTGGCGTGGTCACACTTGGCTTTAGTCCGTCATGGCTTGCCGGTACTTCAGGATCGGTGACCGCTGGGAGCTGTGCAAGAGGCACGGGCGCGGGCGGTGCTGCGCTGGATATCGTGAGCGGCATCCGCGTGAACGCCGCAGCTATGACCGTCAACAACGGCGCGACGACCTACAGCGTGGCAGCTAATCAGGGAACCTATCTCGGCTCGATCTATGTCAACGCGGTAGCGGGCCAGATCAATTGTCATGTGAGCTTTGGTCAGTCCCGTGTGTGGGGATTGTGGAATTCCTACAACCGGCAGAACCTTAATCTGACGATGGGAGACAGTACGGCATCCTGGACGTATGCCACTGCCACCTTCCGGCAATCGCGCGCAACCGCAACTAATGTCGCCACATCGTTTTGTGGCTTGCCCGAGGAGCCGGTTTCCGCAGTGTTTCGTCAGAGCATTGATTCACTTCATGAGACCGCCAGTAATCTCAATTTTATCGGTGTCGGCATCAATTCAACAACAACGCCTACCGGATTGAACGGCAGAACCGGCGACAGTCAGGACAACATTACTGCTTCCACCTCCAGCAATATGGGCATTGCCCAAACAACGCTGGCCCCGGCGCTTGGCATCAACAATTTCAATTCGCTCGAAAAAGGCAGCGGTCCTCAAACGACCTTTATCGGCACGAGTGCCGGCATGGCATTTGTTCTTTCATGGAGAGGATAGCTTAGATGCAAGAATATCTGGACGCTGCAAATGCGCTTATCGAAACCCTAGAGGTGCCTCCGCAGGTTCATGCAATCTGGGTACACGCTGCAGTCGATCCCGAAACCCACGAATCGGTGCATACGGTGCGCGCTGCAATCCATCCCCAATGGAAGGGGCAAATTCTCCTGCCGAGGGAAGTCAACGGGCTTGCCGTTGTGCAAGTCGATTGGGAAACATTGTTGCCTTTAGAAGGTGGCGCGCCATGAGCATTAACATCAGCAATCGGCGCATCATCTATACTCAGGCGTTGGCTAGTGGTGGCTTTACGGCTACCTCCTCGCAGTCGGCAGCATTTCTGGCCCGCGCTACCGGTATCACGTCCAATACTGATAAGACAAATTACGACACGATGATAACCGGCCTCGTCAATGATGGGGTGTGGTCATTGCTCGATGCGCTTTACATCCTCGCCGCGCCGGATGTGGCGACCGCAAAACTGAATCTTGTGAGTTCATCGTTTACGATAACGTCGCACGGCACCAACATTGATACGACCGGCTTTACTGCTTATTCAGGCTTTACTGGAAACGGCTCTGATCGCTATCTGGATACGGGATGCGCGCCAAGTGCCGGGACTTTGAACTATCAAAGAGATGCATGCAGTTATGGAGCCTATGTTCTTTCAAACACGGCGGGATCAAATTCGGTTGAAATAGGCGCTAACGATGGCGCGGCCACGATTGCAGATTTGCTTTCCCGGCAAGCCGGTGGAAACATTCTAATGCGAGTGAATAACACTTCAGGGGTGAATGTTACAAACGCCACTCGCGCCGGGATGTATGTCGGCACAAGAACTTCAACTAGCAATGTGCCTGTATATAAAAATGGAAATACTACCCCGATAGGAACCGATACTAATGGCAGCCAAATTATCACGTCCCTTCCCAGCTTTTTTATTCTTGCTCGTGATGATAGCGGGACGGCCAGCAGTTTTTCGTCGGAGCAACTCAGCGCGGCTTTTATCGGAGGAGCGCAGACCGCAACCAATGCCAGCAATCTTTCCAGCCGCATCAACACCTTCATGACGGCGTATGGCATCAATGTGTACTAAGGAGAAGAAAATGGCGAAAGACAAATCATGCCGGCGCGCCGGATCAGCAACGCGAACGGTCTACACGGGGGGCAGGCCTCAACAATTGAAAGGGGCGATCTACGGCTCGACTCCGAAACAGACTGTGAGTGCCAACGTCAACACGAGGCTTGGCACGCGCCAAACCCATGTGATCGGCGCGCCACGCGGCAAATGAAGAAACAGGCTGCCAAGCGCACCAAGCGCGAAGCTGGCAAGCGTCTCAACAAACAGGGGCGGCTCGCACCGCTTGAGGTATTTCAGCGCCGCATGGAATACTATGACAAGCTGGCGCAGGATGAGATAGCGCTAGGCGAGTTGGGCAGCCGCGAGAAAATTGGTGAATATTTAAAATTAGCTCAAGAGGCGGCCGAGGCGCAGGCTCCCTACCGCCATGCGCGCTTGCAGGCTGCAGAGCTGAATATCAACACGGTGACCAAAGTCATTCGCGCGCCGGCTCAAAGCGCCAGCAATGATGAGTGGTTGCACAAATATGGAGGGGCAGTCGAAAACTCCGTCAATGGAACGGCGGAGTTTCTAGAGCGGATCAACCGGCTTCAGGACAAGAAACTTAATTAGCGACAGGGATACCGTTCACAGAAACCGGGTATTTCGTGCACCGGGACATGATCCACGGAGACAAAGCGGACGTCGCTTTGAACTGGATGGCGAGTATTCGCCACCTGAACGGTTCCACAAATGACCGCAATAACGATTGCAAGCAGCGCTAGAAGTGAAGGGCCAGGATAGGCCATCGCGTAACCAAGGGCGAACGCCCCTGCACAGATAGCTAGATAGCCAACGACCAGGACGATGAGAATCGTCATCATGTGACGTCACCTCTTGAGCTGGCAACCGCCGTCCAGCATTTCGACGCCGGCAGCGTCCAAAGCCTTCTCTATGGCATCGACGGTGTCCAGCCCGCTTTTGAGAAGTCCCGCGCCTTGCTTTTCCATCGCTGAAATTGTCGAGGTATTAACGCCGGCCAATTTGGCCAATTTGGCTTGGGTTATTCCGATCAACGATCTTGCGGCTCTGAGCTGATTGCCCGTTTTGAGCATTTTTGTCCCTCTATGTGAATCATCTTGACCGTAGCCAATATTATATTGGGCCTAGCCGTTGACGCAATGGCGCATAATCATTATGGTGTAGGGCCATTTTATGTCGGCTTGACCCAATATTATCATGGAGGGACTAGGAATGGATACTGATAGGACAACCGTAATCGTAAAATTCCCCTATAAAGCTCGCGCCGTCGCTCGAAAGCCGCGAATATCGAAAAACGGACCAGAAAAACGAGCTGCCAATGCGGCGCCAGCCCCGGCCGGCGGCGATCCGATTATCGGTCTGATCCAGGTTTATCTAGCAGCACAGGCCGCGCATGATGCTGCCCTTGCAAAGCAGGAGACATTTGCTGACTGGAATTGCGAGGAGCAATGCCATGCCGAAAGTGACGCGTTCAATGAACTGATCGAGACAGTACCTCAGACCATTGCCGGCTTGCGGGCGTGGGCGGACTATCTTGATGATCTCGGCCGGAGCGACGATAGGGACTGGATGTTAGAGGACGCTGGCCCGAAGCTGGTTGCGACCTTCGCCAAAGCGCTCAGGAATCTGGCATATGAACGAGCGCGCTCGGAGACTGAGGACGATTGATCGGAACCACTGACATGCGACAGGCCCGCCGGTTCACGCTGGCGGGCCTTTTTGCTACCCGATTTGCTACCCAACTCTCACGGACGCAGCCGGACAAGACCGGACGAGATAGCGTCGACGTTCGAGAAAACCCCTGCATTTAAGGACTAACACGGACGAAGACCGACAGACACGGACGCCTATTCCTGAATTTCAAGACCGGTCGATTAAACCACTCTCGCACCCTTCCAACACTTGAAACTGCTTAGCTTTCCAGTGCTGCGCAGAGAACATTTCGAGGACTCTGCTACCGCTTTGCTACCCAATGTCGTCGGCTCGTTTGTTTATGGCCGCGCGCATCACCACGTCAACCGCTGCGGCGGCTTCTCCCTGCATGTTCGGCATGAGATGGCTGTAAATGTCCAGCGTGATTGCAATGCTGGAATGCCCTAGCCGCTCCTGCACGATCTTGGGATGAACGTTCGACGCGAGCATGTGGCTGGCATGGCTATGACGTAGCCCGTGCAGAGTAACGTTCCATTCCTTCAGGAAAGCCGAAACAACGTGCGTCAGGCTGCGA
>Ga0247670_1000250_pt1 | contig 14761 bp, 10 predicted proteins | sample CNK11_metaG_FD_183042 | JGI IMG/M metagenome (GOLD analysis project Ga0247670, IMG submission 183042) | Soil microbial communities from Purdue University Martell Research Forest, Indiana, United States - CNK11 | ecosystem: Environmental > Terrestrial > Soil > Temperate forest > Bulk soil...
CGAGCGCCTCCGGCCCGTGCGCGAGGACGACCGGTGCCAGCAATGGCACAAAGGCTCCCGCCGGCCCGCCGATTTGCACCCGCGACCCGCCCATCGCCGAAACCAGAAAGCCCCCAATGATGGCCGTGAAAATCCCAATTTCGGGATTCAGCCCCGACGCAATCGCCAGAGCCATGGACAGCGGCAACGCCACGATCCCGACGATCAGCCCGGCGGTGAGGTCGGCGGAAAAAGTCTGCGCCGAATAACCTTTCAGCGTGTCCACCAGTTTCGGTCGAAATGAAAATGCCCAGTTCATTTTTGCATCAAATAATTTAAATCGAGGATTCAGCAACCCTCGCGGTGGGATTAAACACTTTTTAAAATCATTTTGATGTGCCGAAATTGTCCTAAACACACCCTCCATTGGCCACCACGGTAAAACCTTCCAGGGCTTATGCCCGCGGATGCGCTGCGTCGTAGGCCTTCTTCAACCGTTCCGTCGTGACGTGCGTGTAAACCTGCGTCGTGACCAGATGCGCGTGGCCGAGCAGCTCCTGGACGCTCCGCAGATCCGCGCCCGCGTCCAGCAGATGCGTCGCGTAACTATGCCGCAGCTTGTGCGGGGTCAACCCGGGATCCAATCCGGCGATGGCGAGATAGTTCTTCAACCGGCGGGAAAGTTGCAATGGCCTGAGCGGCGCGCGTTTTTTGGTCTCCGCAAAAAAAATCGGCGAGGTCCCGCCCGGCGGCTGTTTGAACGTGTTCCAATAATCCTGGATGGCCATCAACGCGGGTTTGCCCACCGGCACGAGCCGTTCCTTTTTGCCTTTGCCGCGCACGCGCACGATTTGCCCGCCCCAGTCAATGTCGTCCACGCGCAAGCCGCACAACTCGCTCACGCGCAAACCGCACGAGTAGATGGTTTCGAGAACCGCAACGTCGCGCAACGCGGCGATTTGGGAAACCGGCCGGCCGGCTTTTTTCCCCTGCTGAAGTTTCAACCGCTCGAACGGCGCGATGAGCAGGGCTTCCATCTGCTCGCAGGTCAAAAATTTCGGCAGCCGCTTCTCCGGTTTCGGCAGCGCCAAATTTTTGATCGGCGACACCTCGGCGGCGCCGTGCCGGATGAGAAACTTGTAAAACGTGCGCAGCGCGGAGAAGCGCAGCTGCACCGCCGCGCGGCTCAATTTGTTCCGGCCGAGAAAGCGCACGAAGCCGCGGAAATCATCCCGCTGAAGTCTTTCCCAGACCGGGGGCGACTTGCGCTCTTCCCGGTGCCAGCGCAAAAATTCCGTCAGCGCCTGCCGGTAATTCCGCTGCGTATAAACGGAAGCCCCGCGATCGGCCGCCAGATGCACAAGGAATTTGCCGGTCCATGCATCGGTCAACTCCGGCTGGCTGGTTGAATCGTCAGTCATTGTGAACCGAGGATAGGGCAACACGGCCCGATTGGCAGTAAAAGTAATCGGGCTGCGAGATCAGTTCGGCGATTCCAGCCCTGAACCCTGCACATTGGTCTGGGTGAGGAACCCGCCCTGGTAGCCGGTCACGTTGATTCGGGCCAGCAGGACATTCGTCATGTTCGCGAGCGTCAGCCCGCGACTGCCGGTTCCCTGTCGGACCTTCCATCTACCACCCGACAGGCTGAATACAGGAAGGCAATCCTTGCTCCGCCTGCAAAAACGTCAGGGCCAGACGCAGAAAGGTTTCCGGAGCATCCGCATGAACCCAGTGGCCCGCCTCGGGAATGGTCTGAATCTCAGCCTGCGGAAACAGTTCGCGGATCAGGGGTTCGTCTTCCGGGTTGATATAATTTGATTTTCCGCCACGGATAAACAATGACGGGTTCACAAAGCGCGCCGTGGCCGACACTGGCGCACAGAGTTTCAATTCATTTTCCGCAAGCCCGCGCAGATTGATCTTCCAGAAAAATGCGCCGGCGGAATTCCGTCCCAGATTTTTCAACAGGAAACGGCGCAGCACCAGGTCTGGAATTTCCGGCGCCAGCGCGTCCTCGATTTGCTGCCGCGTCGAGAATGATTTCAAATCCAGCGCGAGCTGCGCGGCCAGAATTTTTGCATACGCCGGCGTATAGGCGCGCGGCGCCATGTCGGCAACGATGAGTTTCCCGACACGTTCGGGAAATTGCAGCGCGAATTGCATCGCTGTCTTGCCGCCCATCGAGTGCCCGATCACCATCGCCGTTTCCAATCTCTGCGCCGTCATGAACTCATTCAGGTCTTCGGCCATCAGGGGATAATCCATCTCGTCGCTGTGCGGCGACAGGCCGTGGTTGCGCTGGTCCAGGGCGAACACCTGAAACGATCCCGCCAGACGCGAAGCGATGGGATGCCAGTTGTCCGAGGATCCCAGCAACCCGTGCAACAGGATGATCGCCCTGCCCCGCCCGGATTCTTTGAAGTGCAGTTCCATGATTGTAAATTTTCGTTGCCAATTGTGTAACAATCCTGCGCCTGGTGCTCAATGCTTGAAATCGGATCATTCCCGGGGGAGAATGCGGCCGATGATTTTGCGTGCCACCGAATCGACCGTCCGCCTGCTGATGGCGGCGGGTTTCTGGCTTTTCGCAACGCTGTCACTCGCCGCCGAGCCGACGGGCCCGACGTTGCAGTTTGATTACGGCCATGGCGAGCCGCATGACAATCCAATCACCCGTTTCATGTATTTCGTGCCGTTGATTTCGCCGGCACCGGTTTTCGTTTTCACCAACGCCGGCAACACCCAATGTGCGCGCGTCCTTTCGTTGACCTGCCGCACCAATGGCCTGACCTTTTCGGCCACCTGTGAATTCGAATTCACCGGCACCGGCTCCCAGCAGAATATTTTCGATCATACGAACAACATCCAAAATCACATGAAGGAACTGCTGGCGGGCGGGACCCTCAAACACCAGCTCGGCTCGATCAATGTCGCCGATGCCGGCAGCGGCAGCGTCGAGATCGAAGGCTCGCTCACCAACGGCCAGCAGGTCGTCAACCTGGTGCAGTTGCGTTTCAACGGCCACGGGCACACCAGCCCGGTGACCATCATCCTGAAGGACTTTGTTTATCAGAACGGCACGATTGGGGTGATGAACGAAATGGTGGCCCGGGTCAATGCCCTGACGTTCCGCCGCACCACCGGCACCCCAAAAATGGAAGTCACCCTGGCCTCGTTGAAGCGGAAGGATGCCGGCGACGGACTCTGGCAGAATTTGGTCGGCAGCCTCAAGGGAGCAACCGTGAATCTGTTTCTCCCGCCGCTCAAGGTGGAACCGGAAGGCCAGCAGGCCCTGCTGGGTTTTGGCCTGGCCCTCGCCACGGAAAAACCAACCTTCACGTTTCCGTTTTCCACCAAGTTGAAAAGCACCGCCCTGGCTGCGCCATAAAATCCGTCACTCGTCGCGCGGTGGAAACGGAAACATGCCTTTGCTCTTTGAACACGCCCATGCGTCAATGAATCATTTTCCATACTTCAGATAAAATTCGTTCTGGAATAATTCATCGGGGTCGTATTTCCGTTTCAATTCAAAAAATGTCTTCGCCTGCGGATAGCCCTGCGCGAATTGTTCGGACGTGGCGTGCAAACGATACGGCAGGTAATATCTACCCGCGTGCCGCAACGCCGCCGCGATAATTTCCTGCGCCGCAGTTTTCATGTTCTCCTCACCCTGGGCATCACGCGTCTGGCTGAAGAACATTACCAGCGCGATCATGTCCTTGTCTGCGTAACGCAAAAACGTGTCGTCATCGCGGTTCATGTGCCGCACCGTGAGATTCAATAAATCAACCCGGTTGCCGGGAACGATTTTCCGCAGTTCCTCAAGGAACGGCTCGAATTGCGCGGGCGGGACAAAACATTCCATCAAGATGTCCGTGCTTTTTTGCGTGTGATCCAGATACCAATTCGCCGGGACATACAAAATGGCGTTTCGGTCAGCCTGATTGCCGGAGAAAAACGGGTCGAGCCATTTTTCGGCGTCCCAGCGAAGTTGCTTCCCGTATTCATCGCCCACGCTGCCGCGAAACAACGCCCGCTTGAGTTCGGATTTTCCCGGCTCGCTGAGCGAAGTGACAACCGGGTTGGTCGCGGGCAGGCGGTGAAAGACATTGATGATTCCCTCCCGTAAAAAGTTTTCCGCCGTCATGTTTAGGCGGCCATAAACCATCGCGACATCGGATGCGGGCGCGGTCTTTTGGTCAAGAACACTGACATAATCCGCCGCTGGAACAACGGTCCGCTCAATTTTATATGTCTCGTTCGGCACCACGCGCAGATCCACATCGAGAATGATTCCAAACAAACCGTAGCCGCCCAAGACGAGCGAAAATAACTCCCAGTTTTCAGTGCGGCTGCACTTCATAATTCGCCCATCCGCGAGCATCAGGCGGAACGATTCCACCGTTGAAGCAATCGGCGGACGATTGAACTGCCATCCGTGACAGTTGACGCTCAACGAGCCGCCGATGGAAAAATCGTCGTTTGATTGCATGACCTCGACCGAAAGGCCCTGTGCATTCAAAAACGGAATCACCTCGCTCCACCGCGCGCCCGACTGGACATGCAGGATGCGATTCGTCGCATCCAATTCCATGCGGTTAAAAGGCAGCATGTCCACCGCGATGCCGCCGGGGAAAATCACATGGCCGCCCATGCTGTGCCGCGCGCCCGCGATGGAAACTTTCAGATGATTTGTGCGTGCGAATTGCAGAAGTCCGGCCAGTTGTTGTTCGGCGGCGGCGGAATCGGTGGGAATTTTCCAAAAATTTGCAACGTTCGTTTCATCCAACCGGCTGGCATCATTGATTTTTCCAATCGGTGTCGGCGTGATTTCGTCCCGGTCATTCCAGATGGCCTTGGCGAGATGGAAAACAGGATGCGCGACCAGAACCAGCAGCAAAAGAAAAAGCAGACCAATGCCGAGAAGAATCTTTTTCCAAAGTTTTTGTTTCACATTGGAAAACTGGCTCGTTCACTCGTCGCGCGGTGGAAATTCAAACGTGATCTTGCCCTTTGCGTCCATCACCAGAAACGCCGGGAATGGCTTCCCCGCCTTGGAAATAAATTTGTCGAGCAGGTCGCTCTTGTGTTCGGCGAGAATTTTCTGAACCTGCGCCAGTTCAATCGGCTGCTCCAAAATCACCTTGCCAATCTTGAATTTGCACGCTTTGGCGTCGAGCTGCGATTTCTCGCAGAGGTAACCCTGCTCCGTGTCGAACACATTCCCGCCGCACCTCGGACATTTGCCGATCGGCTCCATGCCGGTGAAATCAATCTTCGGCAACGGCTCGCTCGGCGCGCCCCCTTTGGCTTTGCCCTTTTTCTCGCGCGGTGCGAATTCAAACGCCGTCTTGCCATCCTTGATCACAAGGAACGCCTCGAACTTGCGGTTGTTTTTCTTGGAGACAAAGCCCTTGAGCAGATCCGTCTTGCCCGTCGCGAGCAGCTTCTGGATCTGCGCCGGCTCGATCGTCTGCTGCAAAATGATCTTGCCGCTGCGGAAGGAGCAGGTCTTTTCCGGCGCGGCCTGTTTCTCGCAGACGTAGTTCATGCCCGCGTCATAGACATTGCCGCCGCACGCCGGACATTTGCCGAGCGGTTCCTTGCCGGTGAAATCGATTGGCGCGCTCGCCTCGCCGTCTTTGTTCTGGTCGTTGCCGAAATCAAACTCCGGCTTGAACTCCGTATTCATCTTGATGATGGCCGCGAACGGGAAACCCTGCTTGCTGCGGAAACCTTGCAAGGGCCCCACCACACCTTTCGTGATGAGTTCCTCCACCTCGAAAATTTCCAACTGCCGGCTCGCCACGATTTTCCACAGCGCGAAATCGCATTTCTGGCATTGGAACTTTTTGTAGTTCTCGTGGATCTCGCCGCCGCATTTCGGGCACGGCACATTGAGCTTGCCGTAATCGCCGGGCACCGTGTCGCTCTCGTGCAGCTTGGCCTTGGCCACGATGTCGCGCGTCGCGTCGGCGATTTCCTTCATGAACTCGTCGCGCTGCATTTTGCCGCGCGCCATGAGGTTCAACTTGAATTCCCATTCGCCCGTCAGTTCCGGCGAACAGAGTTGCGGAATCTCCAACCCGCGCAGCAGCGTGATGAGCGAAAACGCCTTCGCCGTCGGCTGCAATTCGCGGCCGTTGCGATGGATGTATTTTTCCCAGAGCAGCCCTTCGATGATCGTCGCGCGCGTCGCGGGCGTGCCGAGACCCTTGTCATGCATTGCCTCGCGCAATTCCTCGTCATCAATCAATTTTCCCGCGCCTTCCATCGCGCCGAGCAGCGTCGCTTCCGAGTAGCGCGCCGGCGGCTTGGTGACGTTTGCCTCCACTTCGATCTTCTCGGTCTTGACCGTTTCGTTCGGCTTCACCGGCACCAGGCTGGGCGTGTCGTCGGACTCCGCCGCTTCCTTGCCATAAACCGCCAGCCAGCCCGCGTTCACCATCACCTTGCCTTCGCTCTTGAACGGCTCGCTCTCGACGCGCGTGATGCGCGTCGTCACCAGAAATTCCGCCGCCGGATAAAAGATCGCGAGGAACCGTTTCGTAACCAGGTCGTAAAGTTTCTGCTCCGGCTCGCTCAGCGCTTTGGGCGCAACCAGCGTGGGAATGATCGCGAAGTGATCCGAGACTTTTGCATTATTGAAGATGCGCTTGTTCGGGCGCACCCAGCCGTTCTTCAAGATCGTTTCCGCCGGCGTGCGGTAATTCGTTTCCGCCAGCATCGCCATCGTCGTCTTGACCGTCTCCAGATAATCCTCCGGCAGCGCGCGGGAATCTGTTCTCGGATAGGTCAGCACCTTGTGCTTTTCGTAAAGCGCCTGCGCCAGGCCGAGCGTGTTCTTCGCGGAGAAACCGAACCGCCCGTTCGCCTCGCGCTGCAAGGTCGTCAAATCATACAACTGCGGCGACATGGAAGTCGTCGGCTTGCTTTCCTCCGTGACGATGCCCGGCTTGCCAAGGCATTTCGCCTTGATGGCTTCGGCGAACGCGACGTCCCAGACGCGCTCCTGCTTGAGCTGGTCGTCGCCTTCCTTCCTGGCAAACTTTTCGTCGAACCAGCGCCCGGGATATTCACCCGCCTCCGCGCCGAACGTCCCGTGAATCTCCCAATAGTTGCGCGGAATGAATTTTTTAATCTTCTCCTCGCGTTCGACCAAAATCGCCAGCGTCGGCGTCTGCACGCGGCCGACCGTCGTCAGATGAAAACCGCCGGTCTTGGAATTGAACGCCGTCATCGCGCGGGTGCCGTTGATGCCGATGAGCCAGTCCGATTCGCTCCGGCATGTCGCGGCGTCCGCGAGCGGGATCATTTCGCTGTCCGTGCGCAGATGCGCGAAGCCGTCGCGGATGGCGGCGGGCGTCATGGATTGCAGCCAGAGCCGCTGGATCGGCTGCTTGGCCTTGGCATATTGAACGATGTAACGGAAAATCAATTCCCCTTCGCGCCCGGCGTCGCAGGCATTGACCAGCGCGGTGACGTCCTTGCGCTTGATGAGCTTGGTCAGGATTTTGAGCCGGGCCTCGTTCTTCTCGATGGGCAGCAGATCGAAGTGCGGCGGGATCACGGGCAGATTCGCGAAGGTCCATTTGCCGCGCTTCACCTCGAACTGTTCGGGCACGGCGATGGTGAGGAGATGGCCGACCGCCGACGAGATGACATACTGGTCATTTTCGTAGAAGTCCGCGTTCTTCTCGAACTTGCCGAGCGCCTTGGAAATGTCTCCGGCGACGGACGGCTTTTCCGCGATGATAAGTATTTTACCCATGCAATGAGCAAACTCTTAAGCTGCACGATGCCGGTTGCGCAACTTAAATTTTTCATCAGACCCAAAAACTTCGACCCTGGATGGACCCGGGTGGACCCGGATTTGGCCGTGAAAAGCGCGATGAAACTGCGCTGCCAAAATCAGTTTGGGGCGGATGAGCCGGGGAAGAATTTGGTTTTGACGCCCGCCCTCACCCACGTCCTCTCCCCGGGGAGAGGCTTTTAACCTGGCCCGCTTTCGGTGATTCGGTTTAGCGTCCGGCCAATCCAGTGGCGGAATTTTTCAGAAGTGATTTCAACGTCCGCCCTCACCCTGCCCTCTCCCCCAGGAGAGGGAATGGCCAATGCACGCTTTCCGTTTCTCGATCGCGTGCCCGGCCAATTCAGCACTGGATTTTTCCAAGACGCGGGAACCGTTTCTCCCTCTCCTCGGGGGAGAGGGCCGGGGTGGGCACGGTGACAACACATCGCTAACACTTGGATGACAACACATGGCTTACACTTTGGTTTTCGGATGACCTCGCCGCCGATGCTGATACACCATCGGGCGCATCGCTCCGGTATCTGCGTCGTGCAGCTGTCCGATCCGCAAATGGAGGAAATACACGCCCCACACTCCGCGCCGCAGTCGCTTCAACCCGACGGGTTGTCCAACGAACGCTTCGCCGACAAATCGCCGTCGGCCTTGCCATCGAATCTCGCCGTTGCTGCGAACCTGGCGCACCGTCCAGTCCGCCGGATACTTTACCGGTGGCAACGGTTGCGGATAATGCCGCCCACGCTTCCGATAAAACTTCACGGGCGCATGTTGTCCCAACGCCTCGTGCGGTCGTTCCTGGTTATAGCACTGCAACCAGCCGCTCCTCCGGTGTTGTTGTCCCTGCCGCGTGCGCGTCGGTGGTTGGAGCGTTTCCCGCTTGAGCACCCGATGAAACTGCTCGTGCGCCCCGTTGTCCTCGGGATGACCCGGGCGGGTGAACTCCACACGGATACCCAGCCGCAGCCACCACACGCTCAAGCGCGACAATCCCGCCGGCCCGTTGGAGGCAAAGGGCCCGCCGTTGTCCACCCGGATCACGGCTGGCATCCCGTTTTTCCGGAACAGCCCGCGAAACACCGCCTGCACCGGCTGCCAGCGTTGGTTCGCCAGCAACCGCACCACCAAACCGTAACGGCTGAACAGATCGCGCACCGTCAATGGTTCGACGCGCGTCCCATTCCCCGTCCGAAACCACCCTTTGAAATCCACCGTCCATACTTGGTTGGCGCGGCGGGCCGTGGTCAGGGTCGGATGCAGTGTTCGCCCAGCCTTGCGTGGCCGAGGCCGGCGTCGCCGCACCAAACCCAGCCGCGCCACCCAGCGAGCCAGCGTGCGCTCACAAGGCAAAGCGCGCTGTCCCCAGACCTGGCGCAACACCGCCCGGAGTTTTTTCGCGCCCCAGTCTGGATGCTGGCGGCGCAAGCGCTCGATGCGGCGCACCCACACCCGCGCGGTCTGCCGTGGCATCCGGTGTGGACGCCGCGACCGGTTGTGCAAGCCGCGGCGGCCTTCGCGCCAAAACCGCTGCCGCCATTTCCAAGCCGTCGTCCGGCTGACCTGCGCTTCTTGACAGCATTGTTTGACCGACTTTTGCCTTCGGAGCAATGCGCGAATCAACCGGACACGCTCCCCAATCAGAGAAGTAATTTTCCACGGCATATCCGCAGAAAACTGCCCAGCCTATGAAAAATGTGTTAACCATGTCTTGTCACTCCAAGGTTAGCGATGTGTTGTCACCGTGCCGTGAGGGCGGTCGAGAAACTATTATCAGGCGGGGCGCGAGTTGTCCTAACTCGCAGCGGCTGCGCCAGACCTGACAGCGTAGGATTTTTCAAGCGTGTTGGACTGGCCACGCGCTGCGGATTGGGACAATCCGCGCTCCGATGACGGGCGGGCATTCCTAAAATTGCAGGAGACGACGTGTGGAGACGCTGACTAAAGCCTCGGAATTGAAATGAGCCTCGTTACCTCGTCTCCTGCAAAATTCACACCGGAGCGAGGGCATGAGCCCGCTGCAACGACCATAAGTTATAGTTCGTGCGTTTCGTGGTTGATCGCATTCTTGTGGCACCCCGCTAGCGCATTCTCGGCGGCAGCAATGGCTGCACGGTGGTCGAGGGCGCGTTGGTGTCTTTGGTCTTGAACGCCGAACGCAGCAGCCAGTGCCGCTTCAAGCCCTGCACCAGATCATCCGCGTCGGTGACCGCCTTGGAGATTCCGCCGAGCATGTTCGTGTTCGCCTGCACCTGAGCGTTCAAGTTGCTGGTGATGTCGGCGAGTTGGATGAGGATCGCCGCCAGGTTCGTGTCCGTGTTCACCAGCAGTGAATTCACATTGGTCAGAGCACCCTGGATCTGGCTGTTGCCATTCGTGCCCAGCGCCCAGACCATCGGCCCGCCCGGTTCACGCAATTGTCCGCTGATGACGGCCAAGTTCGTGACGACCGGCTGCGCGGCGATCAGGGTGTTGTTCGCCGAAAGCAGCGTGGTGTTCAAATTCGAGGTTGCGTTCGCCGCATTGTCCAGCACGGTGGAAATTTTATTGGTCAGCGCAAGGATTCCCGGCAATGCCGATTGCACCTGGGAAACCATCGCCTGCAGCTGGTCGGAAACCGGCGGCATCTCCACGGCGCGCAACCACGCAGTATCATCACCGGGTTTGAAAATCTTGTAATGATGATGACGCCCATCCCATGAGGCCACGATGCGTTTGCGATTTACCTGGTTGTTGAAGATATAAAGGGAGTTGGATTCGAGAACCGCCGTCGCCAGCAATTGAGAGTTGGTTTCGCTGAAAACCTGCTCAAGGTGATCATAGGCATGAAAAAGCAGATTGGTATCGGCATTGAAAATATCCTGCGCGAGCTGCCAGCCGCCGGGCGCGGCGGCCATCAAATTTTTCGACTCTTCCAAAGTGTGGATGGAAACCGGTTGCGTGACGACCAGCGCGTAGCCGTTGGTGCCGCGCGTCACTTCCAGCTGGCGCTGGTTAAGAAATCCGGCGGCATTCACTTTTACGAACGAACCGCCCGTCCAGAGTTGACGGAAGGAATCATCAAGCACCTCAAATTCAATTTTGACGTTGTGGAGATCGCGTGGCGGCATCGGCAGAATACGCGTGATTTGCCCGACTGGAAAACCCATCAAATAAACCGGGTCACCCACGTTCAAGCCGGCGGAACTTTGGACGTAGGCAAAAAACGGCGCCTTGATCTTGAACCAGCCCTTGCGTTCCGCCGTGTGGTAGATGTAATAGCCGAAGCCGAACAGCAGCAGCGCCGTCGCCAGGAACACAAACCAGCCCACGGCGCGTTCCATCCGGCTCAGGCGCGTGCGCAGTTGCGGGGTCAGATCTTGCAATGCCATATATTTTCAGTTTGCGGTTTCGAGCTGGACGGCCAGCAATTCTCTGACCACCGGGTCGCTGGTCTTTTCCACATCGGTCCAGTCGCCGAGCGGAATAAATTTCTTGTCGCGCAACAGCGCGAATTTCCTCCGCGCGCCCTGCCAGTGACGCAAATCATCCGCGGTGACAATGATCGTCATCGACTTGCCGCCGGACAGTTCATGTCCCTGCGACAACCGGTCCAGAAACCGGAGCCACCATTGCAGGTGCCGCGCCCCCAGGCCGGCCAGCGGATTATCCAACAGCAGCACTTCCGGTTTCAGGATCAACGCCCGCGCCAGGGCCACGCGTTGCCGCCAATTGGCTGCGATGTTCGACGGCGTCACATCCGCGAGCGGTGTGAGTTCCATCAAATCCAGCAACGGCTGCGCCTGATGCGCGGCTTCAGCAGCGGTGAGGTTATTTTGATAGCGCAATGGCAACGCCACGTTTTCAGCAATCGTCAGCTGGTTGAAGAGATTCCCACCTTGAAAAACAAAGCCCACGCGCAGCCGCTCGGCCAATTCCGCCTCGCCAAAATCCCTCGTGTCATTTCCAAATAATTTATAACTGCCGCTGGTTGACGACATCAGCCCGGCGGCCAGCATCAGCAGATCGCTTTTGCCGGAATGTTCCTGGCCACCGACGACCCAAAATTCTCCCTCCGCCACGATCCAATTCACGTCCTCGACCACCGTGAAGCTGGCGTCGCGCATCGCGGCGATGCTCACGTCGCGCATTTCGATGGCCGGGATGTTTTGATTTTCGCTCATGCCACCAGATAAAGGATGATGAACAACGCATCGATCAGCACGCAGACGATCACGCCTTGCGTCACCGCGCGCACCGCCACGCGCGAGACATCTTCCAGTCGCAGCGGCTGCGCCAGCCCGTGATAACACGTCACGACCGCGATGAAAAATCCGAACGCGATGGTCTTCAACGCGAGCAGGGCGAAGTCCAGCCAGCCGAGCGCCTCGGTGATTTGCTTGAAATAATCGCCCGGCGTCAACGGCACGTCCTGCAAAAACGCGAACAGATACCCGCTGCCCAGCGCACCGATGATCAGATAAACCGTCAGCGAAAAAATGCCCAGCGCCATGCCGATGACCCGCGGCACGATGAGATAATGCACCGGGTCAATTCCCAGCGCCTCCAACGCCTCCACCTCGCCCAGCGCGCGCGCCGTGCCGAGCTCAATCACGTTCGCCGTGCCAACGCGCGCCAGCACCAGCGTGGCCGCCAACAGCGGCCCTAGCTCGCGCACCACCACGATCACCATCGTCGAACCGAGATAGCTGATGGCGCCGACCTTGGCCAAAGCGGAGACGGTCTGCCCGACCACGAGAAACCCCAGCGCCAGCGCCACGAAACCGAACATCGGCAGCATCGCCACGCCCGCGCGCGCGATCTCCTGTCGGATGCGGGGACGGAGGACATTGTCCGCCACACGAAATTTTTTCAGGATGACGCCGAACGTGATCAGCGCAAACGCGCCGAGCCCTTGTATCGTGAGCAGTCCGAGGAATAATTTCCGGCCGAGCAGGTCGGTGTAGGATTTCGGCATGGCCGCGCGCCGGAACACCTGCGTGTTCGCCAACTCGAATGCCTTTGCCAGATTCCCGCGCACACGGGCAGCGTAGAGCATAACGCCGTCCGGTCAAAAATGTTTTTCCGCTCCCGTCCGGTTGGCTCCGTGTCAAATTCCGGGACGCTGTGCATCAAATCGGGCTTGATTTTGCCCGTCCTCAGCACCCACGAATCTGGCCTGCCCTATGCTTGAAGTCAGCCATGGTGAAAATCAGTTACAGCTTGGGGAAGAAGCACCGGGTGCTCCACAAGTTTGTTCCGGCCAACCGTTCCGAGCAGACTTGGTTCGGCCGGGAAGACGAAGTGGTCATCGCGGTTGTTTCCTTCTCCCTTCTGTCTCTTCTTTGCTTCATTGGCCTGGTTTATTTCTGGGCCCATTAAAAGCCACCCGCACGGTGAAGAGACGTTGGCGGGTCATTCGTAGAATGGCTTGGGACGTTTCACAAAAAACTGTTCTTCTGGCCCTGCGTCGTTGCACAATTCCGACGATGACACATGCCGCCAACCAAAAGCGCCACGCACAGCTCGCCGCTGAAATCCGCCGGCACGACCACGCCTATTACGTCGAAGGTCGCCAGCTCATCACCGACCGTGAATACGATGCGCTGTTCAAGGAACTTCAGGAGTTGGAGAAAAATTTCCCCAACCTGGTCACGCCGGAATCACCCACGCAACGCGTCGGCGGCGCACCCAGCGAAAAGTTTGCCCGCGTCAAGCACCTCGTGCCGATGCTCTCGCTCGACAAGGTCGAGGCCAGCGATTCTCCGACGAAGGATGAGGAACCCGACCGCGACAAACGTAATCAAGCCCAGGACGAAAACACGCTCGCCGAACTCCGCTCCTTCGACATGACCATCCGCAAGCATCTTGGCCGCGACGACGTTCAATACATCATCGAGCCGAAGGTGGACGGGGTTTCCATCAGCGTTCACTATCGCCATGGCAAGCTCGCACTCGGCGTCACGCGCGGCGACGGCACCGAGGGCGACGACATCACGACCAATCTTAAAACCGTCCGTGGTATTCCACTGGAATTGTCCCCCGTAGCGGCGCTCGGCAGAGCGCCGCAAACTTTAAGACAAACGACGCAAATGAAAGATGGCGGCGCTCTGCCGAACGCCGCTACGCCGGAATTGCTCGAAGTGCGTGGCGAGGCTTACATGGCGATCAAGGAATTCGACGTCATCAACAAACGACTTGAAGCCGAGGGCGAAAAACCGTTTCCCAACGCCCGCAACGCCACCGCCGGCACGCTCAAGCAACTCGATCCCAAGCTGGTCGCGCAGCGCCCGATTCGCGCGGTGTTTTACGCCACCGGTGCCGTGGATGGCATCGAGTTCAAGACGCATTCGGAAATGCTGGAAGCACTCGCCCAGTTTGGTCTGCCCACGCAAAAACTCTGGTGGGTCTGCGACGGCATCGAGGAAGTGCTGAAGATTTACCGCGAGAAAATCGTCGCGCATTACGACGAGGACAAGGACCTGCGCCGGCAATTGCCTTACGAGATTGACGGCATCGTGCTCAAGGTCAATACGCTCGCAGACTGGGCGAAGATTCCCGGCCGCAGCCGTTCGCCGGGTTACGCCATCGTGCACAAGCCCGTCCCGTGGATCACACCGGCGGAGACCGTTTTAAAAGCCATCACCGTGCAGGTTGGACGGACTGGCGTGCTCACGCCCGTGGCCGAACTTGAACCCGTCTTCGTGCAAGGCTCGACGATTGCGCGCGCCACGTTGCATAACGAGGACGAAATCCGCCGCAAGGACATCCGCATCGGCGATACCGTGGTCATCCGCAAGGCCGGCATGGTCATCCCGGAGATTTTCGAGGTGGTCAAAACCAAGCGTCCGCCCGGTGCGAAGGAATTTGATTTGTTCCAGCACGTCGGCGGCAGATGCCCGGCGTGTGGCGGCACGATTGCGAAGGACAAAATTAAAACTTCCCGCAATGCCGAAAGCCCCCTCACCCGACCTTCGGCCACCCTCTCCCCCGCTG
>Ga0247670_1000253_pt1 | contig 14614 bp, 29 predicted proteins | sample CNK11_metaG_FD_183042 | JGI IMG/M metagenome (GOLD analysis project Ga0247670, IMG submission 183042) | Soil microbial communities from Purdue University Martell Research Forest, Indiana, United States - CNK11 | ecosystem: Environmental > Terrestrial > Soil > Temperate forest > Bulk soil...
CGCGGCGGCCTGCCCGGCGGCGATCACGGCGCGTACGTCAAGACGACTGCGAAACTCGGCGCGCACGAGTGGACAGTAGCTCGCTGGCTCGGCGCCGGCCACAACGCCCCGGAAGCGGAATGGTGGGCATGGCAGCCCGTCGAGACCCGTATTTACAGGGACGGGCACGCCAGTCCGGACCAGGGCGTTCTCCGTGGCTGGGCTGACGAGAACGTCATCCCTGGCATGCGAGCCGTTTACGAGTCGGTGGTCACTGCGGAGGTAGCCGCGCGGGCGCGCAAGACCGCGCTCTCCTACCTCGTCCGGCTAGAGGAAGCCGACCTGGAGATGCGGCGCAAGCTCGTGGCCAGGCAAGAGGCGTTCCTTGAGTCCCTGCGAGCAGAGCTCGCCCGTCAGTAGGAAGCCAGGGCACTGGCGGTCGCGGGCGGGCTTCCCCGTCCACGGCCGCAGGCGCCCAGCCTGGAACCAAGAAGAGAAAAGAGAAGGGAGAGGACTATGACTGCCCAGCTGATCCTGGCCCTCGCGGGCACGCTCGCCTGGCCAGCGGTGATCATCACGGCGCTGATCCTCCTCCGGCCACCCAAGAGAGGAAACCGGCAATGAGCGACATGAAGGACGCCATCCTGAGCGGCGCGTGCCTTACCTGCCTGGACAACGGCACCGAGGACTACCCGCTGGACTACGCCTACCACATGGCCGTTCGCGGCCACTGGCCCGTCCTGTCGGAAGAGCTGTACAGCGACACCGCCGCCTGGCACGAGGAGAACGGAGCCCTGCAAGAGCGGCCGACCATCCGGCAGCCCGCCCCGCAGGCTAAACCGCAAGCCGCCCCGCGGGAGCAGCTCGGCCTGAAGGAGAAGTGCCTGCGCCGCATCCGGCTGCACCGCATCGCGGCGCTCGCGTTCGCGTGCGCGGCGGCGGGGATCTTCATCCCGGCGTGGCTCACGGGAACGCTGCCGTGGTGGGCCGGGCTCGGGGGGCTCCCGTTCCTGTACCTGGCGCTCGGCAACCTGATAAGCGCCGGCCAGATCATCCAGGCCATGCACAGCCCGTTCTTCTTCGTCGCGGCGGTGAGGCACGACCTGGGCGGCGACGAGCTGTGAGCGTCCACCGGATCAGCGCAACACAAGCCCCCGAGTAACTGACCGAGCAATCCGAAAGGCCCCGCATTCCTCACGCAAGAATGCGGGGCCTTTTCATTGTCCGATCAGGACAGCACAGCGCAAGGGAAAGAAAGGAAATGGTGGCAATGCCCCCTAGGTACCCGCCAGACAGGGACAACATCAATGCCTTCAGTGTCTGCCGTTGCCGGGAATGCATCCGGCACCGCCTGAGGTACGGCACCCGCACGTTCGACGCGGACGGCTACTGCCCGGACGGCTTCGACCGGGACTGCCGCGACCGTGACGGCCGGGACATCGACGGCTTCGACCGGGCCGGCTACGACAAGGACGGCTACGACAAAGACGGCTACGACAAGGACGGCTACGACGAGGACGGCTACGACGAGGACGGCTACGACGAGGACGGCTACGACGCCAACGACCTTAACCGGGACGGCTACGACCGGGACGGCTACGACGCGGCAGGCTACAACCGGGACGGCTTCAACTCCGACGGCTACAACCGGCAGGGCTACGACGAGGACGGCTACGACCGGGACGGCTTCAACCCCGACGGCTACGACCGGCAGGGCTACGACGAAGACGGCTTCAACGAGGACAACTACGACCGGAACGGGAACTACCGCGACGACGACGACGAAGACGACGCGGTCAGTTACGAGGGCCTCCACAACTACAGCTACCGCCCGAACTTCAAGTTCCACGGGACCGGGCCGGCCTACTACGGCATGGAGCTGGAAGTCACCTCCAGTAACAGCCGCTCCACGCTGAACATGGTGCAGAAGCGCGTCGGGAACCTGGCTTACCTCAAGGAAGACGGCAGCGTCTACGGGTTCGAGCTGGTCACGCACCCGATGTCCTACGCCTTCTTCACGGAGAACTTCCCCTGGGACCTTCTCCCCGCGCTGAAGAAAGCGGGCTGCTCCATCGACGGCAGCACCAACGGGATACACATCCATGTCTCCCGCCAGGCGTTCAGCAGCCCCAGCCACCTGTTCCGCTGGATGAAGTTCATCTACCGGAACCAGCGGGACTGCGAGCGGATCGCGCGAAGGCAGCAGTCCCGGTGGGGCTCCTTCAGCGAGAGCGGGCGCAAGGCCCAGAAGGTCCACGCGGACATCCAGCGGCTGAAGAAGGCCGACAACATCCGCTGGACCTTCCTGGCTGACGGCACTACCCGCAACCGCTACAACGCGATCAACACGCAGAACGCGGCCACGCTCGAAGTGCGGATCTTCGCCTCCACGCTCCGGCCGGAGCGCGCGAAGCAGGCACTCCAGCTCGTGGCGGGCAGCGTCGAGTACACCCGCCAGCTGCGGGCGCACGACGTCTGCGCGAGCGAGGGGTGGACCTGGCGGGCATTCAGCCAGTGGCTAGGCCAGAACCGGGAGACCTACCCGGAGCTGGCCGCGACCGAGTGCCCGGTCACCCCGGTCAGCCTGGAGCCGGCTACGCCTGCGGCCACGCTCAGGGAGCGCCTTCGTGACTATCGCAGCACGGCCGAGTTCATGCAGGGCTCAGCCCTCCTCAGCGAGCAGGAGGCTGCTCCCGTCATCCCGGCCCAGACCCTGCGCACCGGGGACCGCCTGCACCGCGACTCCCGTGGCCGCCTCCGTGACTCCTACGGGCGCTTCGCCAGCGCCGATAGCTACGCCACCGACAACCGCCCCGTCTGGGGCTCAACCACCCGGAGGTACCCCTGATGTGCCTGCTCAGCTACTACGAGGCAGGGATCATCCCCGATACCGAGCGCCTGTGCAACGGCGCGCAGGCTAACGCCGACGGGCACGGCTACGCGATAGCCACGCGCGCCGGGCGCCTGATCACCGGTCACGGCATGAGCTCCGCGAGGGTGATCGCCGAGTTCGCGGAGCTGCGCAAGCAGCACCACGACGGCCCGGCGCTGTTCCACAGCCGGTTCTCCACGGGAGGCCGGCTGGACGAGGGCAACTGCCACCCCTACCAGGTGGGGCGTGACCGGAAGACGGTCCTGGCCCACAACGGCGTGCTCTTCCACGTCAAGCCAGGCGAGTCCCGGTCCGACACGCGCATCTTCGCCGAGCGCATCATGCCCGGCCAGTACGTGTCACTCGACCGGCCCAGGACCCGGGCCCGCCTGGAAGGGTACCTGGGGAAGTTCAACAAGATCGCCGTCATCACCGTCAACCCGAGGTACAGGCACCAGGGGTACCTGTTCAACGAGAAGGCGGGGGTACGGCTGCCGGACGGCGAGTGGCACTCCAACCACGACTTCAAGCCGTTCACGTACACCTACGGCCACTACCCCGTCACCACGGTCGTCGGCGGCAAGGCCGTCGCGCCGCCACGGTACCGGCGCAGCGAGCGGCTGGACTGCGACTCCTGCGAGGGATTCGAGTCCGTGGACGAGGTCACCCTCATCTGCTCCCTGTGCCTGTCCTGCTGGGACTGCGGCATGCCATCCGAGCAGGACGAGGAAGGGAACGTCTGCCAGTGCTACCTCCCGCTGAAGGAGCGGAAGCGAGAGCTCGCCGCTGAGGACCGGAGCGACCAGTCCATCACGTGGGAGCAGTACGTGAGGCTGCGGGACGGCGAGGAGGCCAGCCTGTACAAGGAGGAGCTGGCAGCGGGCAAGGTCAAGCCGGACACGATCACCTTCTCCACGGCGCTGGTCCCGCTGCCGCGCGTCCCTGCGGCCACAGGCTCGTCCCTGACCCTGCGCACCGCCCGGGAGACGATCCTCCGCGCGATGCCGGAACCGCCCGCCGAGGCCCCCGCCGGGAGCGAGGAGAACGAGGAGGAAGTGAAGTAACGGTCCCGGTCACCGCCTGAGCGCGCAGTCCGAGAGCCCGCGTCCCGCAGTCCCGGGGACGCGGGCTCTTCACCGCCCTGCTCAGGGCCAGTCAGCAAAAGAAGGAAACGCGAAGGGAAGGAAGCGATGGCAGAGAGCATGCCCCCTGCGCCGGTCATCTCCGAGGTGATCGAGCGAGTCAGGGACAAGCGCCGGATGGCAGAGGGGATCGTCGCGTGCGCGGAGCGCGGGGCCGATTTCAGCAGCCAGCTGGAGATGGAGCTGACCGGGGTCTTCATGATCCCGGAGGCACGGCGGATGATGAGCGACGCCCTGACTGCCAGCTGGGCGCGGCCCTACCCGGGCAGTAGCGCCGCGCTCGATGGCCGGGAGGTCATCATCGGCGGCGGGTACGCGGCGGCCGTCTACGCGGCAGGCCGGGTGCGCGCTGGCTTCCCCAGGCCCGTCGTCCTGGAGCGCGGCCGGCCAGACCAGGTCGGCGGGGCGTTCGCGATGAGCCTGGAGCCGGTGCTCAAGCTCAACTCCCGGAGCCGTCCCGGGATGGGCGGGCTGCCAGACCAGGACGGCGCGCTGAACTACGTGCCGGGCGGCATCCTCCAGCCGGACCTGCTGTCCTCGGCGGAGTACCACGACAACGCCGAGATGGCCTGGCTGATCCGGGTGACCCTGGCGCAGTTCGCCGACGTCTACGCGCAGGCGCCCGTCACCCGGGTAGGCCGGGACAGCAGCGGCCGGCTCTACCTGGAGTTCCCGCAAGGACGGAGCCTCCCGGGGCGCATCCTGGACGCGCGGGGCTGCGGCGACCCGGTCGCGCTCTCGGACGGCTCGCGGCTAGGGCCGCGCATCATGACGTTCACGCAGTTCATGGAGCGCATGGGCGGCATGTTCCCGCTGCGCGGCATCCGGCGGCTCGCGGTGATCGGCGGCGGGAACTCCGGGCTGTGCGCGGCTGAGTCAGCCCTGGGGATCGCCCCGCGGAACACCTCAGTCATCGGCCTGGACTACGTGCGCAAGGTCGACCTGTACGCGCCGGAGCTGGACGGCCGCACGTGCGACGCGTTCCGGCAGGGGCAGCGGGGACGCTACCTCCGGCTGGCCCAGTACCTGGAGGGCAACACGTCCAGCCCCAGCGCCCGGCTGGGCGTCATCGCGCAACGGGCGACCGCCGTGCCACTGCCAGAGGGCGTGCTGGTGAACGAGCGGACCTACGACATGGCCGTCCTCTGCACGGGCTACGCGCTGCCCGTGCTGCGCGGGATCGAGACCTTCACCTTCACTGACTACCTCCGGGGCACGACCGTGCTGGCGCGGCGCGCCCCGGGCCTCCGGTACTACCGCATCGGCGCAGGGGCGGACATCCCGTTCTCCGCCACGGAAACCGAGGCCGGCGTCCCAGCCGAGCCGGCGAACAAGGTGTCGATGTTCCGCAACGGCCCGCGTGTGGCGGCGCTGGCCATCACCCTCCCGGCGACATGAGCCACTGAGCGGTGACGGTCGCGGGCAGGGGGTCATCCCCTGCCCACGGCCGCAGGCGCTCAGCCTGGGAAAAGGAAAGAAGGGAAACCATGCCTTACAAGGAAGGCCAGCGGATCGAGGTCCGCATGCCCGTCGAGGTGCGCTCTGGAGGATTCGCTGGCAACACGCGCGTCTCCGAGACCGCGCGCGGCAGCCTGGGCACTGTCCACTACCTGGACTTCTCCAGTGACGCCGCCCTGGAAGAGGCCACTAACGGCATCGCCCGGCCAGTGCCCGGCGACAGGCTGAACGCCCGCTTCAGCGCCCGGGTCGGCACTGCCCCTGGCACGCTGGGCACTACCGCAGTGACCAGCGCGGCCGGGTTCACACACTTCGTGTACCTGAACAGCACGTCCGTGTCAGCGGCTGTCATGCCCGCGCCGGGAGACCTCGTCCGGGCGCAGTTCACCGCGAAAGTCCTGGCCGGCAATGGCGTGGCAAGCACGCGCAAGGTCGAGGAGATCGCCGGCCCGGGCAAGGGCACTATCCACAATCTCTACTTGGACACCCGCTCCGCACGGCGGCAGATCCTGAGCGGGGAGTACCTTGACTCCGCTCCCGGAGTCGGCGAGATCATCAAGGTCTCCTTCACGGCGCCGGCCCAGTGCGCCAGCGTGACCTTCCCCCCGGGGAACTTCGTGCAAGTGCGCACGGACAGCCCCGCAGGCGAGGGGGACAACTGGACGCACGTCCTGAACACGGACAGCCTCTCCGTGAACATCGTCCCGGCAGCGAAAGAGAAAGAGAAAGAGGAGGGCAAGCCCGTGCCCGCGCGGCAAGCGTACCTGAGCGGCCAGGCAGTCCGCTTCGAGGCTGAAGTGGAGATCCTGACCGGGAACACCGAGCGCCTCGGCACCACCCGGGTGCAGGAGACGACCGGGCCTGGCAAGGGCACCATCCACTTCGTCTACCTCGGCGGGCCCGGGACGCGCCAGGAAGCGCTGGGATCGGAGGAGCGAGTCAACGTCGGCGACAAGGTCCAGGTCACCCTGACCGGGAAGCTTGCCCGGGACGAGCCCGCCGGGTCCGCCGCGCAAACCACGGAAGTCCGCACCAGGGAGAACTACACCCACTTCCTGAACCTGTCGAGCCCGTCCGTCACGCTGGCCACCCCGGAGGAGAGGGCAGCTGCGGTCCCGGCGCTCACCGCCGAGCAAGCGGACATGCTGAGCAGGCTCACCGCCGACCGCCGCGTGACGCCGGCCTACAAGCCCGGGGACCGGGTCGCCTTCGAGGCGAGCTTCGAGGTGATCCGCAACACCGGGGGCAGGTCCGGCACGTCCCTGGGAACGGAGACCGTCGCAGGGGGGCGCACGTACCAGCACTACGTCTACCTCAACGGCATCGACTCCCGGACGGAGGTCCTCGGGACCGGCCGGAACCTGCCGGCCACCGGGGAGACAGTCAAGGTCAGCCTCCTGCGAGGCAGGGTCATCAGCCCCGTCGGGAGCGGCCCGGATGGCACCACGCCCGTGGTATCGCCGCGAGGCTACACCCACTACCTGAACCTGAAGAGCCCGTCCGTCACGCTGGCAGCCCCGGAGCCAGCGCCAGCCACCCCGGAGACCCCTGCCAGGGACGCCGGGGACGTCTCGCTCCTCGTCGGCGAGGGGATCAGCAGCGAGCGGCTGCTCGCCCTCATCGCGGAGGCCACCGTAACCCCGGGATTCCAGGCGGTGCGGGCTCGCAACGACGAGGTCCTGTTCTCGGCGGCCACGAGGGATGAGTGCGCGAGGTACATCGACGCCGAGGACTTCGACCCGGCCCGCGTCATCGTGCGGGAGCAGTCTCCTGACGAGGCCAGGCCAGGGTACCAGGCGGTGCGGGACCGCATGCTGGCCTTCCAGGAGGCCGTCTCGGAAGCCATACCTGGGCCTCCAGGCGCGTCTGCCTGGGAGCTGAAGCCTAAGGGCTTCTTCACCCAGGAATGGGCCAAGGACCAGGTCTTCAACGGCCGGGACGACTTCGCCGGCCTGCCCGCCGAGATCACCGAGGAGTGGCCGTTCACCTTCGTCGACTGGGACGCCGCTGCCGAAGAAGAGCGAGACGACCTCTACACGGAGGTCACGTTCAACGGCGTGACCTTCTACGCGAGGGCGGTCTGAGGTCATGGCCGCCACCAGCATCAGCCGTGACACGGAGCAGTTCAGCAGCTTCGACGTGACCGCGAGGATCACCACGATCCTCGCGGACGCGGGGTACGCCGTCACCCGGGCGCGCACCGGCAGGATCGTGTTCGCCGCGCGCACCGAGGAAGCGTGCCGCGCGTGGCTGCGGGACGAGGACTTCAACCCGGAGCGGTTCAGCATCGGGCGCGGCCCGCTCATGAACGATGAATCCGCGGAGCTGGACAGGCTGCGAGACATCGAGGCCCGCGCCCAGGCCGCTGTCGGCTCCGCCTCCTGGGCGATGTTCCGGGAGGACTGGTTCACGTCGGACTGGGCGGAGGACGAGGCAGAGAGCCTCGCCGGCCTCACCCGGGAAAAGCGCAGTCAGTGGCCGCTGACCTGCATCGACTGGGAGCGGGCGGCCCGCGAGCAACGGGACGCCTGCTACGTCATCGTCACCTTCGACGGCGCGAAGTACTACGCAGAGGAACTCTAGGCACTGGCGGTCGCGAGCGGGGGAGTGACCCTCCGCTCGCGGTCGCAGGCGCCTAGCCTGAAGAAGATACTATAACAGACAGGAGAACGACCATGACTACCACGGCCCCGGAGGCCAGGGTGCCCGCAGCCCCGGGAGAGGCCCGCGAGCTGCACGAGATCGCCAGCGACATCGTGCGCTGGTGGCCGCGCCCGTACCGGGGGGCAGTCCCCTTCGCGGAGATGATGATGAGCCTGCGGACCATCAACGACACGTACGTGACCGAGAGCGGCGAGCAGGTCGCCGCCGAGGACGTCATCCGGCACTTCCTCATCCAGTCCGCCATCTGGCGCGGCCGGGCGGCGAGGCGCATCAAGGGCGAGCTCACGCGGATGCTTCCCCCGGGAGGCCCGCGCGGCCGGCGCCCGGCAGGAGAGCGGACGCTGTGAGCTCGAACAAGGCCAGGAAGAAGGCACTAACCCAGCGGGAGCCAGGCCGGAGAATCCCGGTGAGGCGGATGCCTGCGGGCGACCTGCTGCCCCGGGCCCTGGGCTTCCCGCGCATACCGCGAGAGAGCATCGAAGCCCTCTTGCAGGCCCGGAAGGAAGACGAGGAGAGAACGCCATGAGCGAGCCACGGCCCGGCTCCGAGCAGGAGCGGGCAGAGCTGACGCTGGCCCAGGCCGGCCCGGCCGAGAACCTGGTGAGCACCGGGTGCCCGGAGTGCAAGGTGCGGTTCGCCATGCTCGCGGCCCTCGGGGCCGAGGACTGGCTGCTGCGCTGCGTGAACTGCGGCTGGTGGGGCCGGGGGAACCTGAAGGACGTGACCCAGGAGGAGCCCCGGTGAGTTACGAGATCATCGAAAGCGACGACATGCCCCCCTACCGCACGCGGGAAGTCCGGCTCAGCGACACCGCCCCGAACGGGCTGCTGACCTTCGCGTCCTGGGCCGAGGCCAAGACAGCGCTGCTGGACATGCTGGCCGCCGACATAACCGAGGCGCGCGAGCGGCTCCAGGTACTCCGCTGGAACCGCATGGACCTGCGCCGTACCCGCAAGGCCGAGGCTGACGGGATCAAAAGAGAGGAGGGATCATGAACGAGCAGGAAACCGAGCTGGTCAAGGCCCTGCTGGGCGCGCACATATCCCAGCTCAAGCGGCTGGTCGTGCGGGAGGAGAACCTGGCGAGCCCCGTCCCGGCCGGGCGGTGGCGCTGGGCGGACATCAGGCCCGGCGGCAGGAAGAAGACCGAGGAGGAGCTCGCGCGAGACCGGCTGCAAGCCAGCGTGCGGTCCGCGCGCCTCAAGGTGGACCTGGCACTGGCCCGGTCGGCGCTGACGGCGCTAGAGGCGGCAGGCCAGTGAACGAGCACGTCATCGAGACGATCACGCCTAGCTCAACGACCGGCCCGGCCTCACTCCTTACCGACTGCTCATGCGGCGCGGAAATCCTCTCGGCAGACGACGCGGATGCCGTGGAGAGAGCTTTCCTCAGCCACGTTCCCGGCACCTGGGTAATCACCCGGGATACGCGCTACCCGCACAACCTAACGGGATCAAGACTGATACCGCAAAGGGAGGGCAATTCCTAGGTTACTGAGCACTGGCGGTCACGGGCGGGATTACCCGCTCGTGGCCGCAGGCCCTCAGCCTGAAAGCGCAAAAAGGAAAAGGAGGAGATAAGAAAAATGGCTGACGAAGCCCGGCAGCGGATGTCCCCGCCCGTGTGGGCGAAAGGGCAGCAGCCACCCCCGCAAGAAAAGGGAATCCCGTTCCGGCATACCCGGAACCAAGCCCGGCTCCTGCTGGCGGATGCCACCCGGGAAGAACTGATCGCTGCCATGACCGACGTCATCAGCAAGAACCCCGCGCTGGCGCTGGACGCGCTGGCGGCGGCAACCGACCCCGACCGGAAGCCTGAACCGGGATGGCAGGCACTCGGAAGGGAGCGCAGCGACCTCATCAGCCACCTGCACGGTCATCCTAACCACGCAGGCCGCTACCCGGCCGGGCACGACTTCATGCTGGTGTCCACGGCGGACATCCGGCGGCAGCACGAGCGGCTGCACGCGGAAAGGCCGACGGGGCATGAGCACTGAGCAGCGCGTGCGCGCCTACCGCAAGAGCGCGCGGAATGCCTTTTACCGCGCGCAAGCCGAATGGGGTAATCCCCCCTGGCTCACGAACTGGCGAATGATCATCGCCAGGAGATTCGGCATTCCCATTGCAGAAGTGCGCCGCATTCTCGGCGAGCCTCCTGCGCAAGGCAACGCACCGAAGGGAGATATCAATGGCAATGACGTTCACTGAGTGGAAGGCCGCCAACTGGGGCGGCACCCGCTCCGGGTACGCGGACTACCTCAGCGGCCTCGCCCAGGCCGCCGCGCAGGCGAGCGCCCCGGCCGCGCCACCGCGCCACTACCTCCTCGTCGAGGTGGACGACAACGCCCTGGAGCGGCTGCGGGCCGACCTGGCCGGCTACCCGGGCGTCGGCGTCACGGACTACCACGGCCCGGGATGCTGCTGCAAGAACTGCCCCTGGCACGGGAACCACGGCTGGCACGAGGAGGAACGGCCATGAAGACCTGGAACGTCCTAGTGCCAGTGGTAGCGCTCATTGAGGCTGAGACGGCCGGGGAGGCCATCCTCATGCACCAGTCCGCGCTGAGGCAGCGGGGCTTCGACGTGTACGACGGGGAGCCGGGCAGCAACGCGTTCGAATCGGAGGATGTCAGTGAAGCTGATCGCCACGGCGAGGACGCCGGATGAGGCTAAGCAGCGGCGCTTCGAGCTAGAGGAGCAGATGGCGCAGCGCGGCCTGTACCCGAGGCTGCTCATCGGCCCGGTGCGGCCCGCTGCCCGGGATGACACCGGGTCCTGGGGCATCTGGTACGACCCGGCAGGCGCAGCGACCTGAGCACTGGCGGCCGTGGGCGGGGGAGTTACCCTCGCGCACGGCCGCAGGCGCTCAGCCTGGACGGAAGACAGGAGGACCATCCAAGTGAACAAGCAACAGTACACCCGGGAGCAAGTCTCCGCGGCGGTCAACGGGGCCGCGGACCTGCTGCCAGAGCACGACTACGAGGACGGCGGCACCATCGCGCAGGATGACGCGGTGAACTTCGTCGTCAACGCCGCGCTCTACCTGCTGGACCACCCCGGCGCTGACGCGGACGAGGTCATCGCCGCCCAGTACACGGACGTGAGGCTCCACGAGGAAGACCTGGACGAGGGTGAGGGGATGCCGGAGAAGGGCAGCGCCCGCTGGAGCCAGCTCGTGGCCGCCCGGGTGAAGGGCTGGCTGTCGTGAAGATCTACGCCGATGAGCAGTACGAGGTCCACGAGGGCGACACCGTCCGCTACGTCCGCTGGAACTGGTCCCTCCTGCGCGAGGACAACAAGTTCTTCCGCAAGACCGGGACCGTCACGGACGTTCAGCGGAACCGACCGGACTCCGTGGGCGTGCACTTCCCGCACTACGCGAAGGGCGCGAACATCCTCGTCATCGCCAGGGAGATCCGGCTCGTGCACTGCCCGCACGGAAAGGAAGGCTAATGGCAAGCGCTGGCGTGCAAAGGGACCCTCGCTACCTGGAGGCCACTCGCCTGTTCGACATGTGGGACTGGGGCTGGGGAATGCCATCCGACCCGCATGCCCGGGAAAACCTGCGGCATGCCTGCGGGCTGCTCGCGGCAGGTGACGACAAGGCCGCCAGCTTCACCGAAGTGGTGCTTGCCCGGTACCTGGGCAACAAGTACCGGGACAGCGCCCGCGCTGAGCTGGAGCGGATCGCGCGCTCCGCTAGCCGGAAGCCGGCGCAAGAGGACGCCGGAAGCTGAAGCCAGGTCAAGGAAAATACTGTATCATACTCAGAAAGGAGCAAGGCAGTGAGCCTCACGGCTACGCAAACGGACGAGCTGGCCGGGAAGATCGCCCGGCTGGCCCTCACCTGGGCCGGCGACGACCCGGACCGCCTCGCCCAGGCCATCGAGATCCTGGAGGGCGCGCCATGCCTGGGCACCTCATGAGGTGGCTCACGCCTGACGGGCTATGGCGCGTCACGGCACTCACCCTGGAATCCGGCCAGGTGCTCCGCGTGGAGACGCGCGGGGCGCTCGGCTGGGTGCACCGCGGGGACGCTGCCTCCGCTGACGAGGTGGCGGCCCTCGTACCGGGCTTCAGCGCCCTTGAGCTACAGGAGGCAGCGTCATGAGCGACGCTGACGTGAGCCCGGCGTACGTCGCCCGGTACCTGGGGGTCACCAGCGCCGCCGTCTCCAACTGGGTGCGGCGGGAGAGCCTGCCCCCGGAGCTGCGCCCGAGGATGATCAAAGGCCCTGTCCGGAACCGCCCGGCTTGGCGGGAATCCCAGCTCCCCGGCCTGCGCGAGTGGCTCTCCGGGCATTACCCGCGAGCCAGCAGGACCTTCCTCACCGAGGTCACCGCCGCCGGGCTCCTGCCGGGGGACCTCATCGTCACCTGCCCTGGCGAGGACGGCAGCATCACCATCCGCAGGGCCAGGCCAGCTGAAGGGAACCAGTCATGAGCAAGATGAAGCCGAGCCCGGCAGAGGCGCTGGCACTGCCGGCGAAGATCAGCGACCCGCGTGAGCGCGCCCTGGCGGAGCAGGTTATCGCCACCGTCCAGGCGGGCGGGGAGCTGCCGTCCTGGGAGTCCATGACGCCGCTCATGCGCGTGGCCGCGCGGTTCCTCCTCGGCGGCCTTGACGCGTACACCGTCACCGTCATCCGGGACGACGCCCCGGAGACGCCCTCCGTCTTCCGGGTAACGGGCGCTGACTCCGTCCAGGATGCCCTCACGAGCGCGCAAGCCCAGCTCGCCGAGGCCATCGGCAGCCTCCCGCAACGCGATAGGGAAGAGGACCAGCCATGAGCGCGATCATCACCGTCGATCCTACGGACCTGGAACCCGGGGACGTCATCATCCGGCTGGAAGACCACGAGGAGGCCGGGTGCCACTGCGACGTCCTCGTCACGGTGCGCCGGGACTCCATGCGGTACTGCCAGCACTGCGGCGAGTACGTCGTGCACCGGGGCGGCGCCTGGGAGGCGGACGGCCTCATCGGCAGGGAGAACTACGAGAACCGGGCCATCCGGCGGCACTGCGACCGGAGCCCGGAAGGGCACGAGCCACTGCCACTCTGAGCACTGGCGGTCACGGGCGGGGGCCTCCCCGTGCGTGGCCGCAGGCGCTCAGCCTGCAAGAAGAAAGACAGGAAGGAAACACCCACCATGAACAGCAAGGCCGGCGCTACCGCCGGCGTGACGATCCTCGTGGCGCTGGCCGCCAGCGGGTGCCTGCACCGTTCCGGCCCTCCTGCCGGCGACAGCGGCAGCACCGCGCCGGCCCGGCCAGCCGCCACGTCATCCCCCGGCACCCCGGAGACGGGCACAGGGCAGTGGGTCTCCTCCGGCGGCCTGTCCCTGCTGAGCGCCGTCGAGACGGACACGGCGAAGATCGGCGCTGACGCGGGCAATCACGACCTCGCGGCGCTGACTGCCGACGGGCCCGTGCTGCGGGCGGACGCGCTCAGCGCCCTGGCCCGGCCTTACCCGGGTGACACCGCGGACTACCAGCTCGCCATGGGCTACCTGGCGAAGGCAGGCACGGACCTGTCCCTCGGGGACGTGGCCGGCGCCACCACCGCCATGGACTCCGCAAGCGCCTACCTCGCCCAGGTGCAGGCCACGATGAACGCCCAGGGGGCGTCGTGACCGCAGCGCCGCCCTCGGCCCCGCAGTTCTGCTCGTTCTGCTACCGGGAGTCCGTCCTGCGCGTCGTCCGGGAGATGACCGACCCGGTCCTGAAGCAGGCGCTGCTCACCGCCGCCGAGCGCCACATGCGGCGGGACGTGTTCCCGTCAAGGGCGGCGCACCGGAAGCACGCCGGGGCGGCACGGCTGCGGCTGGCCCTGGAAGGGGCCACGACCGGGGCAGAGGAGGCGTCATCATGAGCCACCTCCCTAAGACGTGGCTGTACGGGCTGACCGCCGAGGAGTGGCTGCACCTGGCCGCCGAGGGCGAGGACAGCGAGGTCCAGCCGTGCTGCGGCAACCTGGGCGACCTGCGCGAGCTGCTGAACAGGCTGGCCACCTGCCAGTCCGGGGACGACACAGGCTGGCAGCTGTACATCGGGCGGCACGTCCTGGAGGTCCTGGAAGGAGACGGCGACGGGCACGGGCTGGGCAGCCGTGAGCAGTTCCCGCTGCTGCACCGCGTGCTGGACGGCATCCGCGCCCAGCAGGAAGACCCTGACCCGTTCGGGCTAGGGCAGCGCAAGGAAGGGTCATCATGAGCAAGGCAATCACTGACCGGGCACGGCAGCTAGCCAGCGCCAGCTGCCCGAGCCCGGGCCGGCGCAGCGCCAACGGCCGCGCGGTAGCGGTGACCACGGAGGGCGCCGTGCGCGGGAACGGGAGCGAGTGCCCCGTGGCGCTGGCGTGCAAGCGGGCATTCCCCGGCTGCGAGCCGCACATCGAGGGCGAGAGCCCGTACATCATCCTCGCGGACGGCTACCACCGCCCGGTCGAGCTTAGCGCGGACCTCATCGAGGAGATCGGCAAGTTCGACCGGGGCGAGCCGAG
>Ga0247670_1000254_pt1 | contig 14472 bp, 11 predicted proteins | sample CNK11_metaG_FD_183042 | JGI IMG/M metagenome (GOLD analysis project Ga0247670, IMG submission 183042) | Soil microbial communities from Purdue University Martell Research Forest, Indiana, United States - CNK11 | ecosystem: Environmental > Terrestrial > Soil > Temperate forest > Bulk soil...
GCTGCGCTCCTGATGGCGTTCGTCGCCCTAGCCGCCGGCTGGCTCCCTGCCCGCCGCGCCATGTCCATCGAACCCGCCTCCGCCCTGCGGGAGGAATGAACCAGCTGTTGCTATTTGGCCCTTCAACATTTTGTTCCTGCTGCGCCCGCTATTCGTTCCGCAGGGCTCGCAGCGGATCCAGCCCCGCAGCGCGCCGTGCCGGCACATAGCTGGCCACCGCGCTGACCATCAGCAGCACCAGCGGAACAATGGCATACACGACCGGGGAAGATAGGCCCAGTCCCGGAAAACTCGCAGCGAGCAGGGGCGCTGCCGCCGCAGTGAGCGCTCCGCCGGCCAGGATACCGACACCGGCGAGAATCAGCCCGCGGCGCTCAACGAGCCAGCCAACGTCCCTGCGGCTCGCGCCAATTGCGACGCGGATGCCAAACTCCTTCACGCGCCGGCTCACCGTGTATGCGATCAATCCGTAGATCCCGGTCGTGGCCAGCGCCAGGCCGATGAATCCCATGGTCCCCACCATCTGGAAAAACTGCAGCCACGTGCCCGTCGCGCGGCTCTCGTAGAGCGTCGCCACCGTTCGCAGGTTGAATACCGGCACGTTGCCGTCAATCGATCTCACCGCGTCGCGCAAGGGCGCTGCCAGCGCCGCCGGATTGTCCGCCGATTGCACGATCAGCGTCATCCGCGACCGCGGGTTTTGCTCGTAGGGCACATACGCAAACGATGCCGGCGTCTCGTTTACAGCCAGATAGTGCCCCGTCTTCGCCACGCCGACGACCTCGGCGACAGGTCCCGCCGCGCTGTCCAGCCGCATCCGCTTTCCGATCGGATCCTGGCCCGGCCAGTAGGTCTTGGCAAACTGCTGGTTCACGATCGCCACGCGCCGCGATCCGGCGCGGTCATCCTCCGTGAAAGCGCGCCCTCGTGTGATTTCGACATTCATGGTGCTGAAGTAGCGGGCGTCCACCGCGGCGCCGAACACGATCTCCGTTTCGCGGCCCTTCGGGAACTGGTACCCCTCGGGCACTACCGTCGCCACGGTCTGTGCAGGAGATAGCGGCAGCGCCTCCGTCATCGCCACTCCCGCCACGCCGGGCATCGTGCGCACGAGATCGACCAGCCGGCGGTAGAAGGCTTTCGTCTGTTCGGGCGAGTAGTGCACTACCGCGGGCGCCGTGTCCAGGCTGATCAAGTGGTCCGTGCGAAATTCGGGCGGCTTCACCAGCATGTTCCGGAAGCCCGCCAGAAACATGCCGGCGGCGATCAGCACCACCATCGCCAGCGCAATCTGGCCGGCTACCAGCACATCGCGCCCCACCGTCCGCCCCTTGCCGGAGACGCCTTCTCCACCCGCCTTCAGCGCGCTCACGAAGTCCGCCCGCGCCGTCTGCCAGGCCGGAACCAGGCCGAAGAAGAGACAACTCGCCAGCGCCACTAGCAGGCTGAACTCGACCACGCGCCAATCCAGCCGTACGCCCAGCACAAACGGTGGATCGCTCGGCACGCTGAGCGTGTCCAGTAACCGAATACCGCCGTATGCTGCGAACAATCCCGCTGCGCCGCCCGCCATCGCCAGGATCAGACTCTCGGTCATCAGTTGGCGCACCACGCGCCTCCGCCCCGCTCCAATCGATAGCCGGATGGCGATCTCGCGGCTGCGCGCGCGCGCTCGTGCCAGCAACAGGTTCGCCACGTTCGAGCACGCAATAATCAGGATGAGCCCCACCAGCCCCATCAGCATCTTGACCGGCGCCAGCAATTGTGGCGTCTGCTGGATGCGCCTTTGCAGCTCCGTGCGCACCGACATGTGCCGGTTGCGATTCGTCTTTGCATACTCGCGCTCGAGCGCGGCCCCGAAAATGGCAAGTTCGGCCCGCGCCGATTCCAGTGTGGAGCCCGCGCTCAACCGGCCCTTCACCACCAGATCGTGGCGTCCGCGATCCTCCAGGGGATCCGCCATCTCGCCGTCCAGTCGCTGCGACATCCCCAGCGGAACAAACAGACTTGGAAGAGCGAAGCGGTCGAGGCCGGTAAAGGCCGCAGGAGCCACGCCGGCGATCGTGAAAACGATCCCGTTGAGCCGCACAGTGCTCCCCATCGCGGACTGGGCGCCCGCATAGCTCTGCTGCCAGAAGTCGTAACTGAGCATCACAACGGGCTGGGCGGACGAACTGGCCTCGTCAGGCAAAAAAGCGCGACCGGCTGCCGGCGTGACGCCCGCGACCGGAAAATAGTTGTCGCTCACTAGGGCCGCAAAGCGCATCTGCGCCGGCGCTGTCGGATTGGCGGCCACCGCGAGAGTGGTAAGGCGGTACGCGGCCAGCCCGCTGAAGGATCGGTTCCTGGCGCGCAGGTCGCGGTAATCCGGAAACGACATGCCTTCAAAAGGATTATCCGGCGTAGTGCTGGTGACATCGAAAAGCTCCGCTGGATTCCTGACCGGCAGTGGACGCAACAGCAGGGCGTCGGCGAAGCTGAAGATCGCGCTGTTGGCGCCGATTGCCAGCGCGAGCGAGAGCACCGCCACCGCTACAAACGCGGGCTGCCGCCCCAGCGCGCGCAGTGCGTACCGGATATCCGCACCGATACTCTCCATCCATGTCCAGCCCCAGCTTGCCCGCACATCCTCTATGGCCAGCGCGATGTTGCCCAGCTCTTTCGTGCCCGCGATCTCGGTGAGCGATTCCAGCTCCTCGCGCATGTCGCGCTCTTCCTGGCGCCGCCGCACCGGCCGCAAATATTTGAGCCGCTGCCAGAAAGTCATCCCTTCACCTCCGGCAGCGAACCCATGATCCGTCCCACCGCGCTCACGAAATCCGCCCACTTCGAGTGTTCTCGCGCCAACTGCTTCCGCCCCGCCGCCGTGAGCTTGTAATATTTGGCGCGCCGGTTGTGGTCCGACATCTCCCACCCCGAAGCGATCCAGCCCTTCGCCTCCAGCCGCTTCAGCGCCGGATAAAGCGAGCCGAACTCAATATCCAGGGCGTCGTTCGATGTGCTGCGAATGTTCTTGGCGATGCCGTACCCGTGAAGCGCGCCGGCGCGCAGCGTCCGCAGCACCAGCATGTCCAGCGTTCCTTGCAGCAGGTCCATATGGAGAAATGCTATATGAAGACAATCTATATGTCAACGGTTTTTACTTCTCGTGACACCGTTAGTAACTTCGAGCCTGCATCTCCCCTTTAACGCGGTGCGTTCCGTCCTTCCACGGGTCGGAGAGGTTCAGGGCTGCCCAGGTACCAGCCCACTCTTCGAGATCATTTTTTGCAGTTGCGCCGCCGTCGCTCCGGTTCCGCCGCTGTTCACGGTCTGCGTTTCATAGCACACCAGGCCCGCTGCCGGGGTGCTGAGCGTGGACAACACCGCTACACTTCCCAACGGAGGAAAGCCCGGACCCCATGGAACGGCGAAAGTGACGGGGGGCGCCATCGCCCCGATGGACAACAGCCAGAGCTGCTGGAAACCTTTGCTGGTGATCAGCCAGGAACCGAATTTCGCTGGTGTCGCCGTGCCCAGGTCAAACCCGATATCCAGCGTTGTGTTCGCGAAACTGAGATTGAGCCCGAGGCCGCAGGCCCACGCGCGCCCGATGTTGTTGCCCGTCGATTCCGTGAACCACAAACCGCCATCCGGCCCCCTGCTGATGCCCGTGGGGCCGCCCGCTATGGTGGGCACGACGTATTCCGTCACAAAGCCCGTTGTCGTAATGCGCGCGATCTTGTTGGCGTTCGGTTCCGTGAACCACAGCGCGTGGTCCGGCCCGACAGTAATCCCGACGGGGTTGCTGCTGGGCGCAAGGGCGAACTCGGTAATCACTCCACCTGTCGTGATCCGGCCGATCTTGCCGGCGGTCGTTTCCGTGAACCATAACGCGCCGTCCGGCCCGGCAGTAATACCTCCAAGGGTAGTGGCGGTGGATAGCGGGTACTCGGTAACCGCTCCTGCTGTCGTAATGCGTCCAATACGGTTGTTGGATTCCGTAAACCATACCGCCCCGTCCGGCCCGTTCGTAATTCCTGAGGGCTGGCTCAGCAGGGTAGGAAACTCAGTAATGACGCCGGCGGTCGTAATGCGACCGATTTTACCGGGGCCGCAGCACTGCAGATCCGTGAACCAAAGGGCGCCGTCCGGTCCAGTTGTGATCTCTTGCGGGTAAATGCAACAGGGTTCCAGGGAGTACTGAGTCATAACCCCGGCTGTAGTGATGCGCCCAATGCTGTTGTAAGAGGGCTGACCAAACCACAAAGCGCCGTCCGGTCCCGCTGCGATCCCGGTTGGGGGGCCAAAACAGCAGTTCGTCGAATACTCGGTCAATGTTCCAGCGGTGCCCATTCGCCCGATTGTCCCGGTAATTGCATTGATACCCTCCCTCTCGACAAACCAAAGCGCCCCATCGGGCCCGAGCGTAATCGCGCTTGGGTTACTAGCCGCGCTCGGCAGAGGGAACTCTTTGATCGCATTCCACCCTTCAGACAAACCAGTGCCAGGCGGCGTGGCGGCCAGCGGGCGAAAAACAGCCTCGCTGGCGGATTGCGTCTGCGCCAACGCAGGCAAGGCCGGCAGCACTAGCGCAATCCAGACAACTAAATGACTTTCTCTAAATCTCCGAGTGAAGGCGCAGCGGCCCATAATTAGTCCTCCATTGGCACGACAGCGCTCGAACGCGACGGTTCGGCGGTAACATCGCGGCGGTAGGGATTGTAGTTCAGCCACATGCCCACGGCAAGCCCTATGCGGAACATGCTAGGTGCGAAGGCTGCTAAGCAGCGGACGAGAGGCGCGTGGCAATGACGAAGTCGATCGTGGTTATTACACTGCGCTTGCACTGTCTCAGCTCCCCTGTTTTTCCCACACCTCCCCATTCAGCAACGTCGTCGGCCTCCGGCCTTCAAGCGCCGCCACGGCATTCTCCGCCGCCAGCATCGACATCTTTTTGCGCGTATCCACCGAAGCGCTTGCAATGTGCGGTTCGAGCACGACGTTTTCAAGCCGCAGCAAACCCGGGTGCACCTGCGGCTCGTTCTCGAACACGTCTAGGCCCGCGCCGGCAATCACGCGCTTCTCGAGCGCCTCCGCCAGCGCCGCCTCATCCACCACCGGGCCGCGCGATGTGTTCACCAGGATCGCCGTCGGCTTCATCATGCGAAGCTGGGGCCCGCTGATCATGTGGCGCGTGTGCGGCAACAATGGAACGTGCAGGCTCACGAAATCGGATTCGCGCAGTAGCGTCTCGGCGCTAACGAATTCGGCCCCCAACTCGCGCTCGATCGCTTCCGGCGCGCGCACCGCGTCGTGATACAGAATCCGCATCGAAAACCCGCTACCGCGCCGCGCCATCGCCTGCCCAATGCGCCCCATGCCGAAAAGGCCCAGCGTGCGGTGATGGACATCCTGGCCCACCAGTAAATCAATCCGCCATTTGCTCCACTTGCCGGCGTGCAGAAATTGATGCCCCTCCACCACCCGCCGCGACGCCGCCATCAGCAGCGCGAACGCGAAGTCCGCCGTGGTATCCGTCAGCACATCCGGCGTATTGGTTACCAGAATGCCGCGCTTCGTGGCGGCCGCCACGTCGATGTTGTCGAACCCCACCGCCACATTGGCGATTATGCGCACCCCATCGAGCTGATCGATAACCGCCGCCGGAAATTTATCCGTAAGCTGGCTGACGACTCCCTGCTTCCCGCGAATCCGCGCCAGCAGGTCGGCCGCCGAAAGGCCGTCGTCGGATTCGGCGTAATCCAGCTCCACATGCTGCTTCAGAAATTCAATCGCCTCGGGATAAATGCGTTTCGTAACCAGAACCACGGGTTTCATCGGACGGCAATTGTCGCACACCGCCCCCGCATCGTACAATTGCGGTTCATTCCCTGATTTACTTCCAAGGAGAAAAACTGCATGGCGAAACTCGGATTTCTAGGTCTGGGCATCATGGGCTATCCCATGGCGCGCAATCTGCTGCGCGCGGGTCACGAGGTGGCCTTGTGGTCCAACACTGCGTCTAAAGCCAAAGAGCTGGCTGCGGCCGAAAAGGGCAAATTCTGTAGCACCCCGAAAGAAGTGGCGCAGAACGCCGAGTGCATTTTCTTGTGCGTAGGTGACACTGCCATGTCCGAACGCGTCAACCTCGGCCCGGACGGGGTAATCGAGGGAACGAAGCCAAATGCCATCGTCGCCGACGCCAGCACTATATCCCCCAGCGGCAGCCGTCGGATCGGGACCGCTTTCGCCAAAAAAAACGTCCACTACCTCGACGTGCCTTGCACCGGTTCCACCCCCGGCGCCAACGCCGGAACCCTGACTTTCATGGTTGGCGGCGACCAGGCGATTCTAGACAAAATCCGGCCCTGGATGGAGCACATGGGCAAGCGCATTTTCTACTGCGGCGGCCCCGGCCTTGGTCTGCAAGCCAAATTATCGCAGAACCTGATCCTTTCCAACATCCTACAGGCCTTTAACGAGGGCATGGTTCTGGCGACCAAAGGCGGTGTGGATCCGAAGCTCATGCTCGAAGTCCTCACCAACAGCGCCGCCAAGTCCGGGCTGATCGACTTCAAGGCCCCTTACGTCTTCAAGCGCGATTTCAGTCCTCAGTTCTCCGTAAAATGGATGGATAAGGACATCGGCCTGATGCTGGAATCGGGTCAGGAACTGAAAGTTCCCCTCCCGTTGACCGGTTTGACCCGGCAAATGTTCCAGGCGGCCATTGCCACCGGGCATGCAGATGAGGATATCTGCTCTACAATCAAAGTTTTAGAGACAATAGCGGGCGTTGAGGTCCGACCGGGCAAGGAATAATACAGATTTTGGTTGCATTTCGTTAACTCTTATCCTAATATTGGAATCAAGCCGGGGAGGCAACTCCCACCAAAGCGAGACTAACCTCTAAATAAAGACCCCTGAAGCAATCCTCCCCGGCGCCCGAAAGGGTTGGGTCTTCAAAAAAGCGGATTCGACGTAAACCAAATTTTCACTTCTCTGGAACCAAGGTTTACACTCCCGCACCGAAGACGAGCCCGGGTTCCGGAAGAAAGCATGCTAAGATCGTTCAAGCCACGCCGGTTTTGCATGTCCCACCTCACCGTTCTCGGTTCCACCGGTTCGATCGGCACGAATACCCTGGACGTTGTCCGGCAAAATAGCCACCGATATCAGGTGTATGCCCTTGCTGCCGGCCGCAATGTGGACCTGCTGGCGGCCCAAATTCTGGAGTTTCGGCCCCGTGTCGTAGCCCTGCCAAAAGAGGAAGGCCGGGACCTGCTGGCGCGGCGGCTGGCGGAGAGTGCCCTGCCGAAGTCGGAATGGCCGGATCTGACATTCGGGCCGCATGCGCTGGTCGCGATCGCCACCGCCCCTGAGGTGGACGTGGTGATTTCGGCCATTGTAGGGGTCACGGGTCTCGAAGCCACCTATCACGCCGTAAACGCCCATAAGCGTGTCGGGCTGGCCAACAAAGAGGTTTTGGTTTCCGGTGGAAAGCTGGTAATGGATGCGGTCCGGGCAAGCGGGTCCGAGCTCATCCCGATCGATAGCGAGCACAATGGCGCGCACCAGTGCCTGCGGGCCGGCAACCGAGCCGAGGTCACCAGGCTGATTCTGACCGCCTCAGGCGGACCTTTCCGCACCACTCCGGTCGAACAGCTGAGCTTTGTGACACCCGAGGATGCTTTACGGCATCCCACGTGGAAGATGGGTAGCCGCATCACCATCGATTCGGCCACGCTCATGAACAAAGGCTTTGAGGTGATTGAGGCCTGCTGGCTGTTCGGCTTCGCACCTTCCGAAGTTGAGGTGGTGATTCATCCGCAATCGTCGGTGCACGCCATGATCGAGTACAGCGACGGCAGTGTGATTGCTCAAATATCGGCGACGGACATGCGCATGCCGATTCAATATGCGCTGACTTATCCGGACCGCTCGCAGGCGCCCGTTCCGAAGATCGACTGGTCGCAGGCGCGGCGATGGGAGTTCGATCCTCCAGACTTCGAGAAATTCCCGCTGTTGAAGCTGGCCTACCAGTGTTATGAGGCAGGCGGATCCGCCACGCTGACGCTCAATGCGGCCGATGAAGTGGCAGTCGACGCGTTTCTGGAGAGACGAATCGGCTTCCCGTCGATCTATAGGATTGTGGACCAAACCGTATCGAAACTAGCCAACCGGCAGCCTGCAACGATCGGTGATATTCTCGAATTTGATAAGGAGTCACGCTCTCTGGCCCGCGAGTTGATCGCGAGGGAGACCGCGGGGAGTGCAGAAAAGCCGTCTTCGTTCGCGCTGGCGGCCTCGAAATCTGCTCCGCCGGCGGCGAGAGCTTAACCATATGGTTGTTTTCCAAAACGTTCTCTGGCTCCTGGTGCTCATTGGAGTGATGATCATCCTCCATGAGGCCGGTCACTTCTGGGCGGCGCGCTGGTTTGGTGTCCGGGTCGAGACCTTCAGCATCGGCTTTGGCCCGCGCCTTCTCGGAATCCGCCGAGGCGACACCGACTACCGGCTCTCGGCCATCCTTTTCGGCGGTTACGTCAAGATGACAGGCGAGCAACCGGGTGACGAGAACGCCGACGATCCGCGAAGTTTTCTGTCGAAACCGCGGCCACAGCGGCTGGTCATTGTGCTGGCGGGCCCGGTCATGAACGTGGTCCTGGCGGTCGGCCTCTTGACCGGTCTATTCATGGTGAAGTACGAGAAGCTGGCCGACGCCGATCAAGCCGCCGTAGTAGCGCACGTGATGCACGATTCGCCGGCGGCCAAAGCCGGTATCCGCGATGGAGACCGCATCGTGCGGTTTGACGGCAAAGCGAACCCCACCTGGGAAGACATCAGTCTGAAAGAAGTTTCGAGTGCGGGAAGAACTCTCGACGTCGAAGTGGAGCGCGGCGGCAAAATCATCCACACCACGATAAGTCCGGTTCTCGACGACCGCACTGGCGTCGGGTTTGCCGGATGGGCGGCACCGGCCCAGGTAGAAGTGGGCGACCTCACTCCGGGCATGCCGGCGCAGAAGGCGGGATTGAAGAAGGGCGATATTCTGCTGAGCGTCAACGGACAGCCGGTCCAGTCCATGTACACCTTCAAGGAACTCATCGAGGGTTCGCAAGGCAAGCCGGTAGTTCTCGAGTTTGAACGGGATGGGAAACGGCAAACCGTTACCGCCACACCGGTTTACGGCAAGTTCGACTCGGGCCCGACCCGGTGGGTGGTTGGCCTCAACGTCGGCCGGCATCTGAACATCATCACCACGCGCCTTTCGTTCCCGGCGGCGCTGAGCGAATCCATCCAGCAGAACGTGAAAGGCGCATCGCTGATCTTCAAGTTCCTGGGCGGCATTATTGAACGGCGTATGTCGCCAAAGTCGCTCGAAGGGCCGATCCGCATCGCCCAGCTTTCCGGCGAGGCCGCGCGCGAGGGACCCTCGGCGTTCTTCATGCTGATGTCTATGGTCAGCCTGAATCTGGCCATTTTCAACCTGCTGCCCATCCCCATCCTGGATGGCGGCGGCATCATGCTGCTGCTGGTCGAGATGCTCATCCGTCGCGACCTGAGCCTGCAAGTAAAAGAGGCGGTATTCAAGGTCGGATTCGTGTTCCTGATGCTGGTGGTGGTTTTCGTGATCTACAACGACATCTCGAAAATCCTCCCAACGGGCTAAAAGCGCGAATCAGGTGCCGGTGCCGGGCGCCAGGTTTCACAAACAGCCTTAAACCCCGAGATCTGCTGCGCGATATCGTGCAGTCAGCAGTCTGGGACGGGTTTCCGAACCACTCCTCCAGATTTTGCCGCCGCCGGTTTCGGCGCTGACTTTGCTTTCGTTGCTGTAGATGGCGCCTTAGAGGGTTTCTCCAGCTTCACGTCGAGATCGATCGGAATCCCCGCCTTTGCGGTAACGTTGCGTTTCCAGATCGCGAACCCCTCTTTCTCAATCTGAACGGCGTGAGCGCCGGGATCAATTTGAAATGACGCCGGGGCCGCACCCATGTCTGTGCCGTCCACCGTTATCTTTGCCCCATCGGGGGTGGAGGTGACCGAAAGGATCGCCAATTTTACGGCCTGGGACGCGTCGCCTTCCTCCTTATTGGCTCCGCTGGGTGGGGCGGCGGTAGTTGGGCCTGCAGCGGCTGCGGAAGCCGGGGACTGGAAGGCATGGCTCTGGTCGGTGAAGACCTCGAGAATCGTGCCTGCCGGCAAAGTGATGTCCTTTGCTCTCATCATGCGCAGCATCGTGACCGTCGGACCGAAAAGAATGGTCGCGCCCGCAGCAATGATTCCGTTGATGGGGCTGCTGCCCGCGGCCATTTTGTCCTGGCTGTAGCGAAGCGGTATCGGCTGGCCGTCCGCAGCCACTACGCTGACTACGGAAAAATCCAGCTTGCCGCTGGTGGTCAGCTTCCTGGGCACGGCTTCGATAACTTGCCCCGCAACCGCGGCTCCCGCGGCAATCACAAGCGTGCCACCCACCTTCACCTCGTCGACAACCGAAAGATGAACCACCTGGCCTTCCTGTGCGGTTGCGGAAGACAGATCTCCTTCCAGCCGGACCCGCAGCCGGGTGCCTCCCGGAATCTCAACCTGCGCAGCCGCAATGCCGCAAAACAGGAGCCAAACGCACGACCCAAGCAGCCGTTCTTGTATCGTCATTTACGTTTAGTCGCCCCTCAAAAACTGTACACCTGCAATTCCCATTTTGGCATTCCAGCGCCGCCTCCAGTGGCGGCTTGTGCGTGAAAACCGGTACCGGCAGCGCTTTAGATATCCGAATCCGTCGGCCTCCGTCTAACATCTGGTAACCTGAGCTTTGCATGGAGTGTACCTGTGTCCGCCAGACGGAGTTGCCGCACGCAACGAAGCTGTTCACGGACCTGACCTACCATTTCGACCGGGTACGGGGATTCTACCCGTACTCCCCCCACGATCCTGAATCCTACGCCGCCGCGGCGCGCCAGGTGAACCTGAGCCCGGAGCGCAGAGCGGCGCTGGTTTCTGTCTTGCGCCATCAGAACGGGCCGGGTGCTTCGCTCGACCTGCTGGCGAAGCCCGGCACGGTGGCCGTGGTAACGGGCCAGCAAGTGGGCCTGTTTTCCGGCCCTGCTTACACAGTTTACAAAGCTCTGACCGCGGCGCGCCTGGCGAGTGAACTAACGGCCAGCGGAATTCCGGCCGTGCCTGTATTCTGGGTGGCCACAGAAGATCACGATTTTGCCGAGGTCAACCACGCGTGGGTTTTCGACCGGCAGCACCGGCCGGTCAAACTCGAGGTAAACGGCGCTGCAATACCGAATCAACCTGTCGGAGAAGTGCGGCTCAACGCGATTCCGATCGATGCGCTGCGCGAGAGTTTACACGAGTTTCCATTCGGGGCGGAGGTGACGGACCGGGTGGCAGCGGCGTATACCCCGGGCCGGACATTGGGCGAGGCATTCGGCGCACTGCTGCGCAACCTGTTGGGGGCGTTCGACATTTTGCAGATCGATCCGATGGCGCCTGGCGTACGTGAACTGGCCGCGCCCACGATTCGCGCCGCGCTGGCAGAGGCGCCGGAGCTGAAGCGCCTGGTGCTAGAGCGCAACCGCGAGCTGACGGCCGGCGGCTACCACGCGCAGGTGCATGTGGAAGACGAAACGTCTTTCTTCTTTCTGTTGGAAAACGGGCGGCGCATCGCGCTGCGCAAGCACAACGGAAACTACACTTCGGGAGAAGCGCGCTTCTCGCCCGAAGAGCTGATGGATCGCGCCGATCATATTTCGCCCAATGCGCTATTGCGCCCGGTGGTGCAGGATTCGATTCTGCCCACAGTAGCCTACATTGGTGGGCCGGCGGAACTGGCCTACCTGGCGCAATCGGAAGTGATGTATCGCGTGCTGCTGGGGCGGATGCCGGTAGCGGTGCACCGCGCAGGTTTCACGGTGCTCGATGCGCGCAGCCGCAAGCTGATGGAACGTTATCACCTGTGCCTGAGCGATTTCTTCCATGGCGAGAGCTCGCTGCGAGAGAGAATCGCGGCTGCGCTGGTTCCAATGGGCCTGACCGGAGTCCTCGAGGAAACCCGCGGCACGGTCAACCAGAGCGTCCAGCGCCTGGAAGACGAGCTGGTGCGGTTTGATCCGACGCTGAACGCGGCGGTGCGCAAGAGCTATAGCAAGATTGCTTACCAGCTTTCGAAAATCGAACGCAAGGTGGGACGTGAAATGCTGGCGCGCGACGAGCGGGCGTCTGGCGAAGCCAGCTATCTTTCGAACCTCATCTATCCGCAGAAGCACTTGCAGGAACGTCTGTATTCCATCGTTCCGTTTCTCGCCAAACATGGTCCGGAGCTTATCGGGCAGCTCGCGGAAAACGTTCATCTGGAGTGCCCCGACCACCAACTCCTCGTCGCCTAAAATTTCGATGCGTACAAATCTGGTAAAGCAAAACTTGCGTGCAGGAAAACTGCAGCTGGGCACCGGCTTCGGCCAATTCCGGTCGCCCGAGATTCCGAAGATGCTGGCCGCGGCGGGCTTCCAGTGGGCCTTTCTGGATACGGAGCACGGCGGTTTCGATCTGGAGACCGTGCAGGATATCTGCCGCGTTTCAGTAATGGCGGGACTTTGCCCGATCGTGCGCGTCGGCGACCTGCAATATTCGCTGGTGGCGCGGGCGCTCGATTGCGGGGCGCAGGGCATCATCTTCCCGCGCGTGGAGTCGCCCGAACTGCTGGAGCGCGCGGTGAGCTGGACGAAATTTCCACCCGCGGGCATCCGCGGTTACGGGCTGACGGCGATGCAGGTGGATTACGAGCCGCTCACCTTCAAGCAGATCATCGAGCACATGAACGCCAATAACATAGTGGTGCTGCAGATTGAGACACGGCGGGCGCTGGATGCGCGTGATGAGCTGCTGTCAGTGCCAGGGATCGACGCCGTGATGATCGGACCGGCGGACCTTTCGATTTCACTCGGCGTTCCCGGCGAATTCCAGCATCCCACGATGGTGGAAGCCATGGAGGCGGTGCGCGCCAGCTGCGTCAAACACGGCATCGCGCCGGGGGTGCAGACACGATCGGTGGCGGTGGCCCGGTTCTGGAAGGAGCGCGGCATGCTGTTCCTGGGATGCAGCAACGATAGCGGCATGCTCTACGAACGAGCCACGGAAGTGGCGGCGCAGATCGGCGCGGCGTAGGGGCGGCGAAGTTCCGGCCGTCTGCCGGGGGAGATGTAGGGCGGGCAGTCGTGCCGGCAGCAGGCCTCCGGGCCGGTCTTGGGCATAAATCTTATAGCTTAGCCTTGTCTGCATGACCAGGAACGGGCGCTGCTTTAGGATCGCTCGCGGATTCGAAACGCCGGAGGAGATGACGGGTATGTACCCGTAGGCAAATACTCGATTCGAGCGGCGGCGGCATATGGTTTAATCGATGAGAAGCGCCGCTCGGAAATGACCTCGCTCGCTGGTGTCGGAGCCAGAAAGTAAGGTAGTGTCCCGGGCTTGCCTTGCGTTAAACCATGAAAAGTGAGTCTGCTGAGGCCCCCGTCACGGAAAGCCTCGAGCGTTATTCAGCGTTACGTTATATCGCGCCCTTCCTGGTGTTTCTGGCTTTTTTGGCCGGCGACAGGTTCCTGCCATTAGACGCCGACTGGAAGTACGGTATTCGGTTTTTGGTGGTTTTCGGCCTGCTGGTCTGGCTTTCGCGCAGCCTCTTTTCGTGGCGTCCGTCGAATTTCGCGGGTAGCACGGTCCTGGGGATAGTGATCTTCGCCATCTGGGTTGGGCCGGACGTATTATGGCCTGCTTACCGCCAGAGCTGGCTCTTTACCAACCGCATTGTGGGCGCGCCTGAGAGTTCGCTGCCAGCCGGGGTCCATGCCAGCGCGATGTTCATTCTGTTCCGGCTGCTGAGCAGTGTGGTGAATGTGCCGGTTCTGGAGGAACTTTTCTGGCGCGGCTGGCTGATGCGCTGGCTGATTTCCAAGGATTTCGAGCGGGTACCGCTGGGGGCCTATCAAGCGCAGTCGTTCTGGCTCGTAGCAGCGCTTTTCGCCTCCGAGCATGGCTCGTACTGGGATGTGGGGCTCGTCACCGGCGCTCTTCTAAATTGGTGGTTGATCCGCACAAAAAGTCTGGTGGACTGTATTCTAGCCCACGCCGTGACCAATGCGTGCCTTGCGGCGTACGTGTTGATACGCAACCAGTGGCAGTATTGGCTATAGCGGCAACCGGCGCCCAGGCCAATACCGTGCATCGAAAACCAAAACACTCTCTCCTGCGTCTTTATAATTGACAGGCCATTTCCTTCTCCTGTCCGAGCACCGGGCCCAGCCGCGGCGTAATGTCGGGACCCGCGGCCCCGGTGCTCTATTGTTTTGCAGACAGCCGACACCCTCAGCCGGCTGGGTTATCATGAACGTACCCATGAAACGCAGAGACCTGCTGAAGCTCGGCGCATCGGTGGCGACGACACCGGCGTTGGGAATCGCGCAGGAGCACAGCCATGCGGGCGCA
>Ga0247670_1000256_pt1 | contig 14425 bp, 10 predicted proteins | sample CNK11_metaG_FD_183042 | JGI IMG/M metagenome (GOLD analysis project Ga0247670, IMG submission 183042) | Soil microbial communities from Purdue University Martell Research Forest, Indiana, United States - CNK11 | ecosystem: Environmental > Terrestrial > Soil > Temperate forest > Bulk soil...
ATAAGCACAGGCATTTTTCAATTCCTGCCAGCGCGCCTGCTGGCGTTCCTGGTTGCTGCCCTGGGTGACGGCGACATTGACGACCCGCATTCCCGTTTCGCGCATCAGGCGAAGGGCCAGGCCGCCGATGATGCATTCATCGTCCGGATGTGGTGAGAAGATGAGGGCTGCGGGCGCGTCGGCCCCGGGTTTGGCTGTCGGCGGCGGGGGAAATCCGCCGAGCGGCAGGGATTTTCCATCCGCCATCAGCCGGGCGAACGCAGACACATATTGATGATAGGGGTTCATGTCATTTCATGCGGCCTCGCGGCCGCGGTCGGATTGAAAAAGAAAGGATGCATTGCCGCGCCAAGTTTTGAGTGAAGACCTTGCTTGCGCAACCCCCAAATCAGGGGGGCACACCCCGCCTCCCGACGGAGCGCGACCGGTCCCCGGTCGCAGCGGGTGGACAGCATAGAACGGCTGGGAAAATCCGGATCTTTGCTTGCCGGTGGACCGCTGCGGGCGGTGGACCGCCGAACTCCACGCTGATTTTTGAAGTCGAACTACTGGGCATCACCTGATTTTGTAGCAGCCGACGTGAGGAGGCTCAAATCACGAAACCAGGAGACTTATCAGAGCCTCGTCATCTCGGCTGCTACGTTCGGGCTTTTGAGAGCGCCTCCACACATCTCGCCCGACGGAGCGCGACCGGTCCCCGGTCGCAGCAGGTGGAAAGCACCGAACGGCTGGGAAAATCAGGACGCTGGTTTGTCTGGCGGCGCGCTGCGGTTTGGGACAAACCGCGATCCGGGGCAGCGCCCGGATACGCCCAAATCAGGGGGGCGTTTATTTTTGATTCGATTGCGGATTCCCGCTCCGGCATTTTGGAGATTCTGAAAACGTCAGGAACAACCAGTCCGGTCACCGACGCCGAACGCTATTCCACGGGAAAGCTGATTCGTCGCCTGCTCGCGCTGGCGTGGCAGTTCCGCGCGGATTGTGTCTGGTCGGTGGTGTTGAGCCTGATTCTGCTCCTGTTCGGCATCGCGGGCCTCAAGCTGCTGGGCCTGGTCATCGACGTCATCCGGCACGCGCTGGATCCGGCGTTGCCTGCGCCGTTGTATCCGTTCGGCTGGCAGCCGCCGGTCGCGTGGTCAGCTTTGAAAACCGTCACCGCCATCGCGATGACCATCATGGTGCTCGCGACGGTGCGGGCGGTGCTCACCTACATCTACAACATGATCACGGCGCGTCTGACCCAGGGTGAGATTGTGCCGACGTTGCGCGCACAGCTCTACGCCAAGCTGCAGCGGCTGAGTTTCAGTTTCTTTGATGTTCACGGTTCCAATTCCATTTTCAACCGCGTCACGGGCGACGTGCAGAACACCCGGCTGTTCGTGGACGGCGTCTTGTTGCAGGGCGTGAACATGATTCTCACGCTGGCGGCCTACGCCTTTTTCATGTGGCGGATTCACCCGACGCTGACCCTGGCATGCCTGTCGGTGTCGCTGCCGTTATGGTGGCTGGCGCAATTTTATTCGGCGCGCCTGCGTCCGGGTTATCTGCGGAACCGCGAGTTGACGGACCACATGATTTTGTTGTTCAGCGAAAGCGTGCGCGGCATGCAGACCGTGAAGGGTTTTGCGGCGGAAGCCCACCAGGTCCGGCGGTTTGAAGCCGCGAATGACACGGTGAGTTCGCAGCAGCGGAAAATTTTCTGGGATCTCTCCCTCTTCACCCCCGGCACGCAGATGCTGTCGCAACTGAGCCTCGTGATTCTGTTCGCCTATGGCGGCTGGCTGTATGTGCAGGGGAAGATTCCGCTCGGCAGCGGTCTCGTGGTGTTCGCCGGCCTGCTGCAACAATTCACCGGGCAGGTGGCGACCTTCTCGACCATCGCCAATTCCGTGCAGCAAAGTCTCGCGGCCGCCCGGCGCGTGTTTGAAGTGCTGGATACGCCGGTGGACGTGCAAAGCCGGCCCAATGCCATCAAGCCGGCGCGGCTCACGGGACAAATCACCTTTGAGAAAGTGACGTTCGGCTATTCACCGGAGACACCGGTGTTGAACGGCCTTTCCTTTGAGACCAGGCCCGGGCAGGTGGTCGGCATTTTCGGAATGACCGGCAGCGGCAAAAGCTCGCTGCTCGGTTTGATTCCACGGTTCTACGATCCGCATGCGGGGCGCATTCTCGCCGATGGACAGGATTTGCGGGACCTCGACCTGGACGCGTTTCGGCGGCAGATCGGCATCGTTTATCAGGAAAGTTTTCTGTTCTCGAACACGGTCGCCGCGAACATCGCGTTCGGGCATCCGTCGGCCACCATGGAACAGATCGAGCAAGCGGCGCGGATCGCTTCGGCGCACGATTTCATCATCGCGCTGCCGCATGGCTACGAAACGGTGCTGGGCGAGGCGGGCGTGGATTTGTCCGGCGGCCAACGCCAGCGCCTGGCGCTCGCGCGGGCGCTGATCCTGCAACCGCCGATCCTGATTCTCGATGACCCGACGGCGTCCGTGGATGCGAAGACGGAAAATGAAATCGTATCCGCCTTGCGCGAAGCGATGACCGGCCGGACCACGTTCGTCGTGTCGAGCCGCGTCAATTTGCTGCGCCGGGCGGATCTGATTTTGGTTTTGGAGGACGGGCGTTTGATTCAGTCCGGCACGCACGCGGAACTGGCGCATTGTCCGGGTCCGTATCACGAAACCGCGCTCCTGCAGATCATGGATTTGGGCGAGCAGGGAGAAAGCGGGGTGCGGTCATGAGTTCGCAGCCGGACATCAAATCGCGGACGACGGGCGTTGCGAAAGGAGACCATTCAACGCGCGCCGCCATCACCTATTACAATCCGATGGAAGAGCGCGAGGCCGACAAGGCGCCGTTGCAATGGAAACTCATCCGCCGGATTTTCGGTTACACCAAACCCTACGCCGCCAAGCGGAACTGGCTGTTCATTCTGACCTTCACGCGCGGTCTGCAGTTGCCCGCGCTGGCGTGGTTGATCGGTCGCACGATCAATGGGCCGATTTCCGGTCGCAACCTGTCGGAGATTTATTGGTATGCGACGGGCTATTTTGCCTTGGCGTTGTTCACGATCGTCACTTTTCATTTCCGCCAGCGGTTTGCGCTGGAGCTGGGCGAGGCGGTGGTTCACGACATGCGGTCCGAGCTGTTCGCCAAATTGATGACGATGCCGATGGCGTTTTTCAACCAGACCAAGTTCGGCCGCATCATCAGCCGGATGACGTCGGACATCGACAGCGTGCGCGCCGGGGTGCAGGACGTGGCGTTCGTGCTGGTGGTGCAGGGATTCCAGATGACCGTCTCGGCGGCGCTGATGGCGTGGTATGACTGGAAACTGTTTTCCCTGATGCTGCTGCTCGCGCCGGTCATCTGGTTCGTGAACAAAAATTACCAGCACGAGATGGCCCGGCGGATGCGCAAGGTGCAGGAATCCTGGAGCCGCGTGGCTTCCACGCTCGCCGAATCGGTCAGCGGCATCCGCGTGACGCAGGCGTTCGTCCGGCATGACGTCAACGCGGGCTTCTTCCAAAAGTTGATCGATGTGCATGGCGAGAACAACGTCGGCGTGGCGCAGGCCTCGGCGGTGTTCGTGCCGCTGCTGCAGTTGAAGAGCCAGCTCTTTCTCGGTGCGATGGCGCTGCTCGGCGCGTTTGGTGCGTTGCAATGGCACGGCTGGCTGCACATGGAGGTTGGCGACCTGGTGATGTTCTTTTTCCTCGCCAATCTTTTCTTCGACCCGGTGCAGGCGATCGGCAATCAACTGAATCAGGCCTTGATGGCCATGGCCGGCGCGGAACGTCTGTTCCGGATGCTCGATGAAAAACCGGAATGGCAGGACGCCGCCAATGCCAGAACGCTGCCGGCGATCAAGGGGCGCGTGGAGTTTCAATCGGTGGATTTTGAATACAAACCCGGACGTCCCGTGCTCGCGGATATTTCCTTCACGGTCGGGGCCGGACAATCCGTGGCGCTCGTGGGCCACACCGGCAGCGGCAAGACGACGCTCGTGGGACTGCTGCAAAAATTTTATCTGCCCACCGGCGGCCGCGTGCTGGTGGACGATTTTGATTTGAATTCCGTCACGAGCGATTCGTTGCGGTCGCAGATGGGCAGCGTGCAGCAGAATAATTTCCTGTTCTCCGGTTCGGTGCTGGACAACATCCGGCTCGCCCGGCCGGAAGCCACGGAAGCCGAGGTGCGCGCGACTTTGGAATCGCTCGACTGCCTCGACATGCTCGACGCGCTGCCGCAACAACTGCATACGCAGGTGGCGGAGCGCGGCGCGGCGTTGTCGTTTGGCCAGCGGCAACTGGTGTGTTTCGCGCGCGCGATGCTGGCTGATCCGCGCATCGTGGTGCTGGACGAGGCGACGAGTGCGATTGACTCGATCACCGAGGCGCGGTTGCAAAAGGCGCTGGATATTTTACTGCGCGGACGGACGGCGTTCATCGTGGCCCACCGTTTGAGCACGATTCGCAAGGCCAATCTGGTGCTGGTGCTGGATCAGGGCCGGATCGTGGAGCGCGGCACGCATGAGAGCTTGTTGCGTGAGGCGGGCATTTACGCGCGGCTGCACCAGGAATTTGTCAGCGCCCAGCCGGGGTAGGGGAATGCGTCACTGAGTTGAACAAATTCCCGTTCACTTACCGACAAGCAAAGTGCCCGCGCATTGGAGGATCATTCCAAACCAAGTCCATCCCGAATAGCCATCGCCGCCGCCCATGGAAAAATCGGGAGGCGGAGCCTCTCCTTTCAACCAGCCATTCACGAATCTCGCCGTCGGACCAGCATGAGTCGCGGGCGCTTGTTTTTGATTGGCAGTGGTGACCGCGGCTGCGGGTTGGTTCGGGGCGGGCTGGGTGCTTGAACAGCCGACGCACAACACAAGGCATGCTAGAACCGCCAGTTCATTAACGAGCATTTGTTTCATGACGTTGATGCGGGGAACGGATCAAAACTCTGCTGCAATCGTAAGGAAATCAAGGCAAGAGTTGGATTCGCGATCTCAAGACACGCCAATAACGCTGTTCGTTAGCTAAGTGAGCAGCGTGGCGTGTTGCTTCAACCAGCGCTCGGCGATTGCGTAATCCGGGCAAACGCTTTCCACCTCCCGCCAGAATCGGGCCGAATGGTTCATCTGGCGCAGGTGCATCAGCTCGTGAAGAATGATGTAATCCCGGACAAACGGCGGCGTCTGAATCAATCTCCAGTTCAGTGAAATGGTGCCGCGCCGCGAGCACGAACCCCAGCGGGAGCGTTGATTGCGAACCGTGACCCGCCGGACTGTCAATTGGTGCGTCGCGGCCAATTCCAAAACGCGGGGCGGAAATTCCGTGGCCGCGAGTTTCCAGAGATGCTCCACAATCCAGGGGCGTAAATCTTCGCCCGGAGATGGAACCCGGACGAATTCGTTGCCGATCTGAACGGTGCCGGCCTGGCCTTCAATTCCCATTTGAAGTTTCACCAGTTCGCCGCGCAATAAGATCTCGGTTCCTGGCAGCCATTCCCCCGGCTTGACCGGATGAGCGGCGAGTTTGTCCAGTTGTCCGGCCACCCATTCCGTGTTCCGTTCCGCGAAACGCCGGCCTTCGGCGATTGAACCGCTACGCGGAATCGTGACCCGCACCGAGCCATCAGGACGCAGCCGCAGCAGATAGCGACGCGCCCGCAGGTTGCGAACCATGGCCAGCGGAATCGGTCGTCCGCGCACTGCCAGGAAGGTTGCGGACGGTTCCGTCCGGGTCGGGCGCAAGATGAAATCGAACAGCATGCGACAGGTAAATGAATCGTAAATCCGTTTGCAATCCATTCGTATGAATTTTTGCACAACGGGAAATCTTACCTTGCCTTGGTCGCGCGGTTGCGGGTTTTTATTCGACAAACCGGCTGATGCGTTCAAATTAATGCGCCGGGCTGCCCCGGCAAAACGAGGGCAGCCGAAATCAATTTCTGACGACATGAAATCATCATTGAAAAACAAATGGGTTTTGATCACCGGCGCGTCGAGCGGCTTTGGGGCGGCGGCGGCGCGGGCGTTCGGCGCAGAGGGCGCCAGACTGCTGTTGGGCGCGCGACGGGTCGACCGTTTAAAAAAAGTCGCGGCGGAATCGCAGCAGGCCGGCGCGCCGGCGGCGCACTTCCACGAACTGGACGTTTCCAAAACGGCGAGCGTCGAAAAATTTGTTTCGTGGGCGAAACAGAAAGTCCAAGACCCCAAATCTCAGACGCCAGACCCAGTCGGCCTTCACGTGCTCATCAACAACGCCGGCGGCGCGCATGGGTCGGATACGATCGCCGAGGGCAAGGACGCGGATTGGGAGACGATGATCCAGACGAATTTGCTGGGGGTGTTGCGGGTGACGCGTGCCGCGCTGCCGTTGCTGCCACGGGATGCGGGCGCAAGCATCATCAACATCGGTTCGCTGGCGGCGCGGACTCCCTATGAAGGCGGCTCGGTGTATTGCGCGGCCAAGGCGGGCGAACTGGCGGTTACCCGCGTGTTACGCCAGGAGCTTTTCGGCACGGGGATTCGCGTCAGCACGGTGGATCCGGGGCTGGCGGAAACGGAGTTCTCGCTCGTGCGCTTCAAGGGCGATGCCGTGCGCGCCAAACAGCTTTACGAGGGTGCTAATCCGCTCGTGGCGGAAGACATCGCCGACATTTTGGTCTGGGTCGCCAGCCGTCCGGCGCACGTCAACATTGATGAAATGATCGTCAAGCCGGTGGATCAGGCGGCGATCGGGAAAGTGTTCCGAAGGGGGAAATAAAGCGGGATTGATGGATTGGTGGATAAATGGATGAATGAATACGACTCTGTCCCAATAATCCATCAATCACCAACAATCCATTCATCCATTTTTAAATTCCGCGGTTCGCGCGCCAGAGCAGCATTGCGCCGACGGCTTGAAAAAGAAAATTCGGCAGCCAGACAATCAGGTGGGGCGCAAGTTCCGGCCGGGCTGACAACGCCTGGCCGGTCAGCACGAAGCAGTAATAGATCAGCACCAGGCCAAGGGCGATGGCCACGCCGATGTTCGTCTCGCGCCGATGCACGCGGATGCCGAGCGGAATCCCGACGAGCGTGAAGCCGAAGCACGCGAACGAGAAAGCGACCTGACGGTTCATCTCCACGCGGATGGGCTCAGTGAGGTCGTTCTTCTGTTTTCTCAATGCCTCCAGTTGGGTCTTCAACTGGGCCGAATTGGTGACCGCCGCCGGCCGCAGACTGATTTTTCCTTCCAGATCCGCCAGTTCATCACGCAGCTGCCAGAACGTCATGTCGGTGATCTTCGGCTTGTAATTCTTATTCGTGGTGGTGTTCATGTCGAAATTAAGAATCGTTTCGGGTGATGCACTGATGGCCACACGTGAGCCGGTGGTCACGCTGCGCGCGTCGGACAGATGCAGGATGTATTGCCGGTTCGGCACATCGATCTCGAGCTGGCCGTTCGGAGCCATGATGGTGGTGGTGGAATCGTTGGTTTCATCCTTGGGAAGCGTGACGATGGTCACGTTCTCCAATCTGCCGCCGCGGTTTTTTTCGGTATAGAAAATGTAGCCGGTAAAATCGCGGATATAGCGGCCCTCGGGCAGCTGGGCGTTCAGCAGTTCGCCCTTCACCTTGAAGATCAGATTTACGTAAGCCACGCGACATAGCGGGCCGAGTTCCATGTTGATCAACGCGCTGAGCGAGCAGCAGAGCAGGCTCAACAGCAGCACCGGCGTGATGAGCGACAGCAGGCTGATGCCGCTGGCGCGGGCGGCGGTGAGTTCGTGATCCGCGCTAAAACGGCCGAACACCAGCAGCATTGCAGTGAGCAGCCCCATCGGCAGGGCGAACACCCAGACGAACGGGATCAGCAGCCCGATGGCCTGGGCCACGGTGCCGAGGCTGGCGTGACCGCTGACCAGCAGGGTGAGGATTTCCTTGAGCACATTGCCCAGGAGCAGCACAAAGGTGAACACCGCCACGGTGAGGAACAGCGAGGCGAGCACCTGGCGGACGAGATAGCTGTGCAGTGTTTTCAAGCAATCAATTTGGTTCCGGCAGAATAATGACGGACACACGTTTAGTAGAGTCTGACGGCAAAGTCCACTGGGTATTCACCCGGTCCTTCCGTTTCCCGGAGGTAAAATTTCTCCCCGGCGGGAGGGAACAGCCGATTCTCCGGCCAATAACGCTTGCTAATTGCGTCCGCTTTCTTACATTGTCCGGCCAATTTTCAATTTATGCACCTGAACACATTGTTAGCGGATGTCGCCGCGCCGGCGACGGGACCAGCCCCACAACAACCGGCCTGGATGGGGTTTGCCCCGATGGTCTTGCTGGTCATCGTTTTTTACTTTGTCTTGATCCGTCCGCAGCAGAAGCGCGCCAAGCAGCAGGCGCTGTTGATCAGCAGCATCAAGGCGGGCGACAAGGTCGTTACGACCAGCGGCATCGTCGGCGTGGTCATCAACGTGAAGGATAAAACCGTCACCCTCCGCTCCTTTGACGCCAAAATGGAAGTCACCAAATCCTCAGTCACAGAAATCCTCGAAGGCAGCACCGCGCTCGAATCCTAAGTCATCATGAAGCAAAATAATCGTTGGAGGTTCATCCTCGTCATCCTCATTGTCGTCTGGTCGCTTTACGAAATCTACCCGCCGACCTCGCGCGATCTGGTGCAGGAGTTCACATCCCGCGCGGACAACCAGGACGCCGCGTTCACAAACATCCTGCTACGGCTCGCGCCGCTGCAAACGGCGCGGCCTGACCGCGAGTTTGCCAATCTGCAGGACGCCATCGGCACGAACGACATTCAGCGTTATTTCCCAGTCATCACCGCCAAGAACGAATTGTATCCGACGATCTACATCCTGAACCAGATCCAGCGCGACGCTTCGGGCAAGATCAAGCTCGGCCTCGATTTGCAGGGTGGCACGTCGTTTCTCGTGGAGATGGACACGAACGCACTGGCCGCCAGCGCGGCGGATGTCGGCACGAATGGCGTCTCCCGCGCGCCTGATGTCGGCGGTGCGTTGTCCCAGGCGATTGAGGTGTTGCGGAAGCGTGTGGACGCGTTCGGCGTGGCCGAGCCGGTCATCCAGCCGGCGGGTGGCAACCGGATTTTGATTCAGTTGCCGGGCTTGTCCCAGTCGGTTAAGGAAAATGCGAAGATACAGATTCAAAAGCCGGCGTTCCTGGAATTCCGGATGGTGCGCGACGACAGCGATGAGATCATCAAGAGCGGTGAACCGGTGCCGCCGGGTTATGTGTTGTTGAAACGAGTCCAACCGCAGCCGAGCGGCCCGCCGCAAATCACGCAGGTGATCGTAAGCAAGAAAGCGGAGAACGGCCTGGCCGGCGACATTATCAAAAACGCGATGGTGATGCGGGATAATTTGGGCAACCCGGAGATTTCATTTGAGATGACCAAGGAGGGCGGCAACCGGTTCGCCGAAACCACGACCAAATATTCGCCATCTGGTGGCGTGAAGCATCGCATGGCAATCATCTTGGACGGTGAATTATATTCCGCACCGGGAATTGACGAGCCGATCCAGACCGGCAATTGCCGCATCAGCGGGCAGTTCACGGAACAGGAGGCATTCGGCATCGCCAACGTCCTGCAGAATCCGCTGCGCGCACCCTTAAGCATCGTCTCCTCCGAAGACGTTGACCCGACGCTGGGCAAGGACTCCATCCGCAGCGGCGTCTCGGCGTCCATCTACGCGCTCATTTTCGTTTCGTTGTTCATGCTGATTTACTATCGGGTTGCCGGCGTGGCGGCGAATGTCGCCCTCGTCATCAACGTCATCATTCTGATGGGCGTCATGTGCTCTATCGGCACAACGCTGACGCTGCCCGGCATCGCCGGCGTGGTGCTGACCATCGGCATGGCGGTGGACGCCAACGTGCTGATTTACGAACGTCTGCGTGAGGAACTGGCGAAGGGCAAATCCTTGCGTGGCGCGATCGCCGCCGGTTACGCCCGCGCGTTCGGCACGATTTTTGACTCGCACGTCACGACCCTGATTTCATCTGTCATCCTGATTTTCATGGGCACGGGCGTGATCAAAGGTTTCGGTGTCACGTTGACGATCGGTATCGCGGCCAGCTTGTTCACCTCGCTGGTGGTGACGCGGCTGATCTTCAACTTCATGCTGGACCGGAACATCATCACGACGCTGGGGATGTTTCACCTCATCAAAAACCCGAAATATAATTTCATGGCGCTGGCGAAACCGTTGTCCATCGCTACCTCGATCTTCGCCATTGCGGCGATCGCCTATGGCTGGGGCTTCCGGGGCGAAAAACTGTTTGGCGTGGACTTCCTGGGTGGCGACAGCACGACGTTCAGCTTCGCGCAAAAACTCAACGTTGATCAAATCCGTTCCGCACTGACGGCGGACGGCGAAAAAGATGCGCAGATCCAATATCAGAAGAACGTTGCCGCCGGCACGGAGACTTTGCGGGTGACGACCGCCGTCGGCTCGTCCAAAAAAGTCCAGCAGGCGCTGGCGGAAAAATTCCCGGCGGCGAAACTGAATCCCATTAGCGAACAGAACGTCGGCCCAACCGTCGGCAAGGAAATCCGTAACTCGGCCATCATCGCCTCGCTGCTTTCGATGTTTGGCATCCTGGTTTACGTGGCGTTTCGCTACGAATTTTCCTTCGCCGTCGCCGCCGTGGCTGCGGTGTTCCATGACGTGGTGCTGGCCATCGGCTGCTACTGCATCGCCAACGCCGTGTCGGGCCGCGAGTTCAACGCCACCGTCGTCGCGGCGGTGCTGACCATCATCGGCTTTTCCATCAACGACAAGATCGTCATCTTCGACCGTATCCGCGAAGACTTGAAGCTGGGTGCGCGCGGCACGTTCAAGGACGTCATCAACCAGGCCCTGAACCAGACGTTGAGCCGCACGATCATCACGTCCGGCACGGTGTTCATCGCCACGCTCTGCCTCTACATCTTTGGCGGCGGGGTCATCAACGACTTCGCGTTCACCTTCCTCATCGGGATCATCGCCGGAACGTATTCCTCCATCTACGTCGCCAGCGCGATCGTATTGCGGTGGCACAAGGGCGAACGGCCGAACATCGGCGGCACGTCGCAGGTGACCATGCAGAACGTGCCGACGACGAAGAGTTGATGCCAAATCCATGCTTGGCCTGATCCAAATCACACCATGGCATTGGGCAGGATTCGTCGTCTGCGTGCTGGTCTTTCTGGCGCTCGATTTGGGCGTGTTTCATCGCAAGGAGCACGTGGTCAGTTTCAAGGAGGCCCTCGCCTGGACCACGCTGTGGTTTACGCTGGCCATGTCCTTTGGGGGAGCCCTGATCTATACCCGTGGACGCGAGGAGTCGGCCCAGTTCATCGCCGGCTATCTCATCGAGCTCTCCCTTTCGCTCGACAACATTCTCGTCATCGCGCTCATTTTTGCCGCCTTCCGGGTGCCGTTGCAATTCCAGCATCGCGTCCTGTTTTGGGGAATTCTGGGCGCCCTGGCGATGCGTGGCGCGATGATTGCCGCCGGCGTGGCGCTCATCCGTGAATTTGACTGGTTGCTGTATGTGTTCGGCGTGTTCCTCGTGTTCACCGGGGTCAAAATGTTGTTCGCCAGCGAGGAGGCGGTCGAGCCGGAAAAAAATCCCGTGCTGCGGCTGGTGCGGAAGTTCTTTCCCGTCACCCCGGATTTTGAAGGGCGCAAATTTTTCTCGCGGCTGAACGGGCGCTTCGCGCTCACGCCGCTGGCGCTGGTGCTGGTGCTGGTGGAGACGACCGACCTGATTTTCGCCGTGGATTCCGTCCCGGCCGTGTTCTCCATCACCAAAAACGCCTTCATCGTTTTCACTTCGAACGTCTTCGCCATTCTCGGCCTGCGCTCGATGTATTTCCTGCTGGCCGGGGCGCTGGGCTATTTTCGCTATCTGAAATTCGGCCTGTCGGTGGTGCTCGTGTTCGTCGGCGTAAAAATGCTGCTCGATCCGCACGAGGAGGAACCCAAATGGTTTCAGGTTGAGATTCCGACGAATGTTTCATTGATGACCATCGCCGCCGTCGTGTTGATCGCCGTGGTCCTGTCCACCATGGTCGCGCAACGCGAGAAACGCACCGGACCGGCAAACCGGAAACCGAAATGAAATTCCGCTGGTCGCCCGCGCCCCCGCAGCCGCTGCTCGCGGAAAAACTCGCCGGTCAGTGCCACTGCTCCCCGCTGCTCGCGCAATGTCTGCTGAATCGCGGTCACAGCGAGCCATCCGCGATCGAAAATTTTCTCGCGCCCCGGCTGAAAAATCTCGCCGACCCGTTTCTGCTGCCGAACATGGCCGCCGCCGTCGGGCGATTGCTGCGCGCCCAGGCGGAGAAGGAACCGCTCGTCATTTTCGGCGACTACGACGTGGACGGCGTGACTTCCACCGCGCTGCTCGTGGAAGTGCTGCGCGGACTCGGCTGGACGGTGGATTTCTATCTGCCACATCGCATGGACGAAGGCTACGGCTTGAGTCGCGATGGCGTGGAGAATTGCCTGAAGAAATTTCCCGTCAGGCTGCTGCTAGCCGTGGACTGCGGTTCGACCGCCGTGGAAACCGTCGCCTGGCTGCGCGAACGCGGCGTGGACGTCATCGTCCTGGACCATCATCAGGTTTCCAATCCGGCGCCCGCCGCCGTGGCGCTCGTCAATCCGCAGATCTCAACTCTCAACTCTCAACCATCAACTGCCTTCACCGAGCTTTGCTCCGCCGGTCTTGCGTTCAAACTCGGCCATGCCTTGGTGAAGCGCGGTCGTGAAACCGGCTTGCCCGGCGCGGCGGAGTTTGACCTGAAACCGTTGCTGGATCTGGTGGCACTCGGCACGGTTGCGGACATCGTCCCGCTCATCGGCGAAAACCGTATTTTAGTTTCTGTTGGCCTGGAAAAATTGAGCACTACCCAACGGCCCGGCTTGGTCGCCTTGAAGGAAGTTGCGCAATGTCCACCAACACTGGGAACCTACGAGGTTGGATTTCAACTCGCCCCGCGGCTGAACGCCGCCGGTCGCCTGGAAACGGCTGAAGAAGCTCTAACCCTCGTCCTGGCGCCGGATCTGAAAACCGCGATGCCGCTGGCGCAGGAACTGGATCTGCGGAATCGCGAGCGGCAGAAAATCGAACGCAGCATCAGCGACGAGGCCGTCGGCGTCGTGCGCTCCAAATTCGACGCGCAGAAAGATTTTGTCATCGTTGAGGGGCAATTGCTCTGGCACATCGGCGTGGTGGGCATCGTCGCCTCGCGCGTGTTGCAGCAATTTTACCGGCCCACGTTCATCATCGGTGGCGAGGGTGACGCCTGGCGTGGTTCGGGCCGCAGCATCGCGGGTTTCGACCTGGCCGCCGCGTTGCGCGCGTGTGACGATCTGCTCATCCGCCACGGCGGACACGCGATGGCGGCGGGCGTGACAATTCACCCGGACAAGCTGGAGGCCTTCCGCACGCGGTTGAACGACCTCGCCCGTCTCGCGCTCAAGCCCGAGGATTTGCAGCCGCCGCTGCGCCTCGATGCCGAAGTCGCCTTGAAAGACATCTCCCTGGCCACGCTGGCCGAACTGGACCGGCTCAAGCCGGTGGGGCAGGGGAATCCGTCCGTGCAATTCTTCGCGCGCGGGGTGACGCAGAGCCGTCCGTTGCAGCGCATGGGCGAGGAAAAGCAGCATGTCAAAATGTGGGTGACGGACGGCGCGGTGACGCACGAATGTGTCTGGTGGGGCGCCGGCAAGGAGGCGCTGCCGGAGGGCGCATTCGATCTCGCTTTCGCGCCGCAGATCAATGAATTCAACGGCCGGACGACGGTGCAACTGAAAGTGCTGGATTGGCAACCGGCGGGTGGCGGGCGGGTCTGAAAAAGGGCTTGCAATTAAATGCGGAGTGGCTAGGGTGGCGACGTCTGTTGGATAAGCTGGCTTATTCAGGTCATGGAAAATCTTCAGGTGAACGTGGTTCGGTGATGATTTGAAACCCGGTAGTCGGGAACAGTCTGAGAAAAGCGGTTGGTCTTGAACAGCGAGACATAAAATGAGCACTAAACTGTTTGTTGGAAATCTTTCCTTCAACACCACGGAAAACGAGATTCACGAGGCGTTCGCCGCGCATGGCACGGTCGTCGAAGCGAATCTGATGATGGACCGGATGAGCGGCCGTTCACGCGGTTTTGCGTTCGTGACCATGTCAACCCCGGAAGAAGCGCAGAAAGCCATCGAAGCCATGAACGGCTCGAACCTCGGCGATCGCGCATTGACGGTCAATATTGCCCGTCCGAAAGAAGAACGTCCCCGCGGCGGCGGCGGCGGCGGCGGTGATCGCGGTCCGCGTCGTGAATACGGCGGTGGCGGCGGCGGCAGCCGTGGCGGCGGCGGCGGCGGTCGTGACCGTTACTAATCCCAGAATTTACAT
>Ga0247670_1000259_pt1 | contig 14260 bp, 13 predicted proteins | sample CNK11_metaG_FD_183042 | JGI IMG/M metagenome (GOLD analysis project Ga0247670, IMG submission 183042) | Soil microbial communities from Purdue University Martell Research Forest, Indiana, United States - CNK11 | ecosystem: Environmental > Terrestrial > Soil > Temperate forest > Bulk soil...
TGAATCAATTGGTCACGAGAAGGCAGCGAGGACTCCCGGCATATAGAGGATGGGATGCAGAGAAGGATGAGTGTGAAACAGTTGAAGCCCTACTCCATTCCGCCACCACAGCGGATAAGCGCGGGTATAAGGTGTTCGCCGAAAACGCGCGCGACGTGGAGATAGGGATTCGGAGGGGTCCATAGTACCGGCGATGGGCAAGACAACATAACTTGCCCGAAGGGAAGGGACCCTGCCACTGCGAGGCAACCGGAAGAGGAAGCACTGAATGATTGCCCAAAAGGCTATACACATTCCGTTAGAAAGGGTGCTAGTACTCCAACGGAAGCTATACCGTGCAGCCAAGGATAACCCGCAACGGAGGTTCGGGGCGCTGTACGACAAGGTCTATCGGGAAGACGTCCTGATGCAGGCCTGGTTCAACGTCAGAGCAAATCGGGGCGCGGCCGGTATTGATGAGCAAACGATCGTGACCGTGGAGCAGTATGGCGTACAACGTCTACTCGGGGAATTGGCAGAACAGCTTCGTCAGAAGCGCTATCGGCCAATGCCTGTGCGCCGCGTATACATACCGAAACCCGACGGCCGGCAACGGCCACTGGGGATTCCCACGGTGGCAGACCGCATTGTTCAGGCGGCTGTCAAAATCGTAATCGAACCGATATTCGAGGCAGGCTTCGCGGATTTCTCCCATGGCTTTCGGCCAAAGAGAAGTGCGCACGATGCTCTCAGGGATATCTACAAGTACATCAACTTTGGGTGTCACTGGGTCGTCGATGCCGACTTGAAGTCGTAATTGGACTCATATTCACAATGCTCCTATGGTTGGTCGAATAGACCGGGTGGTGGTTCTACTACTCTGATTCGTAGGCCTTTACGCTGACCCTGTCGAACATGAAGAGCTTCGAGTTGGCCGCTCTTTACACGCTGCCACAGGGTTTGACGAGAAACGCCGAGTCGCCGCATGGCATCCACAACGGGCACGTAGTCTGGCGGTGCATGGTCCACGAATAGATTATGTAGTTCGGTAATCCGAATACGCCACGGTGCTCCTGTGGTGAGCTGTTCACCAGCGACGAGGCCGGCATTCAGCCAACGATGTAGTGTGGAAGCGGCCACGCCCAGGATCTTGGCCGCTTTACTAATGGGTAGCAACTCTCCGCCCGGAGACTCGCCCGACGGTGCCCAGCGAGGGATCGCGTGATTGCGTCGCAGGCTGCCGACCTGGTGCGCCGTGAAACGCTCGCCGTAGGCTGTCTTCCGACCTTGGCGATTGAGGATGCCGGCGATGATATCGTCTGGGTAATGAGCCGCTAGTCGGCGAAGAAGTGACAGCGTATCTTCATCGGTGGTCGGCCCGTGCACTTGATAGCGTTTCAAGGGCAGAGCCAGCTTTGTGATCATGCCGCCTCGCCAACGCAGCGTCAGATCGGCACGGCTTTCTTGGCGCTCCACTTTGAGGATCACTTCCTCGAGGAGTGTGCGGAGAAGTTCCTTTCGATCGCGGTCGGTCGTAGTCGGCGCAGTCCAGACTAGCCGCAGATCGGAACCGAGACGATTAATCCTTTGGCGTTCATCCTCCGTTAACGTGCGAGGGCGTTGTTGTTCCCGGCGGAGCAGTTCCGCTTCCGCCGTCGCCAATTTCTGCAGTCGTGTTTCCCATTCTTTTTCCAAGCCCCGGGCGACAAGTCTGTGTTCCGGATCCACTGCCTTATATTGCCGCTCGGCCCGTTCTGCCTCATAACGGGCGCGCTCGACTTCCAGACGCCACTGTGAAAGGGCGGCGTCGCGATTGGATTCGAGCTGTTCGATAGCGAGTGCGGTTGCCTCGAGTGCCGCCGGTGTCAGGGCTTCGAGAAAGGCGTTGGCGACAGCTGGATCGATGGTGAGAGCGCCCACGTTGAGGCAGAAGATGCCACGGCCCGCCTGGATCTGCTTATCGGCACAATAGTAGCGGGGCGTAGCGTTCGTGCCTTGATAAGCGATACGCAGCCGACGGCCACAATTTCCACAGACCACCAGGCCTTGCAGGAGTGCAGATCCTTCTCTCAAGGCGCGACCTGCCTGGTGGAGTTCAGCACGGATGTTGGACCGAAGGCGCACTTGAATGGCTTCAAACGTCGCCCAGTCGATGAAACCTTCATGATGACCGGGAAGAAACACAGACCACTCTTCCCGCCGCAGATGACGGATTCGTTTTCTGACGGTGCCATGCTCATCGACGTAGCTCTCGTTACGGGTCTTACCATAAACATATGCGCCAGCATACACCGGATTACTGAGCACGTTATAGATTGCAATGTAGGTAGGAGCGACCCAACGAAGTTGATGGCAGGTAGCGAGGGATGGCACGATGCCCAACGGGTGTTGGGGGAAGGACAACTTTTGCGAGCGGAACCACAGCCAGACTTGGCGTGCCGAGCCCAGTTCGGTGAACTTGGCAAAGATCGTGCGGATGCTACCGGTGACCGCTTCGTCAGGATGAAAACGAATTTCGCCCTCCTTTTCGCCCCATACTAATCCGACGGGTATGGCGCGACGCAGTTCCCCGCGCGCCGCCTTGTTACGGATCCCGCCATCGAGTCGTTCGCGAAGGACGTGCAGTTCTGCCTCCGACATGGTGCCTTTTAAGCCGAGGATCAAACGATCGTTAAAAAGCGCCGGGTGATACACGCCGTCGCTATCGGCGAGCAGGGTATCGGTGATAGCACACAGGTCGAGCAAGCGATACCAATCGGCATTACTACGCGCCAAGCGCGAGACCTCCAGCCCCAGAAGGATTCCGACTCGCCCCAGAGCGACCTCGGCATTCAAGTGATCGAAACCGGAACGTTTGACAAACACCTTGCCGGAGACACCGAGATCTTCGTCGATGGTGGTCACTTGACTCTTTGTCCAGCCCAGCGCAATCGCTTTGTCCACCAGGGCATACTGACGCGCCGTGGACTCGCGGTTGTTCTCCACTTGCGAAGGATGGGATTGGCGAATATAGACGATGGCCGCACGGCGCGTGTGATTCGATTTCACTTTGCTGTTATCAATCATGCTCTCTCTCCGGTTTCTGATTGGCGCAGGTTGCTTGGACGATCAGCCGTGCCAGAACTTGGATCGCCAGCGTTCTTGGTTCGTTCTCCAGCGTTTCCCATACCTGGGTTTCCGGAATGGGGATGTCGAGAAAGTTCAGCGTGCGTTGCAAGATAGTTGTTCTCCTCGCTCACAGATTTTTCGCCGTAGCCGTGCGAGGGAGTGCGGCGATTGAGGAGAGCATCTACGACAGCGAGTGCGTGAAGCAAGTCCCTCAGCGAACCGAGGTGGGGTTTAGGTTCGGGTGGGGCAAGCGAACCCTGCAGGAACGCGTCGAGGTCGGTCCATTCGGCCGGTATGAGGGAGCGACTTCCATTGGGCAAAATCAGGATCAGATGTAACTTGCCCTGGTAACGCCGTCGCCCAAAGACGGCCAGCGTTTTCCCTACAAACGGATGATGTGGACGAGTGATGGTGACATGCTCTGGCAGGTCCTTGAGGTGGGTAGTGTGTCGTGGGGTCCTTCGACACGATACCGCACGACAAGCTGATTAAGCTGGTGTGTCTACGGATTACCGACAAGTCTGTGGTCAAACTGCTGGTTCTATGGTTGGAAGCGGGTGTCATGGAGGACGGGACGATTACCCGGAATCCGGTGGGCACGCCACAGGGCGGAGTGATCTCGCCGTTGCTGGCTAATGTCTACCTAAATGCCCTCGACCAACTGTGGGTCCGGAACCATCTGGGGGATCGACGCAACGATGCGCATCTCATCAGATACGCAGATGACTGTGTGCCACGAGCACAAAGGGCCGAAAGGGCCTTGCAGTAGTGCGCAACTGTTTTACCGATGAGGGGAGGCCCCTCGGAACCGGCTTGCAGGAGCAGGTTCCAAACCACCTCCGGCGGCTGTGGTCAAAAGCCATGGTCGTGAGCACAGGAGGAAAAGGCCTGGGAAGAACCAGGTCAGGTGGCTGGCAAGAAGAGGACTGTGAAGGAACCACTGATGACGTGTCGAAAGCGTAGGGACGATGTCAAAACCGCAGGGGAGTCGTTACTGCGGGATCAGCTCCGGCGGGACCTGTTTACGGACGGAGCGGCATCCGGCATGAAGGTGGCCTGAGCTTGCTAAGAGGCGGTAGTGCGGAACGTGGGAACCTGGGACTCCGATGCAAACGGAGAAGCCGCAAGTGGAAGAACCACGAGGGCGAGAGTATGGAAGCGGAGCCCAGGGGCGGAGCAACCTGTAGTAGCGATGAAGTCCCCGACAAAAGGATGGAGCGAAGAGGTTGCGTTATGGAGCCTGATTCAATGAGCCAACCAGCAATGGGAGGAGCCGATGAGTAAGGCAAAGCCGTTCTGTATTTCCAAGCAGGAGGTCTGGGAAGCGTATAAGCGAGTAAAGGCGAATAAAGGAGCAGCAGGGGTCGACGAGCAATCGATTGCGGATTTTGAAAAGAGGTTGAAACCAAACCTCTATAAGATCTGGAATCGGATGTCGTCGGGCAGTTACTTTCCACCACCCGTGCGAACGGTGAAGATACCGAAAGCAAACGGTGGAGAAAGGAAGCTGGGCATACCAACTGTGTCGGACAGGATCGCGCAAATGGTGGTGAAGTCGAGACTGGAGCCAGAGGTGGATCCACTGTTCCATCCGGATTCCTACGGATATCGTCCTGGGAAATCGGCGCTGGATGCAGTGGGGCAGGCGCGACAGCGATGTTGGCGCTCTGACTGGATCATCGATCTGGACATCAAGGGCTTCTTCGACAACATTGACCAAAATCTGCTGATGCGGGCGGTAAAGAAGCACGCCAAGGAAAAGTGGATCGTTCTTTATATCGAGCGTTGGCTGCAAGCGCCAATACAAGAGGAAGACGGTCGGCTGATTCAGCGCGAGCGGGGCACTCCGCAAGGTGGAGTGGCCAGTCCTCTGTTAGCCAATCTGTTCTTGCACTATGCCTTTGATCGGTGGATAGCGGCGAAATATCCGCAGGTGCAGTTTGAGCGGTATGCCGATGATGCCATCGTGCATTGCAAGACTGAGGTGGAAGCCCAAGAGGTCCGGGCAGCCATAGCCGCGCGTTTAGAAGAATGTCGGTTGGAGCTTCATCCTGAGAAGACGAAAATCGTCTACTGCAAGGATGATGACCGGAGAGGGACGTACCCGAACGAGAAGTTTGATTTTCTTGGCTATACGTTTCGGCCGAGGAGGTCGAAGAATCGCAAGGGGAAACACTTCATCAACTTCAGCCCGGCAGTCTCTGATAAGGCGGTGAGGGCCATCCGGGCAGAGATTCGAAGCTGGAGTCTGCCAAAACGCAGTGACAAGTCTATCGAGGATCTGTCCCGGATGTTCAACCCGACCGTTCGGGGTTGGCTCCAATATTACGGGCGATACTATCGCTCGGCACTCTATCCGCCGATGCGGAAACTGGATCGAGCTTTGGCCCGCTGGGCCTATCGGAAGTATAAGAAGCTGCGCGGTCATCTGCGCAGGGCGACACATTGGATCGCGCGGATGTCACGGCGCGATTCACGGTTGTTCGCTCACTGGCAGATGGGCGTGCGGCGTGGCGCCATGGTGGGAGCCGTATGAGCTGAGAGGTTCATGTACGGTTCTGAGAGAGCCTCGGGGCGAAACTCCCCGGGGCTACTCACCTTGTGATTCTGTGCGCCAAAGATCCCGAAAAGTATCTCGGGATTGCCAAGCAACGGCTGGATCGACTGGGGCTCACTCTCAACAGTGAGAAGACCAAGATCAAGCACGTTAAAGAGGGATTTGATTTTCTGGGGCATACGTTCCGCCTAGCCCAGTCACGGGTTACCGGGAAAACGAAGTGCTTCGTGAGTTTCCGGTAGGGATGCGTGACGCCGGATAGCCTACCCTGTTAAGTTCACATTCAGTCGCGGAGGGGGCGGCTGAAGTGAACCGCAAAGACACACTGCCCATTCCCGAACCCATCCTGCAGTTGCAACGCCAGTTGGATCAGTTTCGCAGCACACAGTCGCGACGAACGAAACTACCGGAGCCGCTGTGGCAGGCAGCCGTCGAACTGGCTCGGCAACACGGTGTGTATCACGTCGCGCACCCGCTGCGCCTGGACTACACGCGACTCAAGAAGCGGCTCGGCGGTATTCAGAGCCGTCGCAGGAAGGCGCACAAGCCGGCATTCGTCGAGCTGGTCGCGCCCCGTTCAGCCGTGTTGGAGGACTGCGTCATTGAGTTCGAGTCCCCGAGTGGCGGCAAGATGCGCATCCAGTGGAAGAGTCCCGTGCCGCCCGATTGGGCGAACCTGTTGCGCGCCTGGCGGGATGCCGAGCGATGATTCAGATCACGGCGCAGATGCGAGTGCTGGTGGCCATCGAGCCGGTCGATGGGAGAAAAGGGATTGACTCACTAGCGCGACTCTGCCAGGACAAGCTCGCCGAGGATCCATTCTCCGGGTGCGTGTTCGTGTTTCGCAGTCGCAGTGGGACCGCGATTCGGCTCCTCAGCTATGACGGCCAGGGATACTGGCTCGCGCAGAAGCGGCTATCCAAGGGCAGGTTCGTCTGGTGGCCAGAAGGGACCGAAGCGACCAAGCCACTGGAGGCCTATGAGGCCCAGTTGCTGATGGCGGCGGGCGATTTATCTCGCGTGAAAGCCGCGCCCATGTGGCGACGAGTGAACGCACCGAAGTAAAAGGCTCAACCATATGATGAATGCGGAATTACCCCTTGCGTTCCAAGAAACGCTGGCTCATAATGCTGGCGATGGTCGAGTTCAGGTATCGGGGTCGGGAGATCACCCAGGAAGACATCCTTTATATATGCAGCCTGGTCAAGCGGCACCCGAACGACAGCCGCCGTAAGCTATCCACCCGGCTTTGTGAGGCTTGGCAGTGGCGCCAGGCCAATGGCGCATTGCGCGATATGGTGTGCCGTGGCATGCTCCTGATGCTGGAACGCGCCGGCCAGATCAGCTTGCCGCCGGTGGGTTATGTCCGGCATAATCCGCTAGCCCACAGAGCCCGACCGGAGCCGGTTCCGATTGACACCACGCCGATTGAAGACCGTCTGCGCAACCTCCAACCGCTCGTGTTCGAGCAGGTGCGGCGCACCGGTAGGGAGCCTTTGTTCAACAGCCTCATGCAGGAGCATCACTATCTCGGCTACGAGCAACCGGTAGGAGAGCACCTGAAGTTTCTGGTGTGGTCGCAAGGACGGCCCATCGCCTGCGTGGCATGGTCGAGTGCGCCGCGACACATCGGCTCGCGCGACCGCTACATCGGTTGGAGCGCCGAAACCAGGCGTCGCAACATCCGCTTCCTGGCCTACAACACGCGTTTTCTGATTCTCCCTTGGGTGCGGGTAGAGCACCTAGCATCCCATATTCTCGGCCGAATGGCGGCGCGGATCTCCGATGATTGGCAGCAGCTGTACGGGCATCCGATTTACTTTCTGGAGACGTTCGTGGATCCGGAACGATTCCGCGGGACTTGCTACCGAGCGGCCAACTGGGCGTTGCTCGGCAAGACAACCGGACGCGGCAAGCAATCCAACAGTTACGTACCGAACCGATCGATCAAAGAGGTTCTAGGATATCCGCTGAACAAACGGTTTCGCGAGCTGCTCGAGGAATAGCATGAAGAAGTCCGCCAGACGCCGGATCGATGTGAACCTGGACGAACTGGATCGCGTGCTGGACGGCGCACGGCAAGCGCCGCTGAGCGAGGCCGATTACGAGAAGGTCAAGGACGCCTTGCATGCCATGGCGGCGATGCTGGTGCGGCCGCGCAACACAGAGAAGACCAGCGCCGTACTGGATGAAGCGGAAGAGTCGGGTAAGGCCGCGAGTCAGCCGGATACCAACGCGGCACCGCCGGCCGGACACGGGCGCAATGGAGCCGAGGCCTTCGGTGGTGCACAGAAGGTTGAGATCGCGCATCAGAGCCTGAAGCACGGCGACCGTTGCCCGGAATGCGGGGAAGGCAACGTATACGGCCAGAAAGAGCCGAAGGTGCTGGTGCGGATTGTCGGGCAGGCGCCGTTGGCGGCCACCGTTTACTCGCTCGAGCGGTTGCGCTGCGGCGCCTGCGGGCAGGTGTTCACGGCACAAGCGCCGGAAGGGGTGGGTCCGGAGAAGTACGATGAGACCGCGGCGGCGATGATCGCGCAACTTAAATACGGCAGTGGGATCCCATTCTACCGGCTGGAACAGCTGGAAGGTCTGCTCGGGATTCCGTTGCCAGCGGCAACCCAGTGGGAGATCGTGGAAGAGGCTGCGGAGTTGCTCAAACCGGCGCGCGATGAGTTGATTAGGCAGGCGGCGCAGGGCGAGGTGGTCCACAACGACGACACCAGCATGCGCGTGCTGCGGCTGGCGCGCGAGCCGTCGGACGAACGTACGGGCGTGTTTACCAGCGGGATCGTCTCGACTGGCGCGGGTTGGAAGATCGCGGTGTACTTCACTGGACGTCAGCATGCCGGCGAGAACATCGCCGACGTGTTGCATCAGCGGGCAGCGGACCTGCCGTCGCCGATTCAGATGTGTGACGCGCTGTCGCGCAACGTTCCGAGGTTACCCACAGGTGTGGAGATTCTGCTGGCTAATTGCCTCGCGCATGGAAGAAGACAGTTCATAGAAGTTGCGGCAAACTTTCCCGACGAATGCCGTTACGTGCTGGAGATGCTGGGCCAGGTGTACGGCCATGATGCCGGCGCGCGTGAGCGTAGACTGACAAAAGACGAGCGGCTACGACTTCACCAGGAGCGCAGCGGGCCGGTGATGGACCAGCTGCATCGTTGGCTGGAAGCGCAGTTTGCCGAGCGCAAAACGGAGCCGAACTCCGGGCTGGGCAAAGCGATCACGTATTTGTTGCGTCATTGGCGACCGCTGACGCTCTTTCTCCGTATAGCTGGGGCGCCCGTAGATAACAACATCGTGGAAAGGGCCTTAAAAAGGGCTGTTCTGCATCGGAAAAATGCATTGTTCTATCGGACGCTGCACGGGGCGCAGGTAGGTGACCTCTTTATGAGCTTGATTCACACCTGTCAGTTGTGCGGCGTCAACTCCTTCGATTACCTGATCGAGCTCCAGCGCCACGCCCAGGAACTGGCGGCCCAACCCGCAGGATGGACGCCTTGGAACTACCGCGAGACGCTTACGCGCGTTGGAGTATGATGACTTCGGCCGTTTACTAAGGACCGTGTGATATGCCGTTTTGGTCGCGCATCGCAAATGTACTTCGCGGCGATCGTTTGAGCCGCGATGTCGACGAAGAGCTCGAGTCGCACCTCCAGGAAGCCATCGAGCAGGGCCACGACCCTGCCGAGGCCCGGAGAGCGGCCGGCTCCGCGCTACGGCAGCGCGAACAGAGCTACGACACTAGACTCATCCCGTGGCTCGATTCGCTCCGCGCCGACGCCGTCTTCGGCTGGCGCCATCTCAAGAAGAACAAGGTGACCTCCGCCGCGGCCATCCTGTCACTGGCGCTGGCGATCGGCGCATGCACATCGGCGTTCCGGCTCATCGACGCTTTGCTGCTGCGGCCTTTGGCCGTGGCGGAGCCGGAGCACCTGTACGCCATCTCCTATGCAGGATTCAGTGACGATGGCAAGCCTGACACATGGGACGGTTGCTCGTATCCGCTGTTCCGCCGGATGCGCGCCACCGTGAGGAATGAAGCCGAATTGATTGCAATCTCGTATGCGGAACGGATCGATCTGACTTACGGATCGGACCAGGAGATGGAGAAGGCCTACCGGCAATACGTTTCCGGGTGGATGTTCGGATCGTTCGGACTCCGGCCAGTCTTGGGGCGGCTGTTCACCGAAAACGATGATCTGAAGCCCGGCGCCCATCCATATGCTGTGCTCTCTCACGACTATTGGTCCCACCGTTTCGGACAGGATCCAAAAGTGATCGGACGCACCTTCCGCATGGGCAAAGATCTTTACCAGATCGTCGGCGTTGCCGAGGAGGGCTTCACCGGCACTGAGACCGGTACCGTAACCGACATCTTCGTTCCCACGATGATGGAGGCTAGCTCTATCAACGCCGCAAACGCGTTCTGGTTTCGCACGTTTGTTCGCCCGAAACCAGGTGTTGTCATCGAATCGCTGCGCGACCGGCTGTACGCCACATATCGAGCATTCGAGCAGGAGAGGGCGAAGGGGTTCACTAACTTCCCCAAACGCCTGCTTGAGGGGTTCCCCAGAGAAAAGCTGTTGGTCGAGCCCGCGGCCGTTGGTGTCTCCGAGATGCAGATGCAGTATCGCCGTTCGCTCATGGCTCTCGGTGTGTTGGTGGCGCTGGTGTTGCTGATTGCTTGCGCTAACGTCGCCAACTTGTTAACAGCTCAGGCGGCGGCGCGGGCGCGCGAAATGGCGTTGCGCGTCTCGCTCGGCGCGGGAAGGTGGCGTCTGGTGCAACTGGTCCTGGTGGAAAGCACCATGCTAGCGCTCCTCGCGGCCGTGATCGGCGGATTATTCGCTTGGTGGTCGGCGCCGTTCGTCGTCGCCAGGATCAGTCCACCGGATAATCCAGCGCGTCTGGTTCTTCCGGCGGACTGGCGCGTTCTGGGATTCGGCCTTGCACTGACCCTCGGCGTGTCGCTCCTGTTCGGTCTGGCGCCGGCGCTACGCGCCTCGGCAGTCAAGCCGGCCAGCACGCTGAAAGGTGGAGACGACCCGCACTCGCGGCGCCGCCTGATGCATGCGCTGATCGCCGCACAAGTCGCCTTCTGTTTTCTGGTGCTTTTCGTGGCTAGCCTGTTTGTCGCCACCTTCGACCGGTTGTCGCATCAGTCCACCGGTTTTTCCGCCGAACGCCTTCTCACTCTCGACACCGTGACGGAACGTCCTCAGCCGCCGGTTTTCTGGGATCAGGTAACCGAACATCTGCGCACGGTGCCGGGTGTCGAGGCGGTCGCGCTAGCCGTTTGGCCGCTGCTCAGTGGAACCATGTCGAACAACTTCGTTTCGATTCACGGTGCACCTCCAAGCGACATTCTGACCTTCTTTCTGGGTGTTTCGCCCGGCTGGATAGAAACAATGAAGATTCCCTTCATTGACGGCAGAGACTTCTGGGCGAGCGATACACATCCCGGCATTGCGATCGTCAACAAGACCTTCGCGAGGCGATACTTCGGCGGGGAGAACCCCGTCGGCAAGTCGTTCGAGACAATCGAGGGCACAGGCACGCGGACTCGCTTTCAGATCGTGGGCTTGGTCCGCGATGCCCGCTACCAAAACATGCGCGAGCCCATCCTGCCAGTGGCGTATGTTCCGTTTCAGTCGGTCGACGCCAAGGGCTCGTTGCGGGCTAAAAGCAAGGGGACGTTCATCGTGCGCACATCCAGCGCGAACCCGCTTGCGCTCGCATCGATCCTTCGTCAGGAAGTGCCGCGCGCGCGGCCGGAATTCCGCGTCAGCAACATCCGTACCCAGTTGGAGATCAACCAGTCGCACACCGTCCGCGAGCGGTTGCTCGCGATGCTGGCACTGTTCTTCGCGGTTGTCGCGTTGTTGCTCGCGGGTGTTGGCCTGTATGGCGTGCTCGACTACTCCGTGCTACAACGGCGGCGCGAGATCGGAATTCGCATGGCGGTCGGCGCGCAGGTCGGCGACATCGCTCGGCGAGTGACCGTGGATGTCTTCTCGATGGTCCTCGTCGGAGCTCTTGCTGGCCTTGCTCTCGGTATGGCATCGGTGCGATACATCGAGTCGCTGCTCTACCAGGTGAAGACCACCGACTTGGGCGTGCTGGTGCTTCCGTCAATGACAATATTGGCGGCGGCATTACTGGCCGCGCTACCAGCGGTGATCCGCGCGGTTCGAATCGACCCGGTCGCAATGCTACGCTCCGAATAGACGCTGGGTCAGGCGTGTATACCCGGCTCTCATGCTCGACCGCGCCTGCACATGCTTGATGTGCCGACATAGCGCGGCCGACAATCCGTGCCGCCTTTCGCCACCAGGATGAAGCACGGCGAGCCGTGGCCATAAACAAACCTGCTCAGGTTCGGAAGCTGTATCCCGATGTCATTACCGAGCCTGAAGCCGACAGCTCGAAATCGGGCGTCCCTCAGCCCGCCGCGTCTTGGCAGTGAAGAAATTTTGACGGCGACTCCTAATTACGCACTCTTACCGAAAGCACACTCAGCACTGGCCAACCGCGAAACGCACTGCATCGAGATCGCCGCCTTGGCGATCAAGAAACGCAATCGCAAGACATTTCTGCCCTTGCGGAGGTCTCATGTGGGATCAATCGTGTCCAGAATGCAATCGACTTTGGCGGCTCTACGCTTTTGCCACGAATGCAGACATCAAGCTGAACGGTCAAGTGAAGTTGGCCGCGTTGAGGCATGATCACGGGTTGTCAGAACAACTCGCGCCCGTCTCGGAAAGTGCAACCCAAGAGCGAGAATTACTGCGGCAGCAAATCAAAGACCATGAGGCATCGCACGGCTGAATGCTGATATGTCGTTCCTGAGCGTTAGCAGCCCCGCCATGCGCGCCAAGACGGCCTGCTCACCAGATGTGCCCGAACGGTTTCCGACCTTCGCGGTGCCCGTGTTTGGTCTTGATGCGCTCCCTTGCGCCACGCAGCTTTGCAACGCTCATGCTTTTCTCGTACTGGAAAAATGCTCCCATCATCTGGCGCACTAGCACGCGGGTAGGTTCATTGCTGCAAAGATCTGGCTGACTAACACTAACCAGGTGGTAACTAACCAGGTGGTAACCCTTGCGTGTGAGATCATGCAGAACGCTTTCCCGCATCATCAAATCGCGCGCTAGGGGGTCCAAGCTCTCAACCAGTACCAACTTGACCCCGCCGGCGTGCCACGCTCCATAAAGTACGCCCGAAAATCAGGCCGTAAGCCTCATGCCTTCAATTCCCGCGCTTTGTGGAAGCATCAATCTCCTTTCCGGTTTCTCTCGGGTGACGGCGTTCACGTGCCGGGAATGCGGTAAAAGCGTTAGTGTGCCGCTCCCGCGCCCAGGATGAACACGTCTCGCGGAAGCTGAATGAGAAGGCGATTGGGGGAGTTGCTTCGCGGCTGATCCAGGGAAAACGCGCACGAAACGACTTGCGAGCGTCGCACTTGAGTGCGGGCCTGGCCGTCCGCTTCCCAGTCCCGTCACTTTTTGAGCGCATAGACCACGATGGCTGGCGCGTTCCGGTTCACGGATTTCTGTTGCCGCTTACGCTCTTGGAGAATAACCCGCAACTCACGCTCAAGCTGAGCGGTTTCCCAATTCATCCAGCGTATTACATTGCGAAATGCTCGGCGCTCTGCTTTCTTCTGAGCCGAATACTGGCCACTCTTCCAGTTCGTTTTCCCGCAGCGCTCAAGCCCCTCGGCCGTGCGAGGCCCAGTGGAAGCACCGCCGTGCATCCGGCATTTCGTGTATTTCTCGCTCTTCTTGCTCCACATCGCGGGTGCGCGACATGGTGCGCCAGAGCGGGTCTTAGCTCCGCATCGAGGTGATTTGGACGGATCGCCCATGGGATTGCCATTGCGCAGCGTGTAAACTTGCGGCGAGACAGCTTTACCGGGTTGCATGAAGTCCCTAGGCAATTCTGCCAGAATTCATTCGGGGACGCCAGAGAAGCATACAAGCGAGCCTTCCCGTAAGTTGCGCTTTGTCGCGGTCCTCGTCGCGCCTTCAGGTCTCTTTGGGTCGTCGGCTTGTGCGCCACTGTCTCATTCCGGCATCCTAAAGTACGCAAGCGTGCCATCCCACAGCGAGCAGGTGCTGCACACCCACTCGGAACCTTGAAGCCAGAATGGCACATACCCGTGATAAGGGCAGGGTGGGATTTCGGCCGTGAGCGGGTCCGCCTCAGGTGGGATGTGCTGTCGGTGCCGCCTTGCCGCATCCTTACTCACTCCGAACTTTGCCGCGACATGTCGCAGTGGCAGGTTCGCCCTAAGTGCGTGCTCGATTGATTCGCGTTCACCATGATTGCAAACCGTGCAAGTATTCATTTCGTATTCCTCTCCGGCCTACTGGTAGGTTCGCCATGCAGGACGGTTGCAGCCGTGATCCGGCCCCGTTGCTGGGTGATGCCCTCCTGCTGAAGGAGCCTGTTCAGAACACCCGCTTTCCAGTCCGCCCAACTCAACCAAAGTTCTCTGCGCGCAGCATCGGGATTGCCGGACGCGGCGGTCCGCTCTTCCGCAAGGTCGCGAAGTGATTCCGGCCAGTGCTCCAGCGGCGGGACAACGGCCTGTATGGTGACGTC
>Ga0247670_1000261_pt1 | contig 14193 bp, 7 predicted proteins | sample CNK11_metaG_FD_183042 | JGI IMG/M metagenome (GOLD analysis project Ga0247670, IMG submission 183042) | Soil microbial communities from Purdue University Martell Research Forest, Indiana, United States - CNK11 | ecosystem: Environmental > Terrestrial > Soil > Temperate forest > Bulk soil | place...
CGAGATCCAAATTGCCACGTTGGTGATGACGCCACCGACTTGGTTTACCACTCCGGTGATCAACACGCCCGCGCCAAGACCAAGCCCCAACTTGCAGTTGTTCAAGTCAAACACGCCGCCATTCATGTCATATTCCGCCCGCGTGGCAGAATTGCCCGTCGCGCCCACAAGGAACAATTGATTGTTTGCTGGTCCGAAAGTGAAGGTGCCGCCGTTTTGGATCACGGTGCCTTTGCCACCGTCGCGGCCAATCACAGCAGCATCAACAAAGTTGCCGCTGACAGTCAAGTTCGCACTATTTTCAATGAACAGAGTGCCACTGAGGGCGGCATTGGCATTGGCCAAACAGAAACGTGAACTGCCATTCCCGGCAATCGCAGTGGCTCCGGTGATACGGTTGGTGCCGCCATTGACAATGAATCCTGCGAAGGAGTTGGTCCCACCCAAAGTCAGGGTCCCGACATTACCCGTGCTCGTCTGCGTCAACGTGCCGCCTGAGCCAGCAATGTTGCCGTTGATGGTGAGGTTCCCGTTGGTGCGCGTGTCAATGGTGAAACTTCCAGAGGGTGTCAAAGGCAGATTGATTGTCTGGGTAATCGACGCAGACGGATTAGCATTGAATGCGATGTTACCATTGAGCCCGAGATTATTGCCATTCAATGTAAAGGCACCGGCAGCCGAATCAAAGGTGATGCTGTTGGCGAATACCCCTGTCAAATCATTGGTGTTATTTAACCTCGTGCCACCGGCAAAGGTTAAGCTGGTCGCAAACACCGGAACCACATTATTGTCCCAGTTGCCCCCCGTGCTCCAGTTGTTGTCCGTCCCGCCGCCATCCCAATTGCCCGCGCTGTAAGCACCCGGGCTGACCACATCGGCCCACGTCTCGCCGACACGAATTTCGTCGTGTGCCACCGTGCGACCATTGTTAAAGCAGCCAAAAGAAAGGCCATTGAAGGACATGTCGCCCGCTGCTGAATTGGTGAGTGTCGCCGTCGCAGGCTCCGACGCAGAAGTTGGGTTTTGATAGACACGCACCGCATCGTTGCCACCCAGAAAGTCGATGCGGACGACGTAGAAGTTAACCGAGGTGCTTCCCGCACCGATTGCCGTCTGTCCAGCACTTGGCACACGCAGGTAAACGCTGGTGTTGGCACCGCTGTCGTTACCAATACCGCCAATGCGACCAGGATCTCCAAGGTTGCCACGATGGAACTCAAATTCGTAGTAGGAAGTGGTTCCATTGGGTTGCTGCATGAAACTGATATAAATCGTCTTCCCGCTCGCACCGATGTTACCACCGCCGTTGATGTAACCCTTCACCCCAAATGATCCACCTGTTGTCGTATCCAAAAACCGGCCCGTGCGGGTATTATTGGGGCTGATCGCGCTATTCCCAACCGACAGAGAATCATAACCGGACGGTGCATTTGCCCCAGCCGCCAAGCTGCCCGCCTGCACACTGGATGATCCGTTGTTCACCCCCTGCCACGCGCCTTTCCAGCCGAAACCGCCATTTAAACCGGTCAGATTGGCGCTGCCACTGGAATAATTAAATCCTTCATAAGCCATCAAGGCGGCACGCGACGATGCCGGTGCCAGAATAGCAGCGTATGCCAGGACGGCCATGAACAGCACCATCGCATTATTCAGTAAGGCTACGACCGGTGAAAACACCGTGTCGCACAGGGTATGACAGGAAACATCACCCTTGACTTGACAGCGGTTATGCCAACTTAACGAATTTAATTTTTTGGAATTTGGTTTATGATTCATAACAGTTTTGTTTTGGTTTTAGGGCCTACAGAAAATCAGGTTATCGATCGCCGCCACGCTGGAGTGGGTCCCAGAAATGGGAGTTGATCAGGCATTTCGAACTTCCACCGCTCTCAGGGTCGACGGGCGGATTGATGTCAGCTTCTTTTTTTGATTCGGCGTGGCCATCCGCAAAGCCTACATTGCCGGCACCGGGAAACTTGCCGCCGTTGTGGCGGGTAGTGTCAATCCCTTCGTATTGACCGGACACGCTGGGAACCTGCATGCTTGCTTTGCCCCACCATAAGCTGGCACTAGCCGTCAAATCGGTGGGCTTGGGCTGCTTGTCACCAAATACCAGGCAGTCCGTGGGGCGCAGAATGGCACTGCGTTTAAAATTGGCCGAACTGGTGAACGAAAAAGAACCGATGGTGATGGTTTGAATGGGATTGGGTGAACAACTGAGAAAAAACGAATTGTAGCCATAGCCGACCAGGTCAAAACTAAAGTCCCAATTCCAAATCTTTCCCCCGGTCAAGGTTATCGGTCCATTCACAGCCGGATCGTGGAATGATTTGTAGTTGTTCGTGGTCCCGCCGCAAATCGCCGTGCCCCACCAATTAAATAATTTGTCGTTAGGCGTGTTCGCGGCTAACGCAGTTGGAAACAGGTCATTGTCGTCATCCGTGTAAATCTGCGCGAACAGCGTGATCTGTTTCAGATTGTTCAAGCAGGCAATTTTGGTCGCGCGATTTTTTGCAGCTGACAAGGCCGGCAACAACATGGCCGCTAAAATGGCGATGATGGCAATGACGACCAGCAATTCGATTAGCGTAAATGCCCCACGACACGACGACATCGCGCGGGAACAATTGACCGGGTTCATGCAAGCACCATATCCGACAACTATCACTGCGGATAACGCTTTTAAGCAGGTTGGCCAGAATTCTGATTTTCTAGGTGAACACAGCTGTCATAACAGGTTTCCGTGTTCATGCGTGTTCTCCCTAGCTCACACATTTACACACCTCCATCCAAACAATCGAGGCAAGACCACCCACCTGCTCGCACCGCTGCTGGCAGTCGAAAACAGAAACAATTTGTTGGAGTCTTAACATTGATAAGATCAATAGGGCTGTTGTATGAGGGCAACCTAAATAGACAATTTCCGGTTTGATGCGCTGCTATTTTCAAAACACAGGTTCAAGTCAGCCGGTGATGACAACGAAAGAAGATACGCATATCAACCGGCGGAGATATCCGCTGTATGCCTCACCTTGGGGGCCAACGTCGATGGTCGTTGCCGGACTGCTCCTATCGGATTTTTAGTTCGCTTGCGGGCGTTGCGTTTCCACCAATAATTCTTGATCGCGTCGCTAGCCCGAGCCGGCCATTTTTCATCATGTCGGAGTTGCTCCTAAATTTCCGTGGCGAAAAACTTCGCGCTATTGCGGACGGGATGACCCAGTGGCTTTAGCAGCCCCGCCGCGACCAGCATTGGGACCTCATGCGGATTGAAACCAGGAAACCAAGCCGTTTGGGTGGCATCCATCCGACCGGGAATAACTTTTCAACTAAGAAATTCAGTTTGCAGCGCGGCCATTTTCTCTTGTTACGTAACGCGTGCATTAAATTGCAATGCTTCGGTCTGCGACTCGGCGAGCGGAGCAAGTGAAGTGGAGAGCGGAGAGAAGCGCATAGCGAATCGCAGCCAAAGCGCAACGCCCGCCGCCCCTGCGACCAATCCGAATGCCGCTCGTGACGAGCGCGCGGTTTTGCGGAGTGGAGTGGGCGTGGTCGCGAGGCATACGATCAACCCACAGCCCGTGAAACGAAGCAAAACCGCACCTTGGTCACGGCGGGCTCAGTTTAACTTTTGCGGCTTGCATCATTTCTACTGCTGATTACGTTTATTTTCAGATGAACGAGAACAACGAGCGCCTTTCTGATTCCCAACGGGACAAGCTGTGCGACATGATGTATCACGCTTTCTTGGAGATAAGAATTCTGGGATGGGCGGGCAAATCGGAGCAAGCGGCGGATTTGGCCGATGCCTTTCATGACCTGCCCAAGGATATGTGGACGAAAAAATTTTGCTTGGAAGATTATCGTGAAACGTTTCTGAAAGCTCACCGGGAGAAATATCCCGACCGATCAAACCGGAATTACGTCGCCATGATCAACAAAATCATTTTGATGGGAAACCCTGATTACTCCGCCAACTGATGGGGTTTGTTCATGAATGGATATACCTCTCTGAACGGCTTCGGTCTGCGTGTCGGCGAGCGAGGCAAGTGGAGTGGAGGCGGGAGAGCGGAGCTGAGTGCCTAGCGAACCGCAATATTGGCGCGGATCGGTATAATTGCCATCTTTTGGGTCGGGCTAACACCGGTTTTGCATCAAAAAAAGTGCCAGTGAAAGTGCCGGTGAACGGGTAGTAAATGAGTGATAGGTGAGTAGTTGATTGGTAATTGGTGCGTAATGCCGAGTGCTTGACAAACGCTCTAAAACGCCTGATTCTATTGGCGTTCGTTGGTTTTGAGGTGGTTCATTCTGGTAGTTGGTGGGTAATGACTGGGTAATACAAAGTGGTTCAAACTGCGCGAGTCCCACCACCGGCACCAAATGGATACACGGCATGTTTGGTTGCAGCCGATGGATACTAAATCGCGCGCGGTCCAATAGCCCATGAGTCGTGTTCCATCGAAACTGCAATCGGTTGAATCATTGCATTCTTTCGCGAGCTGTCACGTAAACCGCCCGGTTTTTGTGACAAGCGGATCTGGCACGGCGGACAGTTTCACTTGAGGAGATTTGGCTCCGGCGTCTCCAGGGCGGCGTGACGATAATTGATGTTCAGTTCGTCAAACCGTTTTGCCTGAACCTGCAAACGGCGCATGAAGTCGTCCCAGTTTTTCGCGTCCCTGGCCGACCAGGTGACTTCCGCGAGGGCGCAGGCGCGCGGAAAGGTCATGTATTGCACCTGCTTGAAATTTGAAATTTGCTCGGTCCACAAATTGCCCTGGGCCCCCAGAATGAACGATTGCAACTCCGGCGGCACGTTGGTGGGCATGGGCTCGAAGGCATACATTTTGTTCAAGGTCAGCGGTCCGCCCCATCCGGCGGCCTTGGGTTCAGCCGCCTTGTTGGTCGACTGGTAGAAATCAAAATAGCAATACGCGGTGGGCGTCATGACCACGTCATGACCGGCCCCCGCCGCTTCCCTGGCGCCGCCGATCCAGTCCATGACGGCGGCATTTTTTGCGAGGCCGCCCTGCAAAATTTCGCTCCAGCCAATCATGGAGTGACCGGTGGCATTGACGATTTTTTCGATGCGGCGGATGAACCAGCTTTGCAGTTCCTCCTCGTTCTTCAGGCCTTCACGCTTCATGAGCGCCTGACAAGCCGCGTTGGTTTTCCAGCTCTCCTTCGGCACCTCATCCCCGCCGATATGAATGTATTTGCCCGGAAACAACGGCGCGACCTCGGCCAGCACGTCGGCCAAAAACTGGAAGGTTGCCTCGTTGGCCGGGTTGTAAATGCCATTGAAAATGCCGGCGGTCATTTCCGGCACGAAGGGTCCGGGCGTGCTGCCCAGTTGCGGATACGCCGCCAGCGCGGCGGTCGCGTGGCCGGGCATTTCGATTTCCGGAACGACGGTGATGTGGCGCGCCGCCGCGTATTTCACCACCTCACGGATGTCGTCCTGCGTGTAAAATCCGCCGTAACGACCGTCCGGTCCGTAGGCCGTGGTCAGTCTGGGATCAAAGCCGAAGCCGGCTTCCGGACGCCAGGCGCTGATTTCGGTGAGCCGGGGATGTTTTTTGATTTCGATGCGCCAGCCGTGGTCGTCGGTCAGATGCCAATGAAACGTGTTCAGCTTGTGCAACGCCATCGCGTCAAGAAAGGTTTTGACTTCGGCCTTCGTGAAAAAATGGCGGCTCACGTCGAACATGAAACCGCGCCATGGAAAGCGCGGCCAGTCCTCGATCTGCACGCACGGAATCTGCCAGGCCGCCTGGCTCACGAGGTTCGTGGAGAAAATTTCCGGCGGCAGCAATTGGAGCAAGGTCTGCACACCGTAAAATAATCCCGCCTGGGCCGGCGCGCGGATCACGATGGCATTGGACGCGACGGTCAGCTCGTAACCTTCGGGGCCGAGGTTTGGGTTCGCACTTTTGGTCGTCAGGAAAATGCCGCCGGGAACGGCCGCGCCGCCAAAATATTTCGTGCCGGTCTTGAACGGAAAACCGGTGGAGGGGCGCAGTTGTGCCGTCAAAAAGGCTGCCGTGGCGCGTGAGGCGGCATCCGCGTAGATGCGCGTGCCGGCGGTGAGGTTGAACGCGCCGTCGTGCAACTCAATTTTCTGGGGCAGCGGAATGATGGCCGGCGTATTCGTGCTGGCGGCAAAAATGGTTGCCGTGAACGACAAAACGATCAACGCGGCGATTTTGGATTTCATAAGGTTTAAGATTTTTTATGGCCTTCAAAGTGTTCCTCGATTTCTTCCAGGGTTTTTCCCTTGGTTTCCGGCAGGAAGAAAGCCGCCGTGATGAAATAAATCACCGTGCAGCCGGCGAACGCGAAGAACATCGTGGAGTAGCCATGTTTGCCAACGGTCGGCAGGAAGACCGCGGCGATGGTGGTGGAGACGGCCTGGTTGATGAGCAACGCGATGCTCATGCCGTTGGACCGGATGCGCGTGGGCATCAGTTCCGAGAGGGCGAGCCAGACGCAGACACCGGGGCCGACGGCGAAAAAGGCCATGAACGTGAACAGGCAGATGGCAGTGAGCCAGCCGTTGCGCGCGGAGGGAACGGGCGTGATGAGCGCGTTCTCAATCTTCAGCGGGGCCGTCTGCGCCGCGTCGAGATTCGCGAACGGATTCGAGAAGAACGCGACGACCTTGTTCGGCGGCAGGCAGCCGGCACGGGTGATTTCAACCGGTTTCGCGGCGAGGTCGTCTGAGCGGGCCACGGTGGTGGCCGCGCGAAAATCGCCATAGGAATAAATGACCACGAGCGTCGCGGGCCTGCCGCTGGAATCATTTCCCGCCAGAAAACCGGCGGCAGTGGGCGCATCGAACGCGAGCGTGAGAGTCTGGTTGGTGGCGACCAGTGACTGCACGACACCTTTTTTGTCCACACGGAGTTTTTCCGTCTGGTGAAAAATCATTCCCGCGCAGAGGAGCGAAACGATGATGCCCGCGCTGCCAAGTGAGAGCAGAAATTTCCGGCCTTTGCGATCCACGAGCACGACCGCGCCGATGGTCATCAGAAAATTCACCAGTGTGAGAATCAGATAACCGCTGTGCGCCTGTTTGTCGCCCAGCCCGGCCTGAATCAAAATGGTGGCGTTGTAGCCGATGATGGAGTTGACACCGGTGAGCTGGTTGCAGGCAAGAATGACGCAGGCCAGCGCAAACGGGATGAGGTATTTGCGGCGCAGCAGGGATTCTTTGAACTGGGTGCCGGCGGATCTGGCATTCTCGGCGGCGATGGTGGCGGCCATTTCGTCCAGCTCGATTTTGGTTTGCCGGTCGTCACGTGACCGAAGCAGGGCGGCGCGGGCGGCGTCCTGCCTGCCTTTGCGAAACAGCCAGCGCGGCGACTCGGCCACCATCAAACTGCCGATGACAAATAAAATGCCCGGCGGCAATGACACCCAGAAAATGCTGCGCCACGCGTGATCCTTGAAAATGAACAGCCGGCCGGCATCGCCGAGCCTGGCGACGTCATCCACGCGATTGCTGAAATACAAACCGATGAGGGCGGCGGCGACTATCCCCAGCGTCAGCATCCATTGAAAAATTCCCGTGCCCTTCCCGCGATCCGCGGCTCCCAGACATTCCGCCAGATAGAGCGGCACCACGACCCCGATGAGTCCGGCGCTGATGCCTTGCAATAATCGTCCGAGCACCAACGCTTCGTAGCCATGCGCCAGCGCAATCATCGGAATGCTGATGACAAACAGGAGGCCGCTCAATGCCATCATGCTTTTGCGCCCCAGCCAGTCGGCCAGCAGGCCGGCAAAGAGGGTGGAGATCACGCTGCCCAGCAAAACGGCGGCGACGATGAAGGAGAGTTGCCCGGCATTGAGTTTGGAGGTGGCTTCCAGATACGGCAACGCGCCGGAAATAATTCCGACGTCCACGCCGTAAAGCAGGCCGCCCAGTCCGGCGACAAGCAGGAGGAACCGATTGTAACCCGACTTTGCCGCGCCATGATTCTGGTTCATATATTTTAAGTTGGATTACGGTTCCGAATGGCCGCGCGGAAATTATTTTTCGACATGGCAGACCGTCGGGCAAAGGAAGAGCCAAATTCATGATGGGAATTCATGCCTGCTCCAGGAAGACTGGGGCCGCAATCAAATTCAAAATTTGAGAATGCATTGCTGCTCCAAGCTTTTCAGTGAAGCCGCCAGTGATGCAACCCCTAATTCAGGGGGGTTGTTGCCACCACCGCTGCTGCTAGGATCTTACTGAGCAATAAGCCCTTTTGAATTCAAGGCGGCAAAAAGAATTATTTCAAGTGATGGCATTATGGAAGTGGTGATTCGACCGAACGCTGTGGAGGCCGCCGATTTGGTGGCGCGGGTCATCGACGGTGAAATGAGGAAGAATCCGTGCCTGGTCATGGGGCTGGCCACCGGCAATACCATGGAGGCGGTCTATGCCCGGCTGGTGCGAATGCACACCGGCGAAGGGCTGGATTTCTCAGGCTGTCGCACGTTCAACCTCGACGAATACATCGGCTTGTCCAATAACCATGTCAATTCCTACCGCCATTACATGAACCGCCACTTGTTTCTGCAAGTGAACATTGATTTGCAGAACACCCATCTGCCCGATGGCATGGCGTCGGATCTGGTTGCCGAGTGCGCCAAATACGAGCGGCTGATCGCCGAGCACGGCGGCATCGACCTGCAACTCCTCGGTATTGGCCAGAACGGGCACCTGGGTTTCAATGAACCGCTGTCGGCCTTTCGCTCGCGCACACGGGTGAAGATCCTTTCGCCGGTGACGCGCGCCCAGAACGCTCCACTATTTCCGCGGCCCGATCTGGTCCCGCATCGGGCCATCACGATGGGGGTCGGTTCCATTTTGGATTGCCGCCACTGCATCCTGCTGGCGACCGGCGAAGAAAAGGCGGCGATTGTCGCGAAAGCCGTTGAAGGCCCGATCACGAGCATGATTTCCGCCACTGCGCTGCAGTTGCATCCGGAATGCACGCTCATCCTGGATGAAGCGGCGGGCAGCCAGCTCAAGGAATCGGAATACTACCACTGGATGTTCGAGAATCAGCCGGAATGGGAACCCTTCCGCACCGCTTCATCATCTGCTGCAAAAAATGGATTTCAATCCACGCCTCACCCGGATAAACAATTATTGAAGCAATCCCGGACCTTGTGAGATGAGGCGATCCGGCCGATTGCCGGGCTGGCCGGTTTGGAAGCGGCGGGTGCGGGCGAGGGCAAATTCGCCAGGGCCGCTGGCTGCGAGTTGACGGCAACGGACAGTGGCACTTCCCGAGCGAAGGTTTTACGAATGTTGAGGCACCAGGCAATTTCAGCAAGTCTGACCGAATAAATCATCTGATCTCCGCGGTTGTCATCTTTGTGACCGGCTCGGCGTGCGCGCCAGCACCGAAGCATTGGTCCGTCGTGTGGAAAATTGTCGATTGAATCGCGCGCGGAGCAGGCGGCGTAAAACAAGGCCGACCATATTACCCCCCCCCCCAATACAGGGGGTAGACAGAACAAGCATAATAGTTAAACTGCAAGGTGATAGCGCAGAGCAACAAACGTGGAGCATCAAACGTCACACCTAAACCCAAAAACCATAACCATTCAGGTGTCTATGAAATCTACAAAAAAATCAACCCTGTGGAAAGCAAAACTTCTGCCGTTGGTGGCGGTGTTATCAATGGCGGGTGTCCGCACTGCGGGCGCGGCAGATTATCCCAGCACAATTTTGGCGGACAATCCATCCGCTTACTATCGTTTTGAAGAATTACCAGGTGCGACCACCGCAGTTGACTCTTCCGTCAACGGCGTGAATGCTGCCATCTATCCTAACAACGAAAGTGTTTATCCGCAGTTGGGTCTGCCGGGAATAGATACCAACTCGTTTCTGTTCAGCGGTGGCGGCTTCGCCGACTTTGCTTTCGTGGACATTCCCGGCAGTTCATTAATCACACCTCCGGCAAGCGCTCCGTTTTCCTGTGAATTATGGGTCCAGCCAACCGGCCAGCCCGCTACCTATTCAGTCCCAATCGAAGTGGCGCAGTTTCCAAACGGCTGGAATTTTTATGTGTCGGGGGCGGACGCAAACGGAGGCACCAGTTATTTTTATTTGAACATGCCGAATGGAGTTCTGTTTCAGGGCTTCCCCGATTTCCCCATCAGTTTTCCGAGCATATGGTATCATTTGGTGATCACCTACAACGGAGCTGGTAGTGTGAGGGTCTACATCAATAATGTGGCGCATGGCCCTTACAATGTAGCTTACTCACCCGCCGTCAATTCGGATGCGCACGTTGGTTCGGGACAAGGGGTCGGATGGTTGCCATTTATTGGCGGCATAGATGAAGTCGCTTTTTACACCAATGTTTTGAGTGCCGGCCAGATTCAAACTCACTATCAAGTAGGGACGAACTCCTTCAGGCTCGCATTCACGAAACCCTCGATTGCTTCAGGTCCTGCTTCAACTACCAATTATTCCGGCCTGCCGGTGAGTTTTTCCGTTACGCCAGGGGGCACGCCACCGCTGCACTATAAATGGTTTAAAAATTCCACCCCCATTGGGGCTGACGCAAATCCGTTGACGTTCACCTCCCAATATCCGGCGGACAACAACGCGAACATTCAGGTGATCATCACCAACAATTACGGGTCGATCACTAGCATGGTCGCAACGCTCACCGTGCTGACCAACGACAACATTCCTGGCCCACCCAGTTCAATCACCCGCAATGTGGGTAGTTATGCCGTGTTCTACGTGACGGCGTTTGGCGCAGCCCCCATAACCTATCAATGGTCCCAGAGTATCAACGGCGGCGGCACGTTCACGCCAATTGCCGGGGCCACCAGCGCGGCCTTGTGGTTGACCAATGTGCAGCCATCTCAAAGCGGCTATCAATATGCGGTCACCGTCAATGGGCCGTTCTCCTCCACGCTTGTTCCGGCCGCCACGCTCACCGTTCAGCCAAGGGCGGTCAATGTTCCGCTCACCGGCTATGGTGCTGTGGTCGCGGCAGACCAGCCGGTAGCTTACTGGCGTTTGGATGAAACAACTGGCGCAGCTACCGCCGTTGATGCAGTGGGCAGCTTTGACGGCTTTTATACTCCCAATGTAGGCAGTATTACCTACGGAGTGCTGCCACCGGGCATTCCAAACGATACCGATCCCGCAGCAACCATCGCAAACGGGGCGACGATCCAAGTTCCGTTTGCGCCGGAACTCAATCCTACCACGCCGTGGTCAGTTGAGACATGGGTTCAGCCATCCTCGCTTGCTGCCAACGGGGGAGATTATCGGGTGGTTCTTTCATCCGAATACAACCTTTTTCCCAATCCTTACAATGGCTGGTATATTTACCAGCAACCGAATGGGACATTCGCCTTTGTTCCCCAACCGGGAAACGTATTCCTATCGGCCGGTTCGCTTGTGGCCAATAATTGGTATTACCTGGTCGTTACCGATGACGGCACCAACTTTAAGATGTATATCAACGGGGTTTTGGCGGTGGCACCGTTGCCGGTTGCCGGCGCAAACTTTATTCCCAACGGAGCGGGCGTTAATCCGGATGGAACTGCCGGGATCACCCCGGGGCTTGGCAATACGGTTCTTGGTCAGCGCACCGACGGCGCCTTCAACACGTTTGAAGGGACTATAGACGACACGGCTATTTACAAATATGCGCTCAGCCCGCAACAAATTCAGAATCATTTTCTGAACACGACGCGTCTGTCCGTGGCGAGCTCCGGCAATAATATTGTGGTCTCGTGGCCGGTTGGCACGCTCCAATCGTCCACCAATGTCAGCGGACCGTATGTCAATGTCGGCGGTGCGACTTCGCCTTATACAAATTCGGTGAGCGGGGCGCAGAAGTTCTTCCGCGTCCAGTTGCAGTAATCAAGCATGCTTGAATTCATCGGCCGGGGCAAAAGCACGCCCCGGCCGATATTAAAAGAAGTTCAAAAAGCATTAAAGCAATGAAACATCGCCCTTATAGTTGCTTTGGTCGTTCGCCAGCCATTCGCCGTTGCCAAAACGCCTTCACCTTGATTGAACTGCTGGTGGTGATTGCCATCATTGCGATTTTGGCGGCCATGCTGTTACCCGCGCTTTCCAAGGCCAAAATGCAGGCATGGCGGGTCAAATCGGTGAACAACATCAGGCAGCTTCAGCTGGGTGCCATCATGTATGCAAATGACAATAGTGGCTTTTTGCTTCCCAACGCTCCATTCAATCCGCCTTCGCCTGGTTCAAAAGCTTGGATTGATGTCAGCACCATGGCCTATGTGGAGGGCACAGGTAATCAAATGGGCAACACCAACATGGCGCTATATACCAGCGGCCTGCTGGCTCCATACTTGGGCAACCAGGTCGGCGTTTACAAATCTCCTGGAGACACAATGCTTTCAGCCAATGGGGAGCGGTTAAGAAGCTATTCCATGAACGGTCAGATGGGTTCTGTATACACAAAAGGAAAAATCAATTTTGACGCGCCGGCCATCCAATATGTGAAGGATTCTGACATTACGAAACCGGTGCCTTCAAATGCCTTTGTCTTTTGCGAAGAAAATCCCTACACCATCAATGATGGATATTTGGAAATTTTCAGCCAGCCAGCCAATGCCGGATTTCCCGATGTGCCCGCTGCATATCTCGGAGGTGCGTGCGCTTTTTCCTTCGCCGATGGCCATGGTGAAGTGCATAAGTGGAAGACCGGGGTGCTTTTGACTGCGAAAGCTCAGATAAGCTATATTCCCGGTGGGGCTCTGAAGAATGACGATTGGATATGGTTCACAGAACACGCCGCCAGCAATCCTTGATTGATCGTGGTTGTGTCTGCTGTCATGCTGGATGAGTGCTTGATTCCATTACAGCTCAATGCAATTTCTATTGGGTTTGATTTCCTTTAATACAATCGTGGGTTTTAGAATCAATTTATACCGCCGAAGGTCGCAAGTATTGTCAGGTATTTTGTGGTTGTCGTTAGCGATAGCCCACGCCGAACTTTGGAGGACGGCCTATTATCCAGGCTGGGAACAGGCGGGCATGCCCGCATCCTCAATCGATTTCAACACGCTCACGCACGTCGTCCATTTCTCGGTGGTGCCGAATTCAAATGGCACCTTGAATAGCGGTGTCACGCTGGCAAATTCGACGGACTTGGTCTCGAAAGCTCATGCCGCCGGCAGAAAAGTGCTCATTTGCGTGGGCGGTGCCGACAGTGAAAATGCCTTCCAAGGGGCGACAAGCATTGCCAACCTGCCGGTCTTTATCAGCAACCTCACCAATTTTGTGGCCACCCGTGGCTACGATGGTGTGGATATTGACTGGGAGCCGCTGCCAACCGCCGATGCCCAACCGTTCACCAATCTGGTGACCGGCTTGCGCTCCGCGCTTAATGGATTTTCCCAGCAAAAACTGCTGACCGCGGCGGCTGGCGCTTATCCACCCTATGGAGATTCTGCGACCGCACAATATGTCATGTTTGCCAGGCTGCAAAGCCAGTTTGATCAGATCAATATCATGACGTATGACCTGTCCGGACCGTATGGTGGCTGGGTGACCTGGTTTAATTCGCCGATTTATGATGGTGGCTACCATTTCCCCAGCTCGGGCGGCCTGGTTCCTTCGGTGAATGTTGCGGTGAACAATTTTATCAACAACGGGGTTGTTCCGGGCAAGCTTGGCATTGGCATCGCCTTCTATGGCTATATTTGGACGGGTGGCCGTGGTACTTCGCTGTCAAGCATCACCCAACCACGGCAATCCTGGACCAATGCCCCCACTGTCACCGCCTACCGTTACACCGATATCATGGCAGCTTACTATCAGTCGAATTTATACCATTGGGATGTGAGTGCCCAAGCGGCCTATATTGGCATCACGAACGCAAATCCTACGAACAACCTGTTCATCTCCTACGACGATCCGCGCACCTGCCAGGCCAAGGTCAGCTATGCCCGTAACCGTGGCCTGGGCGGCGTCATGATCTGGGAACTGGCGCAAGACTACACCCCCAATACGCCCGCCCCGCTGCTTCAGGCGGTCAAACAGGCGCTTGCCACGCCCGGCCCGGTCAATCTCCAAAAAAAAGGCGCTGATCTCAACGTAACTTTCACCAGCATCGCCCTGGGCTCTTATCGGGTGCAATGGAGCAGCGACCTGGCGCTCGGCATCTGGAACACGCTGCTGACCAC
>Ga0247670_1000262_pt1 | contig 14172 bp, 17 predicted proteins | sample CNK11_metaG_FD_183042 | JGI IMG/M metagenome (GOLD analysis project Ga0247670, IMG submission 183042) | Soil microbial communities from Purdue University Martell Research Forest, Indiana, United States - CNK11 | ecosystem: Environmental > Terrestrial > Soil > Temperate forest > Bulk soil...
TGTGCCGCCGGGGGGCGTTGCAGGCCGGGCACGGTGCCGACCATCGGCCGTAGCGCACGATCGGTTCCACGCCGAGTTCCGCCGCCGCGGCTTGGACGGTGCGGGTGCGCATGCGATCGATCCATTCGACTCGTGGACCGGTGTACATGGGCGCCTACCGCTTGCCGGCCTTGGCAGGCTTGGCAGGCCTGCGGGGCGGCGTGGCGAGCGGCTGCGCTGCCGCTGGCGGAGGCGGGGCTGCAGGCGGCTCGCTGGGCGGTGCCACCAAGCCTAATTCGGCCTCGTAGGCGTTTAGGCCCCGTTCGAGCAACAGCCTGTACATGGCCGGCAAGCTGGTCACGAACGGTCGCAAGTGCGGCTCACGCTTGAGCAAGGCCTCGGTCACACGCGCGGTCCGTTCGGCGACGCCGTCTTCGATGCGCAGCGTGGCTTGTGTCGTCTTTTTCGTGGGGCGTCCCATGCGGGGGATCGCTACGTGCGGATCCTGCCCGTGTCAACGTTATTCAACGTTGGCTGCGTCTTGCACGTCGGTTTGCACTTTTGCCTAGTTACTCGCAAGCTAATGGACGCGACTTGAACCTTCGCGCTGATCAGGCCTGCTTACATGGCAAAGTACCCCACACCGAAACCGTCCACAGCGATCACGACTGCAGCTAGCGGCGGCAGTGCAGTTGTCGTCCTCGACCTTGCCGCCTACGCCGACCAGGGCCGGCAATACGCGAAGGCCGCGAAAGCGCAGCGCACACGCGACACGTATGCAGCTCGCTGGGCGGCGTTTGAGGCTTGGGCCGGCGACCGCGGCTTGTGCCCACTGCCGTGCTTGCCGAACGTTTTGGCGATGTTTTTGATCGACGAAGCAAAGCGCGGCATTTCGCCGGCATCGATGCAGGTGTCGATCTCAGCCATCGCTTCCAAGCACACCGATGCCGGCATCGCCCGCCCAAACCAGCCGCACAAAGACCCGCACGTAGGCGAAATTTGGAAGGGAATCAGGTGCACGCACGGGCGTGCTCCGCGTCGCGTGAATCCTCTGCTGATCGACGAGCTGCGCCAGCTGGTGTGCGTGCTCGACCTGACCACGCTCATCGGCCTACGCGACCACGCTTTACTCGCGATCGGATTCAGCGGCGCTTTAAGGCGCAGCGAGCTCACAGCCCTTCAAGTGAAGGACGTGACCTTCACGTCGAAAGGTTTGCGGGTGTTCATCGCTAAGAGCAAAACAGACCAGCAAAGCCAGGGCCAAACCGTCGCGCTACCCGCGAAGCGGCTCTCCGACTGTCCCGTTCGAGCGCTCCAAGCATGGCTTGATGCGACCGGCATCACGGAAGGGCCGATCTTTCGGCGTGTCGACCGCCACGGCAACATCGGCCCGAACGCGCTGCGCAGCCGTGAAGTCGCGCGATGCGTGCAGAGGCATGCAGCGGCGGCGGGGTTAGACGCGGCCTCCTATGCCGGGCACAGTTTGCGCGCGGGCTTATGCAGCTCGGCAGCGCAGGCTGGCAAGACGGACCGATCGATCCAACGGCAAGGTAGGTGGCGGTCACAGGTCCAACTGCAGACCTATATCCGCGATGCGAACCTATTCGCGGACAACGCCGCAGACGGGTTGTAAGGGCTGCTCGAACACCGCGGACAAGTCGATCTCGCGATCGCCGAAAGGCGCCACGCGCACGCGGTCGCCGATGCCGTACGCGCCCAGCTCGCGCCACAAGCCGCCGTCCAGCACCAAGGCCTCGAGCACGCGGGCCTCGACGTCGACAAGCCAGTAGTGCGTGACGCCGCGTGCTGAAAACAGCGCCCGCAGATCGACGCGCGACCTGCGGACTTCGCCCCGCCCGAACGCCGAGCAGCACCAGGCCGGCGCCGTCGTCACGTAGGCCGGGATCTCAGCAGGCAAGTCGCTACGGCGCCAAGCGGCGAACGACACCGCGTCGGACGGCGGCGGCGTGTAGGCGCCTACCGAGCTGGGCACGACGTCCGGATGCGCGATGCGCGCGTCTTCCACGAAGAACCACCCGTCCGGCGAGCACCACCGTGCGCCGGTGCCCCTCGACGGGTCGATCTGGCTGATGAGCCGATGCCCAGCGGCCACGGCCTTGTCGGCTGCCTCCCCGTAATCCGCCGGTCTCATGTCCGTGGACCGTATGTCGTCTAGCTCCGCGAGCTCGAGGTGTGTCAAATCGTCCGGCATGTGCCGGCTATAGCGGCGCCGCGCACCGGCACGCAAGCGGCCCCGCATAGTTCCGAGCACTTAGCGTCGAATCGGGCGCCTAAACGGCGCTTTCTGGGCGCCTTTCCAGCGCCAGTCAGGCACCGAATAGTTGCCACGTTGGCGCCCTGTCGGGTACGCATCCGCGCATGCCGACCATCATCGCGATTGCGGGACAGAAAGGCGGCAGCGGCAAGACGACCGTTGCCATCGCCCTGACCGCCGAATGGCTGCGACGCGGCAAGCGTGTCTTGCTCGTTGACGGCGATCCTCAAAAGACGGCGACGACTTGGGTAGAAGTCGCCATCGAGAAAGCCAAGCCCGTGCCCACCGTCACGGCCATGGGCGCAACCATGTGGCGACCCGACCAGCTGCCCAAGCTGGCGCAGGGTTTCGACGTCGTGATCGTCGACACGCCGCCTAGACTCGACGACGTGCAGAAAGCCGCCTTGATGGTCGCTGACGTTGCCGTGATGCCGAGCGGGCCATCCGCACACGAGTGCTGGGCACTCGCGGAGCAGCTCGACCTGGTGAGCAAGGCGAGCGTTGTGCGACCGGAGCTGCGCGCGTGCCTGCTACTCACGCGCAAGGTCGGCGGCACGCTCATCGGTCGCGAAGCGCGCGAAGCACTCACGTCGACCGGAGTGCCCGTGCTCAAGATCGAGCTCGGCTACCGCACCGACTACCAGGAGGCCAGCGCCGCAGGCCTCGGTGCGAGCACCTACAAGCCCAGCAGCGTCGCCGCAGTCGAGACACGCGCGCTTGTGGATGAGATCGAAGACTTCGCCGGCATGAAGCCGCAGGGGCGACTACTCAGCGCAGACAACACTCTGCTGCTCGGCACAGACAACGTTCGGCGGCTCGCCAAAGACGGAGCACGGGCACGGACATGACCGAGCGACCCAAGGCAACCATCCGCGCGCCTTCACAAGCGCACCAAGTCGTCGTCGCCAAAGACGTGTTCATGAGCACGCCGGCTCGCCAGCCCGAGTCGGGCGCCGCCACGAAGCTGCACCCGCGCAAGCGCAAGGGCGTCGCCATGGACCGGCTCAGCGGCTACGTGCCGGGCGATCTCGCCGCTGAGCTTCGCTCGACCGCAGCGGCTCAGCGCCTCGAGCTGTCGCAGGTGCTTTCGGAAGCTGTGCAGCTATGGTTAGCTAGGCAAAAACGCAAACGGTAGCTTGTGCAAAAACGACGTGGTTACCTGCATTTGAGTATCATTTCAGGCACCAAGTAAGCACCGGGAAAGCGCCTCTTAGGCGCCATATTGCACCCGCCATGTCACGCTGATCGGAGACCGCAGACCATGATGAAGCCGTCCACCAGCAAGCCCCCGTCACGAGTCGGCAAGGTGGCGATCAACCACTGGACGTCCGAGGCACGCCGCGCAGCTCTCAAGAGCTTTGCGGCGACCCATGGCACGACCGTAGACGCCTTGATGGATCAAGCGCTCGACAACCTATTCAGGGCGCGCGGCATCACTGAGCTGCGCTCGGTGCCAAGCAAGTCAGATCCGCGGCAGCTCGAACTCAGCGCGGCCCCCACGCCGGCACCTGCGCCGCTGCCCATCACCACGATCGAATCACGGCGTGGGCTTGTGGCTCGCGTACGCAAGGGCGACTTGGATCGCATCACGGCCTACCTGCCCGTCGCGCTCGGCGACCAGCTGCGGATGCGCTGCGCAGTGCTGCGCGTCGATCTGTCCGAAGCTATCGCCGACGCCGTGCAGACCTGGCTCGACAAAAACAGAGCACCCGTGCCGCCGCCGAGGGGGCGTCAGCGCAACCGGTAAACCCATGGCCAGCAACACCGCCCGACGCCTAAGCCACGACGACGCCCCGCACGAAGATCACTCCGTGCGGCTGCCGGCCTCATGGTCCGACTACCAGCGACACCTAAAACTCCGCGGCGAGTCGGCACGGCCACGGCTGACGTTTAGCGACGGCGTACTCGAAATCATGAGCCCATCCGAAGACCACGAATGGATCAAAAGCGTCGTGGGCCGGCTGGTCGGCACCTACTGCGATGAGCGCGACATCGATTACACCAGCGTCGGGTCGTGGACGCTCACCAGCAAGTCGCTGGGCAAGGGCCTCGAGCCTGACGACTGCTTCATCTTCGGCCCGCGCGGCAGTGCCAAGGTCCCCGACCTTGCGATCGAAGTCGTGTGGACGTCCGGCGGTGTCGACAAGCTAGGCATCTACCGTGCGCTGGGCGTGCGGGAAGTGTGGGTATGGAAGCGCGGCAAGATCACACCGCACGTGCTGCGCCGCAGCGGCTACAAGCCGGCCACGCGCAGCGCGGCACTGCCCGGCATTGACCTGGTCGAGCTCGTGGCGTGCATCGATGAGTCAAGCACCGGCGCCGCCGTGAAGCGGTTTCGTGCGTACTGCCGGCGCTGAGTGGACCGCGAGCAAGTACTAGACGCGCGTGTGTCCGATCTCATCGGCCGCTGGCTTTGCGTCTCGTGCGTGCCGCCGTGCCCCCACCTCAGCTACCTACCGTTTAAGCTGATGGCGCGAAAGCACGGACATCTGCCGCTGCGCGCCATCCTGCCGCGACTGAAATGCGAAGGTTGCGGCGGCCGACCGGCGCATGCATCGATAGTCGACGATCCACGCGGCGGCGAGTACTGCGTCAACGAGCCGATCGCGGTCTTGCCTTGACAGCGCGTCCGCAGCTGATGGCGGCGAACGCTCTATTAGCAGCCATCAACGGCGGTCGGATCACTGCACGGGTTGAGCCGCCGCGCCATTGGTCTGCGATCGCCGATGCCGCCGCCGCTTAGTCGCACGTGTCGCCTGCGTCCTAGGCGCTTGGCGTGACGCCCGCGACTCCACGACGTCAAGCAGCTTACGCAGCGCCTTGGTGTCGAAGCCGCGCGACAAGCGCACTACGTATGCGTCGCCGATAAACAGCTCGAGGCATCCGTTTGTAGACTCCACAACATGATCCTCTATCGGTTTTGCGCCCGGCTCGACAGTGCCGACAGCCGCCGCCTGTCGACGCAATCGACACTTCCACACCGACAGCGCCTCTGGTTTGAGGCCATTGGCAGCGCAAAACGCTTTCACGGTTAGGCCGCTGTCGGTGAAGCGCTGCACGCGCTCGATCCATACCGCTCGACTGAATCGTGGTTCCACCATGGGCGGCCTCTCCGTGTCGGTTTGTTATTCGGCGGCCGCGCGGTGACTCAGCGCGGCGACCACCGCCGCTTCAACGAGCTTGGCGATCGACGTCCGCTGTGCCTTCGCGCGGTCGGACAGCTCGAGTGCGAGCGGCTCAGGCAGCGAGATCGTGACGCGGCTGATCGGCACGTCTTTTTTGTGCGGTTTTTCGGCGAAGTACAAAGCGCGTTTATTCATGACGCACCTAGTTCAGCGGCGGCAGTCCGCGATCCGCTCGTGTTCGTGCCGTAACCTGCCGCAGCAGCCGCGCTTGCTCGCGCGCGAGCTGCTGCTCTAGCGCATCCACGCGGGCGCCCATGACAGCCGCGTACACGTTCTTGGCTGTCGACACGGCCCGCGCTGCCGCGGCGACAGCATCACTGAGCCGCACGTAGGCCGCGGCGTCAGCGGTCGACCACGGGCCGGGCGGCGGGTGGTCGGTGAGCCACAGGGCGAGGTCTGCCCGCGCGCACTTGAGCTCGGACTGCGCTTGCTGCAAGGCCCGTTGCGCCTGCTCGTGCTGCGCCATCATGTTGCTTCTCCCCATCGCCGCTCTTGCCACGGTGGCCGCAGTGCATCCGTGACGATGTCCGCCAACACGTCCGCAGGCGTCCGCTGCATCAGCTGCGCGAGGCCCCGCACTTCCCACGCGAGCTCGCGCGGTAGCTCCCACGCACGTTCGCGCGCCACGCCGGGGGCAGTGCCGGGCAGAAGGGCGACGCGGATGGCATCGTACGCCGCCGCTGTGAGCGGCTTGCCGCGTGACCAGCGGAGCGCGATCAAGCACCGACGCTCGACCGCCGTGCAGTGCACCTTGTTGAAGTATGCCTGCAGGTCGTGCGGGACGCTCGGATCCTCACGGCGCGCGGCGACTTTCACCGGTTCCGTCTCCAACCTTCACGAGCAACAACGCTTTGCGCGTCGTATCCCTTGGCCACGTATGAAAGCGGCGTCTTCCAGTCGGGCAACGCCTTGCGCGCCTCGAGCTCGGCAGGCGTATTCGACGGCGCGACGTATTCGAGCGGTCGGGCCCAGTCGGGCACCCATTGCTTGCCCTGCAAAGTCAGGTCGCCCAACGGTCGCAGGTCGGTAGCGAGCGGCCTGCGCCAATCGGCCAGCACCGGAGCGCGTGCAGTCGTCGGGCGCACTGGATCGCTCGCGCGGTATCCCGCCCACTGCGGCGTGATAGTGACGCTCGACATTGCAGCCGGCGATGGCTGCGGCCCACGCCAGCCAGTGATAGGCCGCAGCAGATCTCGCGACATCGCCGGGGCGCTGGTGGTTTCGTTGAGTCTGCGCGAAACCGCGTGATTGAAACGCCCGCGCAAATAGGCGTCCGACGTATCCCCCGTCGACGTGTAGTCGGGCACCAGGTGCCGCAGCACGACCAGATAAATCTCGCGCGTGCTCATGCCTGCCCAGTCGTGCTCATCGGGCACCACTGCCGCGGCCACCCGCTCGAGCTGCTGCCGTGCGTCGCCGGCTGCGTCGTCACCCGTGCCGCCGCCAGCGGCGTCTGCGTCATACCGCGTGCTCATGGCTTGTAGTCCGGGTGCGTGAAGATCAGCGGCTTGCGCCACTCGGGAAGCCATTGTTTTGCCGCGGCCGGCTTGGCCGTGGCGGCGTCCTCGCGCGCCTCGCCGGCGTGGTTAGAAGCCGTGTGTGACAGCGGCTTGCGCCAGTCGGGCACGTACGCCGGTCGGCTATCCATGCGCGACACAGTGCCCGGCAGCGGCGCGATGATTCCGCGCGCCTTGCTGATCGGTGAAGGGCCGATCGGCGGCTTTTCGCCGGGCATCGAATCCACGATTTCGAGCAGAGCATCGAAGCGGGCTGCCAGATACTCGTCGGTCGCCTCCGACACCTTGATCTTTGGGTACATCGCCACGATCACCGACTCGAGAATGTCTCTCACGCCGTAGCTCGAGTCGTACCGCGCATGCGGCCAAATCCGCTGCGCCGCGGCTAGCAGAACCGCGTGCTCCTGAACCGCGGCCCTGAACTCGGAACCGTCGAGTCGCACGTATTCGCCGCCGTCACTGCGCGTGCCGAGTTCGGCGTTCGCCGCGTCGAGCTCGCCGCGCAGCGTTTCGAGTTCATCCTGCAGCCCGTCGCGCTCGAGCACGAGATCTCCGAACGCGTCGAAAAGCTCCTGCCCCGGCATGTCTTTGCCATCGATGCGCAGCATGCCGTGGACGGCGAATTTGCCGCCGTCCGCGTTGCTGCTGTCGTCTGCACTGTCTGGACCGTCCATATGCATCACCTCACTGTCGTCGCTGTCCGGCGATTCCATCACAGCGCTATTCGCGTCGAGCCGCAGTGCGATGTCACGGCCTGCGCGGCCCCAATTGCGCGGCCCGAGCGCTACATGGTTGTAGACAATGTCGCGCTGGACTTGGTCGTACTTTTCGCCGCGGTACGTGCCCGGCGTTGCATCGATGCGACACCGATAGCCGCAGGAGATCTCGCGCCTCTCGCCACGTTCCACGGCCGCAATGGCGTCTGCGTCCTGCACGGTCACGGCTGCCGCAACGAGCTCGCCGTCTGCTCGCACGTCTTCGGACACGATGCCGATCGACAGCTTGCGCACGTTCGACGGGCTGACCATCTCGGGCGGATGCATGTCCGTGACAGGGGCAGCGCGCAGCGTCGCTAGGCTTGCCGGCGCGAAGACTTCGGACTCGGGCCGCAGCTCACGAATGGTCGTGCCGTCTGCTCGCCGGTACTTGAGGATCCCGCTCTTAGTGAGGTGCGCCGGGATGCGCAAAAAACCCTGCGGCGTCCGCTCGCCTTTGCCGATCGGGGCAGCATCGAAGCGGCAGACGACGGCACCAAGAGTGCTCTTTCCCTCGGTGCCGTCGTCCTCGCAGTCAGAAAGGGTTACTGACATGACTACGCATGGTTTACGAATGGCATGCGCAGTCAAGCACGGTTGTGTCGATTGTTAGTGCTGCAACAGCAGCGCTGCCGCGGCGTCCCGGTACTTTCGTCGCGGTGACTTTGGGGCTGTCGTTTTTCTTTCGCGCGGTCAGCCCGCGGTGTCGACACTGCCGATCAAACCGCCTGCTTCATGGTCTGAAAAGATGCGCTGCAACACCTGATAGGTGCGCAGCGGCAACGGCTGACCGAGCGCGCAACGTAGACTGATGACGGATCGCACCGCGGCGAGCGGCGCATCCGAGACGGTCTCAAGAAACGCCAGCAAGTCGTCGGGGCCGATGTCTGTCATGCGCCGACCGGCATAGCGGCTGCGCCCGGCGAACGTCCAGTGACCCGCCCGAATAAGTGGTGTCACACCCGCGCGTCCTAACACTTATTCGTCACTTATGCCGAGCCGACTTCGGCCCAACCGAGCAGTCGCCCCGGCTCACTCATCAGCCACGCCGCCCGCAAACGGCCGTCGCCGTAGTACAGCATCAGCTCAAGCGCGCTATCGCCGTCGCCGAACTCGAGCACAGCGCGGCCGTCGTCAGGCCAGATCCAGAACGTCATGCGGACCCTTCGGCCACGGGGCGACCTGGTTTCGTGCTCGACGTCGCCGGCTGCGTCAGCGCTACGGTGAGGAGTGCTGACGCAGCGACGGGCCTGCAGCGCACACGTCAGCCTAGGCGCACTACAGCGCACGGCGGCGGATCGCGCGGTGTATCGGGCGCTAGGGAGTGTCTTCAATCTCGCGGCGCATGTCGCCGCCGTCGAGCGACTCCATCGTGTAGAACGGCCCCTGCAGCGAACTCGCGTAGTCGTACGCGTGCCCGTGCCGCGTACACGTTCGGGCAACACGCGGCGAAGTTGAAGCACATCTTGTTGCCGGTGTTCTCGCCGAATGCCTCGACATAGCACCACTACGCCTACACTTTTCGCGGTGGCCGCCCCGGCGTCCATCGGCGTTGCCGCCATCAGCGGCAGCACACCGACGCCGGGCACCAGTCGTCGCCGCTGCAGCTGATGGCTGCGAACTCCCAAGTCTCAGCCGGTAGCGACGGGGGGGGGCGGAAGATCACCAGCGCAGCAGAGTGCTGTTGAACTTTTTTCCCGAAAAACCCAATGATTTTGCGGGAAACCTCGATTTAGAGGGAGGGAGCATTCCGTGTCACATGCGGTCCTCTACTTGGGGCATTTCCCGCTAAACCATTGGGGATTTCGGAATTTAGAGAGAGGAGTGTCGAGCGCTAAGCGCCGGAGTCGATCACTTGCCGCGCTGAGTGATCGCCTTTTTCGTCCTAAAAATGGAACGCATCGCGCTACTTTTGGCCACTGCCGCGGTGCGATCGCCTTCCCGGCGCCGTGCGCCTCTGTGACGGCTTATATGACTTCGCCGGTGGGTCGCGGCCTAGAATGCCTTCCGCGGTCCATAGCCGAGTGCAGCGCGTCACTGACGGTGCCGTCGGCGCGTGGGGCGTCTCTCTCTTTTCCCCCGCCGGGTTCGGACCCGGTCACTACCGGGGCCCGAAAACGGCCCGGTAGTTTGATCTGATCTTAACTACACACGGGGGGGGGCCGGCATCCGGTTGAAATCATTCAGATTTCAGAATCGGCCTTCCCCCGACCGTTCCAAATCCTCCCCCGACCGTTCCAAATCCTCCCCCAAGCGTTCCAAAAGCTCCCCCGATCGTTCCCAAAACTCCGATCACCTTTTCGGCCGGCGTTTATGGTCCGAAATTTGGGCTATCCGGCGAGCTTTGGCCTGACCTTCGGCGGCATCGATCAAGGGCTGATAGCTCGTGCGCAGGACTTCACTTGGGCGAATCGTGACGGCTGCATCCTGGCCAGTGCCGTCAACGATCACGTCGCCGATCTTGCCGTCTGTTGCGACTCTCACCGCCGTCTCGATGAACTCGGCTGGCTGTTTCGCGCTGCCGTTGCGGCGCACGAGCTCGGCTAGGTCGACGCCTGCAGAGTCGGCAAGGCCCAGCACGGTCGTTTGAATCGTCTTGTTGTCTCGCATGAGCGCGACGATCCCTTTTCGCACTTCGGTCGCTAGGCCGATCGCGATCGGCACGTGGTTGGGGTCCAACCTGCAAACATCGCGTGGGATGCGGATGTACTGCCGGTGCATGTGTTCGACGATCAGACGTGAATGCGCATACCAGCGACGTTTGCCGTCTCGACGTTCGACGATTTCGTCTACCAGCGGATCGCCGCCTTTCGCCTCCAACGTGCCCACGGCACGCACGCGCAGCGATGAAAACAGCGCAATGTGTTTGTCCAAGGCATTACGCGCACGCGTCGCGTAGCGCTTGTACAAGCGGCCGCTTGTTCGTTGCTCGTACAGCGTGGCGCCAGTCATTTCGAGGATGTAGTCATCATCGGCAAAGAAGATGCCGTCCGATGATGCTCCGCACTCCATCCACAGCATGGACATGGCCAGATAGTCGCGCAGCGCCGGCCCGTCGAGCACTTGGCGTAAACTAACAAGACCTTCCTGCTTGCCTTGAGCGGTGCGGATCGACTCGTTCAGGGGCAGAAACAAGGCAACGCCGCGGGGCGGTTCCACAACAATGACCGCTTCGGTTTTACGTCCACCAGTGATGCGGCTATGCGCGATTGTCTCGTAGAGATCGGAAGACAGACGGGCAGGCTCCCTGCGCCGTGCGAGCGCGCTCGAGCGCTCGACTTCTGGCCAAAGCACTCGCGTAAGCGCCATCAGAAACCGCTCTGCGGGGGCTTCTTTGCACCAGAGGCTCCAGCGATCCTCGACGTACGCTGCGCGCTTTCGTGACGCCTTGCGAATGACGCCGGCCCAGCTCATGCCATCGCTGCTAAGCTTCGCTAGATATGTCGCAAACGCGGCATCGAGCTTCTGAGCCTGCTCATCGGCTTCGCCGGTGGTTTGTGGGACTGTGCTCAGCAGAGCATTTGCCTCTTTGCAAAAGCCTGCCACGTGCGAGCGGACAGCTTCGGCCAATGCGCCGGCTGCATAGCTGTCAGCGGGCGACTTGCCTTCGGCCTCCATGGCGGCGGGCGCGATGACTTCGATCAGATAGCGCTGTGCGTCTCCATTCGTGATTTCGCTGAGCAAATGACGCAGCGTGTACGCATGGCGGATCGTCTGCGGCAGTGCTTCAAACAGGCATGCGATCTGCGCGCTCATGACCCAGCCATTGCCTACCTTGTGTCGCTCCAAGCCGTCGAGCATCCATCGTGCGACGATATCGGGGTTTGCTTTGGACGGCTCGAGTGCGCGAGCGCGATCTTGATCGCTAAAGACGCCGGCCCGGTAAAGCGCCAAGTCGCGCAGCCGCCAAAACACGATGGACAAAGTATTGCCGCTGCCAACGGTCCAAGGCCAGTTGGGAGCTGCGCGGTCGAGCACGCCAGCGTGTTCTTCCGGATGCACAAGCACTTCGGCGTAGCGTTCCATCGTGCGACGCTCGAGTGCCAAGATCTCGTCGACACCGCGTTCGATGTACTCGAGCGCGTCGCCGCACGTTACCGGTCGGCACGACTGTGCGTCCGTCGGAAAGATGTCGATCGACCCGTCCGGCAGTCGCCAAGCGACGGGCATGGGTGCGTTTCGATCTAGCCCGGCGATGTTGAGCGGCTCGGCTAAGTCGAGATGGGATCGCAGCGCCTCGAGCTCGACTCGAAAGTCGTCTGCGAGCTGTTCGATATGGCTCATCCTTTACGCTCGGCTTTTCTCGTCTTGCTTTCATCGTCCGCCGATGGCTTCGACTTCTGGTCGTCTTGCTCGGCCTTGATCCGCGCATCGCGCTCGGCTGGTTTCTCAGCGCGCAACGCGCCGCCATTCTCACGCACGAGCACGACATGCCCCGGCGGTGGGCCGTAGTTCGACTTGGAAAACGCTAGCTCCACTCGATCCCTGCTGTTTTCTTTCGGCTCGAGATTCGCGACCCAGCGCGCGCCATCGGTGAGTGCACCTGCGCCGCGCGCAGCGTTCACTGATTTGGCGTCGCCGTCGGCTGACCGTGCGTTCTTGGTGATGTGATGCGCCAGTATCACCGCTGGCTTGCCGGGCATCTCCGCGAGACTTTCCATAGCCTCGATGAACGCAGTGGCGGCGGCGTTGTCTTTCTCGGTGTCCGCACCGGCGAAGCGGCTGAGTGGGTCGAACGCGATCAGGCGCCAATCGTGACCGCTGGTTTGCAGGTGATGCTTGATCCATCGGAACGTGTCGCTGTCGTTGCCGTGCTCATCAATCAGCGCAACGCGTCTACCGGCGAGCGGCTGCACCACGATCCGGTCGAGCGCGAGCTGCACTTGTTCATCGGTGAGGCGCATCAGCTTTCCAGCCGCATACAAGCGGCGCTGCACTTCTTCGGCGTCTTCTTCGCCCAGTGCGAGCAGCACGTATCCGGGGTTAGGCGTGGTGTAGATGTCGAGCCATTCACGGCCCGTGGCGACAGCCAAGGCCAGCTGCACTAGCGCCATGGTCTTGCCGGCAGCGCCAGCGGCGGCGAGCATGCCGACCTTGCCGAGTGGCACGACGCCGATTTTCTTGTTGCCTTCGTCGTCCAGGCCCGGCAGTTCAAGCAGCCAACGGCGGCGCGGCGGTGCCATCGCAAACCACTCGGCGGCGCCTAGTTTTCTGAGCGTGTGCCAGTGCAGCTGCGGCGGCTCGCTGAGTGCGCCTAGCGCCAGCTTGAGCTCGGCGATCAGCGCTAAGGCCTCACGCTTGCCGGCGACGTGATCTGCCTGCAGCCGTGCGACGCGCGCGAAGTGCTCGCGCAGTGCTTTGTCAGCCGGCGTTTCCGGGATCTCGACTTGCTCGCCTTCGGTCGGGATGTCTTCGCCGCGTGCGTGTCGGTCGTCATCTGGGTCAAGTGGCATGGACTTTCACTCTCACAGTTAGGGTTTTGGCGTCGGGCACGAGCTCGAGGCCGGGATGCAGCTGCACGACCACTGCGCCGGTCGTGATGCGAGTGCGCAGCGTGCGCAGGATGGCCGTTGCGTACTTCGCGCCTTGGTCATCGGGATCCGTCGCGATGAGCACGGTCGAGGCGTTCGGGACGCGTTCGGCCATGCCGGGCCGGTCCGGTGTCCAGCTGCCCGACTCCACACCGATCACGCACGGGGCGTGCTCGGCTGCGTCGCTGCGGAGCGTGGACCGGATGAGCCACTTTTTTTCGCCTTCGCAGATCTCGAACGGCAGCCGCAGATCGCCGGGCCACCATTCGGGCCGTTGTCCCGTCGCCAGCACTTGCCGACCAAGGCCATCGGCGAGCACCAGGCCGCCGCGCGGGTAGCCGCTCGCTGCGAGTGACTTGGGGCGCCAAGTCGGGACCACGGCACGGCCAAGCATGCTGCGTACCATGCCGCCGGCGTCGACCAGCTGGACGACCAACAGGTGGCTCGCCGCCCACGTCACAGCCCACGCCGGCAGATCGCCCGCGCGGCAGCCCAGCGGCAGCGCCCGAGCAAGATCGCGATCGGCCACCGCCACGGCATCGATCCGCCGCTCGGCGAGCCACCGGCTAACGTCGGGATGCGCGTCCACTCGCACGCAGGCCGCCCACAAGCCGGCGATTTCATGGGCGGGCGGATAGCTGGGCGGCTCGAGCGGCTTGGGCGGCTCGAGCGGGGCCCGTGGCGTTGCCGCTGGCAGCGGCGGACCGTCGAGGCCCAGCCACCTGTTGCACCACTCGCGGACATCGGCCTTGTGATGTTCGGCGAGTTCGGAGAAACAACCGCCGCAGCGGTGCCACGCCACAAAGTCGATCGTGTCGCCTGACACCTCACACTGAAAGCAGTGCCAACCGAGGCCGTCTGCTCGCACGCCGATGGCACCGCGGCGATCTCCGGTGCGGGTGTGCCGCCGGGGGGCGTTGCAGGCCGGGC
>Ga0247670_1000265_pt1 | contig 13964 bp, 11 predicted proteins | sample CNK11_metaG_FD_183042 | JGI IMG/M metagenome (GOLD analysis project Ga0247670, IMG submission 183042) | Soil microbial communities from Purdue University Martell Research Forest, Indiana, United States - CNK11 | ecosystem: Environmental > Terrestrial > Soil > Temperate forest > Bulk soil...
GCTGGAAAAAATTCTTCATGGCGTTACTTGTTGTCAGTTTGGCATACGAGCTAGTTGAGGCATCTGAAACTGATAAAGAAGCGGCTGATACGATTAAATTAGCTGGGTTGGCGAATGAACGAGCGGCGACAAATGAGGTGATAGCGGTTGGGCTGGCAAAAGAGGTTTTACTGCTTACACAGCAAATCCAAGATGCAGCCAAAACGGCCAATGAAACACGAGAAAAACTGGGGGATGCGAACACACAGGCGCGGTTAAATGAAACCAAAAGCGCGCTGGATTTAGCGAACAAGGTCGCAACAGATGTCCGAAGTATTGTGACAAATTCTAATCTCGCGGAGCTGAAAAATTTTCTTCCTTGGAAATTATCACCGTCACAAGTTGAGGTTTTTTCCAATTCACTTGTTGGATCTCCACGGGGAGCAGTTGATTTTACGTATCCATATGGGAATGAGGACTCATATTCACTCGCATTACAAATCCATGACTTGCTTAAACAGTTTGGATATAGCACTAGGGAGCTATATTGGTATTTGGGCAGTGATTTCGATGGAATAGGAATAGAAATTTCCGACCCACAACAACAACCGGCGGCGGCAGGGTTTATCCAAAGAGCATTAATCAAAGCCGGGGTTCCAGCAGCCGGAAAAGTCGACAGTATGGCTGGCGCTTTAAGTAATTCTACGACTCTTATCCGTATTGGGATTAAACCAAAAAATTGAGATTTTCCGCAACGGATCAGATTTATTCTTTTATACTTCCATGCCGCAATTTCATGCCAGACGTCCAAAACGCAAGCCAACCCCCATTTCAAATTAAGGCACTACCCAAAATCGGGCTGCTTTGACAGGATGACATTTTTCAGTAAGCTGCCACCACTCGCTCGAACCATGAACATCATCATCAAACCGCTGCGACTCGCCATTCTTTGGATGATGCTCACCGGATTGCCGGTTTGGTCGCAGGGAGTGATTATCTGGAACGGCCCCGTCATCAGCTTCGACCACCCGGCCGACGTCGGCACTAGCGTGCAGGATCAATTGACTCCGGGTGTCTGGTTGACGCGCGACCTTACACAGGGTTTGATCAACGCCTTCACCGAAACTGCCTACACCCATGTCTTCAGCCCGCAGGATACTGAATGGGCCTTTGGCTCGCTGGCGGATTACGCGTCGCTCGGCTATGCAAACTGGGAAACGTGGAACGGAGGAAAACCGGCGTTCAACATCGTCGGCCAGCCGGCGGTGGTGCATTTGATTTCGGAGAACATTTATCTTTCCCTCACCTTCACCTCCTGGGGCGGACTGGGCGGCGCCTTTTCCTACGACCGCTCCACGCCCTCCGCCGTGCCGGAGCCGTCGGTCTGGGCTTTGTCTGGACTGGCGGGATGCTGTGGGCTGATGATCAGCGCCAGGAGAAAACACGCCATAACCGATTAGATTCATCCGGATTTTTACCGGTCCCCACCTTTCGGAGCGTGGTTGTGCCGAAGACCAGCCGCAGCAGCTTACCAAAAACCGGTAGCGGTATGATTTGGAACGCCGAGCACCGTCTCGGCTCGTAAGTCCGCCCTTTTCAAACTGGCCGAGACGGTGCTCGGCGTTCCGTTCTGGCGGCGAACTATATCACCACCCAAAACGGGGCAGCATGAATTCGCCCGAGATCACAAGGTTTCTAATGCACTGCGGCTGGTGCTGCACATAACCGCGCTCCGGCAGGTAGTGCTTGCGTGCCATCGCGCTTCCGTTGAAAGTAACCGCCGATGAACTGGCTCGATCACCTCTCCCTGTTCTGGCCGCATTTCGTGGCGGGCTTCGACTTCGTCGCCGCGTCGCTCGCCTCCTGCCACGCCCTGCTCAACAAGCGGGATTCCCGCGCCGCCACGCTGTGGATCGGCATCGTCTGGCTCATGCCCGTGTTGGGCGCGATCCTTTACCTCGTGTTCGGGGTCAACCGGATCCGGCGCCGGGCCCTCACGCTCGGCGTGCATGACACGATCCTGCGTCCGGTGCCCGAAAACCTCGGCGAACCGCAGCACGACGGCGCGGAACATCTGAAGATGCTCGCCCGGGTCGTTGGCCGGGTCGTCGAGCGGCCACTCACGCCCGGCAACAAAATCCAGCCGCTGGTCAACGGCGACGAGGCGTTTCCCGCGATGCTCGCCGCGGTCGAATCCGCGACGCAATCCATCTCCCTCGTCAGTTACATTTTCGACAACGATCCGAGCGGAAAGCAGTTTGTCGCCGCGCTCGAACGCGCCGTCCAGCGCGGTGTGGCCGTGCGCGTGCTGGTGGATGCCGCCGGCACGCGTTACTCGTGGCCGCCGGTCACCTGGCCATTGCGGCACGCGAAAATTCCCTACGCCCGGTTTCTGCCGTCCTCACTGCTGCAACCCTGGCGCGTGGCGACCATCAATCTGCGCAATCACCGCAAGGTCCTCGTAGTAGACGGCCGGGTGGCCTTCACCGGTGGCATGAACATCCGCCACGGGAACGTGCTGGGCGCGCATGCCCTCTCCTCCCTCAAAGGAAGGGAGGGCCGGGGAGAGGAGGCACTCGTTTCGAAAAATCAAATCCCCTCTCCCCAACCCGCTCCCCGCTTGGGCGGGGCGAGGGAGCCGGCAGTTTTGCCATCACCCGGTTCACCAAAGGACTTCGTGCAGGATTTGCACTTCCGCGTCGAAGGTCCGGTCGTGACCCGCCTGCAGGAAGCCTTCGCCAACGACTGGGCGTTCACGACCGGCGAAGTCCTCGACAGCGAGTTGTGGTTTCCCGAATTAAATGAAACCGGCAAGGTAGTCGCGCGCGTCATCACCGACGGACCGGATGCCGACTACGACAAGCTGCGCTGGACGCTGCTCGCCGCGCTGGCCGAGGCGCAGACCTCCATCCAGATCCTCACGCCCTATTTCATTCCGGACAACGCGCTTCTCACCGCGTTGAATCTTGCCGCGCTGCGCGGTGTGCGCGTGGACATCATCCTGCCGGCGATCAGCAATCTGCCGTTCGTCCATTGGGCGTCGCGCTCGCTGTGGTGGCAGGTGCTGGAACGCGGCTGCCACATCTGGCTCACCCCGCCCCCCTTCGATCATTCCAAGCTGATGATTGTGGATGGCCACTGGGTTTTCCTCGGCTCGGCCAACTGGGACGCGCGCAGCCTCCGGTTGAACTTTGAGATGAACGTGGAATGTTACGGCCGGGAGTTCGCCGGTGAAATGGAGTGGATCATCCAAAAGAAAATCCACGGCGCGCATGAAGTGACTCTGGCCGAAGTGGACGCGCGAAGCGTTTTTGGAAAATTGCGCGACGCCATCGCCCGGCTCTTTTCGCCGTATCTGTGACGCAAAGAAAATGCCCTTGTTACCGGCCGGATTTCCATGATTATTCTGGGAACCCGTATGAAACCGCGAACACCGCCACGACCATTGCCTTCTGTGTGGTGCTGGCGGAACTCGGCATCATCTCGTGGATCCGGCATCGCTTCATGGACATGCCGTGGGCTTCGGCCCTGTTCCAAATCGGCCTGGGCGGCGCGCTGGTTTTTCTGGCGGGAATCTTGATCGGCAATTCGTGAACCAATTGCGCGATTGTTCCCGTCGTGTTTGTTAAAGGCACTGGCTTGTTAAGCAACGACGGATTGCCAACTTGCAGAATGTGCTTGCGCGGCGCCAATTCATCCGCGCTAATAGCCCGCAATCGGAGACTGTCCGGCTTCCGCAATCAAACCTATGAAACCAATCAAATCATTTCTGACGACAATCGCATTTCTCTCGCTGGCATTGTTCTTTTGCCAGACGGCGCAGGCGGTAGTCACTTTCACCATCACGCCGTCCGCCGTTAGCAACACTTTCGGCGGCACGATTGCGCTGTCGGTAAGCGGCTTGATCAGCGGCGATGCAGTCGTCATCCAGGATTATCTGGATGCGAACACCAACGACGTAATTGATGGCGGGGATATTTTATGGCAGCAGTTTAATTTGACCGACGGCCAGCAGAGCATCTTTCATAATGGTGCGGCGGCGGTGACCAACTTCAATGTTCCCGGCGACACGGACGGCACGGCCAACGGCACCATCGTGGCAAAGTATGTTTTCCAGGCCGGCTCACCGCAGGCGATCGCGGGGAAGTATGCGTTCCGGCTTTATAGTCCGGCGGGGCATTTCACCCCCATCACCAATCTGTTCGTCGTCACGAATTTTCCCTACGCGCAGTCATTCACCGGCAACGTGGTCAGCAACGGCACCAGCACGACGTTGACCAACGCCATTGTCCTGTTGTTCGATGTGTCCAGCGGAAACCTGCATGTTGTGGGCGGTGCGGTGGCAAATAATGCGGGCAGTTATACGATCAAGGCGCCGCCGGGAACTTATACGCTGGCGGCGATCAAAAGTAATTTTGTGGCCAGCACGACCGTGGCGGCAAACCTGGTTTTGGGCGGCGGCGCGACTGTCACCACGAACGTGAATCTCCTTTCCACCACGCAAAGCATTTCGGGCAGGGTGGTGGACGCCAATAATTCCAGCCTCGGCATTGCGGGATTCCTGGTGCCAGTGCAGACGCAGAACGGGCTGCTGTCCGTGACTTTCACTGACACCAACGGGAATTTCACCGCGCGGGTCAATGCCAATCAATGGAAAGTAGAGGGCAATGAAGAGGGGCTGATGACTTATGGCTATCTTGCCCTGCAAAACAGCACGACGGTGGACACCTCAACCGGCAGCGTCAGCGGCGTGACAATTGCCGTGCCGAAAGCCACGGCGATTTTTTACGGCACCGTCAAGGACACCTTGAATCATCCGTTGGCCGGGATCAGCCTGAATTCGCAGCAACAGGACAACAACTATCAATATCAATCCGAAGGCATCACGGATGCGAACGGGAATTATGTGGCCGGCGCACTGGCTGGAGATTGGAGCACGGGCGTCAACAGTGACAGCAATCCTACGAACTATGATTTTTCCCAGGGCAACAACGCAACTTTGACCAACGGACAAGCCTACCAGCAAAACTTCACCGCCATTCTCGCCACGAACCACATCACCGGCCATGTTCAGGACAACAACAGCAATCCCATCGGCGGCGTGGCCGTGAGCGCCAATGCGACCATCAGCAGTGTGAATTTTCAGGCACAGGTGGACACCGACACGAGTGGCAATTACTCGCTAAACGTGGCCAACGGAAGCTGGAGCGTCAACGTCAACTGCAACGGCGGGGACGACAGCTTGGACGGGATTCTCGGCAGCGGCAATTATGCCTGTCCGAATCAGCAGAACGTCGTCATCGCCAATAACAGTCAAGCGGCGAATTTCACCGTTCAAGTCTGTGGCGGGGTTGAAATCACGACGACGAGTCCGTTGCCTGATGGCCAGGCCGGTTCGCCTTACGATTTTTTCCTGCAAGCAGCAAGTTGCAATCCCAGCTTCAACTGGTCGCAGACGGCGGGCAGTTTGCCGTTGGGATTTACTTTGGAAACCACCGGCGAGTTGCACGGCACGACCGGTGCCAGCGGGACCTTCAACTTCACGGTGCAAGTGACCGATGGTAACAGCAGCCTAACCAATAAAGCTTTGTCACTGATCATCGCCACCAATTCGGTTCCGCCGCCGCCGTTGAACGTAGTGATGTCCGGTAATCAAGCGGTGGTTTTTTATCCGCAATCCGGCACGAACTACACCTTGCAAACCACCACCAACTTGGCGACCGGCCCGTGGGTGCCGGCGACCAATGGCGTCTCCGTCATCGCGCTCACGTTCAGCAACACCGCACCGGCGGCGTTCTTCCGGCTGCGCTAGCCGCCACACATAAAATAAATTTCCGCGCACGTTTTGTTTTGGCAAGTGCACCATTCACCGATTAACTATGCGCCATGCAAGTTGTTCTCGATTATCTGAAACAAAACCAGGCCCGCTTTGTGACCGAGTTGTGCGAACTGCTCCGTTTCCCCAGCGTCTCCGCGCAGCCGCAGCATAAAAAAGATCTCCGCGCCTGCGCCGAATGGATCGTGAATCACTGTCGTCAGATTGGGCTGGAGACAAAGTTATGCCCCACCGACGGCAATCCCATCGTTCTCGCCAAAACTCCCCGAACAAAAAGCATAGCGACCCGGCCGCACTACATGGTCTATGGCCATTACGATGTGCAACCGCCGGAGCCGCTCGACTTGTGGCACACGCCGCCGTTCGAGCCGCGCATCGAGGGCCGGTCGCTGTTCGCCCGCGGCAGCACGGATAACAAGGGCCAGTTTTTTGCGCATCTCAAGGCCATCGAAGCCTATCTCAAAACCGGCACGTCCCTGCCCTGCGACCTCACGTTCGTGATCGAAGGCGAGGAGGAAGTCGGCAGTGATAGCCTTTCGGATTTCCTGAAAAAAAATCACCGCGAACTGGATTGCGCCGCCGTCGTCATTTCGGACACCGGCATGCCCAGTCCGAAACATCCGGCGCTCGGCTATTCGCTGCGCGGCATCATCGCGTTTGAGATCACGCTGCACGGTCCGGCGCGCGATCTCCATTCCGGCGGCTTCGGCGGCGCGGTGGATAATCCCGCGATGGCCTTGAGCCAGTTGCTCGGCCAGCTCCGCGATAAAAACGGGCGCATCACCATTCCCGGATTCTATGACGGTGTCGCCCCGCTGTCCGCTTACGAACGGAAAGAATACGCCCGCTTGCCCGGCACCGATGCCGGACTGCAAAAGATGCTCGGCGTGAAAAAATTGTTTGGGGAACGCGGCTTCAGTTCCAGCGAGCAGCGCAGCGCGCGGCCCACCTTCGAGATCAACGGCCTCACCAGCGGTTATCAGGGCGAAGGCAGCAAGACCATCATTCCGTCCTGGGCGCGGGCCAAGATCACCTGCCGCCTCGTGCCGAACCAAAAACCGGAACAGGTCCGCAAGGCCGTCTTGGCGCATCTGAAGAAGATTTGTCCGCCGACCGTGCGGATGGAGATCGAGTCGGGTCACGGCGCGGAGGCGTATCTGGTCTCGCCCACCGGACCCAAGGCACAGGCCGCGTTGCGCGCCCTGGAAAAAGCGTTCGGCTGCAAACCAGTTTTGATGCGGGAGGGCGGCTCGATCCCGATAGTGAATCAGTTCAAAAAGATTCTCGGCGCAGATTCACTGCTGCTCGGCCTTGGCCTGCCGGACGACTGCGCTCATTCGCCCAACGAGAAATTCAGCCTCGACTCTTTTGCCAACGGCCAGCGCATGAGCGCGCTGCTGTGGCAGGAACTGGTGCGATGATTTGGAAGTGGAGCGCGAGCTGTCCCAACTCGCAGCGCATCCATTGGCCAGCCAACCGCAGCGGATTGGGACAATCCGTCAAGACTCAACAGCAACCGGTTCAGCGGCGGCGGGCCTGGGACGATGCAGTACCATCACGTTGCCGACGCGCATGACGAGATGGCTCGCGGTTTTTTCCGCCAGTTGCGGCGCGAGTTCCTTCTTCTGCTCCTTGAACTCCGCGAACTTGATCTTCACGAGTTCATGCTGCGCCAGCGCCTGGTCCACGGAACGGATGAAGCCCTCACTCAACCCCGCCTTCCCGACTTTGAGCATGGGTTCGAGCTGCTGCGCGGCGGCCTTGAATTTACGGATCTGCGAGTTGTTCAGTGGTTCGAGCATTGAGACTGGAGTTTAAATCACTTTTCCCGAAACACCAGATTCAATCTGGTCAACTTGGAGTGCGGCCGTCCCCGGCCGCTGCAACTACCGCACACCCGCAAGCTGGGGAACTTGCCAAGTCGCATCGGCACTCTCACGTTGCTGCGCCCGGGGACGGGCGCACTCCGGAATCTGACCCGAACACCACCGCTGACAGGGCGTTCCCAATACTCACGAAGCGTCCCGGTTCAATTTGTATTCCGAGACCGTCCAGGCCGTTTCCGCCGAGGCATACCAGTCACCCAAGATCAGTTCCAGATGTTCTGCGCAGGTTTCACCAAAGTCCGTTGCGCGATTCGCCTTGAGCAGAGCCAGCAACTTTTCCCCATCCAGATTGGCGCGGCAAAAGCGCATCACGGTGATGTGCGCCGTGTTGATTTTGTATCGTGTATCCAGCTGGTCGCCGAGTTGGTGTTGTCGCAGCGTTTCCCGCAGATCATCCCGGAGCTGCGCCAAGGTGTCGTCCATGGGAAATCCCTGGATCATCACGCCGCCCCGCGAGGCGGTGACGCCCTGGAACGTGATGGAAAATTTGCGGTGGCGTTTCAAGACCGCATCCATGACAGCCTGATATTCCGCCAAAGGATGGATTTGATCCCGCCAGGATTCCGATCCGGGAATGATGGACAGGACCGTGACATGAAATTCTTCCGGACGATAAAAATACTGGCCGGGGGCTGCTTCCGACAGTTCGTGCAGAAAATGATTGATTGAAGATTGCACCGTCCGGTTTGGACGCAGGGCCACGGAAAGGCCCCGGCGCAAATCACGTGATTTATCCGGCAGATGGCGGTCAAGCTCCCAATCGTTCCGTTCAAAGGCAGCAACCGCTTCCTGCCACAGCCGCTCGTAAATCTGCCGGGGTCCGTTCAACTCGCCGCCCATAGTTGCAGTTCGGTTGCCAGCCGTTCCAGCGGCAGGCCGACAACATTGCTGAATGATCCGGAAATCTCGGACACGATCCATTCGCCATGCTCCTGGATCGCGTAGGCGCCGGCCTTGTCCAGCGTATGCACCGCCGCGAGATAGTCGGTGATCGTCGCATCGTTGAAGGAGCGAAACAGGACGTCGGTGCTGACGGCAAAGATGCGTTCACGGTGGGTGCGGAGATGCATGAGACAAACTCCGGTCACCACCTGATGCGTGCGACCCTGCAGCCGCTGGAGCATCCCCCGTGCGTCAGCCAGATCGCGCGGTTTGCCCAGGATTTCACCGTCCAGGAATACCAGCGTGTCCGCGCCCAGCACCAGGTCGTCGGGAATTTTCTTGGCCACCGCCCGCGTCTTGCGATGCGCGTTGAGCTGGCAGATCTCCAGCGGGGAAAGATGCTCGTGCATCACCTCCGTCGCAGCGCTGGGCACGACGCGGAACTCCACAGGTAGCTGACGCAGCAACTCCGCACGGCGCGGCGAAGTGGAGGCCAGGATGAGTGGCGGCAAATTCACCGGCCCAGTCTAAGCACAAACCACCAAGGTGTCGAGCGGCAGAACAGAATGACAGACGGAAGGTGAAGCTTAATTCAACGAACCATTCACATTCACGCTCAGATGCCGGAAAATATAAACCGTCACCAGCATGAGGACAAGGACAGCCGCTCCGGTGAAAAACCGGATCTGTTTTTGATGCCGGGATAGACGCTGCTTGTTCCTTTGCCTCAAAGCCTGGTGCCCTGCCACGCGTCGTTCCCGCCGACTATTTTTTAACCCTCCCATTTCGGATCAGATTGCACCAAAAATTTCTTCCCAAGTCCAGACGTGGTTTGAAATCCCCGCTTCCATTGCTGACGTCGCTTGCCTCGTTGAGTGAACGCGCCTGGAACGGCAGTTCACAAGCAACGCCCTGCCCACCGTCCGCGTCACATCGCAAACACCGCGTGGAAAAACTTTTTGCCGCCGAACAGCCAGATCATCGCCGCCACCGCAATGTAAGGCCCATAGGGCATGCGTGAAGACCATTCGCGTTTGCGCAGCAGGATCAAAACGATGCCCGCCGCCGCCCCGATTAAGGAGCTCACCATCAGCGAAAACACCGCGCCCTGCCAGCCGATGAACGCACCGATGGCGCCCATGAATTTCACATCGCCAAAACCCATGGCTTCGCGCGGCAGGACGATTTCCCCGGTCATTGCCTCCATGTAAGCCACGTCGGACGGGTTCAATTCCTCATCCCCGATCCGCAATGAGGAGACGGAAAGCCGCACGTCCACGTCTTTGTAACTGCGGTCCACGAGTTCCACGGTGCGCGCCTGCAGGACAATCGTGTCCGACTTGCGATAGAACAATTCCTCGTAGGGAATCTGCTGTTCGGGCAGACACACGGCGGTCTCGGTGAAAATGATTTTGGTGTCCGGCGCCAGCTTCAGCTTCTGGCGGCCAAAAAGCAGTTTGCCCAACCGCAGGACGCCGTAGATGATTCCTGCGCCGACCGCGATGCCAAGCAAGCCTTGAACCATTCCCCCGGCATACGTCCTCGCATCGTGCAGCGACGGCAGCAGAAACGAAACCGCGAAGCCAACACCGATGCCGCCCAAGGTGATCTCGTCCGGGATGATGAAATGCTCGAAATCGATGAAGGTGGCGCAAATCAGTCCGGCGAGGAAGAGGCTGTAAACCAGCGCGGTCAGCATGGCGTGCGAAGAATTGTCCGGATCGCCGAACCTCAGCCAGCAGCTCAGGAACGCCAGGCCCGTGATCAGCTCCACAATGAAATAGCGCGGGGAGATGGGCGCGGCGCAATTTTTGCAGCGGCCTTTCAGCGCCAGCCAGGTCACCAGCGGGAAGTTCAGGTAGAACGGGATCGCATATTTGCAATGCGGGCAGTGCGACGGCGGTGAAACAACGCTCAGATCCAGCGGCATCCGGTAGATGCACACGTTCAAAAAACTGCCGACGATGCAGCCAAAGGTAAAAAAACACAGCGACCAGAAATGAAAGGGCACCAACGCCCAGTTATGCATGTCGAAAATCGCGTTAATGCCCATAAATATTTTGTTCCAGCGCGCGGCGCATCACTTCGAGCGGCGCGGGGTGTCCCGTCCAGATCTCAAACGCCCTCGCGCCTTGATGCAGCAGCATACCAAGTCCATTGGCCGTGCGACAGCCCGCAGTCCTGGCCGTCCGGAGCAGCGTCGTTTCCGCCGGACGATAGATCATGTCGTAAACCGCTGCGGTCTGCTTCAAGGAAAATTGCTGTTCGTCCAGCGCCGAGGCGTCGCCCGCCTTCAAGCCCAGCGACGTGGCGTTGATCACCAGATCAACGGGAGTCTTCGGGTAGCCGACGGAAACCTTCACCGCAGGAAACCGCTCGATGATTTCGCCGGCCACCGCATGGGCCTTGGTTTCGGTGCGGTTCACCAGAAAAAGCTCAGCGACCTTTTCCGCCGCGAGCCGCAACGCCGCCGTCTGCCCCGCCCCGCCCGCGCCCAGCAACAGCACCCGCGCGCCGCGCGGTTCCAGTTTCAAATCCTCGCGCAATGACGTAATGATCGCGTCCGCGTCGGTGTTGAAACCGACCGCGCGGATTTCGTGGAGCGCGGGCGGCTCGCCCGCATGGCCTGAGGAACTCGCAGGCGAGCCGCCTGCGCTCCCGTCAAATTTGATCGTATTCACCGCGCCCCAGTGCTTGGCCGATTCGTCCAGCGCATCCACCATGTCCACCGCGAGCAGCTTGTGCGGCACGGTTAAATTGATCCCGGCAAAGCCCATCGCCTTTGCGCCCTCGATGGCGGCGCGGAGTTTTTTCGGATCCACTTCAAACGCGAGATAGCGCCAGTCCAGCCCGAGCGCGGCGAAGGCGGCGTTGTGCATCGCGGGCGACGCCGAATGGCGGATGGGCGAGCCATAGACCGCGCAGAGGCGCGTGGCGGCATTGATGGCGGGTTGAACCGGCTGTGGCACGCGCCATTTATATTCGGCCACGGCGCGAGTTCAAAGCGCAAAGTCCGGTGGAGATTTCAGGATGGTGGTATTGCCAGCCGCGTTTCCGTCCGGCACCCATGCTCCGGTGCCCTGTTAGGCATCATTTGGACATGGTCTAATCCGGCCATGCAAATGAATCTCTCACGCAGTCTTCAAGTGATGTGAACCAACTCGAATCCATTCCCATATTCAACCACTCACCCGAACGCCCAAGTAACCCCCAAGGACATCGAGGTCCGAAGCCATGCTCACAATATGCGAAAGCTGTATTTGATGAAGGATGCTCTGCCACAATCCAGCATGGATGCGTCTCGTTTAACTCGCCGTAATCCCAAGGCCGCTGCTCGCAGTGTGGTGGCACAAGCAAACCACGAATTAGGGAGACTGTTCTCGGATTTGAAATCCGCGTCAACTCTGTCTCAACTAAAGCTAAAATGTCGGAAGCAGTCATCGCAGGTGATCTAACTATTGCGTGGATTGCACTTCTGCGGCCAATCAAATCACGTTTCAGCTTAATGGCAAGGGCAAAGGCGGCGGCAGCGCCGTCGGCGCGGCATATTTGTAGAAACCGTCCCACAAGAATTCCAAGCTCCGCTAGGAGCGACATATTCCGCCCGTCCGCCCGCAGATGTCGCTCCTACGGAGTTTGATGATTCGTTTGATTCGGATTTCTACAAATATGCCAGCCCTACGGGCTTTTCTGGTCAACCTTGGCGTTCTTGGCGCCTTGGCGGTTTATCTTAATACTCCGCATTGATTTTATTCCGCCCGGCGAATTGACACGCGCGGACAATTTTGCGGAAATGTGCGGAAGCAATTTTACCACGCCAATGCCCGACAAGACCATCTCCACCGAATCGCTGCAACAAGAAGGCCGCACCTTCCCACCCTCACCCGCAGTCGTGAAGCACGCGCTCATCAACGCCTCGCAATACGACGCGCTGTATGCCCGCTCCATCAGCGATCCGGACGCATTCTGGCTGGAGCAGGCGCAGTCGCTGGAATGGTTCAAGCCGCCGACCGTCGCCCGGAAGTTTGACTGGCACAGCGACGCCCGGAAAATCCAGCACACGTTCTTCGAAGACGGCCAGCTCAACCTCACGGTCAACTGTCTCGACCGGCATCTCAAGACGGCGACGCGCGACAAGGTGGCCATCCTCTGGCAGGGTGAACCCGAAGAGGACGTCAAAAAGATCACCTACGCGGAATTGCACGCGGACGTGTGCAAGTTCGCCAATGTGCTGAAATCCCTCGGCATCAAGAAAGGCGACCGGGTGGCGATTTACATGCCGATGATTCCCGAGGCCGCCGTGGCCATGCTCGGCTGCGCGCGCATCGGCGCGATTCATTCCGTCGTGTTCGGCGGGTTCAGCGCGGATTCACTGGCCGGCCGCATCAATGATTCCGAATGCAAACTGCTCATCACGGCGAACGTCTCATTGCGCGCGGGCAAAAGCCTTCAGCTCAAGGCGCTCGCCGATACCGCGCTTCAGCACACGCCGAGCATCAAGAACGTCGTCGTCATCAAACGCAACAACGAACCTTGCAACATCACTGCCGGACGCGATGTCTGGTATCACGAAATGATGGCCAAGGCTCCGGCCGATTGCGCGCCGGAAAAATTGAACGCGGAAGATTATCTCTTCATCCTTTATACGTCCGGTTCGACTGGCAAGCCCAAGGGCGTCGTCCACAGCACGGCAGGTTATCTGCTCTGGACTTCGCTCACGCACAAATACGTTTTCGACATCCACGAGAACGACGTTTATTTCTGCACCGCCGACATCGGCTGGGTCACCGGCCACAGCTACGTTGTTTACGGTCCGCTCTGCAACGGCGGGACAACATTGATGTTCGAGGGCGTGCCGACGTTCCCCGATGCGGGACGCTTCTGGAAGATCGTCGAGAAGTTCAAGGTCAATTCCTTCTACACCGCGCCCACCGCCATCCGCGCCCTCATCCGGCTCGGCGATGAATGGCCGGCCAAATACGATTTAAGTTCGTTGCGCGTGCTCGGCACCGTCGGTGAACCGATCAATCCCGAAGCGTGGATGTGGTATCACCGCGCCATCGGCCACGAGCGTTGCCCCATCGTGGACACCTGGTGGCAGACCGAGACGGGCGGACATTTGATCACGCATCTGCCGGGCGCGCACACGCTCAAGCCCGGCAGCGCCGGCCGGCCGTTCTTCGGCGTTGAACCCGTTGTCTTACGCGATGACGGCTCCGAATGCCGCCCGAATGAAGGCGGCAAGCTGTGCATCAAAACTCCGTGGCCCGGCATCATGCGCACGACGTGGGGCGACCATGACCGGTTCATCAACACCTATTTCGCCACGTTCAAGAACATGTATTTCACCGGCGATGGCTGCCGCATTGATGCCGACGGCG
>Ga0247670_1000266_pt1 | contig 13947 bp, 15 predicted proteins | sample CNK11_metaG_FD_183042 | JGI IMG/M metagenome (GOLD analysis project Ga0247670, IMG submission 183042) | Soil microbial communities from Purdue University Martell Research Forest, Indiana, United States - CNK11 | ecosystem: Environmental > Terrestrial > Soil > Temperate forest > Bulk soil...
GCATGTGACGTGCCACCCGTCACTTGTCACCTGTCACCATGAAAAACTGGATCGGCATTTCCCTGGGTGACATCACCGGCATTGGTCCTGAAGTGACGCTCAAAGCCATCGCGGCCGAAGCTGGCCGGGACGAAACCAAATACCTGCTCATCGGCGACGAGAGCCGGCTCCGCCATTTGAATTCGTCTTTGGGACTGGATCTGCCGCTGAAAACATTTTCACGCTACAGCGACAGCGGGAGGTTTTTCATCCTGAATCCGATCAATTATTCGATCCCGGAAAATCTTCCCGCCGGCTCACCGATGGCCGGCAGCATGGCGATTTCGTGGCTCGGCATCGGCGGAACTTATTGTTTTCGCGGCGAACTCGACGCGCTGGTCACCGCGCCGGTGAACAAGGAAGCCATCATCCGCGCCGGCTACAAAAACTTCACCGGCCAGACGGACCATCTCTCCGAACTCGCCGGCACCAGCCGCACTGCGATGATGTTGCTCGGTACGGACGAACGCGGCCGCTGGCTCCGCGTCGCGCTCGCCACGGTTCACATCGCCCTCAAGTCCGTCCCGGAAAAACTCACAGCGGATAAAATCATGCTCGCGATTGAACTCGCCGCGCAATCCTGCCGTGATCTGGGTTTATCCCGGGCGCGAATCGCCGTTGCGGGCTTGAATCCGCATGCCGGTGAAGGCGGGGAATTTGGCGATGAAGAAATCAAGACCATCGCGCCCGCGGTTCTTGCCGCGCAGAAACGCGGGTTCGATGTCGTCGGGCCGTTGAGCGGCGACACGGTTTTCCACTATGCGTTGCAGGGAGATTTTGATGCCGTCGTGGCGATGTATCACGACCAGGGGCTCGCGCCGCTGAAAGCCGTGGCGTTCGATAGCGGCGTGAACTGGACGCTCGGCCTGCCCTTCATCCGCACCTCACCCGACCACGGCACGGCCTACAACATCGCCGGCAAAGGCATTGCGAATCCCGGAAGCATGATTGCGGCGATCCGCCTGGCGAAGCAGCTGGCGGCCAATAGAAAGTAGGAGACGAGGTGACGAGTCTCTAACTAATCGCGGGGAACTAGAATGAGCCTCGTCACCTCGTCTCCTACAAATTAACCGATCAGTTCACGCACTTTGGCTTGGATGTCGCCATTTTTCATCAACGATTCGCCGACGAGAATGGCGGCCGCGCCGCACTTTTTCAAACGCTCCACGTCCGCGCGGGAGTTGATTCCACTCTCGGCGACCAGCAGAGGCGAGGATAGAGAATTGAGGATGGAGGATGGCTCGGAAGTTTTTGCCATCTTCAATCTTCCAGCTTCCAGCTTTGCGGCCAATCGCTCCGTCGTAGCCAAATCCACCGCGAACGTTTTCAAGTTGCGGTTGTTCACACCCACCAGCGCCGGGGAAATTTTCAGCGCGCGTTCCAATTCTTCCTCGTCATGGACCTCAACCAAGACAGCGAGGCCGGCTTCAACCGCGAGCGAATGGAACTTTGCCAGCTGTTCGTCCGTCAAGATGGCGACGATGAGCAAAATGGCGTCCGCGCCCCATTCGATGGCTTCGAGAATCTGGCGTTCATCAATGATGAAATCCTTGCGCAGCAGCGGCAGTTTGATGGCGGCGCGGATTTGGCGGAGATAATCGAGCGAGCCTTGGAAAAACTTTTCGTCAGTCAAAACGGAAAGGCAGCTCGCGCCCGCCGCCTCGTATTCTTTCGCGATGCGAACCGGATCAAAGTCTTTGCAGATCACGCCCGCCGACGGCGACGCCTTCTTCACTTCGGCAATCAGCGCAATTGAATCGTAGGAGCCGACGTGAGAAGGCGCTGACTGAATGCCCTTTTTAGTTTGAGCCTCGTCACCTCGGCTCCTACCAGATTTGGCGCGCCGGAGTGCCGTTATAAAATCCCGCCGCTCGCCGTGCTCCAGCATCGCATCGCGCAAATCACCGGCGGCGATGAGGCGCGCGGGCAGCTTCGCGACTTCACGTTTCTTTTCTTCAACAATTTTGTCGAGAATGTTCACAATTTTAGTCAGTGGTCAGTAGTTAATAGTCAGTAGCGGCAATGATGCGACGCTTTTTGCCACTGGCTACTGACTACTGAACTACTCACTTAAATCTATTCCTCTTCGTCTTTCACACCCTGCATCCGTTTCAGCGGGCAGCCGGCACGGAGCCAGCCGTTCACGAACGCGTCCAGGTCGCCGTCCATCACGCCTTGCACATTGCTCGTTTCGACGCCGGTGCGCAAGTCCTTCACCATGCGATATGGCTGGAAAACATAGCTGCGGATCTGGTTGCCCCACGACACGCTGCCTTTGTCGCCGTAAAACTTTTCCATGTCGGCCTTCTCCGCGTCCACGCGTTGCGCGAAAATCCGCGAGAGCAGGAGGTTCATCGCCGTGGCGCGGTTCTGATGCTGCGAACGCTGCGCCTGCGACGCGACCACGAGGCCGGTCGGGATGTGCGTGATACGCACGGCGGTCTCGACCTTGTTCACGTTCTGCCCGCCCTTGCCGCCGGAACGGAACGTGTCCACCCGGAATTCATTGGGCGGAATGACGATGGAACCGTCGCTCTCCTCAATCTCCGCGATCGCGTCCACGCTGGCAAAACTCGTGTGGCGGCGTTTGTTGGAATCGAACGGCGAGATGCGGACGAGGCGGTGCACGCCGCGTTCGGCCTTGCAGAAGCCATAGGCATTTTCGCCAGCGATGAGCAGCGTGGCGCTTTTGATGCCGGCGGTTTCACCCTGCAGGATGTCGGTCACTTCCACTTCCCAGCCGCGCGATTCTGCCCAGCGCTGATACATCCGCAGCAGCATGTTCGCCCAGTCGCACGATTCCGTGCCGCCCGCGCCGGAGTTGATGGTGAGGATGCAATTCTTCTTATCGTGAGGGCCGGTGAGAAAGAGTTTCAATTCCAGCGCGTCAAGATCCTTGAAAAACGGCACGAGGTCGCGCGTGATCTCCGCCTCGATCTGCGCCTGCGACGCGGGTGGCTCGGCCTCGGCGAGTTCGACCATGACGCGGAAATCGTCGAGCTGTTTCTCGAATTTGAGGAGCGGTTCGAGCTTGTTGCGGATGACGCCGGCCTCGTCAATGAAGCCCTGGGCCTTCTCGCGGTTGTTCCAGAAATTTTCGTCCGCCATCAGCGAGTTCAGCTCGCCGGAGCGTTTTTGCAAAGTGGCGACGTCAAAGAAACCTCCGCAGGTGCGTGAGTTTCCCGGCCGCGGTCGTCAGTTGGGGGGCGATCATTTCGAACATGCCGGGAGAATACAGGAGCCGGAAAAGAGAATCCAGCAGGGAGTGTAGTGGCGCGGGCATCCTGCCCGCGTGTTGCCGTCCGGTCAAAATCGTGTCAGTCAGAAACTCACGGGCAGGATGCCCGTGCCACTACCATATCAGCGTCTGAGTGCGGCCCGGCGTTTTCTTTTCCGGAGAATGCGGCGCCGGATCTCCAGGGCCAGGAGCAGCAACGCCAGGAGCAGCAGCAGGAAATAACCCCATGCCAACACCGGCGCCACGGTGTTGACGACGCCCTTGTCGAACGTTGACAGATTGGCCGTCACATCTTGAGTGGTCGTGATGCTCGGCACGTTGGTGACGAGCACCGTCTTCTTGATGGCGTTCGTGGCCGTCTGCGACGCGGTCGGACCGTTCGGGCTGGTCCTCGCCACCGCCGTATTGTTGACGGCCGCGTTGTTTGGCCGGCTGGACGAATACATCGGTGAAGCCGGCGGCTTGGCGGCATCGGAAGCCGGAGCGGGATTTTGAAAGTTGGGCGGCGGAATGTAATTTCCGGACGACGGATTTCCCGGTGGGCGGCGGGAGCCGGGTGTGGTGCCGAAGCCGCCGCTGACAGATCCGTGAGGCTGGCTGGACTGTCCGGGCTGGCCAGGTTGGAGGCTCGGCACAAAATAATCCGCCGTGGTGCCGGCCGTGTTCGGGCTGGCCGCCAGCAACGTTGGCGTCCATTCCTCCGCGTGCCCGTCGCTGAACAGCACGTTGCCTTTGGATTCATGCAGTTCCCTCGTCCAGCGCAGCTGGCTGCCCACCCCGCCATGCACGATGGAGGGATTTGACGGGGGAACATTGGCAATGTTCCGGTCACCGGCCAGGACGGAGCCGGGCCGGTCATAATCCGCGTTGACGCCGACGAAGTAGCTCAGGTTGGCGTTTTGCAGCGCACCCAGATTCACGGCGGGCAGCCGGGTGTCCGATGGGCAGAGCAGGACTTTCGGGACGACGATCTCGTTGGAAAGCACCTGGAAATGGCGATACGAAAAATAAAATTCCCCGCCGACGGCGTAACCGTTCTGGACGAATTCCTGCGAGCCGCCGTCGCTCATCGGGACCTGCATGGGAAATTTTCCGCCGTGATCGTGCATGAATATCTGGAAGGCGAGCCCCATCTGCCCCAAGTCGTTCAGGCACACGATCCGCTTCGCCCGCATCTGGCTCCGGGTGACCGCCGGCAGCAGCAATGCGGCCAGGATGCCGATGATGGCAATCACGGTCAGCAATTCCACCAGTGTGAACGCACCGGCCCGGCGATGGGACTGGAGAGAATTCATGCTTAATATCTGGTTTAGCAAAACCTATGCCGCGATGTTTCTAGCCTAAATCAATCCGTTTGGCTTCAAAAAAAGCGTAAAATCCGCGCACGCCTGCGTGGAAGTCACGCAGAAATCGAAATCACCAAGCACCAACATCCAAGCTCCAGAGAAACTTCAAATTCCAAACAACGGGTATCGATGCGAGGGTTGAGATTCGTCCGCGATTCCATTTTGGAGTTTGAGATTTGGTTGTTCTCTGGAGCTTGGATGTTGGGATTTGGAGCTTTTACAGCTCGTCTTCGCGCTCGGTGTAAAACAATTCGTGGGCGCGGGGATAATCCGCTTCCGGCACAAAGACCTGGGCGGGGCGGCTCAAGTCGCCGTCGTCGGGCAAAGCCGGGTCAACAAACGAGTGCGTGGCGATGATGCCGTGCTTTTCCAGCATCATGACGAGCATCTCGGCGTTGACGAACGGGCCGGTGTAGAAAAGTTTCACGGCAGCGCAAGGCGGTTGGTGGCCAGGCCGGTTTGCTGGAAATAGTCTTGCATGCGTGGAGAAGTTGTCGATTGAACGCTACCGTCGGCAAGACCGATGTTGCCCGATTTAACATGACGCGTTGCCGACCAAACGACTGGCTCGTTCGTTCCCAATTCCCACAACCCCGGCTTGACCGCCACGCCACCGACTTCAAAATCACTATCGCCGGAAACAATCATTTGCGGGTGCATTTCGTTGGTCACATCCACGCCGACGAAATAGCTGATATTGGAAGTGGATAGCCCGCTAAAACTGGTTGCCAATAAACGGTCGTCATTTGGGCAAACCAGAAGCCTTGGTGTGCTCAATTCATTCGACATGACGAAAAACGTTTGAACCACGTTTCCAGTGGCGACCATTTCCATGGAACCGCCATTCGTCACGGAAATGCCCATTGGATAAATGTCGCCGTGGTCGCCTTCCCAGATTCGATAAGCAAGACCAATTTGTTTAAGATTATTGACGCAATTGATGTAAGAGCCTCCATGCCTTCGGCGAGTGAGCGCCGGCAAAAGCAAAACCACAAGAATCATCACCACGGCAATGACAATGCCCACTTCAAACAGCGTCATCGCCGCATTGCGTTTTTTAGAGAGGCGCGGTTGCATGGCCGCACCGGTTTATCTGGCGGGACCGACCTTGCTCAAGGCAAAAATCAGGAGGGCAATGATCACGACGGCCACCACAATGCCGCCAATGATGAAGTATTTGTTGACCTTGTTGGTCTTCTTGGAGAAGGAGGCGTTCGTGTCGAAGCTGGTTGGACGGGTGCCGCCCTGCTCCAGTTGGTCCAGGCTGACCCCGCGTGGAATCAGCATCGTGGCATCCACCTGTTTCTTGGCCGGCATGGGCGCGGGAGTTGAGCCCGGAGCGGGTGTCGCGGCGGCTCCTTCCACTTCGAGTTTCAATTCCACCTGGCCCAGACGCAGGATCTGGCCGGGTTTGAGAATGCTCTCCTCGATCTTGTTTCCGTTGATGAAAGTGCCGTTGGTGGAGTTCAAATCGCGGATGACGATGTCGCTGCCGCGCAGCTGGACTTCACAGTGATGGCTGGAAATGGATGGGTCGGCGATGTGAAAGGTGTTGTCCTCAACCCGGCCAATGGTGGTGCGATCGGTGTGAAGCTCGCACGCGCGACCCGTCATGCCTTGATTTTGGATAACAAGTTTGGCCATAAATTACGGTAAACGGATTATGGTGCGGCTGCGTTTCAAGTCAAACGGAAATCTGAAGATGTATGCCCGGAAAATTAGCCGCGCCGTTCGATCAGGGAACGGAACTCGGCGAACAAAGGCGTGGAATCATGCGGTCCGGGCGAGGCTTCCGGATGATATTGCACGCTGAAAACCGGCTTGGTCTTGTGGCGCAACCCCTCGACAGTCTGGTCGTTAAGGTTGATGCGGGTCACGGCGACGGCGGACGGCAAACTTTTCGGATCCACCGCGAAACCATGATTTTGCGAGGTGATTTCCACCTTGCCGGATTCCAGATCCTTCACCGGCTGGTTGCCGCCGCGATGGCCGAATTTCAGCTTGAAGGTTTTTCCGCCAAACGCCTGGCCGAGAATCTGGTTGCCGAGGCAGATGCCGAAAATCGGGATGCCGGTGTCCAACAGAGTCTTCACTTCGCGCACGATGTAATCCAGCGCGGCGGGATCGCCGGGGCCGTTGGAGAGAAAGATTCCGGCGGGCTTGTGCTTGAGCGCCTCGGCGGCGGTCGCCGTGGCGGGTAACACCTGCGTGGCAAAACCATGCTGCCGCAGCCGACGCAGGATGTTGTATTTCATCCCGTAGTCGAACGCGACGATCGGAATATCCGCCGCCGGCAGCGGCTTGCGGGTGTTGCGAGCATCGCCGCCTTTCACGCCGCGCACCAGATCGAACGCCGCGCTCTGCTCGTCCTTTTCGTCCCAGCGAAACGCGCTCTTATGCGTGACTTCCTTGACGTAGTCCACGCCTTCAAACACAAATGCCTTCGCGCGCTGGATGGCCTCGGCCTCGGAGATTTCCTCGGTGGAAATGAATCCGTTCAACGCGCCGCGGACACGGAGTTTCTTGGTCAGGGCGCGGGTGTCGATGCCCTGGATCCCGGGAATGCCATTCTTCTCCAGGTAATCCGCCAGGGAATAATCCGCGCGCCAGTTGCTGACGACGGGCGAGAGTTCGCGGATGACAAAACCGGCGGCGTGCGGACGCCAGGATTCCACGTCCACGGAATTGACGCCGTAGTTGCCGATGAGCGGATAAGTCATCGTGACGATCTGGCCTTTGTAGGACGGGTCGGTCAGGATTTCCTGGTAGCCGGTCATGGAAGTGTTGAAGCAGACTTCGCCGCTGGCGGAGGCGCGCGCGCCAAAACCTTGACCGTGGAACACCGAACCGTCTTCGAGGGCTAAAATGGCTTTCATCACAAATTGGCCCACGATGCTAAAATGCCGGGCACAGAAAGCAATTTGAATTTAACGGATGCCCACCTTCAAACGTGAAAAATTCGCGCTGAAGAAGAACCGGCAAACCGCGGCGAGAGGTTTCGCTTCGGACAAACAGACGTCTGCGGCAAGGAAATCGCCTTCACTTTTGTTTCGCCTTCACTGACTCCAATAGCGCGATGAATTCTTTCGGGGCCAGCTGTTGTTGCTTTATTCCTTCTTGGCGCCAAAACTCTTTTCCATCGCGCCCCAGCGAGATAAAGGTGGGCAATGGATTAACGTCAAATTGCCGCGCCAATAAATTGTTTGTAGCTGTATTCTCTGGCGGCAATGGCTTGTAAAATGGAAAATCTATATGCACAAAAACCAGATTGGACTTTTCATATGCCTGAAATTCCGGCTTTGAGGCAACTTCCCGTTCGAAAAGAATGCAGGGCGGACAGGTATCTGAACTGCCGAACTCCAGCAACATCAACTTGTTTTCGGCTTTCGCCCGCGCGATTTCCGCGGCCAAGTTCACCGGCACCGTGCTGGCGGCAGTCGCAACAACCTGGTTCGTCTCACCCGCCGAACTGAAATTGCACCAGACCCAGACCGTCACCGAAATCAAAATCAGAGAAAGAATATAGCGCTTCATCGGGAAATTAGACCGCAACCACTTCCATCTGTTCAGACCAAATCATTTTTCCGGCAACCAGGGTGGCCACCGCCCGGCCCCTGAGTTTCCAGCCGAAAAACGGGCTGTTCTTGGATTTGCTGGTGGAATCTGCGGCTTGAAAAACCCATTCGCCATCGGGATCAAACACCGTCACGTCCGCATCGGCACCAACGGCCAGCGTGCCTTTGTTCAAATTCAATAATCGCGCCGGGTTCATCGTGAACTTCGCGATCATGTCCGAGAGCGAAATCCGTTTCGTATGGACGAGTTGCATCAGCGAGAGCGCCAGCTCCGTTTCCAGCCCGGTGATCCCGAATGGCGCATAGTCAAACTCGACTTCCTTTTCGTAATCGCAATGCGGCGCGTGGTCGCTGCACAAGATCTCGATTGTGCCGTCCGCCAGCCCTTCGAGAATCGCCTCACGATCGCGCGCGGAACGCAGCGGCGGGTTCATTTTGAAATTGGTGTCGTAGGAAGGCCACGACGGCAAAGCGTCTGGCGTCTGGCGTCTGGCGTCTGGGAAGATTTGTTTCCCGTCCTCGGCCCAGAATTTTTCACTGCCCGCGACGGCCGCATCGGTCAATGTGAAATGATGCGGACAGGCTTCGCCGGAAACCGGCACGCCGCGTTTTTTGGCTTCGCGCAGAAGCGCCACGCTGCCGGCCGCGCTCAGATGCTGACAGTGGATTTTGGTGCCGGTGAGTTCCGCGAGCAAAATGTTCCGTGCCACGATCATCTCCTCGCCGGCCGCCGGCCAGCCGCGCAAACCCAGCGCAGTGCTCCAATAGCCCTCGTGCATCACGCCGTCGGTCACGAGCGAATAATCCTGACAATGATCCATCACCGGCAGGCCGAACATCTTCGCGTATTCACAAGCGCGGCGCATGAGTTCGTTGTTCTGGATGCAATGGCCGTCGTCCGTGATGGCGACCACGCCCGCCTTTTTCAGCGAACCGATCGGGGAAAGCTCTTCCCCCGCGATATTTTTCGTGATGGCCCCGGTGACGAAAACATTCACGCCATCCGCCTCCGCCGCGCGTTCGTGGATCAGCGCCACGGTTCCGGCATTGTCAATCGCCGGCGACGTGTTCGGCATGCAGACGACGGAAGTAAAGCCACCCCGCGCCGCCGCCGCCGTGCCGCTGGCGATGGTTTCCTTGGCCGTCTGGCCGGGTTCGCGGAAATGGACGTGCAAATCGATCAGCCCGGGACAAACCACTTTTCCCTGCGCAGCGTAACGCTCAATGTCGTGGGGAGCGGAAAGGTTCTGGCCGACGGCGGAAATTTTCCCGTTAAGAATCAATACATCCGCGATGGCGTCGAAATTATTGGCGGGGTCAATCACCCGTCCGCCGGTGAGCAGCAGCGAATTCACGCCGTCAGGTTAGCGCGAGGCGGTTGACAAGGCAAGCGCGGCCGATATGATTGCGGGCGCGTGGTTGAGTCTTGCCGACTCGCCGTGCCGCAGCGCCAGGCGCGCAGGCGGGTGTAGTTCAATGGTAGAACGGGAGTTTTCCAAACTCCATACGAGGGTTCGATTCCCTTCACCCGCTCCATTTATTATCAGGCACTTACGAAGCAATGCAGGAAAAGTGCAGGAAAAACGGCGTCGAAAAATTAATTTTCGATTTTGTTGTTGGACTGCGGATTTAGATGCTTCAAAACAGGGAGAAGACGTGACACTCGAAGAATTCGTTTGAAAGTGGTTTGGCAACTATGCTTGCGAAAGAAGATTTCGCGCCTTCACTGGCAAATTCAATTCATGGTTTTTTTGCGCAGATATATTTTTTACAGATTCGTTCGAGTCACACAAATTCGCAACACCTGTTCGTTGCTGACGCCACATGACAAAATCTTCCCAGAACACCACCCCGTTAAAAGTGGGAAAATTGTGTATGTGAAACCATTCTCTCGAAGTTGAATAAGAAATCCCCGCAAGCACGGCGAATTCTTTTGCGTTAAGCGCTTGGCCGAGCCGTTGCTTTTGAAGAACAACTTCTAGTTTGATGCCGGATAATTGTTTGTCTTGTGCCATTGGCGGCCTTGAAATGTTTCATAAGCGAACCGCCGCCCGCTGCGCGTGGCGCACCGATTTTTTGGGGGTTTGCTTCTCGGAATTTTCCTCACGCTCTTCGCCGCCAGCGGCGTCAACCTGGCTCGGTGCCTGATTCTTGGTGAGGTCAAGTTGCTCCTCAATTTCCGACTGGCGTCTTCTCCTCGGCCTCCAGCAACATCGCCTGCAACTGTCTCTTCGCTTCGAGGTCGCGCACCAGGTTCGGACAATGTTCGCGCCAGTGTTTCTCGGCCATCCGGCCGTATTGTGTCAATGCTGTCATAGGTCGGCCTTTGGTTGGACAAAAGGTCAAGCTGGTCATCGGATATGGATCGTCGGACTGCCATGGAAAATTTGCCAGTGCCGCCCCGCATGGGCAAGCGGAGTTGGTTTCAACGTCGGAAGTAGTGCCGGCGCGGGTTTGGTTTTTTCGGGTGATGGAGACCGTTGCCATTGCGACCGGCCAGTTTCTCGTCGAGTTCCTGAACCGTCGGGGGAAAAAGCCGGGCGATTTGAACGCCGAACACCTTTTGCAGGGCCTGGATATGCTTGTCGGTCACCTGGGTGCGGCCGGTCTCGATATTGGCCAGCACGTCCCGTGAAATATCCTCCGCCTGGCATTGCAACCGTGCGGCGAGAATCTCCTGTGACCACCCCCGCTCGAAGCGCAACTTAATCACCACCGGACCGATGATATTCAGGTTGCCCATAATGCAGCCCCTCGTTTATGACTGTCAGCAAATCCAGTCCCTGCATATCAACTACTTCAAGTTGGCGACTCCCTCGGCTGAACACACACAGGAGCGGTCTGGCCCGGTTGCCAGGGCCAGACCGGCAACCGGCGTTTCAAACCCCCACCGCCTGTCCTCTGGTTTGGGTTTGAGTTCGGGAGCGGGAGACGGCGCGCTGGGTCTGGCGCGCGATCTGGCTCATGACTTCCTCGCGTTGTTCTTCGGGAACGTTTTTCACGAGAACTTCGTAGGCCTGTTTCAATTCGGGATTGGTGTTGATGCGGTTCATGATGCCCTCACGCATCCGCTGCTGCCGGTCGAGCTGGCGGACTTCGTTCAGGACGACGGTGCGTTCGAGCCGGTCACGCGGCATCCCTTGCAGGTAAGCCCAATGCTTGGGGTTATCCTTGATGTAGGCGTCAATTTTGGCCTCCACTTCGGGATTGGTCCGGTAGGTGGATGGGTCGGGAGACGCCGTGGCAGTGGATGCGCCATTGGCCGGCGTTTTTGATTTTGTTGTGCTCATAATGAGTATTCCATTTTGGTTTGTTGGTTTTGAATTGCCGGCGGAAGTGCCGGCAAAGGGATTCACGGACCCAACGAACCGGGCGGTTCATTGGTCGTGGAAACGGGCGGGGCCGGCGGTCGCGATTGCGCGGCGGCGAGCGCGTCGAGCCGTTTCTGCATTTCGTTCACGGTCACGCGCAGCAAGGCGGTTTCCTGAAAATTGGTTTTGGTCTGCTGCAAGGCAGCTTGAAACTGCGCCAGCGACGACGACAGGGTTCGGGCCTGCGTCATGATTTGGGCGGTGGCGAGACGCTGCGAATTGACTTCGGCGAGAATGACGTCGTTGACCGGGGCCGGGGCAAAAGCCGCGTCGCGCAGCGGGGGCGCGGGCGGATTATTTTCAGCGGGGCCGGGATGCAAATCCCAGCGGGTGTTTTCCTCGACGCGATAGACGAGGTGCTGTTCGTGCATGATCAAATCGTCGTTCGGATCGGCATAGCGCCCGACGTGATAAGTGTGGAGCAGTTCGGGATAGCGGATGCCGTCCGCGTTCATTGCCGAAGGCGGCTTTGAACTCAACGTCAGCTTGGGCGGGGTGGACGAACACGCGGAAAGAAACAACAGGGGGATGAAATAATACGCTTTCATGGTTTTGATGGTTCATCGGTATTCAGGTTGACGGGAATGGCGGTGCCGCCGGGCGAGGCATCGGCGGCGTCAATGGTTTGCAGGACGTAGAGATAAAACTGTTTACCGCTCGGCACACGGACGTAAAAGCCGTCCTTTTGAATCGCATCAAAAATCTGCTGCGCGTAGGTTTGCAGGACGGCCTGTGCGCCAGCGAATGGCGCGTTGTTGAGCGTAGGACTGTTGACGGGGCCAAAAACAGTTTGTTGCTTTTCCGTCAAGGCGCTGGCCGCGCCGGAGAGGAACGTGGCGGCAAACAATTTGATGTCGGCGAAATTGTCGGACTTGATGACTTCGCCGCGCAGCCCGGCGCTGCCGTCGGTGATGGCCCAGCCGGACTGGTTGGTTTCGTTGTCGAACTCACGATCCAGGACGATGGCCTTGATCTGCATTTCCATCCCGTTCTGCCAAATGAACGTCCAGTTGTTGCCGCTGGCGATGCGTTCGCGTTGATGGTCGGTCTGGGCAGTTCCATGGACCTCCGTGCCTGCGGGGATCACCAACTTGCCGCCATAATAGATGTTCTCGGTGACGAGGCCGACGATGGGCGTCTGGATGGACGATGAATCCACCGTGATGACGGTCTCACAGGGAATCAGGCGGCCGAACGGAGCAAACACCGGACTCAACTTTTTGGCCGGAGCCATCCCCGCCGCGCTGTCTGCAAACAAACTGATGGGCGTCAGGACTTCGGCCGGGCGCGGCTGAACCACCGGCAACGGAGCAACCGCCAACGCGGTTTGCGAATTGGTGGAGGATGAGGTCACATTCGTTTTGGCCGTGGCCGGAGCCGGATCTGCTTTGGCCGCCGGCGGATAAAAAACCTGCATGGGGCGTTTGACGGACTGCACCACCTGGGGCCGGTCGGTGGCGTTGGTGGCGAGCACCGTGACACCGACCGCGTCCTCGGCGGACGTGTGGTGTTTGCGCACGACGCTGAAAATGATGAGCGCGGCGGCGAAGAGCGCGCCAAAGGCAAAGAGCCTGCCGCTTTTGGTTTTGAAAAAATTGAGAAAATCGCGCGGTTTCATGGCTGCCCTTTCAGTGGAAGATCGGGATGCATGGCAGGCCAGTTGGTGAGAAGGTAGGCCCGCGGTGACGATGGCGGTGAAAGCCGCTTCACCAGCACGGTGAAATTATTTTTCAGTGACAATTCATTGCGTCCGCCATCCGGCGTGCCGGTGACGGCGAAATAAACGGTGGATTGACCTTTGGCCGGCACGGTGCCGCTGGCATCGCTGATGGATTGGGGATACAGCCGGTTGCCCGCGCGCAACGCGAAACTGTCGGGCTGATAAATCAGCGGAGCATCGGTGTGGTTGGTGATGCACACCCGGAAGACCAAGGTGTCCGCGGCGTTGAAGCGAAACGCCTGTTCAATCTGGATTTCGTAGTCGTCGAAATCGCTGACCAATGCCTTGCCGTCGTAAGTGGTGAAGCCAACATCGGCGACGCTTTCCGGCTGCTGCAATTTCAGAAGCGGAAACGCCTTCGCCTTGTCGAGCAGCGCCAGCAATGTTAGCGGACTGACTTCGGGCGCATGGCCGTCGCCTGCCTCCACTGGTGCCGGCATGGCCGCCATGTTTAACGACAACACCGGTTGGTCGCTCTCGGTCAGTTCAAAAACATACGTCCGGTTGTTCCAGCGGATGTTGAGATTGGCGGACGCTTTTGGAACCAGGGCGCGGACGGAAACAAACGCCGAACCTTTGGTGTGGGCAAGTTGAAACGAGCCCGGCGTCTTGCCGTCCACGGTGACCCCGGCACCGTCAATGGCCTCGATGGGACCCG
>Ga0247670_1000267_pt1 | contig 13932 bp, 8 predicted proteins | sample CNK11_metaG_FD_183042 | JGI IMG/M metagenome (GOLD analysis project Ga0247670, IMG submission 183042) | Soil microbial communities from Purdue University Martell Research Forest, Indiana, United States - CNK11 | ecosystem: Environmental > Terrestrial > Soil > Temperate forest > Bulk soil | place...
CCACGATGTGCCAGGCGAGTCCGACGAACGGAATGTCATGGAGATGACCGACCACCTCGAGAGATCCTCCGATAGCCAAGCTAATCCAATGTGCCCATGTCTCGAACGAGGGCGGCAGAATCGGCACGTCCAGACTGACCGCAATGGCGTTGAGCTTCTCGCGCCGCACATCCTCGGCGTCCGCGAGAAGATCTCCGGCGGTCGCGTTCTTCTCGCGAACGACGTCGCGTAACTCGTGGACCGCGCCGAGAAGCCGCTTCGTATCCCACGTCTTCTTTCCGCGCGCGATCTCCCCGATGAGAAGCCATCCCCATGAAAACGAAACCGCGACCTTCTTCGGTTGATAGGGAACGTACAGATTCCGAAGTGGATGCGGTTGGTAGACGCCCTGCGTGCTGAAGGCGATGTGATACTGCGCTGCGCGCACGACCATGTCGAATGCAAGTTGCTGGGAGTCGCCGCTGATCTGATGGGTACTCGCCTTATCGCGTAGCCAACCGCCAGGACGATCGAACCAGAATTCGTCGCGAATCAAACGGTTCAGCGGCCCTTCGTCAATGAATCGCCCGGCGACGATCCGCCGGACGTTTGAAGTGAACTCAAGCCAAGAAACGAGGATCTCGTAATTCGCGCTTGCCCACACGTCGAACGCGATGTAGAGGCGCTGGAGATCTTCCGAAGACAGCATGATGCGATCTGCGGCCGAAGCTTTTCCCACGGGCTTGATGAGGCCGTCAGAATGCGCCTTCTTCAAGATTGGCGGGAAGACGACGTCCCGCTCGTCCTTGCCGAGCGCTTTCGGCAAGGCGAAGAGCGGCTCACGATGGTTGACCGTTACATCGATCCAATTGGCGAGGCAGTCAAGCGCCCAGGGGTCCGCTCGATCGCCGAAGAGCGACTGGATTCCCTCCATCGTTGAGATGTCGATTCCAACCCGATCTGTGTTGTCGTTCATTGGAAGCCCTTTCTGGACAAGTCGGAGGCCGGCTCAGAACCCGATGGTGGGGTCCTGCTGGGGTAGCCTACGTCGGGGACGGACGTATTGAACGTCGGGTTCTTGGCAAGCCGTTCAGGCCACTGCGGGTCAGCACCGGTCAGGATAGCGGAGGTGGGGGCGCTCCGTTCCCCCAACGCCATCCTTCGTTTCTGTACGGGCGCTGCAAACGTCAGCTACTGGGAACGACATGGCACTCTAACCCTGCCGCGAGTTGGAGGGAGAGGCCGAGGTGCTCTTCGGCTCGCTGCCACGCTGCTTGCGTGAACACCCACCGTGCGAGGACGGGCTGCCGGTACAACCGATCTTGAACGCTGGCGCGAATCGGACCGTAGAAGATCTCCAAGCGAGCGGCAGGTTGATCTCCGTCCATCCATTGCAACGGGTTCGTCGGTGCAGAACGCCATCCGAAGGCGCGCCAGATTCTTGCCGGCACAGGAGGAACGAGCGCGTGGTAAATCAGCCCCTGTCCGCCCGCACGAAGTGTGAGCGAACCGTGGCCTGCCCGCTGCGCCGGCTCAAACGCCTCGTCGCTGTAGTAGACGAACGTTCTTCCGTTGAAGGTGGTCGGGTTACCTCCTCGCGCGTCACCGTCCTCTCCCCATCGCGCTTCCACGTGAAGAACAGCATCGGTTTTTCGAGAAAACGTATGGAGGACCGCGCCGGCGACGCGCTCACCATCATGCAAACCGGTCGAGACATGAGTCGAGAGTACCTCGATAGCACGCGCTCGCTCCGTCAGCAGGCGATCAAGTTCATCGTCAACAGGCCATGCGGTGGCGTCGGATGCTGACATCGCAGGGTGCGTCAGGATCCAGGGGTCGTCCATTTCCAAGAGCGCTTGGGCGAGGAGTTCGGGCGGGCCGGCTCCGAGGCAGCCGGCTGCGTATTCGTTGACCGCCCACGCGGCAACTGCTTCGAGCGTGGGGCTGTCGGTGAGCAGCATTTCACCTTCAAGTGCGTTCTGTTGCGAGCGGCGCCTGCCGTCGCGAGGCGGCGTCGCGATGGTGCGGAGGTGGTCCGCGATTTCTTTTTCAAGGGCATCCGCATCAAGGTCGAATGCAGCAGCGAGTTGCAGAATCGACTGACGCGCAGCGGAGGGCCCCTGCGTCAATCCGATCGCTCCGAACATCTGCGGCTTCACCGCGAGGAGGCCGTGTGACGTCGGCGCAACGGAATGATCGTGGTTGCCAGAGCATGGAAAGGAGATATCCGGGTGCGCATCGCCCGTCCCGCGTGCACCGGTGATGATGACGACTGCCGCCTGCAGTGCTTGATGGGCATCGCTGCCCGCGAGCGCTCGCCGGATCACGGGCTCGAACGCGGCGGCGGCGCCGCGTTCTTCCGCGACGAGCCGTTCCGCGAGGAGCAACACGAAATACTGTCGGTGCGGAGGGAGTAGCTGCCATGCCGCCGCGACCTGCTCAGTCAGTGACGGATCGAGCGCGCAGAGTATGTACAGGCCACGAAGTGCCGCTTGGACGCGATGCGCGCCTCGGGCCCCGCCGACGATTTGCATCAATCCCAAAACACCAACGCCTTCCCAACTCCGCGGCGTGGCAGTCTCCTCAAGCGGCCACGCGATGGTCGGCCACGCCTGCGCCACATCGGTCACAGCTCCACGAATCCACGTCTCTTGGGCTGCCAACTCGCGATCCAATCCCGCGCGCCGGTCGGCAGGCGATCCGGCGAGTGCGCGAATGCCGGAGAGGGCTCCGAGATTGTGCGCGGCGGTGTGCAGCCAGAATTCACGTACCTGCTCTTTGTCCAGTCCCTCCACGATCCACCTGCAGAGATCCCACTGGTCCTCTTCTGTCATAAGCGGGATGAGCGCGGCGAAGGCGCGCTCGACACCATCGAACTCCCACGAATACGCCTCCGTCCGCGCCCGCGTGATGGCGATCAAGCGCTCGACGAAGCTGCGGAATCCTGCCGGTCGCTCCGTGTCCAGGCGTTCGGCACAATCAGCGAGCGCCCGCCACAGATCGCTTGAGGAGCCCATACGTTCCGCGAGGATCGAGTCCGACACAGCTTCCAGCTCCGTAATTGCCTCTTGGATTGGTTTCTGGCGCAGGTCGCGGATGAGGCGCAAGGCGTCTCGCATATGCTCGGGCGGTGGATCCTCGTCATCGCCTCCGGCGTACCATCGGGCGGGATAGCGGTAGAGCTGTTCGTTTCCCGTCACCTCGAAGGCACGCGGTGCGAGCGTCGCCAGCCGCGCCGGTAGCGCCGTGTCGTTTCTGGATGCTGCGACCGCAAGCAGGGCCTCACGTAGGTGTTGCAAAGGCAGCCGGTGACGGTCGTACTGCCACACGAGGCATCCGTTCGCCACCGCCCACACCTTCTCAAGATCCTGTGCGGTGAGCGCCGTTCCCTCGAGCATGGCGATTATCCCGTCGATCGCTGACGTCCGGCCAAGAGCGAGCGGCGGTTGATACGGAGCCGCGAGCCCCATCATGCACCGCCAGAGCGCCGCCGGTCCCGATCGCGCCGCAGCAGCGGTTACTGCACCCTCGACGTAGACCGCCATGCGGTTATCACCGCCCTGCGAAGCCACCTGCGAGATCGAGAGCAATCGAGCGCCCTCCCTCTCCCACACCGCGGGCTCGTCCTTCGCTGCGGCCTCAAACCACTGAAGCGGATGGTCGAGGGCGTACTCTTTTCGCCCGATGTACCCGATCTGCGAGCGGCGAAACCGGCGTTCGGCCGCAGCCGCAAGATCACCAAATCCCGCGCCACGCGCGAGGTCCGCAAACTTCCGAACCCCGTCACGCCGGTCGCCGAGGTCCATCACCCACACTGCTCCATCCGGCCCGATCCAGCGCGCCGTCCATCTTCGAAGAAGGTCATTCTGCCCGCAGTCGGCGCTGACCGCCCACAGGACATCGAGAAATCCGTCATACGGAAGCTCCGCTGCCTGTGACCGCAGTATCGGTGCTATTGCCGCGTCATACGCCGGATCGTGTTGTGCGGCGACGATCTTCAAGATGCGCGCGAGGAGGAGCGGTGCGCGCCGGAAGAAGTACGGCGTAACCTCATGCCCGCGATCGTCCGCGTCCGCGAAGAACGCACGGACCACGGCAGCGAGTTCATCGACCCGCACAGTGACGCCAAGATCGTTGGCGTCCGCACTTGCGGCGCGCTCTAGCCGCGCGACGACCGCAACGGCGTATAGCAACCGCCGCAGCGTGGCGTGGCCGCCGTCATACCGACGCCGCTCGAAGTATGCGTCTGTGCCCTCGTCGCTGATCGCGCTCGGAGGACGAGTCGGCCGAAGCCATGCGATCACGAAGGCGACAGCGTCGTAGAGTTCCACGAAGTTCTCGCTGACCTCGTGCTGAATGGACGAGATGAGGCCGAAGCCTGCCTCCGCGACGGGCTCGGACCACGCTGCGACGAGCGTAGGGTTCCCCGTCAGTAGTGCCCATGCGGCCGCCCGAATCCGGAAGGGCTCAGAGAACGCATCCCGCGTCGGAGTGAACTGATGCAGCGTCGTCGCCACGTCCGACCACCGCTCGGCCTGTGCAAGATCCCGCACGCACCGCGCCACATCGTGCGGGTACCAAACACGCGGCACAGCAAGCGTGGCGGCCCAGCTTCGCCGCTCGTTCGTCACGCCAGCGCGGAGCCATCCGCCGAAGAAGTGCGCCATCGTGTTGCCGGCATCGCCGTCAGTCGGCGCATGGAGAAAGGTTCGGGAGAATCCTACCCGCTGCGCCAGCCTGCCCCACACGGACGCGAGATCACCGAGGTCTTTTGCAAGATCCCGCTCCTCCATTGGATTCAGCTCGCCCGGGTGTCGCCCGACCTCCTCGAACACCTCGACCGGCGTCGCGTTCTCGAACCAGCGATGAAGCAGCGCTCGCGCTCGCGGGATCTGCTCGGCAGCGATGAGTTGCTGTGCGTCGTGCAGCACTTCGCGGATCAGGGCAAGTGACCACGCGGAGCGCGCGACGGGCCGCGCTTCCGACGACAGGCATGCTGGAATCGGCGCAGGTGGGCCTCCCTCATCGAGCCACTGCAGAGCGTTCTGCAGCTGCTGCACCGTGCGCAAGCCGAGTGCAAACGTATGGAGGGTGTCCCAGCCGGTCTCGCTGCTCACCGCGGCGACGGCCTGGTGTGCTTGATCCACCAGCTCCGCGACAGAGCGTTCAACAACCCACCCATCCACGACGAAGCTCGGCGTAAAGACCGCCGGGAGCTCCGTCTGCCGATTAGCAAACGTCAACGCCCGCACGAGATCAATGTGCTTCGCCGGCGACGCCGGCGCATCGCGGTAGTAATTCGCGATCGATGACGCCGCGCTCGCATGCGCCGCGGCGTCCCGCCGGAGCAGCCGCGTCAGAAAGATGCGGACATCGTTGTGCCGGATCGCATAGGAGCCCCCTTGTTCTTCAATGATCGGCGCAAGGGCCTGAAACGCTCGCTGCCAATCGAGATCGCTAAATGCCGCGTCCGGGAAAAACCCCTGGAGGAGGCCTGCGGTCAGGCGCGCTGAAGAGATTGCGAGTGCGGTCGCGAGACGCACGTCGACCGCGGGCGACGCCGACCGCATGGGCGTCACCGCTGCCTGCCAGATGCGGTTGTAGTACTCCTCGAGGCCGTCCTGGAGCTGGCGGCTCTCCAGTTTCGCCTGAAGCTCCGCGGCGTCCGCGGACGTTCTCGCCTCGACCGCCGCATACACGGCCGCGAGCGTGTTGCCCCGCGACAGTTCGCTAATGATCGCAGCGGCGCGCGGTATCTGGTCGCTCGGGAACTGTCCCGGCTCGTCACGAAGCAGCATCGCGATGTCTGCCGTCGCGATCAAGGGGACTTCCTCAACTCGAACGCCGGGACTGTCGGCAAGCCAGCTTGGATAGGCATCCGCGTGCGGCTGCCCGGCAATGAGGAACCGCACACCACCAGGTACGTCGGAGGGCGGCACCAACCAGTCGAGGAGCGACTGTCGGCCCCCTAGCTGTTCTGGCGCAAGCGCTCGTCCACGAGCAGCATGGTCGAGGCCATCGATCGCGATCACGGTCGGCCGACCCCGCTCCGTTGCCAGGAGCGCAGCAAGCCGCAGCACGTGCGAACGCAGGCGTGCCGGTTCATCGTTCAGAAGGTCGTTTCGTGCAGGAACACCGGCCTCGCCGAGTCGTCCCGCGAAGTAACGGGTCCGCAGCTGGATGAGGAGGTCGCCCCACAGCGCGACTGCGGTCGCGGTCCGCGAGTAGTCCGGGGCGAGCGTCGCAGTCTCGGGGCTAATCGGCCGGAACGCGTGGAAGCGCAGATCGATGACTGGATCAAGGCGATTGGCGATCGCGCTCACGATGCTGGTCTTGCCGCAACCCGCCGGTCCCGTGAGAAAGACGACGGGCGTCGACCCGTCCGCGAGGAGTGCTTCGCCGAGCTGCTGCGCAAAGGTCTCGCGATCGCGGAAAAACGGCGCGGGTGGAGCGAGATCATGTTCGCCAACAGGTTCTTCGCGTGGAAGTCCGATCGCGGCGAGGACCTGCTCCTTCGTTACCGCAATCTGAGTCCCTCGGCGCGAGGTGGTCCAGACGGTCAGTTGGCGGACGAGACGGTCATAGACCTGCTCGGCCGTTTGCGACCGAATGTCACCGAAGATCGCCGTCAGTCGCCCGATCACCGCGCGCTCTTGCCCTTCAAAGTCGAGTGCGCCCGCGTCGATGCGGAACGTCCGCAGGAATGTGAGCTGATCGTCCGGCGTCAGCTCGTCGAGTTCCCGTAGCCACTGCGTCCATGCCGCGGCATGCTCCATCGGAACGATGATGTCGGGCATGGTCGCCGCGCGTTGAACCGCACCGCTGATTGCCAACCAGAACGCCGCTAGGCTCGTGGCGCTGCTCGATTCATCGGCACCGCCGATCTGGCGATTGGTAAAGAGTTCCGTCGATGCTTCGAGCCCGTCTGCCGTCAGTGCCTTCCAGCCGCGACTAAGCCGTCGTAGCAAAGACGAGGCGCTATCGGACCCGTTCACCAAATCGCCAAATCGCAGCCGCGTGGCGCTCCTCGTATGCTTCACTTGAATGCCGAGGCGACGCGCGTCGGCGTATTCGACGACGACATCGTCTACCCCTTCGATGCCGGGCGCCTGAAAGGTGACGCTGCGCACGCCGCTTGAGTCATCTAGCAAATCAACGACGTAGCGGAGACCGACAACCGCCTCGTACCAATACGGATCGTGCAGACCAGGAGAAGCAGGGCGTGGCATGGCTACACGATACCGAGCCGGACACCGCGCGAAAAGTTCGAGCACTCTCTGTCTTCGCCGAAAGAGATCCCTCTACCCGGCGTAGAGCCAAACGAAGGAAGGCGACGGAGATGAGGAACATACTCTCTGCGGCCGATCAGGACGCGCGCCTGAATTCGTTTCCTGGTTTCTCAACGTGGTTATCGCATTTGCGTGACAAGGGCGACTTCACCCGAGATTGACGTTTTTGCGAGAAAACGTGCGTTCGGCGAAATCTGGCTTGTCAGCGCCCCGTCCGGGCGATGCCGTCTGACTGGCGCATTGCCTCGTGCAGCAGCTCGGCGCGTTTATCGGTGATGCGGAAGTAGACCATCGTGGACTTGATGTCGCGGTGGCCGAGCCAGTACTGCACGTCGGCTGGCGTCCAGCCGATCTCCGCCAGATGGACCGCGATCGAGTGCCGGAGGCTGTGGACGTGCGCGCGATCCAGCGGAAGGCCCGCGGCCAGGGCGTACTTGTGGAAGATCCGGTTGATCTCCGCGCCCGAGAGCGGCCGCGTTGACTGGCGGCGGGATCGAAAGAGGTACCGGGTGCCGTCGTCTGGCCTGACCGCGAGGTAGCGCTCATAGAGAAGAAGCGTTCGCTCGTGCAGCCGATACCCGCATGACTTCCCGTGCTTGACCCGCCAGATCCAAATCCGTTCCTCGCGGAAGTCATCGAGGGTGAGTAGGGCCGCTTCCTTGCGCCGGAGCCCGTGCCGGTAGATGAGGTCGAAGAGGAGCAAATCGCGCGGGTCGCTGATCTGATCGAAGAGGCGTTCGACCTCATCTTTCGTGTGGTACTTGACGGTCTCCTGATCCCACCGTCGAAGTTGCATCGCGCTCGTGTTCTCCGCACGAACAGCGACTCTAACGTTTTCTCGCATAAGCGTTTGTGGTGAAGGGATGACGCCGCGAAGTCTGCGGCTCGCCGGCACACTCGTAAACCTGCCCGCGGTCCTCGCGCGCCCTGGCTCCCCCGGCAAGAGGTAAGCGTCGCCATGCCGAAACGAAGGAAGGATCCTGCCGCGCCGCAAAAGACACCTATAGGGGGCATCACCGATCGCGCGCTCATCTGCGAGCTGTTCGTGAAGCGCAGGCCGCACTACAGCCTCGAAGACGTCCGTCGTCTGACTCGGAGCGACGATGCAGAGATCTCAGCGGCGATCGACGCCGACGAGTTCGAGCCTTTGGACACCGGAGAGGGCCTCGCTCTCCCGTGGGATGACGTTGCGCTGCTCGCGCTTCGACGGTGGACGCCTCGCATGGTCGACGGCGCGCTGGACGTCCTGCATCGGGACGCAGTGCCGCGCCTCAACCGGATTCGCCAGATCCAAGTTCAGCTTCCGCTCTACCAAATACGCCTGCTCCACGTGCTCGCCGAACAGCGCCGCGCGGGCTTTCGCGGCCGACTCAACGCGAGCGATGTGCTTGAGCACGAGCTCCTCGAGGTCGCCCTCAGCGTCGATGCAGCCGAGATCGAAGCGGAGATTCCGGGCTTTCGGGCCGCGCTGCAGTACCCCTACTTCATTCCGCGCGAAGACGATTGGGCGACGGCCTTCTGCCGCTTCTGTGGGCGTCTGTCCGGCGTTGCAGGCCGAGAGATGTGCGACGACTGCAAGCTGCGGCATGAGCCGCAGATGCACCTCGGCGAACACGGCGTGCCGGAGCTTGACCGGGAGGAACGATGAGCGAGGAACTCCACCTCACGCGCCGCGGCCTCTTGCAGATGGTGAGTGCGATCGTGGCGACAGCATCCTTCGCCGCGCGCAGGCCCCTCTTCGGGCCAACGGCCGATGCCGATGAACCGATCGACTTAGAAATCATCGAAGACGAGCCGGCGATCGCGGATCGGGCTCGCGGTGCGAAGCTCGAAACATTCCTCCGGAGCCGCGGCATCAGGCCCGCGCACCTCGCGTGGGAATCTGGATACAGCCGCCAGCACCTTCTGCGCATTCGCCTTGGCCGCATCGAACCGACGCGCCGCTGTATCGCGGATCTCGTGACGGCGTGTCGCCGCCTCGCGCGTGAGCCCGTCCGCGCATCTGACCTCTTCGACCTGACTCGCGCTGACGCGCGGGCAGTCCAGGGCATCCACCGCCGCCTTGCCGGCTAACACAGGAAGGATCTCAGCGAGCTATGCATCCACTGCGTTTTTCTGATCTCTCCGAAGGGTTCAAGCGCGGCTGCGATCTTGGCCGCGCCAAGGGTCGAATGCGATGACAGGGGGCGACGAGATGGCGACGGCACGCCTCGCCGGGGCCGTGACCCAAGGAGCGCCGATCGATACGAGCGTGACCGGGGACTTTGTCGCGGTGCCACGCGAGAAGCTCGATGCCGATGACCTCGTGTTCCGCGTCGCGCGCTCAGACCTGCGAGAGTTCGGCATCGAGCGCGGCGACCTTCTGATTGTTGAGCCGCGTCCGGACGGCAACGCCGCCACGGCGGAACTCGTCCTCGTGACGCTCCATGAGCGAGCGTTCGTCGGCCGCTGGTGGACCAAGCGGCGACGTCGTGCCTTGCTGGATCACGCCCTCGCGCCCATCGCCGAAGACCATGAACTCCGGGTCATAGGCGCGGTCACGGTCATCGTGCGTGAGAGCCGAAAGGAATAGGGAAAGCATGAAAGACGATGATCGCATTCGTTTCATCTTCCGCAAGCGGCGCCGGTTTACGCGTGGCACTGCCGCCAAGGCGTTGGGCAAATCGGTCCGGTGGATTGAAAGCAACCGCTTCTCGGAGGAGAACGGCGGGTTCCTCTCCTGGGAGGAGATGGTGCTCCTTGCGTACGCCCTCTGGACGCGCTTGCAGATTCAACGGGCGCTCGGCGACAAAGTGGCCACGGTCTTTCCACGGCTAGAGCGTCTAGTCACCCTGACCGTTCGCATCCCTGAATACAAAGTCATCGCGCTTCGGGACGAAGCGCGACGGCGGCACTTGGACGTCAGCGAGCTCGTGTCCGATGACGTCTCGATCTTCCGGGATGAGGCCGAACGGCTTGAAGCTGGGGCGCCGGGCTACCTAGAGGCGTGGCACTTCCCCTACACCCTGGAGCGCGCCGCCGAGGTTGCAGCGGAGGCGAAAACAGCCCGTCTCATTGCTCGGTCGTAACCTCCGGCTCAGCCGATGACGTGTCGCGGACCGAGATCGAGATGCGCGGCACTCCACGAGCGGGAGAATATGCCATCTCCGGCCAGCGGAAAAATTCCTTACGCCACGTTCACGCGCGGTTGCGTCCGGCGTTCGACGCTACAGCCTGTGGAACGGCGCACCGGGTTGGGATGGTGCGCAGACCGTCCAGCCTGCGCGAAATAAGGTTAGAGACTGGGGTTCAGGAACTGTTGCAGATCGCCGAGTAGAAGCGCACGATCTCCATCATGAGGCATGCTGACGCCGAAGGACATGCCCATCCCTGATCCATGTGGCCAGATAACGAGACAGAACGCGATTTCCTGAATTTCTCCGGTGTTGCCGATACCGTTGCGGAGATCATCGTCCAAGCGAACGGTCGTCCTGTCTCGATCGGAGTTTCGGGTGCGTGGGGCGTCGGCAAATCGTCAATGATCAAGCTCATTCAGAGCTCACTATCAGCGCGACCGAAGGAGGAGCGCGACTTCGTCTTCGTCGAGTTCAACGCCTGGCTCTATCAGGGCTACGACGACGCACGCGCAGCGTTGATGGACGTTATCGTGACCAAGCTTGCCGAGGAAGCGAAGGCTAGGCAGAAAGCGGTGAGTAAGGTCGGCGACCTACTCAAGCGCGTCAACTGGCTCCGTGTCGCGAAACTCGCCATCCCGTCGGCAGTAGCACTCGCGATGGGCCTTCCGCCCGTGGGTTTGGCGGGAGAAGCGCTCGACATCGGTCGTCGACTCTTGTCCGGTGGCGACGAGAAGGCACTTGGCGACGCCGAGCAGTCTGCAGCAAAGGTCGGAGAAGCGGCAACGCGGATGGTGAAGCCGCAAAGCATGACGTCGCCGCCGAAAGAGATCCAGGCGCTACGGGACAACTTCGAGGAGGCGCTCACGGAGATGGGCATCACGCTCGTGGTGCTCATCGACGACTTGGATCGCTGCCTTCCGCCGACCACGATCTCCACGCTCGAAGCCATCCGCCTGTTCTTGTTCCTCAAGAACACCGCGTTCGTGGTCGCCGCCGATAACGACATGATCAAGTACGCTGTGCGCCGGCACTTCGAAAACGTCCAGGACGAGCGGCTCGTCACTAACTATTTCGATAAGCTCATTCAAGTCCCGATTCGCGTTCCGCCGCTCGGTACGCAGGAAGTCCGCGCGTACATGATCCTGCTATACGTCGAGAACAGCGCTCTTGCGCCGGACATCAAGGAGAAAATCAGAGCGGCGATCTGTGCGCAACTGCGTCAGACATGGCAGGGCAAGCGTGTGGATGCCGCCTTCGTCCAGACGCTCCACGACCAATTTGCTCCGGACCTTGTGAGCAAGTTCGACGCTGCGGACCGGCTTGCGCCGCTGATGACCACCGCCACGGACATTGGTGGCAATCCTCGTCTCATCAAGCGCTTTCTCAATGCGCTGTCGATCCGCCTCGCCATAGCAAAGACGCACGGTGTTGCCGTCGACGAAGCCGTTCTCGTCAAGTTGTTGCTGTTCGAGCGTCTCGCGGACCCGCGCGCATACGCCGAGCTGTTGGCGCACGTGAGCGCCGACGAGCGCGGACGGCCGGCGTTCCTCGGCGACTGGGAAGAGGCGATCGCCGCCGGCCGCGATCTCTCGCTCGACGCGCCGTGGAACGCGCCGTTCATTGCCGAGTGGCTCTCACTTCCGCCGATGCTTGCCGGGACCGATCTTCGCGGCGCCTTCTACGTCAGTCGCGAACACGCACCGCTGATTACGCCGGAGGATCGCCTTTCCTCGGCGTCGGCGGAGTTGCTGACAGCGCTCCTAGAGAACCCCGACATGGCAAGTGCGGCGAAACCGCAGCTCGCGAAGGTTCCGCGGGCGGAGATCACGATCATCATGGACCGACTGCTCGAGCGCGCACGCCAGGAACAGCAGTGGGGCGTGCCTCCGATTCTCGAAGCATGTATTGCGGTCGCCGAAGTGGATCCGCCGCAAGGTGCGCGATTGGCAGCATTCCTCACAGATCGCCCGGCGTCGCAGATCCAGCCGAACATCGTTCCAAGGATTGGCGATCAGCCGTGGGCGAAACGCGTATTCGAGGCGTGGAGGAGCAGCACGGTGTCTCCACCGGTAAAAGCCGCGATAACCAGACAGGAGAAGCATGGGCACGTCTCAATCTAGCGGCGGGCCGGGCCCGGGCGTACCGATGGTTCCATCGTGGACGCCGGATCCGCCTGCGGACGATGCCGGGCCCACACCGGACCAGCCGCCCCAGCAGCCAGTCCCTCCTGCCACACCGCCGGCGGTACCAGTAGCGCCTTCCGGCCGCTTCGGCGATGCGCGTAGGAGCCTCGGTTCGTATGCGCACGGCGGCAACCGCGACGATCTGCGCCGGAGCCTCGGCCACTATGTGCGAACAGGTTACGGCGGCGCTCGTACCGCCACGCGGCGCCTTGGCGGTACGGCTGCGACCGCAGCCGCGCTTGGGACTGCGCTCGCCGCACTGGCAGGCGGTGGGGCCGGCGGCGCGGCGCCCGGACTCGATCCTGCGTCGCTGGTCGGACGGAGCGCCGACGATGTGCTTGCGGCAGTGGTCGACGCGGTGCGTCCGATTGACGGCACGCTCGATGCCGAAGCGAGTCGGGCATCCATTCGCGATGCACTCTCCGAACTGCTGACGCGGTTTCCGGAGGCGGACCTGCTCAACCTCAGCGACGTCGAACGCGCCTTTGCGATCGAGCGGTATGCAGCAGCCGATGTTTTCCGACGTTTCCAGTTGGATCTTGGAAAGACCATCAGCGACCGCGCGCCGAGTATCGGAGCCGCGCTGGCGCGGTTGAAGGAGGCGCGCGACTACATCAAGGAGGTGGTTGGTGCGTCGTTCCGAAAACTGCGTGACGCCGGACGGACACTAACTGCCGGCCAGATCGCCATCGTTGTTCGCGACGCCGTGGCAGATACATTCCAAGTCTTTGAGGGGTACGCAGAATGAGACTAATTTGCGGCCCTGCCGACTTCCAGATGCCGAACGCGATTGGAGACGCACTCAGGGTCATCCTGTACGGACAGCCGGGATCGGACACCGAGGCCAGTGCAGGGGAAGCTGCGAAGACAGACATAGTGCGTCGCCGCCTCGAGGCGGTACCTCGTGCGTGGGATCTGCTCTCGATCGCCCTATCGGTCATGACTGCCGATTGTGCCGGACATCGCGATGCGAGTCCCGATGGCTGGACACGCGAATTCGAACTGGACATCGCAGTCGTGGAGCCAGATTTCTGGTCCACGCAAGCGGCGGCGCTCCAGGCCACGCTCGCATTCCTAACCACGGATCGCTGGTTCTTGCGCTTCCACAGTGGTGGCCTTTTGCCCGCGCCACCACGCGCGCCGATTCGGCCCGAAGAAGACTGCGTGACTCTGCTCTCAGGTGGCCTGGATAGTCTCGTTGGCGGGATCGATCTCGTTGCGGTCGGCCGGAAGCCGTTCGCCCTCAGTCAAATGGTGCGCGGGGATGCCAAAAAGCAAGAAGCATTCGCAGCGCGTATCGGCGGCGGGTTGCGGCATCTCCAGCTTAACCACAACGCCACCGCGCCCGGGAAGGAGGACACGACG
>Ga0247670_1000268_pt1 | contig 13920 bp, 8 predicted proteins | sample CNK11_metaG_FD_183042 | JGI IMG/M metagenome (GOLD analysis project Ga0247670, IMG submission 183042) | Soil microbial communities from Purdue University Martell Research Forest, Indiana, United States - CNK11 | ecosystem: Environmental > Terrestrial > Soil > Temperate forest > Bulk soil | place...
CCGCAGGTTTCCAGATAACCTTCGTTGGGCAGTTGATAATTCTTTCCGAACGCCTCGCCTTCCGCCGTCGCGCCGATGCCGCCGGTGACATACATTTTTTCGCCGCACATGTTGTCCCACAAACGGGCGGCGGCATCGTGATAATCGCCACGGCCATTGATGCCAGCCAGTCCGGTGACGCCGGCGCACAACAACGCGGCGCGGACGGCATGACCTTCCATCTCGATTTGCTCAAGGACTGGTTTGTCATCCTGGTTGTAAGCGCCATACGACTTCTGGTCCTTGCGCTGATGCCCGCGCGCTTCGACCCAGTATTGCGCCAGCTCAAGGTAACGGCGCTCATCCACCGCCACCGGCATGTCGCGCTTCAACCCCGGATGCTGCTGGAAGAAAAGATAAAGGTTTCCGAACGCCTCTTCGGCGATCGCATGATTGGTCACCAATTCGTATTTCGGCGCCGGCCCGATTTGATCGCAGGTAAAGTTCGCCAGCTTGACCGCGACTTTCAGCAAATCGGTCCTGCCCGTGGCCTGATAATAATGCAACGCCGCCTCGCACAGTGCGCCCACGTTATACATCTCGTGCTGATAGCCGTCGTTGCCGCCGTTTAATCCCCAACGCTGGTTGGGATGTTCCAGTTCAGTCCAGGTGTTCAGGTAACCGTTCGTATCCCTGGCTTGCGCCGTCGCGATGCGCGCGATGTAGCCGTCAATCCGCTTTTCCAGTGCGGGATCCGGATGCGCCGCCAGAAAATCGGCCGACCCGCGGATCATTTCGTAGATCAACCCGTCATACCACGGTGGACCGGCATGGCCGCCCGATTTTCCGTCGCGAACACGGTCGAAATTGTTGATGGCACCGCCCCGGTCATTGTCGAATTTATCGAAGCAATCCGGGATGGTGACTTCCTGCCACACCTTGCGCTTGGGTGACCAGAAGGCGTCGTCAATCGTCACCGATTGGATCGGGACCGGCGTCAGTTGATCTGACGTTTGGGCGGTCGTTTTGACGATGCCGCCCGGCAGACAGCACAGCGTTCCCACAATGAGGCCGATGGAAATATTTTTCATGGCGCGAACGCGAATTTTGAAGCAATGCTCCCGCGCCGGCAAGTTTTCCATTTCAATAAAGAACAAACACCTCGCCGCTGCGTAGCTGCGTTCGGCAGAACGCGGCCATCTGAAAAGTTTTGATTTGCTGCGCTCTACCGAGTCGCAGCTACGAGAAAGAATTTTTATGACCGACATACTGAACAAATCCATCGTGCTCGTGCTCAACCGCAACTGGCAGGCGATCAACATTCGCACGCCGGCGGACGCCTTTTGCCAGCTGGCAACAAACGCCGCCACCGCGCTGGACATTGATTTGGGCGAAGGTGGCCATGCGCAAGCATTGCGCCCAGTGACGTGGGACGAGTGGATCACGCTGCCGGTGCGCGACGGCGACAACGCCGTGCGCACGGCGCACAGCGTAATTCGCGTGCCGACCGTCATCGTGGCCGTGAACTTCGCCAAGGTGCCAAAGAAGCGCCCGAAGCTCAGCGCAAAGAACATCCGCGAGCGCGATGGCAACCGCTGCCAATACACTGGCCGCCTGCTGCATCCGACTGAGGGCAGCCTCGACCACGTCGTGCCCCGCTCGCGCGGCGGCATGGACACTTGGGAAAACCTGGTCTGGTCCGCGAAGGACGTGAACCAGCGCAAGGCCGACCGCCTCCCGCACGAGGCCGGCCTCAACCTGCTCAACGTCCCGCGCGCGCCGAAGGAACTGCCAGCCACGGCCTACCTGCGCAACGCCCACGGCGTCGCCGAGTGGGAACTGTTCCTCAACAAGGCGTAGCCTTGACCCAATGGTAAAGCAAAAAGAAACAAACCGAAGCCCGGAACGGGCGAAAGAAAATAGCCCAGGGCAAGCGATCCCGCTCTGCGGGAAGCGCCGCCCTGGGTTAACGAAATAAAAATTAACAAGCCCTGTAAGGGCGATAGAATTAAACATGCTCGAACTCAAATAACAGTTCGAGCAAACTTGGCGCTGCTTCATGAAAGAAGAATTCAAACCAGAAGTTGTTCGGGAGCGAATGCAAGAAGATCAGAAAGAGCTTCTCGGCCATCTCAATTCGTGCATTGGCAAAACCAACGCGGAAAACGCGTTTATCTCATTCGCGGTGTTCCTCATTAGACGATGGATGGCCGAACGGTTGGAAAATGGGGCGCCTTCGCCTCGTCCGGCACTCGTTGAGTTTGCAGCGTTTTATCTTTATCCCCATTTTGGGAACACAACCCAGCGAAATGCTTCCGCCGTCGCATCAGTGATAGCGCTGCTCGAAAAACTAAGGGAGGGTCGCACGCTTGAACACGTGGTTTCTGGGGACAGGGGACTTGACGCAAAACTGGCAGAGATTGTCAGTCATGTTCACATCTACTTGGATGATGTCCGTGGCGCTGGCTACATCACTCAGATTCGCGAGCAAATTGAATGTGTTCACGGTCCATTTGAACAGCGCTATCGTGGATGCGTGGGAATTGGGCCGAAGAGAGCTGTTGAATTGCTCTACGCAATTCAAGATCAACTGAACGACAACTTCTCGGCGACGTGCAAATCAGCTTCCGAAGCTATGTCGGCCTACGAAGAAGTCCTTTTGAAAGCAATTGAGGCCTCAACTGAAAAACAGGAAGAGAGACGTGAATCCGCCAAGTCGCTTGCATTTGTTGAAGCGGTATCGGGTAGCGTTGCTGATCGCTTTCCAGTTGCTCGCGAGCAACTGTCGGCTCTTCCTAATCCGCCCACGAGCGAAGAGTGGGTAGGGTTGGTTCGCTTGATTGGATTGACCACTGATGTTCGGAAAACCCTGACAGCAACAGTCGATGTAAAATCGCGACCGTTATTTGTTTTGCCAGACAGTCGCCTGTTTTTTGTCGATCTCTCGTCGGTCTTGGACGAACTCTTTTCCGCATACGAACGCGTAGCCAAGGCAGACCAACCATTTTTTAGTGGAAAATACCACAAGAATCAGAAAGTGTGGATGGAAGGGAAGGTTGCCGAGTTTTTGCAGCGAATATTTCCTGACAAGCATGTGTTTGTGGGGCTCGATTATCCGAACCCTGACCAACCGGGACACACGGCTGAAATGGATGCCGCAATTGAATGGGGAACTTTTTTAGTGTTAGTTGAAGCAAAGGGGAAGCAGTTCAGATTGCTTGAAGCTCTCACAGACTTGGGAAGATTACGAACCGACCTAAAGAAAAATGTTCAAGACGCGTTTGAGCAGGCCGAACGCGCGATGCGGTTCGTTAACGCGAACCCGCGCGCTATCTTTAAGGAGCGAAAGACAGGACGAGAATTGGAAGTCTCTCATAAGAAGCTGCGTAGAGTCTTCAAAGTTTCCGTAACTCTTCAGCATCTTGCAGACTTCGCGACGCAGTTGGCCAATTTGAAGGCGTTGAATTTGTTTCCGAAAGGCGATTACCCCTTTTCGGTGAGCCTTGCTGACCTAGACATCATCACTCAGTTTTGTGAAAGTCCCGACGTATTTTTGCACTACATAGAGCGCCGCTTGGAGTTGCAGCGAAGTGAAAAGAATATTATGGGTGACGAACTTAATCTGTTCGGCACTTACTTGAAAACGCGGTTGCAACCTTCACTGTTTTGGGAGCGACAGCCTGACGATGGAAAGCCATTCACACTGATGTGGATTAGCGACGGAAGCGAAATGTTTGACGCGTGGCATGACGCCAAACTTGGATTGCGAAAAGATGCACCGGAGATTCGCCTAGCCCTTCCTCCGCAAGTCAAAGACCTTCTTGTAGAACTCCGAAATCGAGACGACGACGGCGCTCGCTGGATCGCATTTGCTCTACTGAATCTATCGCGGAATGGAGCTGATAGACTGGAACGCTTGCTCAGTCAGATCAGGGAACAAAACGTAGAACCCGGGAACATGAAAAGCACGATGTTCGTAGATGAGTCGCTTGTTGGCATAATAACGGTGGGCCGAATGGTGACGACTAAACATTTGCGCGAAACTCTGTTCGCTCGAATCTCCGTCGAACAGTATCGACGCAAAGCAAAATCTGCGTTCGGATTCGCAATCGAATTAAACGATCCTTTCAAGCCATTTGATTTTGCGTGTTGGGCTGAAGGTGAATGGAAATACGAACCTGAAATGGAACGCGTGTTAAAGATGATGCCGCCGCTTAAACTTTGGCCTGGCCAAAAAACTCCTCGTCCGGATTCAAGCTGTATTTGCGGTAGCGAAAAGAGGTTTAAGGACTGCTGCTTTCCATTTTTCAAATGAGCACCAAAGCTTTTCTCCATCTCGGCGTGCCAAAACCTCCCTCGGAGCGCGGTAAATTTCCCGCGCGGCTGCATGTCTTGCTCGCCAGAGATGCGAAGATCGGACTCGTCATCCGGCGCGGACCTTCGAAATCAGTTTGCACGGTGCTGTGGAATCGCAATCGTGACACTTTCAAGCTCGGCCAGTGGATGCGTGGGCGAATCTACGAACGTCGCAGCGATTTGTCTCCAGACGGGAAGCATTTGATTTATTTTGCAATGAATGGTCGCTGGAAATCGGAGGCTAAAGGATCTTGGACGGCCATCTCCCGCGTTCCCTATCTGAAGGCGTCGAGCTTGTATGCCAAGGGCGATTGCTGGCACGGCGGCGGAATGTTTGCGTCGGAACGGAAATTCTGGCTGAACGACGGTTATGGGCACACACAATTGAAGAGATCGGATGAGGTGCGCCGAACTGTAAGCTACAAACCACCGGGTTATTTCGGCGGTGAATGCCTGACGGTTTACTACAACCGACTGCAACGCGATGGCTGGGCAATGAGTGACAAGGAATATCAGGGAGGGACACTATTTGAGAAGAAGCTGCCGAAGTCATGGAAGTTGCGGAAGTTGGCGTTTGCTGAATCCACCATCGGTGCTCCACCGGGTCATGGTTGCTATTGGGATGCCCATGAACTCCGTCATGAGGCAACCAAAACGATTCTAGCCTTCCCTGAATGGGAATGGGCGGATTATGTGGATGGACGTTTAGTTTTTGCAGTTGAAGGACAGTTGCGGGCGGCGCAGTTGGGTCGAGGAAAACTTTCCAACGAGAAACTGCTGCACGATTTCAACGATATGAAATTTGAGGCGATTGCTGCGCCGTATTGATTGAAATGAACACCAAAGATTTTCTCCGTCCGGACGTGGCATTGGGACGCCTCCGTTCGCCGGGCCGGTTGACCGAGGTGTGAAACATGTTACACTTAAACCGTGAAAACGATCACGATCCGTGATTTGCGCCAGCGCTGGCCGGAGGCGGAAAAGTCGCTGCAGGTCGAAAATGAAATTGTCATCACCCGCGACGGCGAGCCGGTTGCCAAGCTGGTGCGCCTGGTCCAACCAGAAACCAAGCGCAAGCGCTGGAATCCTGAAGTGCACGCGGCGCGGATTAAAAAGATTTTGGGGAACAAGGTTTTTCCGTCCATTGACAAGCAACTCGCCGAGGCGCGGGCCGACCGCAATCTGTGATCTACATTGACACCAGTTGCCTGCTGAAGATTTTGCGCACCGAGCCATTGAGCGCGAATGTCCGCCGGGCGATTGCCCTGGAAACCGAAGTCCTCGTTTCCATGCTGACGGAGTTGGAAACGCTGGTACAACTCAAAGCCATCTGGACCGGCGGAGGTTTCACGCGATCGCAGTGGCGCAAGTTGGAAGCGGAACTGGCGCTATTGCGAAACCAGCCGCCCTTTCAATTTCGCACGCTTCCATCCGCCGTTTTCCAGGCGGCTTTGCGTCAACATCGGAATTCGGGCGACTTGCATTGCCGCTCTTTGGATCGCCTCCATCTCGCGGCCATGGAGGAATTGAAAGTTTCGCGCCTGATGACACACGATGAGGGACAAGCCAAGGCCGCCCTTGAGGCGGGTCTTGAAGTGGTCCGTCCTGGGCGTGATTGACCGGCTTTCGCGTGAACTGGCCAAAGAGTTTCCGAAGATGACAGGGTTTTCCCGGTTTAATCTTTACCGGATGCGGATGTTCTTTCTGGCTTACTCGGGTGCGGACGCAATTGTAGCGCAGCCTGTGCGACAATTGCCGGGCGCGGGTGTGCTGGGCATCGTTCCCGGCTCGATGGCGACGCCGGGCTTTGTCGTCAGCGGCAAGAAGGGCAATGCAGAATCGTTGAACTCGGCGTCACACGGAGCCGGCCGCGCGATGAGCCGCAAGGCCGCCAACGAGAAGTTCAACTGGAAGGACGTGAACCGTTTTCTCAAGCAACAGGGCGTGACGCTGATCTCCGCCGGCCTCGATGATGTGCCGATGGCCTACAAAAATATCCGCGAAGTCATGGCGGCGCAGAGGGATCTGGTCACCGTGCTCGGCGAATTCATGCCGAAGCTGGTAAAGATGGCACCAGGCGGCGAGTGGCCGGAGGATTGAACCATCTTGCGCGATAAAAAAGAGCACGCCTTTGCTGGCGTGCTCCTGTGTTTTGATGAAGTGCGGATTTAGTTTTTTGCAGTCTGTTTTTGCTCGGCATTTTGTCCGCGCAGCATGATGCCGAGCAGCCCGTCCACCAATCCGTTGCTTCCGGTGGCTCCACTGACGGAAACGTCCGGCACGATCCGCACGTTGCGTTCCCCAATGATCTGCATCAATTGCATGACCGTGTAGCCCTGCACACCGATGGACTCAACGCCGGCGCGATACGCCTGTGCTTTCGCATCGCCCGTGGCACGGATGGCTCCGGCTTCACCGATCGCCCGAAGGCGCGTGGCCTCGGCTTCGCCCGTCGCGTGTTTCACGCTGGCGTTGGCTTTCAACTCGGCGATGTTCACGCCTTGTTCCGCGCCGACGACCTGCTGCTGGATGTCCGCAAGCGAGGTCTGACGCACGAGCTGCTGGCGCTGCTCTTGCGCGGCGCGTTGCGTCTCGTAGGTCTTCCGCTGTTCTTCGGCGATCTTGCGATCAGTCTGCGTGGTCATCAGTTCCGCCGGCGGATTGATGTCGCCGATCAGCGTATCAATCGCCTGCACGTCATACGCACCGATGGCGGCGCGGATGTGTTCTGCCGCGTCCACCTGCCGGTGGCTGCGCGCGCTCAGGAAGTCGAGCACCGTGAAGTCCTGCGCGGAATTGCGGAAATAATTTCCGACAATCGGCTGCAGGACATGGTCCACCAGGTTTTGCATCGAGCCCACGCGGCTGATCACCTTCGGCGCATCGAGCGCGCCGACGTGGATGATCTGCGACACGTCCAGATTGAACGCAAACCCGTCCTTCGAACGCACGGTGATGGACTGCAACTTCGAGTCGTAATTATGCGCCTCGGTGCGGTTCGCCCAGTTCAACACGATGTTCGTGGTCGGCACCAGCTCGACCTTCATCACGCGCGTGTTGAGCGGATGTTTGCCCGGATACAGCGGCGTCACCCACACGCCCTTGTGCCCGGTGTTCACCAGGTCGCCGTGCTTGAAGTCCACGCCGCTGACGTCCTCGTGCGCCTTGCCGACGAACGAGATGACGACCCCGACGTAGCCGATGGGAATCTGCACCATCGGCACTTGCTCCACCTGCACGAACCACGGGTTCAGGTTCCAGACACCGGACAAAATGATTTGCTCCTGCAAACCGCGGCTGCCGCCGCCATCCAGAAACGCCTGCGCGTTCTGGAAGCTATCGTGTCCGGTGATGGACTGACCAGCGATTTCACTCGCTGCGATGGGTTGGCCATCCAGCGCGGTGACGATGCCCACCATGTCTGATTCGACGCGATGCAGGAGCAGTTGCTCCGGCAACATGCCGTGCTCGTGGGCGGTCGCCGCTGTGATGATGGTGAACAGTGCGGTGTTGATCCGGTAGGTGCCGCCGGTGAGAATGCCGAGCTGCCGGCCTTTCTCACCGCCGTAGACTAGGAACTTCCGGGCGTCCTGGAAGTTGTCACACTCCACGCGTTTGCCGAGGATGTGTTCCGCCGGCATCGCGGCACCGTCCGCCGCCATGACCAGGGCAATCTCGCCCTGTTGTACGACGGTGACCGGCACTTTGATGATGCGGTATTGCCACGGCCAGTAGCCAGAATGCAATCCCGGCGCGAGTGTGTCCGCCTGAAACCCCGCCTCGCCTTCGAGCGCGAGCAGATGTCCTGGCGGCAGCGATTTGGCGGCGAAGCGTTTGATCACGATGCCGACCTGGCGTTCGCGGATGAGCACGAAGCCGGACTGCAACACGAGCGCGATCAACGCGAGCGCATACCAATACCAAGCCACACCAAACCAGATGCCACCGACTGCCAATAGGATGTTTGTAGTCATAACGATCTCCGATGTGGTTGGATCGCGGACACGGGTTATCGCCGCGCCAGGACACAACGCGTTTCACTGGGGAGACCATGGGTTCCCGCACACGCGGGAGCTAGAGGATCGCCCTTCCAGATGCCGACGAGGTTAGCTGACGGGCTCGGTCCTGAAAGTAACCGCGACGGTGGTTCGCCACCGGCGTTAGCCCCATCCTTGGTTTTCCAAGGGTTGGTTCCCCCGCACTGACTCGCAGGAAGGCGAGCCAGCTTAGGCTGCATACGGGACGACACTCTCAAACATTGGCAAAGGTGTCAATCAAGGCAGACGTAAAGTCCACCGGCAAAGGCAAAAACAGTTTTTTTGCGGCTGTATTTCACCGAGGCGAAGTGATTGCGGCAATGAACAATTCCCGCTGGACGGCATGAATGAATTGGCGGCTGGCCTTTGTGAAGCCTGCGCGCTTAGCTTCTGGGAGAAATGGATTCTTGCGCGACGATCCCATCGGAAACTTGACCGCTTCAACTATGTTAGTGTATGCTAACATAATGGTTAATAAACCATCTAACCGGTTGCCCGCGGTTGAACGACGCAAAAGCATTCTCGCCGCCGCTTTGACGGTGCTCGCGCAGGAAGGGTATGCGGGCATGACGACCGCGCGCCTCGCACAAAAGGTCGGCATCTCGGAACCCATTCTCTACCGTCATTTTTCCTCCAAGCGAGCCATCCTGCGGGCGGTGCTGGATGAGGTGATTGCGCGCATGTTGACGGCCTTTTTTGAACTGACCAAGGCCGAGACCGACCCGGTCGCCGCCTTGCGCGTCATTTGCCACGCTTATCCGGAACTGGCCCGGCGCTTTCACCGGGAATTTAGCGTCATCAACCAGGCGCTGGTCGCCGCCAACGATCCAGCAACCCGGAAAATTCTGGCGCGTCATTACGACGCCTATCATGGCTTCCTGCAAATGCTGATCGAACGCGGCCAGCAGGCCGGCAGCCTGCGCCGGGACATTCCCGCCGCGGTGGGCGCGTGGCATATCATCCATTCCGCCCTGGGATTTTTAATGACCCAACCCGTCCGCAAATGCGCGAACTCCGCGAAGGAGTTTGAACGCCTGGCGGAAGCCGGGCTCACCGGCCTGATGAAAATTTCATGAGAAAATTAACACCCGAAACGGATCTCCTGTCCTGCGGCCAGCAGGCGCTGTGGTATTTGAATCAACTGGAACCCGACAGCACCGCCTATCATCTGGGGCTTTGCTTGGAATTGCACGGGGCATTGGACGAAGTCGCGCTGGCCCTGGCCTGGGCGGATATCGGCCTGGCCCATCCGCAATTAAGGGCGCGCTTTGTCATCCAGTTGGACGGGCCCGCCGTGGCCATTGATTCTGTGCCGGCTCCCTTGCTCGTGGAAAAGGGCGGGGCGGAAAATCTTAAACAATTTTGGCAGGAAATTGCGAAACGCCCCTTCGCCCTCGACCGGGAAGCTCCCGCCCGGGCCCTGCTGTTGCGCGGTTCAAACGGTGTGTCCCACCTGCTGCTTTGTTCGCATCATATTGTCACCGATCTTTGGTCCTCGGCCATCATTTTGAGGGAATTGTCAGCCGGTTATCGTGCGCGCATTACGGGAGGCAACGCTTCGACCGCCGCCGGCCGCAAAATTGAATATCCCGAATTTGCGGCAGCGGAACGGCGCTGGTTGGCTGAATCGGAAGGTTGCGACGCCTGGAATTTCTGGCGCCAGCATTTCGACGGCGTCCGGCTTGATGCCATACTGACCCGCAGTGCCGGAAATGGCGCGAGCGGTGAAGTCCCCATCGTTCTGGCGGAGGCCGAAGGCCGACTGATCCGTCAGGTGGCGCGCGAAAAAGCCACCACACCCTATGCGGTGCTGCTCGCCGGCTATGCGCGTCTGCTGGGCGAAGAAACCGGCCGTGATGAACTGATCATCGGCAGCCCGGCCACGCTTCGCAACCGGGCGGCGCTGCGCAACACGGTAGGATATTTTGTCAATGCCGTGCCGGTGCGTTGTCTGGTCGGCACCGACGGAGGCGATGCCGTGGGTATCGTCGCGGTCAACGCGCAAAACGCCCTCAGGCAGCGGCGCTTTCCCTTTCCGGTGCTGGTGGAACGTCTGGGCATTCCCCGGACGCCGGGGACAACGCCGATTTTTCAGTCCATGTTTGCCTACCAATCGTTGCCACGGGCGGATCGGGGTTTCCTGGCCTTGGCGTTAAGCGGCGGGGGCGCGCAGTGGGAGTTTGGCGGGGGCATCGCGGCCCGGACGGTGGCCATGCCGGCTTTTGATGCGCAATTTCCCATCGCCCTGGCGCTTGGGCCGGAGGGCGGGGGATTTTCTGGCAACCTGCAATTCGATGGCCGCCGCGTCACCGCGCCCGATGCCGTCCGGCTGGTCGAACGATTTCCGGATTTAATCCGGGAATTTTTAACCGGCAGAACACCGAAGCATCCTCGCGCTGTGCCGACGGATCAGGGCGAGCGTTTAGATCATCTGTTCGACCAGACCGTTCGCCGGATGCCGTCGGCGGTGGCGGTGAGGGAAGGCAGCGTGAATTTGAATTATGCCGAAGTCCAGACGCGGGCCGAAGTCCTGGCTGCGGGTCTGGTGGCAACGCTACCGGACGATGATTGTCCCGTGGCCTTGCAAATGTCTTCCTGCGCTGAAGCGTCCATCATGATTCTCGCAATCCTGAAAAGCGGACGCGCCTTCCTGCCGATTGACCCGGGCGAGCCCGTCGCCCGCCGTAACGCGGCGCTGTTACGCACCGGGGCCGGCGCGCTGGTCTCACCGATCGGTTTTGATCCCGGCGTTTTGCCGGTCGCCGTCATCCCGCTCAATCCCGAACAACTAAGCCGCCCGCAACCGCCCATCATTCGCCCGCACAAATATTCAAAAACCGCCTATTTGATTTACACCTCCGGCAGCACCGGGGAACCCAAGGCGGTTGAAGTCGAACACGCGGCCGTGATCAATCACGCCCGCGCCATGTCGCACCTCTTTGGATTGACGACCAACGACCGTGTGCTGCAATTTCACACGCTCGCTTTCGATGCGGCGTTCGAGGAAATTTTCCCCAGTTGGATCGCCGGTGCCGGCGTGGTGTTTGAACCGCAGGCCAGAAATGTCGGCGTTCCAGCGTTCCTGGAGCTGGTTCAAGCAAACGGCATCACGGTCTTGAACCTACCCACGTCCTATTGGCACACATTGACCGCGGAAGCCGTCCGCTTGCAGTTGCACCCGCCGTCAACCGTGCGCTTAATGATTGTGGGCGGCGAACAAGCATCCGCCCGGGTCTATTCGGCCTGGCGTCAACTGGCCCCTGACTGCCGCTGGATCAACACCTACGGCCCCACGGAAACCACCATCACCGCCCTCGCTTATAAACCCAATGCGCCCTTGCGCGGCAACGTGCCCATCGGCCAACCCATTGACGGTGTCACCGCCCTGCTCATGAATGAAGCGGGCGAAACCATCCCGTTCGGCGTGGGTGAACTTTTCATCGGCGGCAAAGGTCTGGCGCTGGGCTATCGCGGAGACGCTGAAACCACCGCCGCCAAATTTGTGGAGCGTCGGATTAACGGCGAGGTGCACCGGTATTACCGCACCGGCGACCGCGTGCGCCGGCGGCGCGATGGAAATTTTGAATACCTTGGACGGCTTGACCGGCAGTTGAAAATCCGCGGCTATCGTCTGGACCCGGACGAGATCGAACAGGTGTTTCGCTCCCATCCGTCCGTTCTGGATGCCATTGTGAAACCGCAAACCGTCGCCGGCGAATTGATTTTGACCGGCTGGATCACGTGTGCCGACGCGTCCCTGACCGAACGCGAATTGCGCGATCATTTCCTGCGGCATCTGCCGGCCCATATGTTGCCGTCGCGACTACATTTTGTCGCGCGGCTGCCGCGAAAGCCGAGCGGCAAGATTGACATGGCCGCCTTGGGCCGCACGGGCCAGCCGGAGGCAAATCCGCAGCGTCAGGGTCCGAGGGAACTGGCGGCGCTGTTCTCGGAATTGTTGGGGCACAAAGTTGGGCCGCAAGATGATTTCTTCTTGTCTGGCGGCCATTCGTTGCTGGCCATCAAGCTGCTGGGCCGGATCGAAATGCAATTTGGCGCGCGCGTGGCGTTGTCCGATTTTGTCGCTGCCCCCACGGCCAAAAAACTGTGGGAACAGCTCCAGTTGTCCCCGGCTTCCCACAACCTCCGCCTTGAAGCCGACGCCGCGTCGGAAACACCCGTTTCGGCCCAACAAAAACGCGCGCTCATCGCGCACGAAATCGGGCTGCCCTCGCTGGCCAACATTGTCTTGCTCCTGCGCATCGACGGCCAGTTTGGTGCGCCAGCATTTGAGCGCGCCGTGGCAGTCGTGACGCGTCAAAACTTTCTTTTGCGCGCGGGATTCTTCCGGACGGAAACCGGAATAGTCCTGCGCGAAACGGAACCGCCAAAACTGGAACATCACACGCTCGCCGCGGACGATTTCAGGCAGGCCGTGGCAGAACTGGCCCGGGCGGAGGGCCGCCAACCGTTCAAGCTTGATGAACCCGCACCCTGGCTCAGGCTGTTGCTCGTTTCCGACCGGGCAAATCAACATCAGCATCTGATTTTAATCACGCATCACGCCGTTGCCGACGGCTGGGCGTTCGAGTTGTTGCTCGATGACTTGCGCACGCAGTATCATCACGGCGAATTGCAAAAGCCGGTGCGCGACTATTGGGCCCATGCCCAACAACAGGCGCGCTGGCTTAAAAGCCCGGAGGCACAAAAGCAAATTTCCTTCTGGCAGACGCGCCTCGCGAACGCGCCGGAGCCACGGCTTCCCTGGCGTCGCCCCGCCGCCGGCGGCTCGTCCTGGCAGGTGGAACAACGCGAGCTGACGCTCCCGTCAAAACTTTCGCGCGATTTTCGCCGGGTCGCCGCCGCCTATGGCACCACACCTTTTGCCCTGGCCATGGCGTGTTTCAAAGCGCTGATCCATCGTTACGCCGGCCAGACTGACCTTGTGCTGGGAACGGTGGTGTCCAACCGGTTGACCCCGGCGGATCAAAGCCTCTTTGGCCCGGTGCAAAATCCGGTGCTGATTCGTGACGAAGTCACTGCCAGACTTTCGATGCGGGCGCTCGCGCAGCAAGTGGCCCGCTCGCTGGCCGAAGCGGAAAAACACGGAGCTTTGCCGTTTGAACGCGTGCTTCAGGCGGCGTTGCCCCAGCCGGCGATGGCCCGCGAAGGCGGCATTCAATTTCTCTCCCGGGATCACGAGACGCAAACGTTTCAACTGGGTGACGCTTCCGTTCATTCCATTGGACTGCCCGCGCAAGAAAGTCCGTTTGAATTGTCCGTCGCCGTCTCGCTGGCGTCGCCCCACGTCAAAATCGGATTCGAATATCAGCCGACCGCGTATGACGCTTCGGGCATCGCATGCCTGATGGCCCAGTATGCCGCGTTGCTAAAAGCTGTCGTCGAGGCTCCCTCCGTCACGGTGGGCGAATTGAATCTGCTCCCCGCCGCCCAACAACGGGCACTGCAGCGTCGCGTCTCAAACAAATTCCTGCCGCGCCGGGAACTGCTGCACGCCGGGTTTGAATCCGAGGCCGCCAAAAATCCG
>Ga0247670_1000269_pt1 | contig 13760 bp, 10 predicted proteins | sample CNK11_metaG_FD_183042 | JGI IMG/M metagenome (GOLD analysis project Ga0247670, IMG submission 183042) | Soil microbial communities from Purdue University Martell Research Forest, Indiana, United States - CNK11 | ecosystem: Environmental > Terrestrial > Soil > Temperate forest > Bulk soil...
ACACTCTGGTTGGATTTGAAGATCATTTTCAAAACCATTCCGGCATTGGTGATTCAAATGTGGGAGACGTGGTTGAAAAAGAATTCATCCTCGCCGTCGGCCAAATTAAGAACCTCCAATTCGGCCCGACCTGGCTCTGATGCGTGTATGTCACGGCCCGCTTTTATGACCGTGGCAAGCGGAGGGACGGACACCGAACACAGAAGGAAATTAAAAAGGAATCTATATGGCTAAACAAATAAAAGTCGGGGTAGTGGGATGTGGTTATTGGGGGCCTAATCTGGTTCGCAACTTCAGATCATTGCCGGACTGTGATATGAAGATGATGTGCGACTTGAGCGAGAAACGGCTCTCGCACCTCCGTTCTCTGTATCCTGAAGTCGAAGGGTCGTCCGATTACAGTCACATGCTCAATGGCGTGGGCTTGGATGCCGTCATCATTGCCACCGCCGTCAAATCACATTTTCCGCTGGCCAAAGCGAGCCTGCTGGCGGGCAAGCACACCTTCATTGAAAAGCCCATGGCGAGTTCCTCGGAGGAGTGTGAAGAGTTGGTGGAAATTGCCCGGAAAAACGGCCTGGTGTTGATGACCGGCCACACGTTCCTTTATTCACCTGCAGTCAGAAAAATCAAGGAGATCATTGCCAAGGGCGACCTCGGTGAAATTAGATACATCTCTGCCCGCCGCCTGAACCTCGGGCTTTTCCAGAAGGATATCAACGTCGCCTGGGATCTGGCTCCGCACGACATCTCGATCATCCAGCACATCATCGGGGAACAGCCAGTCACGGTGAATTGCCGGGGCTGTGCTCACATCACGCCGGGCGTGGAAGACGTGACAACCATGTGCTTGAGTTATCCCGGAGGGCGCACCGCCATCATCCAGAGCAGCTGGCTGGATCCGAGAAAAGTGCGCGAGATGACAATTGTCGGCAGCAATCGAATGATCGTGTATGACGACGTGGCGCCCTTGGAAAAAATCCGCGTGTTTGATGCCCGTGTCGAGCGTCCGCCGCATTATGACACGTTTGCAGAGTTCCATTACGCCTATCACTACGGCGATGTTTACGCCCCCTACATCAAGCAGGAGGAACCGCTAAAAACCGAATGCCAGCATTTTCTGGATTGCATCAATCAGGGAAACACACCGCTGACCGGCGGCAAACAAGGTTTGGAACTCGTCCGTATTTTGGAAGCCTCTTCTGAATCGCTGCGACGGGGTGGTGCCGCTGTGGAGCTTTCAACCTGGAGTGAAAACAATTCAACGCTGCGGTCACCTGCCGGGGTGGCCCAGCGAACAGGGGATCCAAAAATAGCCGGCTCCGGCCCGAAGCAAAAAAGGCGCCTCGGCACGAGTGGCCGGAAAATCAAACTCAAAATCGACGTCAATGGCGGCAAGTCGTGAGTGCATCGGCTCAGATGTTTCAGCGAATCGCCGCTGATGTGAAGTTGGGGAAAAATGTCCGCATTTACGATTTTACCAATCTCTACGGATGCGAAATCGGGGATGACGTCAAGATTGGAACCTTTGTTGAAATTCAAAAAGGGTCGAAAATCGGGAACCGTTGCAAAGTTTCCAGCCATACCTTCATTTGTGAAGGTGTGATTTTGGAAGATGACGTTTTCATCGGTCACAACGTCACCTTTATCAACGACCGTTATCCGCGGGCCACCAATGGCGCGGGTCAGTTGCAGACGGAAGCGGATTGGAGTTGTGTCGGCACTTTAGTGAAGAGCGGGGCGTCCATCGGCTCCGGTGCCACGCTGCTGTGCGGCGTCACCATTGGGGAGAATGCGCTGGTTGGGGCGGGCAGTGTGGTGACCAAAGATGTGCCGCCGGGTGCAGTCGTCGCGGGCAATCCGGCCCGGATCGTCAAGTCCACGGTGGTGAGTTGATCAGCCCGGCGAAAGGGCGTGCAGGCAGGATGTCCGGCAACGCCTTGAATGTGGAATCGAATCGCTCAATCAGCCCGGAAATGCAGCGGATGAATCCGGCTGAAGATTCCAATTGGAACACCCTGCTGGCAGCCCACCCCAAACGTTCGTTTTTTCACACGGCGGAGTGGGCGAAGGTCCTGACCGAAACCTATGGCTATACGCCGGTTTATTTCAGGGCAGGCGGGGCGGATGGCAGCGCCTCATGGCTGCCACTGATGGAAGTGGACAGTTGGCTGACGGGGCGGCGCGGTATCAGTCTGCCGTTTACGGATGATTGCGAACCGCTTTGTTCGGACGCCGGCACGTTTCAGAATATTTTTCGGGACGCAGTTGAATTTGGCAGACTCAGGCGCTGGAAATACATCGAATGTCGGGGGGGGCGGGAACTGTTTTACGAAGTCCCGGCCTCGCTTTCATTTTACGGGCATAGCATGGATTTGACGGCGCGTGAAGATGAACTCTTTGCTCGTCTCGACAGTTCCGTCCGGCGTGCCATTCGCAAGGCGGAAAGAGCCGGCGTGACGGTGGAAGTGTCCCAAAGCCAGGAAGCCGTAGAGGTCTTTTACGGGCTGCAGTGCCGGACGCGTAAAAAACACGGTCTGCCACCGCAACCATTGACATTTTTCCTGAACATCCACCGCCATATTTTGTCGCATAACATGGGAATGGTGATTTTGGCGAGATATCAAGGCAGGCCGGTTGCCGGTTCTGTCTATTTTAATTTTGGGGACAAAGCGATTTATAAATTCGGGGCCTCGGATGAGACACATCAGGATTTGCGCGGCGGAAATCTGGTCATGTGGACGGCCATCAAAGAGTGCGTGCGTCGGGGTGCAAAGCGGCTGGATCTCGGGCGCACTTCGATGGGGAACGAAGGCCTTAGGAAATTCAAACTTGGATGGGGAACTGCTGAACGAAACATTGAATACGTGAAATTTGACCTGCGAAAAAATGAGTTTGTGACCGGCTTGGATGATACATCCGGCTGGCACACGCGGGTGTTTCACCGGATGCCGGGTCTTTTGTCACGGGCCGTTGGGGCGGCATTATACCGGCATTGGGCGTGATGCATTACAGATGGGAAAAATGAATAACAATAACCGGCCTGCTGAATCGTCAGGAAACATGACGTTGGGCGACGTCTATTTTGTGGTTTTCCGTCACAAGTGGAAAATCATTTCGTTTGCTTTGGCCGGCATGGTGGCAGCAGCAAGCTTTTATTTCTTGAACCCTCCGGTGTATCAATCCGAAGCCGAATTGTTTATTCGCTACATTACAGACAGCCGTCCGGTAACTGCCGCTGCTGATAATACCATCAGGACCAGTGATCCCGGCGGCAGTGTCATCAATTCAGAAATCCAGATTTTGACCAGCTTCGATCTGGCGCAGCAGGTGGCCCAAACAATTGGGCCCGAAAAAATTCTCGCCAAGGCGGGCGGGGGCAAGGACCTCATCACAGCCGCCATTGTGGTGCGAAGAGGGTTGAAAGTGAGCTCGGCGGAAAAGAGCAGCGTCATCAATGTCATCTTTCAGCACCCGGATCCGACCATCGTCCAGCCCGTGTTGAGCGAGATCATCGCGGATTATTTGAGCAAACACACCGAGATTCATCAGGCGCTGGGCACCGAGGATGACTTTTTGGCCGAGCAGACCACCCAGTTAAGAGCCCAAATTGCCCAGACGGAACGGGAGTTGATGATGACCAAAACCAATCTCGGCATCGTTTCCCTTGATGACACCAAGGAGAATATAACCAAACAAATATCCCGATACCAAGGTCAGCTATATGATCTCGAATTGGAACTGGCGACCCGTAAGGGAATGGCGGGCAAAGCAACCGACGCCGCCCTGACCAATCTCCCGACGACCAACTCAGTCATGGCTTTGGAAATACCAGCCGATCAGAAGGATCAGTATAAAAAAATCACTTCCCGCCTGGCCCTGTTGCAGAAGCGAAATGATGGTTTTGTTGAGCAGGGGTTTGCCGAAGACAACGTGTTGGTCATGGAGGTGACTGAACAAATCAATCAGAATAAAAAACTTAAAAAGAAACTGGAGGAGCAGTATCCCGGACTGGAAAGCTTGGGGACAGGATCGACGGCTACGGATGCGGAGTCTGGCACCGCAAATCCCGACTCTGACCGGGGAGTCGTCCAGACGGCTCTCCTTGAATCAAGAGTAAGTGTTCTCCATACATTATTGGACAAGCTGCGATTGGAGGCGGCAGGGATTGGTGAAGCCGAGCCGAAGATTCTGGATTTGCAACGCAAGGAGAAGATTCAGGAACAGAACATGCAGTTTTTCATCAAGAGTTTGGATGACGCTCGCATCAACGAAGCCTTGGGTGCCGGGAAAATCTCCAATATCAAACCGATTCAACAGCCCACACCCCCTTCCCCAGCAACCTCCAAGCGTGAAAAGATGGCTGCCGGTCTGCTGGCGGGCGGGATTTTGGGTGGACTGGCACTCGCCTTTTTGATCGAGCTGTTTTTGGATCGCTCTGTCAAACGTCCTGCCGAAATCGAAACCAAATTGAATCTTCCGCTGTTTCTTTCCATTCCAAACATGCATCTGAACGGCAGTCGTTCCAAATTCGAGCAGCGCCAGTTATCCTCGCCGGAGGCGGGCAGCACCGTGTCGAAGGCCGTCGACGACAAAACCATCGGGAAGTCCGGCAATCTGCAAATTGCGCCTTGGAGCGCCAGCAACGCAATGTGTTCCTTTTACGAAGCGTTACGCGATCGGATTGTGGTTCATTTTGAGGTCAAGGGTTTGACGCGCAATCCCAAGCTCGTGGCGGTGACCAGTGCCAACCGTGGCGCCGGGGTCACGACGATTGCGACGGGCTTGGCCGCCTCCCTTTCAGAAACCGGGGAGGGGAATGTATTGCTCGTGGATATGAATGTCGAACAGGGGGCTGTCCAGCAGTTCTACAAAGGCAAGCCTGGCTGTCCGCTGGATCATGCGTTCGAAAGTGAAAAACGAGGTGACGCCCTGATGCAGAATAACCTCTACGTGGTCAGCGATAGTTCGAACGGCGACAAGTTGCCACGGATCATGCCCAAGCGATTCTCCAGCCTGCTGCCCAAATTCAAGGCCAGCGATTACGATTACATCATTTTTGACATGCCGCCGGTTACCCAAACGAGCGTGACACCGCGTTTGGCCGGTCACATGGACATGGTTTTGCTGGTGGTGGAAGCGGAAAAAACCAACCGGGATGTCGTCCTTCGGGCGAACTCCCTGTTGGGCGAGTCCAAAGCCAACGTGATTGCGATCCTCAACAAGACCCGCAAATACGTTCCCGAAAAACTGCATCAAGAGTATCTGAGCGACAGTTGAAGTTTTGCAGATTGTTCGTGTCCTCCCGTCCGGTTCGATTGAAACAAATCTTTCGCATTGCCCGTGTTTGATGAGCTCGTGGCCAGAGTATTGACCCGACTGATTCTGCATGATTTACAAACGGCTCTATTACCGGTTTAAACCTTACATACCATGGCGGTTGCGGGTGGCGTTGCGAAGGATGCTGGCAAGGCGGAGACGGGAAACGTTCAAGGCGGTCTGGCCCATTAACGAAGCTGCCGGAAAAGCACCCGCCGGCTGGTCCGGCTGGCCGGAGGGCAAGCGTTTTGCTTTTGTCCTCACCCATGACGTGGAGAGCCAGAAGGGCCTGGATCGAAGCCTCCAGCTGGCGGCGCTGGACGGTTCCTTTGGATTTCGTTCTTCGTTTAATTTTGTCCCGGAAGGCGATTACCCCGATTCGCTTTCGGTTCGGGAAAGCCTGGTCCAAAATGGATTTGAGATTGGGATCCACGATCTCAAGCATGACGGGTTTCTATATGAATCCCGGGAAAGTTTTCGACGGCAGGCAGAGCAGATCAATCAGTATGCCAAAAAATGGCAGGCGACGGGTTTCCGGTCGGCGTTCATGCACCATAACCTCGAGTGGTTTGATGATCTCGAGATTCTTTATGATGCCTCAACCTTTGATACGGATCCGTTCGAACCGCAGCCCGATGGGGTTGATACCATTTTCCCGTTTTGGGTGGCTGGAAAAAAGGGGGACGGTTATGTCGAGCTGCCCTACACCCTGATTCAAGATTTCAACCTGTTTATCGTTTTACGGGAAACCTCGATCGACGTCTGGAAAAAGAAGCTGGATTGGATCGTGGAGCGTGGCGGCATGGCGTTGCTGATCGTCCACCCGGATTACGCAAGCTTTTCCAACAATGGGCTGGCACCGGATGAATTCCCCGTCGGGCGCTACGCGGAATTTCTTCGATACGTCAAGGAGACTTATGCGGGTCAATATTGGAATGCGCTGCCGTGTGAAGTCGCTGGTTGGTATCGCAAGCAGCATGCGGAGCCGGTTCCCAAGTCCGCGACTGCTGTCAGCTCGATTGTTTCCCGCATCGAAGTCGTCACAAAAAATGCGCTCGCCGGCAAGCGCGCGGCCGTGGTTCTGTATTCCTATTACGCCAATGACCCGCGTCCCCGCCGCGAGGCGGAAGCGTTGCAGCGCGAGGGCATGGAGGTGGATGTCATCTGTCTCCGGGAGGACAGCAGCGAGCCGCGCGAAGAAGTCATCAACGGTGTCCATATTTATCGCATTCCATTGAAGCGCCGGCGTGCCGGGAAACTGACCTACGCGCTGCAGTATTTGAGCTTCCTCGTGAGTTCCTTTCTGATCCTGTCCTGGTGGCGGCTGAAGCGGCGCTATCAACTGGTGCACGTCCACAACATGCCGGATTTCCTGGTGTTCAGCGCGTTGCTGCCCAAAATCCTCGGCGCACGCGTGATTCTCGACCTGCACGATCCCATGCCGGAACTGCTCGTGACTATTTTCGGGCTCAAGGAGAGCAGCGTCGGGGTGCGCTTGCTGAAGTTTTGTGAAAAGTGGAGCATCCGGTTTGCCGACCATGTCCTCACGGTGAATCAGGCTTGCAAGGAGATATTTTCGGCCCGGAGCTGCGCGCCGGAAAAGATCGAGGTCCTGCTGAACGTGCCGGATGAATCGGTTTTCAAATTCCGCGACTGCCTCGATTATCCCGCCCGCGACCCGGCCCGGCCGTTCGTCATCATGTTTCACGGCTCGATCGTCAAGCGCAACGGCCTGGATATTGCCGTCGAGTCGTTGCGTTTGTTGCTTCCCTCTGTGCCCAATGCCGAGCTGTGGGTCTATGGCCTGAGCACGCCCTTCCTGGAGCAGGTGCTGGGCTCGGTGTCACAAAACGGCCTCGCCCACGCCGTCCGTTATCTTGGACCGAAGTCGCTGGAAGACATTGTCGCTGCCATCCAGACCTGTGATGTCGGGGTCATTCCCAACCGCAGCAACGCGTTCACCGAGATCAACACGCCCACGCGGATTTTTGAATATCTCTCGCTGGGCAAACCCGTGGTGGCACCGCGCGCCAAGGGCATCACCGATTATTTCGGGCCGGATGACCTGGTTTATTTTGAACTGGGCGACGCGGCCAGTCTCTCGAAGCAGTTGGAATTTATATTTAGACAGCCAGCCCTGGCGCGGGCCGTCACGCAGCGCGGGCAGACGGTATATCGCCGCGAGTGCTGGAGCCAGGCTGGAAAGAAATTCCTTAACCGCGTCGATGAACTGTTGCAGCCGCGCCGTTGAATTTTGCGATGATCTCCGTCCTTACCCGCGAAGCGGACCACCCGGTCGTCCGGGAGTTCTTTGAGCTCTTCAAGACGCCGTGGCGCTTTCATACGGCGGACGCACCCGCTCAAGTTTTGCTGTGCGCCGGCCTCGACGTCCCGGCCAACCACGCGGCGCTCGTGATTGTTTTCGCCGGGGAATTGATTGCCTCGGACGTGAGCACGGGGATCCGGTCCGAAGCGCCAGCCGAACCGGGGCTTTTCAAGCACGACGGCGTCGAGCTTCCAGTCTATGGCCGCCGGCTGGTGGAAAATGCGTCGCTGCAAATCGTCTTCCGTCGCCGCGAAACGGATGGCCGCCCGGTCGTGCGTGTGGGGTTTGATTTGTTTGCGGAGGTGCGTCACTTGCTGGTGACCGGCCAGCCTGCGGAGCACGCCGCCAGTCCCACGCTGGAACGGCACGTCGCCTTTTTGCGCGGATTGATTTTGAGCCATGCGCTGCCGCTGGTGGAGATTCCGCCGCGTCCCGCCGGTCATGAATTCATCGTCTGCCTTACCCACGACGTGGATCATGTCGGCATTCGCAATCATAAGTTTGACCACACGATGTTCGGTTTTCTGTATCGCGGCACAATCGGCTCGGTGCTGGACGTGCTTTCGGGAAAGAAAACCCCCGGCCAGCTCGTGAAGAATTTTTTCGCCGTGCTGCGCCTGCCGCTGGTCCATCTGGGACTGGCGGGAGATTTTTGGTATCAATTTGACCATTACCTGGCGTTGGAAAATGGACGGGCTTCGACGTTTTTTTTCATTCCCAAAAAAGGTGAAACCGGCCTGGACGCGGGCGGCCGCCGGCCGTCAAAACGCGCGGCCAGCTATGATGCGGCAGACTTGCGCGACATTTTGCGCCGGCTCCAGGCGGCGGGCAAGGAGATCGCCGTGCACGGCCTCGATGCATGGCGCGATGCCGTCGCCGGTCGCGACGAACGGGCGCGCATCGGCGGACTTGTGGACACCGACGCGCCCGGCGTCCGCATGCACTGGTTGTATTTCGATGCCAACGCGCCGGCCCGGTTGGAAGCGGCCGGATTTTCTTATGACTCCACGGTGGGTTACAATCACACCGTCGGCTATCGCGCGGGAACGAGCCAGGTCTTCAAGCCGTTGGCCACGCAAAATCTGCTGGAACTGCCGATGCACATCATGGACACCGCGCTGTTTTACCCGTCCTATCTGAATCTTTCACCCAGGCAGGCCGATGTGACGGTCCTTCCCCTCATTGAAAACTCGGTCTGTTTTGGCGGGGTGCTGACGGTGAACTGGCACGACCGCAGTCTTGCTCCGGAACGACTCTGGGACAATTTTTATTCGCACTTGCTCGAAAGATTGTCTGCCAGAAATCCTTGGTTTGCCACCGCCGCGCAAACGGTCGCGTGGTTCCGACGGCGCCGTTCGGTAACGTTTGAGGTGGACGCAACGGACGAAAACCGTGTGAAAATCAAAATGCCGGCGGCCAGTGATGCCGGTTTGCCGCCGCTGCGGGTCAGCATTTTCCAGCCCGGAAAAACCGGTGCAACTTTTTCCGAACAAACTGTTCGCCACGAATGCGAAACTTGTCTTGCTGCCTGAAACAGGATTCAATTAAACAAAAACCAAGGTGATCCATGAAAGATAAGTTTGTCCTCGCCCAATTCGGCTGCGGTTATTGGGGTCCGAACCTGCTCCGTAATTTTTCGGCACTGAAAAACTGCGGGGTCAAATATGTCGTGGACGGCAGCGCCGAGCGGCGTTCGTTCGTGGAGAAAAATTTTCCACGGACCAGGGGAGTTGAAGACCAGCGGGCGGCTCTCGACGACCCGGAGATCGACGCGGTGATCATCGCCACGCCGGCTGGCACACATTTTGAACTCGCGCTGGCGGCGCTCAAGGCGGGCAAACATGTTTTTGTGGAAAAGCCGATGGCCACCCGGGCGTCTGAAGTGGATGAACTCGCGCGCGTCGCCGGTGAAAAAGGTCTTGTCGTCATGGTCGGCCACACCTTCATCTATAATTCCGCCGTGCGTTATGTGAAGAAGCTGATTGATGACGGCGACCTCGGCGAGGTCCGCTACATCTACAGCCAGCGCCTGAACCTGGGCCGCATCCGTTCGGATATTGACGCACTCTGGAATTTTGCACCGCACGACATCAGCATCATCCAATACTGGCTGGGCGATCCTTCCCCGCTTTCCGTTTCGCGCCGGGGCATGGCTTATATGCAGGATGGCATCGAAGACGTGGTGTTTTTAAGCCTGACCTATCCGGGAAAGATCATGGCCAACATCCACGTCAGCTGGCTCGATCCGCAGAAGGTGCGCAAGATGATCGTCGTCGGCTCGAAGAAAATGGTGGTCTATGACGACGTGGCCGATGACAAGATCGCCATCTACGACAAGGGCATTGACCGGCGCGCCGTGCTGGGCGAGAACATGGACTTTGACCATCCGCGTCCGCAGGAATTTGATTATCGCAGCGGCGACATCCTGCTGCCGCAGGTGAAATTCGTCGAACCGCTCCGCGTGGAGGCGGAACATTTCATCGAGTCGATCAAGAACCAGACCACGCCCTTGACCGGCCTGGCGCACGCGCGCACGGTGGTCTCCATTCTGGAACAGGCGAACAACGGCAAGGCCCACTAATATTATGGCGGAACCGAGACTGAAAAAAGCCGGCATTGTGGACGTGACATTTGGTGAAAATGTCACGGTCGTGGAGCCGGTGAACCTTTACGGCTGCACCATCGGCGACGGCACGTTTGTCGGTCCGTTTGTCGAAATCCAGCGCGGCGCGGTCATCGGCAGACGCTGCAAAATCCAGTCGCACGCCTTCGTCTGCGACCTGGTGACGATCGGTGACGACTGCGTGATTTCTCATGGCGTCATGTTCATCAATGACCTGTTCAAAACCGGCGGGCCGGCGAATAACAACCGAGATTTGTGGGCCGCGACGAAGATTGGCAACCACGTCAGTCTCGGCACCAACTCGACCATCCTGGCCGTGAACATTTGCGACTACGTCGTGATCGGCGCCGGCTCGGTCGTGACCAGGAACATCACGAAACCGGGAATCTACGCGGGGAATCCGGCGAAATTTTTACGCGCGCCTTGAGTGCGAATCAGAATTGAATCATGAAAATACCATTTGTTGACCTGCACGCCCAATACCTGACCATCAAGCCGGAGATTGATGCCGCCATCCAGGACGTCATCACCAATTCGGCCTACATCCGCGGCCCGCACGTGGACAAGTTCGAAAAAATCTGGTCGGCGACCCAGGGTGTGAAGCATTGCGTCTCCTGCGCGAACGGCACCGACGCGCTCTATATCGCCATGCGCGGCCTGGGCATCAAGGCCGGTGACGAAGTCATCACCACGGCGCACTCGTGGATTTCCACCACGGAAACCATCACGCAGGCGGGAGGCAGGGTGGTCTTCACCGACACGGAATACGACACGTTTAATATCAACGCCGCACAGATCGAAGCCAAAATCACCCCGCGCACCGTTGGCATCATCCCCGTGCATCTTTACGGCCAGCCGGCGGACATGGACGCCATCATGGCCATCGCCAAAAAGCACAAACTGTGGGTCATTGAGGATTGCGCCCAATCACACCTGGCGCGTTTTCAGGGCAAACTCGTCGGCACTTTCGGCAATGCGGCGACCTTCTCGTTTTATCCCGGCAAGAACCTCGGCGCATACGGTGACGCCGGCTGCCTGGTGACGAATGACGACGCGCTCGCAGATTGGACGGCCACGTTCGCGCGGCACGGCGGCAAGGGCGAACACATCATGGAGGGAATTAACAGCCGGCTCGACGGTCTGCAGGCCGCGATCCTGAATGTGAAAGCACCGCATCTGGCGCAGTGGACCGAGGCCCGGCGCAAGGTGGCGGCACGTTACAACGAGCTGCTCGCCGGGGTGGGTGATATTGTCACGCCGAAAGTCGCGTCCAATCGCGACCACGTTTATCATCTTTACGTCATCCGCACGGAGCGGCGGGACGCGCTGAAAAAACATCTGGCCGACGCGGGCATCGGCACGGTGTTGAATTATCCCAAGGCGCTGCCGTTTTTCCCGGCCTATGCCTATCTCGGCCACACGCCGGCGGATTTTCCGGTGGCCCATGCGAACCAGTCGCGTATCCTGTCGCTCCCGATCTTCCCGGAGATGACGGGTGAAATGATTTTTTACGTGGCTGACCAGATCAGAAAATTCTTTGCAAATCGCCATGTCTAAAATCGGCGATTCAGCTCCATTAATCACCGCGAGTCTTGACCGCGTCCAGAACTGGGTCGAGGCGCGGAACTATCGTGGCTATGAGCCGTTTGACGGCTTGTCGTCCTGGTTCCGGCCGCTGACCTGTGGCAATCTATTGGCCGAGCGCCTGCTCTTGCAGTTGATCCGCCAGTCACCCGTCAACCTGCGGCCACTGATGCGCGTCACCCCCAAGGAATCGACCAAAGGCCGAGGTTACATGGCTCATGGATATTTGTTCCGCTACCAGACCACCGGAAACGCGGAATACCTCCAGAAAGCCGAAGCCTGCCTCGATTGGCTGGATCAGCACAAGGCCCGCAAGTTCACGAAGCACAGCTGGAGCAACCATTTCGATTTTTCCAGCCGCGGCGGTTCCTACACCAGCGAGGATCCCATCATCGTCTGGACCGCGTTGATCGGCTTCGCTTATCTGGAAGCCTACGAGGTGACCGGGAACGCCCGCTGGTTGAACATTGCCGACAGTGTTTGTGGCTGGATCATGGATCTGCCGCGCGAAAAGACCGACCGGGGAAATTGCCTGAGTTATCTGGCCCATGTCCAAAGCTCGATCCATAACTCGAACATGCTGGGTGCCGCCATGCTCGCCCGGACGGCGAAACACACCGGCAACCAGGACTATCTGGAAGTGGCCCGGTCCGCGATGGAATACAGTTGCTCGCGCCAACTGGCCGACGGCGCCTGGCAATATGGCGAAAATCTCAAGTATCACTGGGTGGATAATTTTCACACTGGCTACAACCTCGATAGCCTGAAATGTTATCTGGAATGCAGCGGCGATGAGACGTGGCGCCCCAACTTCCGCCGCGGTCTGGACTATTACAAACGCCATTTTTTCGAGGCGGACGGTTGCCCCAAATATTACCATGACCGCCGCTATCCGGTGGACAGCCAGTGCGCGGCCCAGTCCATCGAATCGCTGGCCGCTTTTGCGGGTGAGGATCCCGAGTGCCTGGAGCTTTCCGTGAAAGTGGCCCGCTGGACCATCGCCAACATGCAGGGGCGCGACGGACATTTTTTCTATCGCATCTATCCCCTGATGAAGGCGAGAACCCCGATGCTCCACTGGGCCCAAGCGACGATTTTCAAGGGGTTGGCCCTGCTCGAACTCCGGTTGCAATCGGGCGGCACTCCCGTGCCCGGCCGGCGGCCTCCCGTTGCGCCGGAAATGGCAAAAGTATGAATCCCCCGGCACTGAAATACCTGCTCATCACGGCGGCCCGGAACGAGGAAGAGTATCTGGAGATCACCATCCAATCCGTCGTGAACCAGACCGTCCGCCCGGTGCGCTGGCTCATCGTCAGCGACGGCTCCACGGACCGCACGGATGAGATTGTGGCCTGCTATGCCGCGCAACACGACTGGATCAAGCTGTTCCGGATGCCCGAGCGTCAGACGCGGGATTTTGGAGGCAAGGCGCGCTGCTTCAACACCGGTTATGGCAAGATCAAAGCTCTGTTGCATGATGTCATCGTGAGTCTTGATGCGGACATCACGGTTGATCCGGGATTCTTCAAGTTCTTCATGGAGAAGCTCGCGCAGGACCCGCAACTCGGCATTGTGGGCGCCCCGTTTTCGGAGGATGGTCAGACCTATGATTACCGCTACAGCAGCGCCGACCACGTCTCCGGTGCCTGCCAGATTTTCCGCCGGGAATGCTTTGAGGCTGGCGGTGGTTATGTCGAATCGAAAGGCGGCGGCATCGATGTGATCGCGGTGCTGACGGCCCGCATGAATGGCTGGCGCACCCATACCTTCACCGAAAAGACCTGTGAACATCACCGGCCGATGGGTTCAGCGAACAGCGGGCACAAGATGGCGGTCAACTTCAAACTGGGCGAGCGCCAGTATCGCCTGGGCTTTCATCCGCTCTGGCAGTTGTTCCGGTCGGTCTAC
>Ga0247670_1000270_pt1 | contig 13680 bp, 9 predicted proteins | sample CNK11_metaG_FD_183042 | JGI IMG/M metagenome (GOLD analysis project Ga0247670, IMG submission 183042) | Soil microbial communities from Purdue University Martell Research Forest, Indiana, United States - CNK11 | ecosystem: Environmental > Terrestrial > Soil > Temperate forest > Bulk soil | place...
GCTATCGCGGTCACATCTCGGTCCAACCGCTGCATCTCAAGATCAGCAACAACCTGCCGGTGGATGTGGGCGCGACGGTGTCGCTTACCATCCAAAGAAACAGGGCTACTATTTCGCGCGCACGATTGGAGACGGCCAGATCCGAGGCTGAATTCTCGGGCAACATGCGGAACTTTTCGTCGCCCCAATGGTCATTCCAGTATAACGTCCGCCTGTCGCTTGACGAATTGCTGCGGACATTGCGGTTTCGCCAGCGGCCGCAGGGAATAGTGCTGATTGGCGGCAGTGTGTCGTTCCATGACTTCGGACATTACCTTCTGGCTGGCAACCTGCGCATGGGCCCACTCTCGTTCGGGCACGACAGAATGGGAATCCGCGATGTGCGCGGGGAATCGGCGTTCCGCATGGACCCGGAGAAAATGGATTTCAGCGGCATTCGTCTTACGGCGGCGGAAGGAGATTTTACCGGGCGTGCGCGCGTGGAAAAGCTCGACCGCTTCCGGCTGGATGGCGAACTGAGCCGCTTCGATCTCCGGCGCATGGCGCAGTTCTTTACGCCGCAGCGTCTTCCCTGGGACGGAGTGCTTTCGGGCGCCGTGGAGATGAACGGCCTGGTGAGCGATCTCTACCGCGGCCGCTTCGACGCGCGCGGCCGGCTGGCGATCTCGCCCGCGCCGGGAAGTGCTCCTGTCGAAGGCGTGATCGACGCCAGCTACAACGGACAGCTCAGGACCATCGATCTGGGAAATTCATTCCTTCAACTTCCGGCCACCCGCCTCGATTTCGCCGGGACTCTGGGGCGGCAATTGCGCGTGCACCTGCGATCGACGAACCTCGACGATCTGTTACCGGCTCTCGACCTGGCCTCGCCAGGCGCCCCGCAAACCATGCCGGTCAAGCTGCAAAAAGGCGTGGCTGTTTTCGATGGCACGGTGGCCGGCAGCTTGAATGCGCCTCAGCTAACCGGCCACGCCGCGGTAACTAACGCCGCGTATGCACAGGAAAAGATCGATGCCGCGGCCGCGGATATCGCGGTACAGAAATCCGAACTCCGTGTGCAAAACGCTACGCTGACTCGCGGCGGGATGCGCGGCCAGCTATCCGCCACGCTGGCGCTGCAGGATTGGAAGCTATACGATGCCGGAGCGCTCGCGGCCACGGCATCGGTGCGCGGCGCCGATCTCAAGGATGTGCTGGCTCTGGCGGGCAAACAAGGACTGCCGGTGGCGGGAACTTTGTCGGCATCGGCGCAAGTCACAGGCACCGTCGGCACACCGCTGATCAAAGCCGATGTGACCGCCTCCAAAGGCTCGATTTACAGTGAGCCGTTCGATCGCCTTGCGGCCCATATGGATTACCGCAACCGTCTCGTCACCGTTGCCAACCTCCAGCTTGATGCGGGTTCCAGAGAGTTGAAGGGCAGCGCTGCTTACAGCCACGCCGCGGGCGATTTCGAGAGCGGTCGCATTACCTTTCAGGTAGCGACCAATCGCATGCCGTTGAATGAATTTCAGTTCGTGCGGGAAAATCGAACCTCTGTGGCGGGTAGCGCCCAGCTGACGGCGAAAGGCTCAGCCGAAGTGAAAAACAAAGCCGGCAACGTCGCATTGCAGGTTACGGAGTTGAGCACCGAAGTGAACGGCCAGGACCTTCAGGTGGATCAGAAAGCTGTCGGCACGGTACATCTCACCGCCAATACGCAAGGCTCCACGCTGGCAGCACGCCTGGAATCGGAGATTGCGAGTTCCACGATTCGTGCCGAGGGCCAGTGGCGCCTCACCCCCGGCTACCCCGGCAGCGCGCAACTGACGTTTACAAAACTCGACTTGGGCACGCTCGAATCCTGGCTTGCACGGCCCACGCATGACATGCCGGTCGCCGGGTCGCTCGAGGGAAAACTGACGATCGCGGGCCCGGCCCTCCAGCCCGAAGCGTGGACGGCTGCGCTCGAAATTCCGCGGCTTGAGATTTCTCCCGCCCAGCGCGGCCTCGGGGCCGGCGCTCCGGAAGCTATCCTGAAAAACGCCGAGCCGGTTCGCCTGACTTTGAAAAATGCGGTCGTTCATGTGGAAAGCGCGCGCCTCACCGGCCCGGCGACCAACATCACGCTGGCGGGAAACGTCTCTCTTAAAGATGCGAAGAACCCGCTCGACCTCCGGCTAAACGGAACTATTGATCTGACTGTCCTTGAACGGCTCGACCGCGACTTATCCGCCTCCGGCGCGCTGGTAACCGACGCCACCATCCGCGGGCCCTTGACGCTACCACTCGTTGCCGGACAGATGCAGTTGAAGGACGCCAACATCAGCCTTGCGACGTTTCCTAATGGGCTCTCCAATGCGAATGGCGTGATTCTGTTCAGTGGCGATCGCGCAACCATCCAAAACCTCACGGGTGAATCCGGTGGCGGCAAAGTATCGGTGACAGGGTTCGTTTCCTACGTAAGCGGGGAACCGGCCTTCCGGTTTGAAGTGGCGGCCAGCCAAATGCGGGTTCGGTATCCCGAAGGTGTCAGTACGGTCGCCGACGCGAAATTATCCTGGACCGGAACCCTGCAGCGGAGTCTCGCCTCCGGAGCCATTACCATACTGCGGACCGGATTCAACGCGCGCACGGACCTTGGGTCCGTCCTGGCCAAGTCCGCTGAGCCGGTGCGCACGCCCGCGACTCGCACGGGGTTACTGGGCGGCATCAATTTCGACATCCAGATTGAGACATCGCCCGATGTCCTGGTTCAATCCGCCTTGGCGCAGCAGATACAGGCAGAGGCGAGCTTGAGACTGAGGGGGTCGCCGAGCAACCCTGTATTGCTGGGCCGCATCAATATTACCGAGGGTGAACTCACGTTCTTTGGGAATAAGTACACCATCAACCAGGGATCCATTTCTTTCTTTAATCCGGTCAAGGTCGAACCGATCCTGAATGTCGACTTACAGACGCGCGCGCGAGGCATCGATGTTACTCTTACTATTTCAGGACCGATGAGTAAGCTGAACGTGAGTTACCGCTCCGACCCGCCGCTGCAGTTTTCCGATATCGTGGCACTGCTGGCCACGGGGAGGGCGCCTTCGTCCGACCCCTCGCTTGCCGCACGCACGTCGGGAGCGACGCAGAGTTGGGATCAGATGGGTCCTTCGGCCCTTGTCGGCCAAGCCCTGGCAAGTCCAGTGGCGGGGCGGCTACAGCGTTTCTTTGGAGTCAGCAAGATCAAGATCGACCCGCAACTGCCCGGCATAGATACCAGTCCTCAGGCTCGGCTTACCATCGAACAACAAATTACTCCGGACTTGACGTTTACTTATATAACTAATGTAACTCGCAGTAACCCGCAGGTAATTCGCGTCGAGTGGTCTTTCAATAAACGGTGGTCGGCGGTAGCGTTGCGCGAGGAGAATGGCTTGTTCGGCCTGGATTTCTACTACAAGAAGCGATTTAAATAACGCTGCTACCACTTCTGGCATTGCGGGCAGAAATGAGTGCCCCGCTGCGTCACGAGGATTCTGCGAATGGCCATGCCACATCGCGGGCACGGCTCTCCATTCTTCTGATAGACGTTGTGCCGCACTTGAAAACTTCCCTGGCGCCCGTCAACGTCCACGTAATCCGACACTGACGAGCCGCCCGCGTCTATGGCTTCGCCAAGCACTTTCCGGATCGCCGCGTGCAGCTTCTTCAAGCGGTCGCGGTGCAGGCGCCGCGCGATGGCCAATGGATGAATGCCCGCGCGAAACAGCGCTTCGTCCGCGTAGATGTTCCCGATGCCGCGTAAGAATCGCTGATTCAGCAGGAGGGCTTTGATTTGGGTTTTGTGCTCGCGGACGCGCCGCGCGAAATCCTCGAATGTTACTTCGAGCGGCTCCGGACCGAGGTTCCGAACCCGCGCCGGCAATCCAGAGCTTAGCTCCAGGCGGCCAAACTGGCGGCTGTCGTCGTACAGCAGCGCTCCGCGGTCGAGCGTCAAAATGGCGTGCGTGTGCCGCCCGGGCGCGGCATTCATAAGCAATTTGCCGGTCATCCCCAGGTGCACGACGAAGGAGCGGCCGCCGTCAAGCTGCATCTCGATGAACTTGCCGTGCCGCCGCACCGCCAGAACTTTGCGGCCGGCCAGAGCGGAAGATGTTGCGTCAGGATCGCCTATCAGTACGCGCGGACAGCGGAATTCCGCGCTTACGATACGCCGCCCGCGCAGCCTCGGGCCAAGCGCGCGCGCAATGGTTTCAACTTCGGGAAGTTCGGGCACTTTGAGCCGATCAATCGGGAAGGTTCAGCAGAATCTCGCCGGCTTCAATCTTCAAATCGCAGACGGCGACTCTTTTACTCTCATCCATATCGTTGGCGCCCGTGGCACAATTCCATTCCCAGGCGTGCCACGGGCAAACGACGTTTTGGCCGTTGATCGCTCCCTGGCCCAGCGGGCCGCCGCGGTGCGGGCAGATGCCGTATAACGCTGTAATCTTGCCGCCCACGTTGCAGATTGCGTACGGCGTGTCGCCAATCAGCACTTCCATCACGCTATCGGCGCCGAGATCGGAAGCCGCCGCCACTCTTACCAATGCCATCACTCCAGCAAAGCGAAATGCGCCCGCCAATGTCAAGATAGGTGGAATGCGGCAATTATGGGCGTTTTGTCTGCTGATCGGCGTGACGGGCTGCCACAGGAATGAAGTCCGCGTCGTGGGCGTGGTGCCCAAAGGCGCCAATCATATTTTCTGGCAGACCGTGCACGCGGGCGCCCTCAAGGCCGCGCGCGAATTTCATTTCGAAGTGCAATGGAACGCGCCCACGCTCGAAGTGGATTCCAGCCGCCAGATCGAGATCGTCGAATCCATGATCAACCGGCATGTCGCCGGCATCGTGCTTGCACCCGTGGACCGGCAGGCGCTTGTGGGCGTGGTCGAGCGAGCCGCGCGCGAAGGCATCCCGGTGGCCATCTTCGACTCCGCCATCGATACCGCCCGCATCGTTTCTTATGTCGCGACGGACAACACCGAAGGGGGCCGCATGGCCGCGCGCCGGCTAAGCGAGGTCCTTGGCGGCAAAGGTAAAGTCGGCGTTATCGGCTTCATGCCCGGCAGCGCGTCCACCATGGAGCGCGAAGACGGATTTCAGGGTGAGATTCACGCGCACTTTCCCCGAATCGAGATTGTGGGCGTGCAGTTCGGGATGGCCGACCGCGCCAAGGCGATGGCCGAGACCGAGAATATTCTCACCGCTCACCCCGACCTCGCCGGCGTTTTCGCCGACAACGAATCGAGTTCCTCGGGTGCCGTGCAGGCGTTGAAATCGCGCCATTCAGCGAATGTCAAACTAGTGGCGTTCGACGCATCCGATCAACTCATCGCGGATTTACGCGACGGCGCCATCGACTCGCTGGTGGTGCAAAATCCATTTCGCATGGGCTACGAGAGCACGCGCGCCATCGGCTTGAAACTGGCCGGCCAGACGCCGCCTGCGAAAATCGATTCCGGCGCGACGCTGGTGAAGCGCGAAGATCTGGACAAGCCGGAGATCAAGGCGCTGCTGCATCCGGATATAGAGCAGTATCTGGGAGCGGCGAAATAGGCAGCAACCATTAGCCCGATCTGCATTGCGACGAGGCCTATCGATTCCCTACGCAGCCCATAGCCACGCTTACCTTGCCGGCCATTTCACAAACTCGCCGATCACTCAGTTGGCGCAGGCGGCTGTTGGGCTCGACGAGGTTTTGTTTGCGGACCACTGTGATGTCTTCCGCGCGGGCTGCCGAATCCGCCTGAAGCCCAGTTTCGCCTGCTGGCAGGAACGTATGCGTGGGTGCAGCCTTGTGGATGCTTGTCGTCAGTGGCACGACCAGCACCGTATCGGCGCGCTCATGGCGGTTACGCGCATCCGGCGATACGATGACGACCGGCCGCCTTCCCTTTTCCGGAGGGTCAACGTGGAGTTGCACGAACCAGATCTCACCTCGAAGGGGAGGCCGTTTCAGCACGCTCACGTGGTCTCACTCGGGAATTCGCCCATCGCGAACTCACCCCAAAGCGCTTGCTCAGCGGCGTTCTCGGCCGGAAGGGAATCGTAATAATCGGTAATCGCTCGCTCTAGGTTTTTTTTCGCTTGTGCGCGACGCGCAGTCTGCAAGATATCTTCGAGAACCGAAGATGCCGATGCGGCGCCTCTCTTCTTACGCAACGCCTCAAGAAACGCGACGGACGCCGGTGACAGCGTATAGCTCTTCTTGGCTTTTCTGCGCTTCAGATTCTGAGAGGTACGAGCCATGATCCTACCAACTATCGTACCATCAGCGCCTGCGGTGATGGGCGTCAAGTAGCCCTTGGGTGCTCAGTACTTCGGTACTCGCGGGTCCACTTTGTCGCTCCAGGCCAGGATACCGCCCTTCATGTTTTTGACCTTCTTGAAGCCGGCCTGCTTGAGGAAGTCGACGGCTTTGGCGCTGCGCATGCCGCTCTTGCAGTGCGCCACGATCTCGTCGGCTGAGTTCAGTTCGTTTACACGCTTGGGCAGTTCGCCCAGCGGAATCAGTTTCGCGAACGGGATGTTGCAGATCTGGTATTCGTGCGGTTCGCGCACGTCGATCAGCACGAATCGATCGCCGCGATCGATTTTCGCCTTCACCTCGACCGGGTCGATCTCGCCCTCGGCCACGCCAGGCGCCGGAGCCGGCTCCTGATGCGGAATGCCGCAGAATTGTTGGTAGTCGATCAATTTGGTGACCGTCGGATGAGCGCCGCAAACCGGGCATTCGGGGTTCTTACGCAGCTTCAATTCGCGGAAGCGCATGGCGAGGGCGTCGTACAATAGCAACCGCCCGACGAGCGGCTCGCCTTTGCCCAGAATCAGTTTTACCGTTTCGGTCGCCTGGATCAGGCCGATCGTTCCGGGCAGAATCCCCAACACGCCGCCCTCGGCGCAACTTGGCACCAGGCCCGGAGGAGGCGGCTCGGGATACAGGCACCGGTAGCATGGCCCGCCCTGGTAGGCGAACACCGTGGCCTGTCCCTCAAAACGAAAAATCGATCCGTAAACGTTGGGCTTGCCGGTCAGCACGCACGCGTCATTCACTAAGTAGCGCGTGGGAAAATTGTCGGTGCCGTCCACGATGATGTCGTAGTCTTTGAATAAGCCGAGCGCGTTTTCGCTCGAAAGCGCCGTCTCGTGCTTGTCGACTTGCACGAACGGGTTGATCTCGTGCATGGTGTCGGCCGCGGAATCCAGCTTCTTGCGGCCCACGTCGCTTGTGCCATGGATCACCTGCCGCTGCAGGTTGGTGAAATCCACCACGTCGAAATCCACGATGCCGATGCGCCCGATTCCCGCCGCCGCCAGATACATACCGAGCGGGGCGCCCAGCCCACCCGCGCCGATCATGAGCACTTTGGCGCTCTTTAACTTGAGCTGGCCCTCCATGCCGACTTCCGGCATGATGAGGTGCCGGCTATAACGGAGGATTTCGTCTTTCGAAAGAGTGGCCGTTTGCGGCGCTTCCACCACCGGCGCTCCGCCCGCGATGCTCGGGACGATCGAGATGGTGTCGCCTTCCTTCACCGGCGTGGCTTCTTTTTTCAGATAGCGGATGTCTTCGTCGTTGATATACACGTTTACGAAACTGCGCAGCTTGCCTTCATCGCTGTAAAGCTGGCGGCGCAGGTCCTGATATTGAGTCGTGAGTTTGCCGAGAACCTCGCCGACGGTCGTGCCGCCCATTTCGATGGTGTCGTGCTTTTCCGCGTACTGCCGCAGAGGAGTTGGAATGAGTACCTTAGCCATTGATCGTTTCCTTCAAAGTAGGAGCATTTCTGAATTTTGGCGGCGCCATCTTCCCGCAAGCCGCAAAAAACTCGCGGAATGCTGCTCTACGCGTGTTTCAGCTCTTCTTTTTCCGCGCTGGTCTGTTCGGGATTGGGCAGCCAGCTGTTGGCGTGATCGAACTCGCCCTTCTGGATCGAGAGAACAACAAAAGAGTACCACGGGCAGGAATTCTTCAGGTCCGTCTCGGAGAAGTAGGCGCCGCAATCGGGGTGCGAGTGGTAAATCCCCACCAGATCCATATTGCGCCGCCGGGCTTCACGGTCAGCGGCCAGAAGATCCTCGGGCCGCAATTCGTAGCGCGCGGCTTGCGGGCCCGCCGAAGCATTTTCGAGCGCCATCGCCTCTACCACCCGCTTGTTCCCGTCTTCAATTTTTCCCAGCATCGCCCCGCAGCATTCGTTCGGATAAGTGGATCGCGCGTGCTCCACCATTTGCCGCCAGGGCTGCGCTTCAATCTCAATCATCCTCGTCCCAGAACCGCTCGCTCAGATATTTGTCCGCGCTGTCGCAGAGAACGGTCACAATCACCGCGCTTTTGCCTTCGCGATGCAACTCGCGGCCCAGTTGGAGCGCCGCGTCCACGTTGGCGCCGGATGAGATGCCGACCAGCAGGCCTTCCTCCCGCGCCAGACGGCGCACCATGCGATAGGCGTTCTCGGTTTCCACCCACACATTGCCGTCGGCGAGCGCGTCGTCGTAGATACCGGGCACGATCGCGGTGGCCATGTGCTTGAGCCCTTCCAGCCCGTGAAAGCTGCTCGATGGTTGCGCGGAGTAGCACTTTACGTTGGGCAGGTCGCGCCGCATTCTGCGCGTAACGCCCATGAAGGTTCCGCTGGTGCCCATCGACGCCACAAAATGGGTCACGCCGCCGGCGGTCTGTTCGATAATCTCCGGGCCGGTGCCATCAAAGTGCGCCATCCAGTTCGCCGGATTGTTGTACTGGTCAGGATAAAAATAACGGCTGCGATCGGCGTTATAGATGTCGCGGCATTTGCGGATGGCGCCGTCCGATCCCTCGGCGCCGTCGGTGAGCACTACTTCCGCCCCATAGGCCTTCAGTATCCGCTGCCGCTCCATGGAAGCATTGGCGGGCAGGCATAATTTCACGCGGTAATGCTTCGCCGCGGCGATCATAGCGTAGGCGATGCCGGTGTTACCGCTGGTGGAATCGAGAATCACCAGATCGTGCGTCAGCTTTCCCGTGCGCTCACCGTCGAGGATCATGTTCAGCGCGGGACGGTCTTTGACGCTACCACCGGGATTGGTGTACTCGGCCTTGCCGAAGATTTCGATGCCGGGCAAGCCGGCGGTCACGTGCATGAGGCGCACTAGTGGCGTGCTGCCGATCGTGGAAAGTACATCAGTCTGCTGAATCGCCGTATAAATGGTAGCCGCCTGCGCCATGTATTTGAATCAAAAGGAATTACTTTTAGCTATTCTACCAGCCCCTTAATCTCTGTCAACATTAGGATGATTGAGCATCCTCAGAAGACTCATCATCCGCCCCGGCGCGATTGGCGATTTCATTCTAACCTTGCCTGCAATGGAATCGCTGCGGGCTGAATACACCGAAGTCTGGGCAGCCTCGCCGAACCTGCCGCTGGCCCGGTTTGCCGACGCGTCGCGGGCGATCGCTTCCACTGGACTGGACGTTCTGGAATTCGGAACGAACCCAAATTTGACCCAAAAGTTGATTGGGTTCGATTCGATAATTTCGTGGTACGGGGCGAACCGGCCGGAGTTTCGGGCGTGCGTCAATGGCCTGCCATTTCAGTTCTTTACGGCTATTCCTCCGGTCGATTGTACCATGCACGCGGCGGATTTCTTCGCCACCCAGGTTGGGGCGCCGGGCGAAGCGATTCCGCGGATCTCCTGCCCGCGGGGTGATGGCGGCTTCGCAATGATTCACCCGTTTTCGGGCAGCCCGAAGAAGTGCTGGCCGCTGGATCGCTATAAAGCTCTGGCCCGCATGATTGAGCGGCACATGCCGGTGCGCTGGTGCGCCGGGCCCGAAGAGCCGCTTCCGGACGCGGTGCGCACAACCGATCTTTACGAACTCGGCAGCTGGCTGGCCACGGCGCGCGTTTACGTCGGCAACGATTCCGGCATTACTCACCTGGCGGCGGCCGTAGGCACGCGGGTCGTCGCGCTGTTCGGACCGACCGATCCCCGCATCTGGGCGCCGCGCGGACCGCAGGTTCGCGTGATCGCGAAGCCGGCGCTCGAAGACATCACGGTGGATGAAGTCCTGGCGGCGGTGTTGTGCTAGACTCACCGGGAAAATGCGACTGACCGCCGCACTGTGCGTTACGCTCGCTCTCGCCGCCGCGCCGAAACATATCACGACCATCGCGGGCACCGGCACGGCTGGTTTTTCAGGCGATGGCGGTCCGGGGACCACCGGGCAGATCAATAACCCTTACGGCCTTACCATCGGGCCAGATGGCGCTCTCTACTTTTGCGAAGTCGACAACCATCGCGTGCGCCGGCTCGATTTGAAAGCTCACACGCTCTCGACCGTCGCGGGCAGCGGTAAGCAGGGCTATGCAGGAGACGGCGGACCGGCTTTAGCCGCGTCGCTGAATCAGCCGTACGAAGTCCGCTTCGATAATGCCGGCGACATGTTTTTCGTCGAGATGCAGAACCACAGCTTGCGGCGGGTAGGCGCGCGCACGCGCATCATTTCGACCGTCGCGGGAACCGGCCAGCCCGGATTCAGCGGCGATGGAGGCCCGGCGAATCGGGCGCAACTGCGCCAGCCGCACAGCTTCGCTTTTGCGCCGGACGGCTCGCTGTTGATCTGCGACATCGGCAATCATCGCATCCGGCGCGTGGATCTGGACGGCGGAATCATCTCCACTTACGCGGGCACGGGCGAACGCGGCGTTATCACGGACGGCGCGACGCTGGCCGGCACGCCTTTCAATGGCCCACGCGCGCTGACCACCGATCTTGACGGTAACCTCTATGTCGCGCTGCGCGAAGGCAACGCCGTCTACCGCATCGATGCCGGTACGGACCCGAATCGCCAGCGCGTTCACCATATCGCCGGCACAGGCGAGCAAGGATACTCGGGCGACGGCGGCCCGGCGCGACTGGCGAAACTTTCCGGTCCCAAGGGCATCGCCTACGCGCCCGATGGCAGCCTCTACATCGCCGATACGGAAAGCCACACCATCCGCCGCATCGATCTAAAGACGGGCATCATTCAAACTGTCGCCGGTACAGGCCAGCGCGGCGACGGACCGGATGGCGACCCGCTCGCCTGCCGGCTCTCGCGCCCGCATGGGATCTTCGTGGCGACGGACGGCGTGATTTATATCGGCGACAGCGAATCGCACCGCATTCGCGTCCTGCGCTGAGCGTATTGCGGCGGCGCATTGTGCTACGTCCGGCACGTTATAATTCCCCCAGATGGCTGCACGGCTTGAACCAGCGCCCGCCGTTCGCATTCCCGACCTGGTGGATTTGCGCAAGCTTTCCTCCGTCCATTTGGACACCCTGCTCGAGGAAGAAACCCGCGAGTGGAACGAAGCGCTGGATTGGGACTTCCACAAGTCAGCCGACCTTGTGCGCCGCTTCGTAGACCTCCGCGCGCTGAGCGGCTGCGCGCTCATGGATCAGGGCGAGGCGGTGGGTTATTCCTACTACGTTCTGGAAGAGCAGAAAGGCCTGATCGGCGACCTCTATGTGCGCCCGCGGTATCGCATTGCCGAGAATGAACACCGGCTGCTCTATGGCGTGCTCGAAGGACTGGTAACCGGCTCGCAGGTGCGCCGCATCGAATCGCAGCTGATGATGATCCTGCCGGAAACCGCGCGCAGCGCGCCCGGCACGGATTATCTCGCCACCCACGAGCGGAATTTCATGCTGCTGGATTTCGAGGCGATGCCGCCGCTGCCGGACCGGCCGGCGCGCCATCGCATTCACATCGAGAAGTGGTCCGACCATCACCAGGACAACGGGGCGCAATTGATCGCGGCGTCATACGCCGGGCACATCGATAGCCGTATCAACGACCAGTATCGCTCCGTGACCGGCGCGCGCCGCTTCCTCTACAACATCGTGCAGTATCCCGGCTGCGGCACGTTCTTTCGTCCGGCATCGTATGTGGCGTTCGATCTGGAGCGCGGCTGGCTCTGCGGCCTGTCGCTCACCAGCGGCGTCGGCGAGGCGGCGGGACATATCACGCAAATCTGCGTCGCCCCACAAGTCCGCGGTACCGGCGTAGGCTACGAATTGTTGCGGCGCTCGCTCATCACCATGCGCGAGCACGGCTGTCGGAAAGTGAGTCTTACGGTGACCGCGGCGAACCGCGAAGCTGTCGATCTCTACGAGCGCATGGGCTTCCGCACGATCCGGAAATTTTCGGCGTTTGTGTGGGAGGGGTTTGCCGCGGGGTGAGATGCCGTTGACTAAGAGTGAAGAGCATCGCGCCGACGAGCAAAGGTTCCAGTAAGGTCTGGATCACCATTTCCACAAAGATTCGGGAATGAAGCCTTTCACGATTTGTGATGCCTGGCATTGATCCAAGCAGCCCTCGCTTGATCCTCGATCCCCTCGCTCTGCGATACAATCCAACGCATGCTGAAACGTGCGTGCCTTCTCGCGGTGTGTCTGGCCAGCCTTGCGCCGGCGGCGCTTGTCCGGATCGAACTGGGGGAGCGCTCCGATGTGCTGGGCGGAAAGTCGTTCGGCGCCGCGGGCCCTTACGAGCGCCTGATCGGCAAAGCGTATTTCGCCGTCGATCCCGCAAACCCCGCCAATAGGAGTATCTCCGATATCGATAAAGCTCCGCGCAATGAAAAGGGCCTGGTGGAGTTTTCGGCCGACCTCTATGTGCTGACGCCGCGCGATCCGGCGCGGGGGAATCATGCCGTGCTATTCGAAGTGTCGAACAGGGGCACGAAAGGCATGCTCTCGATGTATAACCGGGCGGCGGGTTCGCTCGATCCGCGCACGGCGGAGCAGTTTGGCGACGAATTTCTATTGGAACGCGGCTTCACGCTGGTGTGGCTGGGGTGGCAGTTCGACGTGCCGAGACGCGACGGCCTGATGCGGCTTTACGCGCCCGTGGCGCATGACGGCGACCGCCCCATCACGGGCCTGGTGCGCTCCGAGTTCGTGCTGGATCGCGCGGCCAACAGCTATTCTCTGGCGGATCGCGATCACATTCCGTACGCGGCGGTCAATCCCGACGATCCGAAACTGACGCTGACGGTTCGCGACTGGCGCGAGGGCGCGCGCCGTCCGGTGCCGCGCGACGACTGGCATATCGAAGACCGAACGCGCGTGATGATGCCCGCCGGATTCGAGATGGGCAAAATTTACGAGCTGGTTTACACGGCGCAAGATCCGGTGCTTGTGGGCCTTGGTCCCACCGCCATCCGCGACCTGATTTCGTTTCTGAAATACGGCGGCAACGATGCCACGGTGCTGGGCGATGCCAAAAATTACGTGAAGCGCGCGTACGGTTTCGGTATCTCACAGAGCGGCCGGTTTCTGCGGACGTTTCTTTATTACGGATTCAATCGCGACGAACACGACCGCCAGGTATTCGACGGTGTGCTTTCGCACGTGGCGGGCGCGGCGCGCGGCAGCTTCAATTTCCGTTTCGCGCAGCCCTCGCGCGATGCGCATCCTTTCTACAACATGTTTTATCCGACCGACATTTTCCCGTTCACCGATCTGGAAGAAACCGATCCGGAGACCGGCCTGGCGGATGGCCTGCTGGTTCGCGCCGCCAAAGACAAAGTCGTGCCGAAGATTTTTTACACCAATTCGGCTTACGAATACTGGGGGCGCTCAGCGTCGTTGATTCACATCGCGATCGACGGCCAGAAAGACGCAACGATTCCCGATACCACGCGA
>Ga0247670_1000272_pt1 | contig 13603 bp, 9 predicted proteins | sample CNK11_metaG_FD_183042 | JGI IMG/M metagenome (GOLD analysis project Ga0247670, IMG submission 183042) | Soil microbial communities from Purdue University Martell Research Forest, Indiana, United States - CNK11 | ecosystem: Environmental > Terrestrial > Soil > Temperate forest > Bulk soil | place...
AGGGGAACTCGAGCAACTACAAAGGTGGCGGCTGGGGGCCGACGGTCCAGCGCCAGATTGGCAGCTTCCGGGCCTCCAAAGGGTCCGCTTACACGCTCGACTTGATTGTGAATAAGGACGCCGGATCATTGAACGTTGCCAGTCCCAAGATAGTCGTCGCGGTGCATCCCGCCGAGTACAAGGGAAACGTAGTCATCGCACAGCTCATCGGGATGGGAGCGATTCTGTTTGGGTTGATCGGTCTGGTCTTGGGCGCGTACGCTGCCCGACGCATCCTGCTGCGCCGGTAGAACTCAGCGCTGTGTTATCCTGCCAGATCGCGAAATGAAACCGCAATCAGAGCCGCTTCGAATCGTCACTACGCACCCGTTCACACCGGCAGAGATCGAGCAGATCAAGGCCGCCGCCTCTAAGAAGCAAATCGATTTCACGGTTTGCCAGTCGCTCGACGAATTCGACCGGCAATCGAAGGACGCCGAAGTCATCTACGGCGACATTCGCGGCGAGGCGTTGCGGTCGGCATCCAAGCTGAGATGGGTACAGGCTGGCGGCGCGGGCCTCGAAACCCTGGACCCGGCGTTGCGCGAGCACCCCGCCGTCCTTACCAACTTTGCCGTGACTTTCGCGCCGGCGATTTCAGAAACCGCCATCGGCATGCTGCTGTGCCTGACGCGCGGGATCAGCCGCTACTACATGCCGCAGTTCAGCCGGCGGGAGTGGAAGCCCGTAGGTACCGTCAAGTCGGCGGATCATCTCGAGATCTCCGGACTTACTATGGGGATTGTGGGCCTGGGCGGCATTGGCGCGGCTACAGCGCGGCGCGCGCACTATGGTTTCGATATGCGCATCGTCGCCACCGACGCGCGGCCCATTCACAAACCGGAATATGTCGCCGAACTGGACGATCCCGGCAGGTTCCACGAGATGGTTCCGCAGGTCGACGTGCTCGTGGCCGCCGCGCCGCACACGCCCCGGACCGAGCGCATGTTCAATGAGCAGGTTTTCCGCAGCATGAAAAAGACCGCCTATTTTCTGGCGCTCTCGCGCGGCAAACTGTTTGACGATATGGCGCTGGTACGGGCGCTCAAAGAGGGCTGGATCGCCGGTGCCGGGCTGGACGTCTTTCCCGAGGAGCCGCCGCCCGCGGACCATCCAATATTCGACTGCCCGAACGTGGTCATCACGGCCCACACTTCGGGTTGGAGCCCGGACCGGCAGATCCGCCTGGTTGAGCTATTCGCGGAGAATGTCCGGCGCTACGTCGAAGGCCTGCCGCTAATTAATGTAGTGGATAAGAAGCTCGGCTACTGAGCGGCGAAACCAGCGTGCAGTTGACTTCAGGTGCCGCGGACTGAAAAAATGAATTATCGACGTGCGGATGTGGCGGAACTGGCAGACGCGCATGGTTCAGGTCCATGTTCTCGCAAGGGAGTGGAGGTTCAAGTCCTCTCATCCGCACCACTCCTCAACAACACGGAACAAGCTCGGCAATGGGCAGGCTTTCTAATGTCAGCCCATGAATTTCCACAGGCAGAGTGCGCAAACCAGAACCAGGAAAGCCAGCAGCGCGAGCTCCGGCTCGTAGCGGATGATGCAAAAGATGATGTTTCGATCGACCGGGCAGCCAGTTACCATGTGGCGTCACCTAATGGGCCGATTATGAAGTCGTTAGCTCCAGCCTCTCAAGATGCTTTTTAGTTAGGCTGAGCCCGTTATCCCACTTCCATATCGGACGTTTCGCCAACTGATTTAACTATTTTATTTCAATTATTTACGGCGATATTTTGAAAGTTTCCCATGAGTCTGAATGGGCAGGCCCGAAGGAGAGAGCTATTCGAAATAGCCGCGAGCCAGCTCCGGTTTCAAAGCCAGGGCTTTCTGACAGCTTGCGCGCGCTTCATGTTTCTGGCCGAGTGCTTCGAGGGCGATTCCAAGGTTGAGCAGAGCTTCGGCGAAATCGGGTGAGGCGCTGAGGGCCAGGCGGTAGAGATTGACGGCCTGCTCGGTCTGCCCGGTCTTCTGGCGTAGCAGGGCGGCATTGTAAAGGAATTCCGGAGCCCGCTCGCCGCCCTCGATCAGCTTGACGTGCAGGGTGAGCGCTTCCTCGATGCGGCCGGATTCGAGGGCGATAGCCGCCAGCGCCTTGGACGCGGCAGTCGATTGCGGCTGGGCGGCGAGACAGCGCTGAAGGGCATCTTGAGCGGCATCGAGTTCACCCAGTTTCCAATAGGCGATGCCGGTATTGAGCAAGGCTTCGGGCCAATCCTTGCGCTTCCACAGACAGGCGTCGAAGGATTCGGCGGCGGCGCGATAATCGCCCAGGCCTAGCCGCAGGCAGCCCAGGCGGAAGCGGGCGTCCTCGGCATCCGGCGATTGTTCGATCATACGTGCGTAGAGTACCTCGGCCTCTTTCGGATTCTGATCCTGCTCAAGCACGAGCGCCAGGTTCCAGAGCGCGATTGAGGACGTCGGGTCGAGCTCGAGCGCGCGTTGGTAGGACGCCTTGGCTTTCTCGCGATCTCCGCTCTCCTGATACGCCACGCCCAGGTTCAGGTGCAGCGAGGCGTCGTTGGGACGCAGGCGTAGCGCTTCCGAGTAGGCTTTGGCGGCTTCGGGACGGCCGGCTTTCTCGAGCGCGATGCCAAGATTGAACCAGCCCTCGAAGGCGTCGGGCGCGACTTTGACCAGGGCGGCGCAGTGCACGGAAGCCTTTTCGTAATCCTGGACCGCGAAGGCGGCGGTGGCCAGGCCCTCATGCGCAGCCCGGGAATCGGGACGGACTTTCAGCAGCTGTTCGGCAGAGTTGGCGGCCGCGGGGTAGTCTTTCAATTCCAGTTGGACGCCGATCAGGTTGGCGAGCGCCTCTTCGCAACGCGGATTCTCCTTGAGGACTCGGCCGTAAAGCTCGGCGGATTCGGGAAACTTTTTCAGCAGCTGCTGCGCCACGGCTTTTCCAAAAAGTACCGGCTCGAGCTTGGCAGGCTCCAGATTGGGGACCAGGCGCAGGCACCGCTCATAAGCTTCGAGCGCCGGCCGAGCCGCGCCCAGTTGCAGCCGGCAAAGCGCCAGGCCTAGATGCGCCTCGTATCGGTTTGCATCGGTGGCGAGCGCTTTCTCGAACGCAGCAGCCGCATCCTCCCAGGTTCCAAGCGCCTGCAGCGCGGCGGCCAGGTTAAACCAGCCAGTGGCATTTGCGGGGTCGAGATCGACGAGCTTTCGATAGGCCGCCACGGCTTGAGCAAACTGCTTGCGCTCGTATTGCAAGTAGCCCGCAGCAGCGTAGACTTCGGGCTGTTGCTCGCCACCGGCGGCCAGCGCTTGTTCGATACGCGCCAGCGCCTCCTCCGACTTGCCCTCCAAATGGAGAGCCGCCACGCTGCCAAACAACTCACCGGGAGCGACCGGAGCCGCTGATTTTGAGGGGGCTTTCGACTTCACCGGCACAATGCCTCAGTAGATTCATCGGCGGTTTCGAGGGGGAGGAGGAGGGTGCCGAGCCCCTTAATCCGCGTGGCGAGGGGCCAGATATGAGCAAAAACGGCCCAGAGCATCGTCGTTGTAGATAACATCCACCCAGCGGATATAGGCGGACTCTCCGGGGTCGGAAAAAAAGCCGATGCCCCCGCGAATCAGGGTGGCGTCGCTCCATGTGTCCACCAGGCGGCCGTCCAAGTAGGTGGTGAACTGGTCCTCCCGAATCTCCTGCCGTACGCGCAGCATGGTTTTTGAGGTCGCGGTAATGGGCAGTGGCAACTCGATCTTCAACTTTTGATGCCCGTCGATCACCGCGTAGTGGACGATCGAATAGCCCGCGGCGGTTCCATGTTTTGAGACGACCAGCTTCATGGCGTAGTAGTTCCTGGTGTCGGCGGCGCGAAAAACCCATCCCATGGCTTTCTTTTCAATTTGGGCAAGAAACTCCAGCCGATAATCCGACATGGGCTGCGAACCCGATAGCAGCGCCAGCCTCCCGGGGCGCGCAAATCCGGTGGGGTCATAGGTCCAGCTGCCGGCCCAGTTCGGCGCGCCGCTCCACCGGCTCAAACCGGAGCGAAAATCATCCTGAACTTCGATCGTGGCACGCTGGCGGATGCGCGCGATCATGGCAGCCTGCGCGTTCCGCACTGATACAGAGGTTTTCATACGGCCGGCACTGAAGACAAGTGCGGCGATGACTGGAACTCCGACGGCAAGCCGGCGGCTCCATTGCGGCGCGGAGCACCAAAACCCGGCCAGCCGCCGGCCATCCCACCTTCGTGTTTCAGGCGCGAAGCCGCGGATGGGCATCGCCGGCCGCGCGGTATCGAAGCTGGGCCGTACCGGGCCTACGCGCGTGAACGGGCCAAGCCGGATCGCTGACTTGAAGCACAGCGTCGCGCGCGCACCCATTATTGTGCCGATCGGTGGGGCCGCTGGATGCGGCAGTTGCAGTTGTGCGCGTGATGCTGGTGAGAGTGACAGCGAGCGCGGAACGACGTGCAGCCCTCGCAGAAGGAGATGCCCATCTATGACCACGGGGCCGGATGCGATGGCGGCGGCGCGCTCCGGAGCCAGACTTACGGCCGGCGATGCGACCGGCATTCTCCCGCACAGCCGTGGGCCGGAGGCGCGCACGGACGTAGCGGCAGTTTGCATGTGAACGTCCGGGGTATAAAGTTGCCGGGCGCTTCCATTACGCTCGACGGTATGTCGGGGACTGGTAGCTGCTTCTGGACACGTCCGTTGTGCCGGTGCCAGCCGGAACGATGGGCCACGGGGTGCCGGGTCCGCGAGCCTGATCGCGGGGCTGACGGTGAATTTCGTGATCGCCCTAGTCCTCAAAGGGTGCGACGTGAGATCGGTCCAGGTTGGCTGAGTGGCGACGAAACCCGCGCGGCGCTGCTTTGGCTCCACAGGGCGATCCGCGCCGATCCAGATTGGGTGCGCGACGGTGACGCGCATGTGGGGCCGCACAGCCTCGAAAGGTTGGGCAACCTTCGGCGCCGGCTTGCGGCCACGGGCCGGCGCCGCATGCGCGAGGCTCGCCGCGGAAACGTGGGGAGAGTGGAGCAGCCGCGGTCCCGCCGGATGGGCGCAAGCCGGCAAGATAGCGGCGCGCGCCGGTTCCAGGGGCTGTGCATCCCTCATAGACACGGTGCTCGCGTGCCCCGGCGCGACCTGCTCCGCCACAAATTGCGCCGGAACGAGCAGAGGTCTTGGCTCAACGGGCGGCGGCGCAGACCTTTCGACGATGGGCTGAACCGGCCGCCGCAAGACCGGCTTGCTCTTCATCAGAAAATCCAGCGCGTCGTCATTCTGCTTCTTGGCGTAGGCCTTACGGTGCGCCGCCGAACAGAATTCGTCCTTTTGCAACTTGCGCACGACGCCGAGTTTTTTGCCGCAGTGGAGGCACTCCATGCCATTAGTTTCATCGGCGGAATTGGGGAATTGGAGGAGGCGGGGAAGGCTTTATCGGGAGCGTATGGGCGAAAGGCGGCGGTGCTCCATGTCAGCCCAGATCACTGGGAACGAGAAAACCTTAGACCGCGCGACGAGTCTCATGCGGCATTGACTAATTCGCCCCCCTCTCGTCTACAAATCCTCGATCGTCAACTTCACATCCGCATTTTTCCACGCTGCTCGGAATTCGGCTTCGGCCTGCTTGGCTTCGGACTTCTTGCCTTCCGCCTTCAAGCTCTGCCACAGGCCGAACAGGGCGCGGCCGCTGTGAGGGTGATGCGCCAGCTCAGCGCGGAAGGTTTTTTCGGCGTCGGCGTAGTGGCTAGCGGTCATATACGCGCGGCCGAGCGATTCGCGCGGGGGAATGTACCAGTCGGGTGGCTCGTCATAGGCCAGCCCGTCTTCGATTTTCGCGGCTTGTTCAAAGTGTTCCGCCGCGGCGGGGACGGAAACGCGGGCCAGCGAGATGTGGCCTTCGAGAAGGTGTCCGGCGAGACTCAGTAATTCCTTAGCGCTATTGAAACCGAGCTTGGCTTCGGCGGGGATGTGGTCGGCGCCATCGAACATCAACTGGCGCTCGCGCTCGGCTTCCGGAAACTGACGCATGGCGGCGTAGGCCATGCCGCGGCCGAAACGCCAGAGGGCGCGCGCAGCCGGGGCGGATTCGTCGAAACCGGGCAGCTTCAGCACATCGTCCCAGCGATGGAACCGGACCAACACCAGCATCTCGGTCGGGAGAAAGCCTTCGAGCATGGGGATATCTTTCGCCATGGGCGTGACGTGCGCCACCAGTTGGGCGGCGGCCTTCCGCGCGTCGCCGAAGCGGCCCTCCATAGCGGCGGCAATGGCGAGGAAATGCAGATTGTGGCTGTAGTACATGGCCGGATACATACCGGTCACATTGAATTTCTGGATGTACTGGCGGTCCACCTCGGCGGCTTTCTCGTTGTTGAGCGCGGCGTTATGGTAATCGCCGGTGCGGATGAAAATATGCGCGGGCATATGCACCAGGTGCCCGGCCGAGGGGGCGAGCTTGTCGAGGCGCTCGGCGCTGGGCAGCGCGCGCTCCGGATGCGGCGAGGCTTCGACCGCGTGGATGTAAAAGTGATTCGCGCCGATGTGATTCGGATTGCGCTTCAGCACGGATTCGAGAGTGGCGACGATTTCTTCGGTGCCCTCAGCGGGTTTACCATCGGCCGACCAGAGCTGCCACGGACGCAGATCCATGGCGCTCTCGGCGTAGAGCGTGGCAGCGTCAAGATCGTCCGGATACCGCTTGCTCAGCGCGCCCATGGCGTTCTTGTAGAAGACGCCGAGCTGCTCTAGGTCCGCCTTGGGCTCGCCGGTATAGCGGGTGGCCAGTGCTTCGATGTAGGCGCGTTCGGGTTCCGAGACCTGGGCGGAGAACGCGCGGGCTTTCTGGATGGCTTCCCATGCCATTTTCTCGCGGTTCATGTCGGGGGCCGGATCGTTATAGTTTGGACCGACGGCAAGCGCCACACCCCACCATGCCATCGCGCAGTCGGGGTCGAGCTCGGCCGCTCGCTGGAACGAGCGCAGGGCTTCTTCATGGTTGAAACCGAACATGAGCGCCATGCCCTGGTCGAAAAAGCGCTGGGCTTCAGGGCTTTTCGTCGTGACCGCGTGATGAGCATCGCCGAGACCGGGCATGAGCGTGGCCTGTCGCTCGGAACTCATGGTGTGCGTGTGCTGCTGGGCGAAGGCGGCAGTCGCCAGTAGCGCGCAAGTGACGAAGCTGAGGTTCATGTGTAATAAGGTAGGACAACGAATAACCTTCTGTCTATTGGAACGCCGCCGCTGCAACCGTCTTGCCTGGGCCGGTTAGCACGTGCAAATATTGAGAACGTTCCCGAACAACTTAAATGCCGATAGATTTTTCCATTATTGAAGGCGATTACCTGCGCGATCTGCTCAGCCAGCCCGAGAGTGTGCGCAATACGCTGGCGAATTTGAGGGCGACGACGGCGCTCGAGCGGGTGGCCCAGGATTTGGCGAGCGGACGATTCCGGCGCACTGTTCTAACGGGCATGGGCGGGTCGTATCACGCTCTTTATCCGCTGTACCTGCAGCTGGTGAATTGCGGTCGGCCGGTGCTTCTGGTGGAGACTTCCGAACTGCTGGGCTCGATGGCCGGGATTCTGGATGGAGACACGCTGCTCATCGTCGCTTCGCAATCGGGCCGCAGCGCGGAAACGGTACGGATGGTGGATTTCGGTGCGTGGCGTCCGTACGTCATCGGCATCACGAATACGCCCGATTCGCCCCTCGCCCGAAAGTCGGATGTCATGATCCTGACGCATGCAGGGGCCGAGTCTTCAGTATCCTGCAAGACTTACGTGGCGACTTTGACGGCTGTCGAATGGGCGGCTGCCGTGCTCTGCGGCATCGATCTTGACGAAACTGAGGCCAGCCTTGCACGCGCCATTCCCGCAATGGAGCAGTACCTCGCCAAATGGCGCGAGCATGTGCAATCTTTGTCGGCGGAGCTGGCCGGCACGGACGATGTGTTTGTCACGGGGCGCGGAACGTCGCTCGCGGCCGCGGGCACCGGCGGCCTGATCTTGAAAGAATCGACGCACCTTCACGCCGAAGGAATGAGCAGCGCGGCATTCCGCCACGGCCCTTTCGAAATGCTGAGCGGACGTGTGTTTGTGCTGGTGTTTGAAGGCAGCAGCACAGGCGCCCACCTGAACGCGGTGCTGGTGAAAGATATCCGCGAAGCCGGGGGGCGGGCGTCGCTGGTGAGTGAAAATGCCGTGCTCGAGGTGTTCCGGCTGCCTGCCGTGCCGGACGTCGCCCGGCCGCTCATCGAGATGCTTCCTGTGCAGATGATGTCGCTGGTGTTGGCCGCTCAGAGAGGCCACGAGCCAGGCCGCTTCCAGCTGGCGACGAAAATTACAACGGTGGAGTAACGCAATGTAAGCTCATCCTTTGAGGTAAACACATGCGCAATTTCGACAGTCTTTCTGAACGGGAGATCCTGGCTCTCGCGATCTCGCTAGAAGAAGAGGATGAACGCGTATACGCTGATTACGCCGAAGGCCTGCGGCAGGACTTTCCAGGATCGGCGGCGGTGTTCGACGGCATGCGCGTGGAGGAATCGAGCCACCGGCGCAGGCTCATCGAAATCTATCAGCGGAAGTTCGGCGAGCACATTCCGCTGATCCGGCGGCAGGACGTCAAAGGATTCGTCTTCCGGAAGCCCGTCTGGCTGGTGCGGCCGCTAGGGCTCGATTCCGTGCGAAATCAGGCCAGCGCCATGGAGGTAGAGAGCCGGAGGTTTTACGAGAAAGCGTCAGCGCGCGCGGAGGACGCGGGCGTGCGGCAATTGCTCGACGACCTGGCGCAGGAAGAGCGCTCGCACGAAGACCGCGCCGATGCGCTCGAGAAAGACAAGCTGCGCCCCGACGTCAAGCAGCAGGAGGACGCGGCCAATCGGCGGCTGTTCGTCCTGCAGATCGTGCAGCCGGGACTGGCGGGCCTGATGGATGGATCGGTGTCCACCCTCGCACCGGTGTTTGCCGCCGCTTTTGCGACGCGCAACAGTTGGGACGCCTTCGTCGTGGGATTAGCTGCGTCGATCGGCGCGGGCATAAGCATGGGATTCGCCGAAGCGCTGTCCGACGACGGCAGTCTCACCGGTCGTGGACACCCGTGGGTGCGCGGCTTGATCTGCGGCCTGATGACGGCCCTCGGCGGCATCGGCCACACGCTGCCGTTCTTGATTCGCGATTTTGCGGCCGCGATGGTGGCCGCGGTGGTGGTTGTCTTGCTGGAGTTAGGCGTGATTACGTGGATCCGCCACCGCTACATGGAGACGCCAACTATATCGGCCGCCTTGCAGGTCGGCCTGGGCGGCGTGCTCGTTTTTCTGACGGGCGCGCTGATCGGCAGCTCGTGAGACGGGACGGCCGGACTTACAACTACACAATTTAGCTGTTCGTAATCGCCTGAAGCAGGGCCGGACCATCCAAAAGTAGGGATCGCGATCGTGGTGTTTTTCACGAGTTTCCGGCCTCCCTAACGCCAAGTTTTGTGATCGGCGACGATCTGTATTTCTTCTTCCAATTCCCTCTCTTCACATCTGGAACGATCTTCAGGTTCATGCTACACTCGCCGTACGTTTAGGGGTTGGAGGGTGGTGCGGTTGGCGGAACGCAGCGACTCCGTTTGCAAGCGTATTCCACTGCCTGCCGTAGCGTAGTTGGCCCCGCGATTCATTGTTCTGGCTCGCCCCCTTGGCCGACGGCCTCCACATCCCTAACCTCAAGAACCTTACGAACAGAGGATGCCATGCGAATCGGACGTTTTCTTCGACTAGCATCGTGGTGTGCCGCGATGCCCGTCATTTTCTCCATCTCTCTTCTCGCCCAATCCGATCTTGGTTCGATATCTGGTTTTGTGAAGGACTCCTCGATGGCAATGGTGCCGAACGCGAGAGTGACAGTCGCAAACCAGACCGGTCTAGAAAGGCGAGCAACGACCAACGAATCCGGTTACTACACAATTACGAACCTCCCGCCAGGGCTTTATAAGTTCTCAGCCGAGGCTACGGGTTTCAAGAAGTTTGAAAGTACCAACAACAAGCTCGATCCCAGCTCCAATCTGGCGCTGGATGCCACCTTGACCGTGGGTGCGGCGAGTGAAACGATCGAGGTGGTTTCGTCTGCCGAGGCGCTGCAAACGGAGTCCGCCAGCGTGCAGCAGCTGGTTAACCGGCAGCAGATCGACGCCCTTGAGTTAAACGGCCGCAACCCGATTTTCATGAGCAACCTGGTGCCCGGCACGCGCGGCGGAAACCTGGCCGGTCTATCGTTCAATTTCAGCCAGGGTCCGGCCAATTTCAATGGCTCGCGGAATCCCGACAACCTCATCACGTACGATGGTGCCCCTGCCACGCGCACGCGATCCAACGGCACCAGCCTGGGAGCCGCGGATGTTGACTCGACGCAAGAGATCCAGATTCTCACGACGGATTACGCCGCCGAGTTTGGGCGCACCTCCGGCGGCCAGATTCGCATCATCACGCGCACCGGGAATTCTGACTTCCACGGTTCGGCTTATGAATATGTACGCAACACTGCTTTTAATGCGGACACCTGGACGCGCAACCACACCAGCGGCCAGAACTTCGTGCCGCCATTCCACTACAACCAGTTCGGGTACAACATGGGTGGACCTTTTTATATTCCAGGAAAATTCAACACCAACAGAAACAAGGTCTTCTGGTATTGGGGCGAGGAATGGGTGAGATACCGCTACACCGATACCAATTCGATGACCGTTCCGTCGCTGCTAATGCGGCAAGGTAACTTCAGTGAGCTGCTAAACCCGAGCAACATTTTCTATGGCGGCAAGGCCGTCGTGATTAAAGACCCCACCACAGGCGTACCGTTTCCAGGCAATATTATTCCGCAAAACATGCTCAGCCCGAATGGATTGGGAATTCTGAAGGCCTATCCGCTGCCGAACCTGTCGACTCCTATCAATGGAAACCAGAACTGGTATCTCGCGGCGCTTCATCCCCAGAACCAGCGGAAGGATACCCTGGCGGTGGATATTAATGTGACCGACAGGCAACGGCTGCAGTTCCGCCGCAATAACTATTCATTCTTCGAATACCAGCCGCTGGACGGAGGCAGCGGGGAAACGCCGAAATATTTCAACCGGCCCAACCAGACCAACTCTCTCGACTACGTCTGGACGATCAGCCCGACCGTGGTGAACGAGACATTGGCGACCGTCAGCCTGGATGATGTTTATATTCCCGTGGATGCCGCTCATTTCCTGGACCGCACCAAGGTCGGCCTCAATTACCCATACATATTCCCCGAGGGAAAGCTGATTCCAACACGCATCCCCACGGTAAACATGACGAACTTTTCCGGACTCAGCGGCGGACCATATCCATCGCACTCCTCCGGCCCGATTTATGACGTATCCGACAGCCTGACCTGGGTCAAGGGCGCTCACACGCTGAAGTTCGGTTTCCTGTTTGAGCGCTCCGGCGAAAACGACAACGACGAAATTAACGTGAGCGCGTGCCCAACCTGCACCAACAACCAGAACGGACAGTTCCTGTTTACGGACAGCCGATCCGGCCAACCCACGTCCGGGGTAGCCGCGGCCAATGCGGCCCTTGGCTTGTTTGATACCTACTCGGAGCTGGGCCAGCGCGCTTATACAATTTTCCGCGGCAGCATGTACGAGTCCTTCGCGCAAGATTCCTGGAAAGCCGCTCAGAAGCTGACCTTAAATTACGGCCTCCGATACAGCGTCATAGTGCCGTACAGCGCGTTGTGGAGAAATATGGCTGTCTTTGACCCTGCATTCTACGACCCCAGCAAAGCGGTGCAGATCGACCCGAAGAGCGGAGCCGTCATAGCCGGGTCGGGAGATCGCTATAACGGCCTGGTAATCCCGGGCAGCGGCTGGCCGAGTTCCGCCAAGGGGCGCTTCCCGGAGTCCACCGAAGGAACGTTCGACTATTTGTTCCGCGGCGTCAACAACCACTACTCGGACATCCAGTGGGGCGACTGGCAACCACGGCTCGGCGTGGCTTATCAGGCCACGGATAAGACCGTAGTGCGCGCCGGCTTGGGGCGCTTTTTCACGCGCCTGGGCGTGAGCGACTCCATTTTCCTCGGCGGGAACCCGCCATTCCAGCCCACCGCCAACGTGTCATTTGGCAATGTGGACAATCCCGGTGGCACTTCTGCCAATAGCCTGCCGTTGACCGTAACCTCGCAGAGCAAGGCGTTTAAGAATCCGGAAGCCTGGGCATGGAATTTCACGGTGCAGCGCCAGCTACCGTGGAAATCCGTCCTTACGCTGGGATACGTTGGCCGCCGGGGTCTGCACTTGCAGCGCGAATCCAACATCAACCAGCCGACGCCGGATGTGGTGGCGGCCAATCCGGGCGTCAACCTGGATGCCTTGCGGCCATACAAAGGGTACAACTCCATCCGGGAGACCGATAACGTGGCCAGCTCGATGTACAACGCATTTCAGCTGAGCTGGAACCGCCGCTTCGCCGAGGGTCTGATGATCGGGTTGTCCTACACGCTGTCCAAAAGCAATGATGATGGTTCCAACCAGCGCGACATCCTTCCGGACACCTACTACGCGCACAATATGTGGGGACCCTCCGACTTCGATGCACGGCACGTGATGGTGGTCAATTATCTCTACGAACTGCCATTCTTCCGGTCGCCTCACAATCTGATGGGCAAACTTCTGGGCGGGTGGCAAGTGAGCGGCATCACCCAGTTCCAGACCGGCAATCCCTGTGGAATTGCGGTCAATAACGATTATGCCGGCGTGGGCCAGGACGGTAACATGGATGCCAGCACCAGCGGCATCCCATTGGGCAGTTGCCAAGCGGGCCAGTTCTGGATGGTCAACGGGGACCCGAGAATTATTGGCCAGATGGCCCACAATGGCGCCAAGGATCCGAATCTCTACTTCGCGACCACCAACTCCGATGGTTCGCCGATTTTTACACCGCCGGCCAAAGGCACGTTCAACCTCCACAATGGCGTTCGCGGCTTGATCTACCGGCCGGGTCTAGAGAATTGGAACATCGGGCTGTACAAGAAGTTTTCCATCAACGAGCGGACCGGCTTCCAGTTCCGCGCCGAGGCATTCGACGCCTTCAATCATCCGAACTGGGGTTCGCCCGGCCTAAACCCGACGGCCACCACGACTTTCGGCAAAGTTACCGGCAAAACTGACGACGTCCGGAACCTGCAGCTTTCGCTCCGATATTATTTCTGATTTGTTGACGTGGAAATTGAGCCGCAAAGTGGCTATTTTCCCGCGATCAATCCGCTTGTGGCGGGCAGTTGCGAGGCATCCCAGCCGCCGCCCAGCGCTTCGATCAGAAGAACGCTCGCCACCATGCGGCGGGTCAGGACGTCGACAGCAGCTCTTTCGTTCTGTAAAGCGATGGCCTGCGTGGTGATGACCTGCAAATAGCTGGTGGTGCCGGCCTTGTATTGATAAGTGGATATCTGCAGCGACTGCTCAGCCGCTTTAACCGCCCCGTCCACAGCCTGCGCTTCTTCGGCCAGCACGCGCAGCGCCGCCAAATTGTCCTCCACTTGCTGAAGCCCAGTCAGCACCACCTGGCGATAGTCGGCCA
>Ga0247670_1000273_pt1 | contig 13591 bp, 16 predicted proteins | sample CNK11_metaG_FD_183042 | JGI IMG/M metagenome (GOLD analysis project Ga0247670, IMG submission 183042) | Soil microbial communities from Purdue University Martell Research Forest, Indiana, United States - CNK11 | ecosystem: Environmental > Terrestrial > Soil > Temperate forest > Bulk soil...
CGCCGTTGAGCTTCCAGAGCGCGCCCAGTTGAAGGCGGAGATCGGCGAGCGCGAGCGGCGCGTCGCCGAGATCGACAATCACATCAAACTGGCGATGGGAACCGCCAGCTATGCCCACTGCCCCGGCTGGTCGATCACCTACCGCAGCCACCAGCGGGCCGAGCGGCTGCTGCCGGCGGCGACGATCCGCACGCTGCGGGTCAGCGCAAAGGAGGAGGAGTCGATATGAGCGACATCGCCACCACGACGCCGGCGCGGCCGGGCGACATCATCGAGAGCGTGATCGCCAAGGGCGATCTCGCCCGCCTGACGGCCGAGGAGCGCACCCGGTATTATGTCGAGGTCTGCAAGTCGGTCGGCCTGAACCCGTTCACCCGGCCGCTCGAATACATCACCCTATCCGGCAAGCTGACGCTGTACGCGCGGCGCGAGGCGGCCGACCAGTTGCGCCAGATACACGGCATCAGCATCGAGATCATATCGCAGAAGGTCGATGGCGACCTGCTCATCGTCCACGCCAAGGCGCGCGACAAATCCGGCCGCACCGACGAGGATTTCGGCGCCGTCAATATTGCTGGGCTGCGCGGCGAGGCAAAAGCCAACGCCATGCTGAAGGGCATCACCAAGGCGAAGCGGCGGGTGACGCTCTCGATCGCCGGCCTCGGCTTTCTGGACGAGACCGAGGTCGAGGACATCCCGGCGCGCGAGAAAGAGCCAGTCAGCGTCGGCGTCGATCTCGACGCCTTCGCCGCCGAGCAGATCGAGCCGCCGGCATCCACTCCCGACGAGCGCATCGCCGAGGCCGCCGCCGGCCAGGGAACCGTCGCCTTCCGCGATTGGTGGCAGGCCATCGCCACCGAGCGCCGCGACCGGCTGCGCCCGCACCTGGCGCACTATCAGGCGATCGCCGAGGCAGCCGATGCCGAGATGGCGCAGCACGCAATTGACGAATCCGGGCGGGCACCCCCCGAACCACGCGACGGTCCCCACGCAACTCCTCGTCGCCGTGGACGCCCGCCCGGCCCCTCCCTGCTCGACGAGGAGGAGCGGGAACCGGGTGCCGAGCCATGAACATATCCGATTTCGAGCTGACGAAGCTCCGGCTGGAGCCGGGCGACATCGCGGTATTGAGCACCGATTTGCACTTGCGGCCGGATGAAACCAAAGAGATCAGGGACAGGTTTCGCAAGTCGGTTCCCGATGGCATCAAAATCCTCGTGCTGTCGAGCGGTCTCAAAGTCTCGGCACTCACCCGCGCCGAGATCATGGCAATGGCAGAGTGAGCCATGTCAGCCGAAAGCAAACTGGTCAGCGCCATCGCCGACGCCTGCGTGGATTTCCTGATCGAGCGTGGCGAGCTCGACGGCAAGCTGAAGGTCACCCGCGAGCTGCACACCGCGGCGCGGCGCGTCGTCTGGGCCGGGCACTATTACGGCCACAGCAGCGTGAAATTCGGCGATGCACTGATCGACCTCGAGCGGCTGGTCGGCCGCCCGGCGCGGGAGATCGACATATGACACCGAAAGAGATGGCCCGGCAGGTTGAGGAGCTTTCCGCAAAGCTCGGCGAGCACCTAGCCGGCAAATCGCCGGAAGTGCAGAGCGCCGCGCTGGCCGATTGCTGTGCGATGTATCTCGCCGGCCATCGCGTCGAGGGCGACCCCGAGGCGACGGCGGCGCTGCGCTCGACCCTTCTGGCGTCGCTTGTAGAGCTGATCGAACGCCTCGTCGAGCCGAACGCCAAGGAGATCGACGACCGGCTGAAGCGGGCTCGGCAATGACCACGATCCGGCGCAAGAACCTGACCCGGCGCTGCGCGATCTGCGGCAAGGTCTATTACGGCTACGGCCACGTCGCCGAGCCGGTCGCGCCCGGCCGCTGCTGCGACGAATGCAACGCCCAGCATGTCGTGCCGCGGCGGATTCGGCTCGTGCAGCCGGCGGAGCAGGACGAGGCTTGCCAAAACCAGCGCGGCCCGGTATCGCGTATTTGAGGAATTTCTTAATGGCCGATCGCTTAATACCGATGACCGAAGTCGCCGAACGTCTCGGTGGCGTGTCGATCCGCACCGCCAAGCGGCGCATCGAGGAAGCGGGGATCAATCCGCCGCGCCCCGGTCGCGCCTTCATGCTCACCGAGGCCGATCTGGCCGCTGTCATCGAGGCAAGCCGATGCCGTTCAAGCTCATCCCTCCAGGCCAGCGCAAGGGCAACCCTTACTACCTCGCGCGCGCCTCGTTCGGCGGACGAGACATTGAGGTCTCTACGAAGACGCGAGACCTCAAGGTTGCTCGCCGATTTGCGAAAGAGCTCGAACGCAAAATCCAGGAAAGTGGTCTCCCTCGACCTGGAGAAACCCTGAGTTTCGCGCATGCTGCCGAACTTTATATCGAGTATCGAGACCCGGCGAAGGCTGATCGGGCGCGGATAGCCCGGCTGCTCGCGGCGCTCGGCCGCAAGATGGTTGCTGATATCCGTCAAGTTGATCTGGTCCAGGCGGCGAATGCGCTGTGCGGCGGTAAATCGCCCGCCACCAAGAACCGCGAGGTCTTGCGGCCGGCTGCAAGCATCTTGCATTACGCCGCGCGCAACGGGTTCTGTGCGTGGCTGCGCATCGAACTGTTCCGCGAGGCGAGGCCGAAGACCCGCGCCGTCTCGCTCGACACGGCGATGACATTGCTTGATGCGGTCGAGGCTGGGCCGCGCCGGCTCTTCCTGTTGTGGAGCTTTCGCCAGGGCACCCGGATCTCGGACACGCTCGGGGTTGCCTGGGACAAGATCGATCTGCCGCGGCAGACCGTCCGCCTGCGGATCAGCAAGACCGACACTTGGATGGAGGCGCCGCTGCATCCCGAGGTGTTTGAGGAATTGGCGGCAATCCCCGAGGCCGAGCGGATCGGGCGGCTCTTCCCGTGGACCCAGAAGACCGGGGTTTATCGCTGGCTGCGGCCGCTGACGCGCGAGCTGGAATTAAAGTTCACCCCGCATATGGCGCGACACTCGCTCGGCACCTGGCTTAACGAGAGCGGCGCGGGGTTGCGCACGATCATGGCAGCGCTCGGGCATCTCGATCCCAAATCCTCGATCCGTTATCAGACCGCCGATGTCGAAATCGTCCGCGCCGCGGCGCAAAAACTTCCTGGCATACTCCGGGGGATTTCCGGGCAAACCCCAAAAAAGGCGCAGAACGCCTAGGGAAATTCCTACCTTGGTAAGGGGGAGGTCGTAAGTTCAATCCTTACCGGCAGCACCATCTAACCCTATGTTTTTGCTTACAATAACAAGATCGGCGGCAGACAGGAATTGCCGCGATCTGTGAGAACAAGGCAAAAACCGCCGGGGGATGCCGGGGGATTTCCGGGGGAAATGTTCCGCGCTCGTTCCGCCGCCGCAAATAATCCTGCGACGTTTTCCGATCCGACGAATTGAGTAGAGACCCGCCTGAGAGGGCGGGACCGGCATCAGCGCGCCAACGCCGATTGCCGGCCCCTAATCATTCGACGTTGGAGGCGTCAAAATGACTGCGGCCATATACAGCCGAATTGCGTCCGCGCGTCTAGCCGCGGCCTTTGCCCTGCTGCTGGCGCTGCCGGCGACCTACGAGATGAGCAAAGCCAGCACCGACTGCCTGCGCATCGTGGTCACGCAGCTCGACCGCGACAAGTAATCAAGGCGCAGCGGCAAGGCAGTGGTCGACCAGCTTGGTGACCAGCGCCATGCGCTGCTCCATCTGGCTGTTGAGGAACCACATGACCATGCCGAGGAAGCCGCAGTTGAGCAGCACCAGCAGAATGAACGCCGGCGGCAAGGCATCGATCAGGCTGCGGCCGAGCGCTGAGATGGTCATGGTGTCCCTGCTATCAAAGAATTGGCCGGCGCTATCAAGACGCCGCTGCCAGGAGTGCCCGATATGAAAGCGGCGCCGGGCGGGTATCTGAAACCCGCCGCGGCGCCTAACCACCACCGAACGTATGAGGTTCGATCATGGCTTACCGGATTTTATCAGCTGCTATCGTCGCTTGTCTCGTCGCCGTCCCGGCAATCGCCGCCGACGAAATAGTCCGCCCGAGTGGCCCCCCGCTTGTTATTCAAGGCGCCGTTGGCGCTCTGATCCAGGCCCCAACCGCCATTGGCAAAGTCTTTGTTGGTGATCCGGCGATCGCGGACGTTCAAATCCCGGCGCCGGATAGCCGGTTTGTTTACGTCTTTGGCAAAAAGGCCGGAACCACTGCTGTTTATGCGCTGGATCAAAACGGCGATATCGCGCTGTCCCGCCTTGTTACTGTGTCAGGACCGAAAACGGTTCGGGTCATGCGCGGCGGCGACACGCACATTTGGTCGGAAGCACACGGCGAGCCGACCGAGTCAAAATCCATCAACCCGCAGCCAGCCTTGAATGATCTGCCGAAGGGCTCGGCGGTCACCGTACCGGTGGGGTCGAAGTGATGAAGCATTTTTTGGTCCGGCAGCCATTCCGGCCACGGCAACGGCGGGCATCAGCCTGGCCTTGCTTGCAATTCCGATATCTGTGCCGATAAATCTTTTACGGCATTCACCAGGGTGAACAGCAGCGCGGTACAGTCAAGCACCTTTACGTCAACCGGCGCGGCGTCGTCGGCCCGCAGAAATGCCTCGCGGGTTGACACCATCTCCGGCATCACCGGCTCGACCTCATCAGCCACCAGGCCGACAAAGGTCTTGCCGTCATCCGGCGTCCCCGCCAAACCGTTGAACTCGAACTGGACCGGGCGCAATTGCAATATCGCGGCGAGCGCATCATCCGGTCGGTAATCGATGACGTTGCGCTTGAGCCGCGCATCCGAATTGTCCGCCCACACACCGCCGCCCGGCTTCGACGCGCCGCCCGTGGCCCATAGCTGGTTGGGCGACACACCCGTATTGACGATAATATTGCGGCTTCCATCGCCGACATAAAAATTGTTGTCAGACGACAGCATAAGAGCTTGATGTAACGTGCCGCCCGTATCCTTGCAGCGCAGAGCATTATTGTTCTGCAAATCGATGGGCGAGGTTAGCGTGACGGTCCCGTTGCTGAAAAGATTGATCGAGTTGTTACCGTCTCCGATATAAATGTGATTGTCGCTACCCATCCAAGCGAGGTTCCGGGCGGTGCCGCCGGTCTCCTTGCCTCTGAATGCGGCGACGTTGTTTGGCACGTCGATGTTGCCGGTCATCGTGCCGCCGGCCGTCGGCAGATACGGCCCGCCGGTCACATAGTTCTGGTTGGCCGCGGCGGTAACCCGGCCCTTGGCGTCGAGGGTTAGTCCTTGGAAGGTGCCGACGTTGCTGTTGACGGTCGCCAGGGTTGCCGCGCCACCACTGGTCGTCACGTCGCCGGTCATGTTCGCGGCGGCGGTGACCAGCCCCTTCGCGTTAACCGTCTGGATCGCGAAGGTGCCGACGTTGCTGTTGACCGTCGCCAGCGTCGCGGTGATCGCCGAGGCGCCCGAGCCGGCGATGTCGCCGCTCAGCGTGATCAACTGATTATTCAGCAGATAGCCCTGCGCCTTGACGAACGCGGTCGTGGCGATGCTCGTATCGTTGTCGGCTGTGGCCGGCGTCGGGGCTTTCGGGTCGCCGGTAAAGCTCGGCGAGTCGAGCGGCGCGCCGCCGCCGGCTGCCGGCCCCCACTTGGCGCCGTCCCACTGCCACGACTTGCCGGCGCTGGTGAATACCTGCCCGACCGTCAGGCCGCCCGGTCCCGGAAAATCCAGCATCAGCCTATCCCGTGTTGATCGTTACGGCGGTCTGCGCGGCCGGCGGCGGCGGCGGCGCCGCGGTCGGGTTGACCAGCACCTCGCGCACCACGCCGGCGACGTTGGCGGTCGGCACCGTCGTCAGCAGCACCTCGCGCACCGTGCCGGCATTGTTGACGTCGGTCATGACTCGACCCGCACGCCTGCCTGCGCGGCGTTGAGCGAGGCCGCGGTCCATGCCGTGCCGGTTGCCGGGTCGGTCGGATAGAGGCTCGTCAGCCAGCCGTAGCTCGTGCCCGGCGCCATCGCGCCGGCGCTGCCGGCGCTGTCGGTGCCGCCTGACTTCAGCCGCAGGCTGAGCGTCTTGGCGCCGGCATCGGACTTGGCGACCGATGCCTTGACCGCCACCGCGTAGATCGCCAGCGGCACCGCCGAGAGCGTCGGGTAGCCGTAGAGATCCTCGTGCCCGACCGTGGCGTCGGCGACATAGGAAAGGCCGCCCTGCACCGGGTTCTGCGCGACCGAGAACCAGTTGGCGCCGGAAGCGGTCACATTGCCGGCGATCACCGTGCTGGCGGTGTTCGACATCGCCGGCGCGGTTCCCGGCGCACCGGAAGCGAAGGTCGCGACCGCGATAAAGTCGTCGGCGACCGAGGTATACCCCGCCAGGCCGTTGGTCACCGCGATGTCGCACATGAACCCGACGAAATACTGCGTGCCGGCGCTGAGCGCGACGGCGCTGGTGAGCGGCATGGTCTTGAGTGTGTTCGCCGTCGTCCCGGTCGTGGTCGAGCCCGAACCGAGCAACGCGCCGGGCACGCCGCTGACGCTGGAATAGACGACTGGCCGCAGGTTGATTGTCGGGCTCGCGGTGGTGGCGGCGAGAAACGAGATCGCACTGAGGGTGCAATTTGCCGCCGGCACCACCGAGCGAAGCCGCAGTTGATTCGCGCCGGTCGATACCAAGGTCGCGGCCCGCGTCTGGCTGGCACCGAGCATCGCGGCGCCGAAGGCGAACTGCACAGCCGCATCCGAACTCGGCAACTGCGTCTCGATGCGCGGGCTGGTCAGCAGGGCCGCGTTGTTAGTGCTGCCGGTGGTGTCGAAGATATAGAGATCGTCGACAATATATATCGGCGTGCCCGAGGCGCCGATTTGTATTCCGTTGGCGGTGTTGTTGGCGGTCGCGGTAGTGTCGCCAGATCCCGACAGAATCGAAACGCCGTCGAGCCACAACTGATAAGCCGCCGAATTCCCGAACGCGATATCCCACTCTAGATAATGAACGGAACTCGCCGAGATTGTGGCAGTCGAGGTGCCGAGTATCGTGCCCGCGCTAAAGGAGCCATTGCGAACCGCGATTGTGCCTGTTGTATTTATCGCTATGCCGGTCTGCCCCGAGGCACCATCGAGTATCTGGATGCCGCACACCTGGGCGAGATTGCTGCTAAAGCGCATGCCGCCGATCAGGCGCGCATAACTGCTCGGCAGCGTTTTGGTTATCGTGCCGCCCGCCGTGTTCGCCTGAAAAGCAAAGCCGGTGGCGCTCAACCCGGCGACAATCTGGCCGCCGGAGCCGCTCGATGATGTCCACTCGCCCTGCGTCAAGAGCGCATTTACGTTGGCGCTGTTGCTGTTCGGCCCGCCGTACTTATCAAAACCCTCACAAAAAATTAGTGACATTACGTCTCCTGCGCGACCAGCGTGGCGTAAAAATTCGCCAGCGTCGCATCCGCCGTCGCCGGGCCTTGCAGCCGGATCACGTCGCCCTGCGCCACGCTGACGGCAGCGCCGCCGGCCGTCGCAAAGGTCGGCGATATGCCGGACGCGGCGATTGTGATCGTGCCGATCTGCGAGAAGGTGTTCGGGCTCGCCGCCAGCGCACGATCGACCGAGATCACGGTGCTCGCGGTGGCATTTGCCGTCGCGCCGGCCTGGCTGGTGTGTCCGAGCACGGCGCCGAATCCGGCCGGGATGGTGATCGCCTTCGATACCTTGTGCAATCCGAGAAGCTGCGAGGCGCCCAGCACGCCGCCGGTATAGCTGAACCCGATATTGTATTTCGCCGGGACGAGGGCGGGCGTCGGCGGGCTGTTGGCGACGACCCACTGGCTTGAGCTGCCGTCGTTGTAATAGATGAAGAGTTGCCCCGAGAGGCTGTCCCACCACAGATTGCCGGCGGTCGGCGAGCCCGGCGGCGTGTCGCTGATCGTGATGCTGGTGCCGCCGCCGCCGCTGGATGCGGCCCAGCTCGGGTCGGTCGCGGTGCCGCCGGTGGTCAGCACCTGGCCGGCGGTGCCGGCCGGCAATGCGGCCCATCCCGTGGCGCCGCGGTAGAGGATCATGCCGCGGGTCGAGCCGAACACCGCGTCGATGACGTTGGTCAGCGACACGCCGATCGGCGCCGCGGTCGCGCCGCTGATGTTGCCGAGGATGAGATTGTTGGCGATCGGCGCGGCGGCGGCGGCATTGGCCCAGGACGGGTTTGCCGAAGCGCCGCCGGTGGTCAGGATCTGCCCGGAAGTGCCCGGCGCGAGCGCCACCCAGGCGGTGCCGCTGCGGTAGATGACGGCACCCTGCGCCGCCGAGAGCGCGCTATCGAGCAGTTGCGAGACCGTCACCGCCGCGGGCGCCGCGCTGGCGCCGCTGATGTTGGCGAGCAGGTTATTATTGCCGACGCTCGCCAGCGAGATTGTTCCGGCGCCGGTGATCGGCCCGCCGGTGAGGCCGGCGCCGGTGGCGATCGAGGTGACCGTGCCGCCGCCGGCCGGCGCATCCCAGCTTACGTCAGCGCCGCTGCCGTTGGTGCGCAGGAAGTAGCCGTTGGTGCCCGGCGCCAGCCCGGCCCAGCCGGCGATCGTGCGGGTGAAGACGGTGCCGCGGGCATTCGAGACGACAGCATCGAACAGCGCGGTCAGCGTCATCGCGACCGGCGGCGCCGCCCCGCCGCTGGTGTTCGCCATGACCGTCCGGTCGGCGACCGGCGCCAGCGCGATGATGCCGGTGGCCACGATGGTGTCGGGCTGGGTGTCGATCCCGGCGCCGGCGGTCAGCGAGGTCACGCCGGCGCTTCCGACGGCCCATGTCGGATCAGCGCCGCTGCCGTTGGTTTTGAGGAATTGCCCGGCGGTGCCCGGTGCTAGCGACAGCCAGCCGGCGCCGCCGCGATAGAGCAGCGCACCGCGCGCGGGCGCAGAGAGGGCGGCGTCGAGGAAAGCCGAGAGGGTGTTCGCGACCGGCGCGGCCGAGCCGGGCTGCGCGTTCGATATCATCGTCGCGGCCGGGATCGGCGTGGCGGTGCCGCTCACCACCGCGTCGACGTAGGACTTCGTGGCGGCGTCGTTATCATCGACCGGGTGCGGCAGGCCGGTGATGTAGCCGCCGGTGATGTTGACCAGCGAGGATGGCTGGTAGGCCATGTCTTCGAGGTGGAGGTTCTCCCACTTCGAGGTCGTGCTGTTCCAGATCAGCGCGTCGCCGTCCTGGAGGTTTTGCAGCACGACATCGGGCAATTGCGACAGGCTGGCATCGGCCGAGCCGAAAATCTGCATCAGCGCCGGCGCGCCGCCGACTTCGATGTTCGGGTCGAACACATCGCCCGAGACGTGATCCAACTGGACGAGGTAGATGCCGCGGTCGGTGACCTTGAACACGTCGAGCTGCACATAGGGCGTCTGCGGCTGCCACTCGTCGCGCCAGCGCATGACGAGTACCGGGATCGTGTACGGCCCCATCACGGTGCCATCGGTCAGCGTGATGGTCATCTGCGTGCCGCTGATCGTGATCGACTGGATCCCGTTCGGCAGCGCCGGATTGTCTTGCAGGTTCAGTATCTCGGTGGCGACCGACCAGAAGTTGGCGTCGACCTCCGCGGCCTGGAGGTTGGCGCCCTTGCCCGGCCCCCAAGCGCCGTCAGTGCGAAAGGTCAGATCCACCGGCTAAACCTCAAGGCGCTCGGGAAAAACAAGCGGCGGGATCGGCCGCGTCGGTTCGGGACGGCGGCGCGCCCCTGGCGGCGGCTTTACCGGATCGGCGGTGCTGCCGGGCGCGGGATACTGGATCAGGCTGTTTGGGTCGAAGAACGTGCCCCACCCGACAGGCTGCGGCGGCAACATCGCCAGGCAGGCCGCCGGTGTGCCGGCGTCGTTATCGGTGCCGCCCCACCATGAGCCGGTCGTCTCGAACTTGTTGCAGCCACTCGCGCCCGGCTTCGGGCAGCAATGCGCCTGCACCAGAACGTGCGCAGTTTGGAAGCTGCCCTGGGTCGTAAAGAGCGGCGGGTATATCTCGTCGCCGCGTTGCGCCTCGATGGTCATGCTGCCTTCGGCGGTCTGATCCGGCGCCGCATTACCTCCGGTAAATGCCTGGATGTTAATATTCCGGTATTCCCGCAGGATGAGCGGTTGGGTCGAAATCGGGTCTTGAAATGTCAGTGTCCAACTGCTGGGTGTGCTCCAAACGTATGGCATTTTGTGCGTCGGCATAAACCATTCGTATTCAGCAAAGACCGGAAAATACGCATACGGTTTGGTCGGCAAGTGGCCCGGGTTCGTATCAGCGATGCGCTGGTACAAGAACAGGACATCCAATATCCAGATCGGCTCTAGTCCGCCTATGCCATGCAGGACGCCGGTCTGGAAAGCGCCGCAGGTTTGCCGGAAGTCGGTCGGTTCGCCGGGATCGTTGGGATCGTCCGGCTTTTTCTTGCGCCAGTGGACCTTAACCACCGGATCGGCCGGGAACTCGACATAGAACGGCATCGTCAGGCGGCCGTCGTGTTGTTGTTCAACTTGATCGTCGCCTTGCTCTTCTTGCTTGCCAGCGGCGTGTTGTAGACCGAGCCTGATGCCGCATAATCGATTTGGCCGGCATCGGACGCGAGCAACTCCTCGGTCGTTTTATCCAGATACAACTTATTACTGCGGCGCACATCGATATAGCTCGGGCTGTCATCGTCCGGGGATTGTCCCGTGATCCGCACGACATCGCTGTCGCGCTGTTTCTCGTCAAAGTCCTCTCGGCCTTTCCTCGTGTTGAACCCGGTCTCGATGAACTGCACCGCCGGCAATGTCGCCTCGCCGCCCCAGGTGAGGATCGCCGTCTCGGTGCTCGGCGTCGGCGTCGACGGGATGATGATGGTGCCGTGCGCGTTGGGCGCCTGAAACGGCCGGACGATGTATTCGAGCATCGGCTACGGCCCAGGCGGCGGCGCGCGCAGATCGATCGTTTGCGGTATCGCCAGCAGGCTCACCGCCGGCAGGAAGTCGGTGTGGTACTCGGCGCCGGTCACCGGCACGAGTTCGAGCGTCACCGTGGAGACCATCTTTTTGATGGCGTCGAACGGATCGGCTAACCCGTTCATCGGCATCGAAACGTTCTGGAACTTGCCCAGCTCGGCGAGCTGCGTCGTCATGCCGTGCGTGACGGTGCAGCTTTTGACGACGGCTGCGGTCGTCATGTGCTGCAAGTTGAGCCCGTCGTCGACGACCTCGAACTGGTCGAGGGTTTGGTACGCCAGTTCGTCGGTCAGGAACAACCGCTGGCTGCCGGCGATCACCTGATAGCCGTCGTCGACATAGCCGTCGTCGACATAGGCGTTGATGCCGGTGGCCGCGGTGGCGGCGTTGCCGGTGCCGGTAGTGCAGCCGATGGTGAACTCGCCCCACATCCCGTCTTCGCCGACCGTGATGCGGTATTGCTTGACCTTGCCGGTGGCCGAACCGCCGGGGATGCGGCGATCGAACAGCGCCACCGAATGCCGCAGCGAGATCGCGATAGCGTTCGCGAAGTTGACGCCGAAGGTGATCTCGACGGCCCGCGCGCGCGCCCGCAGCTTGGCGCGCGCCGCCAGCAGCAGGTACTCGAACGAGCCGGCGCCGCGGTCGGTTTGCAGATAGCTGCGCGCCTCGGGGCCGCCGAGCGGAATGCCGCCGCCGGGGTCGATCGCTTCGGCCACCTTGTCGGACGAATAGGCAATCTCCTCGCTGCTGTCGGTGCCGGTGTTCTCCGACACGTCGAGCACGTCGGCGACCATGACGGCGCGCACGGTCTCGGTGCGCTTCCGGCTGGCCTGGTAATGCACCACCATGCGGATGTGGTAGGCGTTGAGCGCGAAGCTCCACGTCCACGTCCCGTGGTTGATGAAGGCGGTGAAGTCGGTCTGCTCGGCCGGCGGCGCATTCGGATCGTTGGTCAGGTCTTTTGGCGGCGGCCCGATATAGGAAACGTTGTAGGAGTAGGGCCGCAGCCAGCCGATCGGCGAGGTGGCGTCGAGCATGAAGGACAGCGGCTTGCCGTCGTCGCCGTTGCCGGGCGCGACCTCCCAGCCGCCGCCAATGCTGGTGCCGGGCTGCGGCCAGCCGGATTTGAGCGACGTGCCGTTGAAGGTGTAGATGACGGCGCCGCCGGTGAGCATCGCGTGCCAGCGGGTCATCGAGATGCGGGTGATGATGTTGCTCGGGTTGCCCGCGGCCCCGAAGGCCGAAACCAGCGGCCCCGTCACATCGACGAAGCCCTCGCCGGTCTGCTCCCAGGTAACGGTGCCCGACACCGAGACTTGCCGCAGCGGCCCGCCGTCGCCGAAGGCCATCGAGAAAGTATCATAGAACGCCTGATCCTCGCCGACCGTCCAGATACCGGCCTCGCCCTCGATGATATCGCTGGCGGTGACTTCGAGCGTCGTCCGGTCGGTGTGCCACAGCGCGGAGTATGTCTCCAGCACCGTGTCGGGGTTGTCCTGCTGCGTCGCGAGCCACACCGGATCCCAGAACGGAAGCACCTTCATCTCCGCAGCGAGCGCGAGCTTCTGCTGGTTGTAGTCATCGGGTCGCGCGAGGAACTGCAACTGCATGACCTCGGCGGCGGCGAGGCGCGGCGTGCCGATCAGCCGGCCGTTGAACAGCGGCACCGGGTCCGGGTCGCCGGCGATCGACAGCCAGCACCACAGGTTGCGCCCGGTCGCGAGCAACCCGGCACCGTTGTTCTTTATGTCGATGGTCAGCGTCGCGAAGTCGCCTTCCGACTGCGCGATCTCAAACCCAAGTACGTCCTCATCGAAGCGAAGGTGCGCCACCGGATCGAACGGCTCGTTCTCGGCGCGCGGCCCGGTTAACGTCAGCAGCGCCGCGTCCACCGTCGCGGTCGGCGCCTGGTCGAGATCGATCGAGGTGGCGCCGAGAGCCGGCGCGATAAACGTGGTGCCGCCCGGGATACTGTTGCCGGTGGCGTTGTACCGGCTGCCCGGCGTCAGCGCCGCGAGCGCCTCGGTCGGAATGCCGCTGACGGTGAGGTCGGCTTCCGCGACGTTGCCGGTCGTGACCACCGTGATGGGATCGACGATCGTGCCGCCGACCCACGCAAAGTAGAAGGGCCCCGGCACTCAGACTTCCTCGAGGGTCATCGACCAGGAGACCGAGGCGCCCCACTCGTCGCGGCTGGTTTGCAGGTCGACTATCAGCATCAATAGTTGCGGCCGATAGTAGGTATAGTCGCCGTCGACCCAGGCGCTGCCGGGCACCATCGGGCGCGAGGCCGAGCCGCCGGCGGTGAGGAAGGCGAGTTCGACGTGGCAATCGACGTTTGCCTGCATGCCGACCCAGAGCTGATCCAGCGCCGCCGGCGCCACATCCTCGCCGCTGACATCGAGCCGGTATTTCCACATCTGCGGCGCGGCAATCGAGATCAACGTGCCGTTGACCGTGCGCCGTAATTTGTCGATGCCTTGCGCGGCGGCGATCGGCTGCAATGTGCCTTTGAGGCCGCGCGCCGAGAACGGGTTGACGCCGGGCGCGCCGGTCGTGTCGTCGACGACGATATCGAAGGCGGTCGGTAGCGGCGCGATCATCCCGAGACGCGCCCGCCATACCACGAGGGCTTG
>Ga0247670_1000274_pt1 | contig 13537 bp, 10 predicted proteins | sample CNK11_metaG_FD_183042 | JGI IMG/M metagenome (GOLD analysis project Ga0247670, IMG submission 183042) | Soil microbial communities from Purdue University Martell Research Forest, Indiana, United States - CNK11 | ecosystem: Environmental > Terrestrial > Soil > Temperate forest > Bulk soil...
GGTGTCTTCGGGCTTGAGAACCGGACCCTCGACGTGATGCAAAATGCCATGCACCCGGATCACCGGCGGAACACCCACGCGGATGTGCAAGTCGGAGGACCCTTCGGACACGACCAACTGCAGCAAATCGGACATCGAATATGACATAAAAAATTATTCTTCGTCACCCACGGTGGAACGGATGACTTCCTCGGGCGTGGTCAGTCCGGCGAGGATTTTGCGGATGCCGTCTTCGCGCAACGTCCGCATGCCCATCTCGCGCGCCCGCGCGCGCAGCACGGAGGTCGGGGCGCGGTCGTAGATCAATTTGCGCGCCTCGTCATCAATGACGAAAATTTCAAAGACGCCGAAACGTCCGCGGTTGCCGGTGTTGTTGCAATTGTTGCAGCCGCGGCCTTTCATCACGGTCGCCCCCTTCAACAGATCCGCCGTCATGCCCAGGGCGCGCATCTCCGCGTCGGTCGGCGAATACGGCTCGATGCACTTCTTGCAGATCTTGCGGACAAGCCGTTGCGCCATGAGGCAGCGCGTGGACGAGGCGACCAGGAAGGGTTTCACGCCAATGTCCACCAGACGGGCGACCGCGCCGGGCGCATCGTTCGTGTGCAGCGTGGAGAACACCAGGTGACCGGTGAGCGACGCGTTGATGGCGATGGACGCCGTTTCGATGTCACGAATTTCCCCGATCATCACCACGTTCGGGGCCTGACGCAGGATGGCGCGCAAGGCGGTGGCAAACGTCAACCCCACCTGCTCGCTGACCTGCACCTGGTTGATGCCGGCCAGCACGTATTCCACGGGGTCTTCCACCGTGATGATCTTTTTATCCGGACGATTGATATAGTGTAGACAAGAGTAAAGCGTAGTCGTTTTGCCGGAACCGGTGGGGCCGGTGACCAGCAGGATGCCGTCCGGCATGGCGATCAACCGTTCGAAGGTCGCCTGGTCGTCCGTGAAAAACCCGAGTTCGGGCAGACCGAGCTTCAAGCCTTCCTTGTCGAGAATACGCATCACGATGCTTTCACCGTGATTCGTCGGCAGGCAGGACACGCGCAGGTCAATCAACTTGTTCCCCACCTTGGTCTGGATGCGTCCGTCCTGCGGGACGCGATGCTCGGAGATGATCATGTTCGCCTGGATCTTCAGGCGCGCGATGATGGAAGGCTGCAGCCGTTTCGGCGGCGCTTTCATTTCCTGCATCACGCCGTCAATGCGGTAGCGCAGGCGAAACCGCTTTTCCAGCGGCTCGAGGTGGATGTCCGACGCGCGGAGTTTGAAGGCGTCCACGATGATCTGGTTCACGAGCCGGATCAGCGGCGCATCGGCGTCCACCGCCCCGCCGTCATCATCGGGCCCGCCGAGTTCCACGTGCTCCCGGGTCAGCTCCTGGATCACGTCATGGAAGATGCCGTCATCCAGCGCCTTCTTTTCGCCCCCGTAAAATTTGTTCAGCGCCGCATCGATGTCCTGCTCCGACGCCACGCGCAGTTCGATTTCCCTGCCCAGGAGATGCGTCAGCGAATCAATCGTGTTCAGGTCCGACGGGTCGGCGATGGCCACGGCCACCTTGTGCTCGGACTGGAAGACGGGGATGACGCGATATTTTTTGGCGATGTGGCGGGGGATGATCGAGATGACATCGTCCTCGATTTTCAGGCCGGCCAGATGGACGACCTCCGCACCAAACTGCGCGGCCTTGGCCTGCGTCACGTCCGCCGGGCGGATGTGATGGTTCGCCACGAGAAAGTCCACCACGCCCGAGCCGCCGGATTCAGTGCGCGCCGCGGCGACCTGCTCGGCATTGGTGAAGCCGAGGTCAACCAGCAAATCTAAAAGGTAATCGTCTTTTTCTGCCACGATGGTTTTTTGCGTCACACTACTATTATCTTCGTGGAACGCGGGATGAAGTTTTCATCTAACACGCCAAATGTCAATCCAGACTCATGTTTCAATCGGGATTATTTCATGACCGGCCGGCAGCGGAGGTCGCGTTGTGACCGGCCCGATTGGGAATTACCATCAAGCACGCGGTCCATCAGCAGGACAGCCGGCAAATTTTCTTCGCCCGCTTCACCTGCCGTAAATAAAATCAAAACGCCGCCACCGGATTTTCATCCGGCGACGGCGGGTTAAAACTGCGAAGGCGATTTACTTCAACTTCGCGAGCACGGCTTTGATGGCTTCGAAGTTCGGCAAATCCTTGGGCGTGGGCGTCTGTTCGCTGTATTGCACCACGCCTTCCTTGTCGATCACGAACGCGGCGCGCGCCGCGGTGTCGCCTACGCCGGCCAGCATCGGGAACACGACGTCGTATTGCTTGATGACCACTTTGTTCAGATCGCTGGCGAGCGTGACCTGGATGTTGTTCGTCTTGGCCCACGCCTCCTGCGTGAACGGGCTGTCCACGCTGACGGCGATAAAGTCAGCGCCGGGAAACGCCTTGAGGCCGTTGGTCACGTCGCACAACTCCGCCGTGCAGACGCTGGTGTAGGCGAGCGGGAAAAACAGCAGCACGGTGTTGGTCTTGCCGAGGTTGTTGCTCAGCTTCACGTCCACGAGGCCGGTCGCGGTCTTGGATTTGAGGGTGAAATCAGGGGCTTTGGAACCGACGGGAATTGGCATAATGATTTATTGTTTGGTGTTTGAGTTGTTAAAACCTGCTGCGGGAATTTTGGGAGTTCGGCGCGTGCGTGTCAAATGATGATTCTCGGGCGGGACGATTAAACGCGGAGGCGCAGAGAACGCGGAGAAACGCAGAGTGACTGCTTATAAATAATTTCCTGGCAATCTCCGCGACTCTTTGCGTTCTCTGCACCTCTGCGTTTCTCCCCGATTTTAGCGCCGTAGGCCTAGCTGCCGGTCTTCATCCACTGCAAACAATGCGTCAGATAGGGCAGCAATTGCTTCTTGCGCGAGACCACGTCGCGCAGTTCGAACACGCCGGGTTGCGGTTCCGGATAATCGATCCGGTCGATGAACCGCTTTTCGCCGGCGACGAGCATGAGCGATTGCTGGCTGGTCACGTCCGTCACCATGAGCGCGGAGAAGATGTAATTCCGCCCGCGCCGGTAATCCTCCAGCGCCGCGAGCAGTTCGTCCTGACGCTTCCAGAACTGGTCGAACCCGACCTCCTCGATCTGCGCCACGCTGAAGGTATGGCCGTTTTCGCGGTATTCCTTGGCGTCGGTGGTGATGGCCTGCGGCGCGGGCTTCAGCGTGAGCAGCGAACCGGAAGCAAACAGTTTGTCGGTGAATTCGCGCGCGTTGACACCGGCGATTTTTTCCAGGCGCGGCAGAATCTCGCAGTCACGGGCCGTGGTGGTGGGCGAAGTCAGATTCAATGTGTCGGAAACCAGCCCAGCCAGCAGCAAACCGGCGATGGCTTGCGGCAGTTCCACGTCATGCCGGAAAAAACAGTCCGCGACGATGGTGCTGGTCGAGCCGACCGGTTCATTGCGGAACAAGATCGGCTGCTGCGTGGTCAGCGCGCCGAGCCGATGATGGTCAATGATCTCGATGATCTCCACTTCGTCCGCGCCCTGCACCGCCTGCGAGAGTTCGTTGTGATCCACCAGAATCAATTTGCGCTCGACGGGCTTCAGGAAGTCCGCCTTGGACAGGATGCCGACGGTGCGTCCCTCCGCATCGGTGACGGGAAACGCGGCGTAGCCCGAGGCGGCCGCCTCGGCGCGCACGGCACTCAACGGGGCGTCCTCGCGGAAGGAGAGAAATTCCTCGTTGATCATGTGACGGATGGCCACGGCCGAGCGGCAAAGCGAGGCCGTCGTCAGCGTGTCATGCGGCGAGGTGATGATGCTCACGTGATTCTGCCGGGCGGCTTCAAGAATCCCCGGCTCAATGGGCGCCTCGCCGGTCACGATCAGGACGCGCACGCCCTTGCGGACGGCCACTTCCTGGACGTTCGTGCGGTCGCCGATGACCACCGCGAGTTTGTCGAGCGGGAACAGCTCCATGCGCTGCGTGAAGGTTTCGATCGCCATCGCGCTGATCATCAGGATCAATTCCTCCTCGTGCCCGGCGTCGTGGCCGACGACCACCTGCCCGCCGAGCGTTTTGGCCAGCGTGTCCAACGAGGACAACACCCGCCGCGAATCAATCAACCGGTTCGCCGCCGGGAAAAGAAATTTGCTCAGCTTGAACAGCGAGAGCAGCCCGCGACAACGCCGGTCCGCGTCCAGCACCGGCAGCACGCGGATGTCGTGCTCGTCCATCAGGCCCAGCGCCTCGGCGGCGGTCGCATCCGGCATCACGCTCAAGACTTCGTCCTGCATCACGTCCCGCACCTTGGGCGAAACGTCGGCGACAAATCGCGGGGACGGCACGCCAAAAGTTTCCAGGACGAAATTGATGCGGTCGTTCGTGTCGCCGCAGCGCGCGGCCACGGCTTCGGGCATGCCCGTGCGCCGCTTGAATTCCGCATAACCGATGGCCGAGCAGATCGCGTCCGTGTCCGGATTACGGTGGCCGATGACAAAAATTTCGCTCATAAAATCCGTAGCGGCGGTCGGCAGACCGCCGCATTTCTTCTGCCAATTGAATGATCAAAAATTTCGCTCATAAATTAAACTTCGTAGGAGACGAGGTGACGAGGCTCAAATTGAATTTACGATATCTGATTTACGATTTACGAGTCCAATTGAAATCCAGCGCAGTCGCGTAAATCGTATATCGCAAATAATGAGCCTCCTCACGTCGGCTCCTACGAGTTAGAGTGCCGCCAGCACTTCCGCCGCATGTTCCTCCGGCTTCACTTCCGGCCAGATCTTTTTGATCCTGCCGTCCGGCCCGATGAGAAACGTCACGCGAAACACGCCCAGATATTTCCGGCCCATGAAGCTTTTCTCGCCCCACACGCCATAGGCCTGGACGATTTTTTTGTCCTCGTCGGCGAGCAACGTGAACGGCAGCTTGAATTTTTCCACGAACTTGTCATGCGCCTTCACCGGGTCGGGACTGACGCCGAGAATGACCGCGCCCGCCTTTTTGAAATCGGCGAAATGATCGCGGAATGCGCAGGCCTCCTTGGTGCAACCGGGTGTGTCGTCCTTGGGGTAAAAATACAAAATGACATTCTGGCCCTGGTAATCCGCGAGCGAGATCTTCCCGCCGCCGCTGGTCGCCACGGTGAATTTCGGCGCCACATCACCTTCCTTCAATTTCAATTCGATTGTCTTTGCCATAAATTATAACCGCAGATTAACGCAGATAGACGCGGATAAAAATAAAATTCATCTGCGTTCGTCTGCGTTCATCTGTGGTTTCTTTGCCATCGGCGAACTGTTGGGATGCGAACCGAGTTGTTTCACGCCGTCCCAGACATACAGCAGCCCGGACAGGCCGGTCAATATCGCCGAGCCCAGCGCGCAATACAGGAACCACCGCTCGCCGCGGCCTTCGTCCCATTTCAACAGGATCCAGATGACGGCAGCCATTTGCAGCACTGTGGCAACCTTGCCGCTGAAGCGCGGGCGCACGCCGACTTTGCCTGCGGTCATCTGGATGACCACCATGCCGATCATGATCAACAGATCACGCCCGATGATCGTGCCGGTAAGCCACAACGGCATCTGGCCGAGAAACGGGCCGTGATTGAAACTCAGCGTCACCACGCCGGACACCAGCAGCAACTTGTCCGCGAGCGGGTCGAGGATTTTTCCCAGTTCGCTGATCTGGTGGTAGCGCCGGGCGATGTAGCCGTCCACGCCATCCAGAATTGAAGCGACGGCGAAGGACAACAACGCTGCCAGCCGGTGCGTCTCTTCGCCGGAGCGGACGTAGTAAATCAATTCCACGACGAAGAATGGAATCAGCAGGATGCGCAGAATGGTGACTTTGTTGGCGGTCGTCATCGCTGCAAATTTTTACACGGATGGCACGGATTGGCACGAACGGAATGGTGGCACGATAGGTTCTTCCTGGCACATCTCACTATATTGCACCCCCAAGCCCGAACGGGGGTGGGCAAGCGGTCTGTGACAGTGGCACGAAACCGGGCAGGCCCGGTCCTTCCGGCGAATGAACCGCAAAAAATAAAAACACGGCACACGGAGATTTCGCGTGCCGTGAGCATTGCCAGGAAGTCGGCCCGCTACGGTCATCCGTTCAAAGTCCAGCCTTCGCGATAGGGACGGCTCAAGTAGGCGTTGGCTGCGTCCGAATTGGTCACCCGGCCGGTCGCGCCGTCGTATTCGATTTTTTGACCGGCGCGGTAGGCCACCAGGCCCAGCAGCATCTGCTCGATCATGTGGCTGGAGTAACCAAAGTCGCACGAAGTTTTGAGATTGCCTTTGCAGGCATCGAACCATTCCTTCTGGAAATGGCCGAGTGGTGGCAGCACTTCGTTTTTGGGACGCGGTTTGTAATAGGTCAAATCGGAATCGTCGCCGAAGGGCAGGATGATGCGCGACGTGAAATCCGCCACGACAAAACCTTTCGTGCCCTTGAACATGGCGCCATGGCCGATCTTGTTCAGGTCGATGTAATCCTTGGGCGAGTTCGGCATCGCGCCGCCTTGATACCAGCTCACCCGGATCGGCCCGCGCCACGCGTTGGCCGGATTCTCAAAGTGCGTTTCCAGCATCACCGGGCTGACTTCGGGATTGAACGGATCGCCTTTGGCCTCGGCACTGGTGGACAGCTCGGCATCAATCACGTTCCAGACAAGATCCATCGTGTGGCTGCCCATGTCGCCGACCTGGCCGTTGCCGAAATCCCAATACATGTTCCACTGCAGACAATTCGCGCCGGAGGCGCCGGAAAAATATCCCGGATTGTAAGGATGAAACGGCGCCGGGCCGAGCCAGAGATCGTAGTGCAACGTGGACGGCGGACTGCCTTCGGCGGGCAGGTAGCCGGGCCGGCGGAGCTGGCGGTTGCCCCACGCGTAGGCGGTCGTCAGGTCACCGATTGCGCCGTCGCGGATGAGTTCGCGGATGCGGTTGAAATTCGGAAACGCGTGGCGTTGCATGCCCACCTGCGTGGCCAGCTTGTTTTTCTTCTGGAGATAATTGGCCCGCACGCTGCGCGCCTCCTCAACGGTGTTGGCCAGCGGTTTTTCGCAATAGACATGCAACCCGCGATTCAAGGCCCAGTTCGAGATGAAGGCGTGCGTGTGATCCAGCGAGCAGATGACCACGCCGTCCAGCCCGAGCGCCTGGTGATCGTCCAGCAGTTTCCGCCAGTCCACATAGGTTTTCGCGCCGGGGAATTTTTCCAGGCCGAACGCAAGATGGTCTTCGTTCACGTCGCAGAGCGCCACGACGTTTTGGGTGGCGAGCGAATCAAAGTGTGCTTCGCCGCGTCCCCAGGTGCCGATGAGCGCGAGGTTGAGCTTGTTGCTCGGCGCGTCGGCCCCGAACAGTTTGAATTGCGTCACGACGAGCGGGGCGGCGGCGGCCAGGGCGGTGGTGGCGAGGAATTTTCGGCGGTTCATGATTTTATTTGTTCGTCTGAGGACGGAGGAATTGACGGAAATGGTTCGTGGAGGTTACACGTCGCAAACGATCACCGCCTGCCGCAATGAGGCGAGCGGGTCGGGACGTTTCGGGACAAATTCCTGAGCGACGTAACCTTTGAAACCGGTCGCGACAATCGTCTGCATGATGCGCGTCCAGTTCAACTCCTGCGTCTCGTCAATCTCCGCGCGACCCGGCACGCCGCCGGTGTGGTAGTGATCAAAGTATTGGTGGTTTTCCTTGATCGTGTCGCAGATGTCGCCGTCCATGATCTGCATGTGATAAATGTCGTAGAGCAGTTTGAACCGTTCGGAACTGATGCGCCGCACCAGCTCCGCGCCCCACGCCACATGATCGCACTGGTAATCCTTGTGATTGCGCTTGCTGTTCAACAGCTCCATGCACACCGTCACCTTCAACTTTTCCGCCAGCGGCAGGATCTTTTTCAAACCCTCCGCGCAGTTTGCCAGGCCCTTTTCATCGTCGAGGCCGGCGCGGTTGCCGGAGAAACAAATCAAACGCTCGTAACCCGCAGCGGCCGTTTCCTGAAGCCGCTGCTCGTAGGCCGGCACCAGTTTGTCGTGATGCTCGACACGGTTCCAGGCTTTGGGAATGCCGCCGAGGCCGTCAATCGTCGGATTGGAAACCATCGAACAGACGAGGCCGTATTTTTTGACGGTTTCAAAATCAGCCGGCGGGAGCAGATCAATCCCGACCAGGCCCATCTCCTTGCCGGCGGCGCAGAGGTCGTCCAGTTTCACTTTGCCGTAGCACCAGCGGCACGCGCTGTGGTGGATGTTGCCCTTGAGTCTGGCGGGGGCCGCCTCTTCCGCGCGCGCCAGCCTGGAGAACAAAGGCGAAACGGCCGCGGCAGCAGCGGTGTAACCGGCGGCTTTGCGCAGGGCCGAACGGCGCGACATCGGAAGTTTCATGCAGACTGTTTAACCAAACGCGAAAACCGTTGCACGCAAAATCACCGACCGCCTGGGCCGTCCAATGTTCTTTCCGGGCGGCGGGACGCCAGCCCCCACGGCAGACGAGACGTCCGCCGCTACTTGGACTGCACAGCACGCGGAAGGTGCGGCCTAAAAACAACAGGCGCGTCCGCGAGGACACCTTTTTATATTTGGATTGTCGCCGCCATTGGAATGCGCTATCCACTTACAAACCAGACAGGAAACCATGATTCTGAAACCTTCTTCCCCCGATTTCTTCAACGGCCTCGTTTTCGGTTTTGATGTTGGCACCGGCTCCATCGGCTACGCCGTGCGCAAGGGCGCTGACTTCAAAGATGTGGGGGTGCTGATTTGCGATAGCGAAGGCAGTGACTTGAGCAAACGCCGCGATCTACGCCGCCAGCGCCGCACGCTCCGCAGCAAAAAATTTCGGCGGCAATGGTTTGCCAAAGAATTGGTGAAGCTCGGCTTGCTCAAGCCAGAAAACTCGCCCGACGATCCGATCTCGCTCCGTCTCCGTGCGCTCAATGGCGAAGCGTTGAAGCCGGAAGAACTTCACGTCGCGTTGACGCATCTTTTCAAACGGCGCGGTTACAGCAAAGTGCCATGGGCGAATGTCGAGAAGGCGGCGACGGAAACAGCCAAGCCAAAAAAAGATGACGACGAAGGAATCATCAAAGAAGCTGTCAAAGAAATGAAAGTGAAGCTCGGCGACAAGCATCCCTGCCAATTTCTTGCCGAGGAAAAAGCCAGAGTTGGCGATAGCCCTACAAGCCATTGGGCACGGAAGATATATTGGCCGCGCGAAGTATTGCGTGATGAATTTCTCGCTATTGTCGAAGCGCAAAAGAAAAGTTTCCGCCAACTGGCGGAGAAAGCAGACTGGCTGTTATACGGAGAATCGCAGTCGAAGGAAAAAAACGGTGAAACCTTCCATGTTTTTTTCAAAACCACCGAGGCGCGCAATCCCGGCGTGATGGGTCTGCGCTGGCCGCGCTTCGACAATCGCGGCCCGGCCCTGGATTCTTTGCAGCCAGTGGATGAGCAAGGCCGCCCGCTGCACGTTGTCCGTAAAAACAAGAAAGCATTCACGGTTGCGCAATGGGAACTGGCATTGATGAATTTTCGGGTGCTTGATGCCGCCACGCGACAGAAGCGCGACCCCCGCATTGATTTCCCCATCTTCATTGAGAACCTCCGCAACGAATGGAACAAGAAAGGCAAGGTTACGGAAACGCGATTGAAAAAGCTGGCCGAGCCATTCAATGAAAAGTTTTTGCTGATTGAAGATCAAAAGCCGCTCACGCCGGAAACCGGCACAGGTCGTGCCCGATATTCCTCGCCCACATTGGAACTCATCCGTAAAGAAATTGGTGAAGGTCGTCGAGTTGACCCGCCCCAGCCGATCTTACGACGCAAAGGTGAAAACGCGGAACAGGCGTTGAATCGCTATTTGGCGGACATCAAGCATCCGCTAGTGAGGCATCGCTTAGTTTTATTCCGTCGGTTATTAATGCAACTGGCTTCGTGTTACGGCCAGCCAGACATGATTGTTCTCGAAGCCGTTCGCAGTCTTGCCCTCGGCCAGAAAGCAAAGAACGAGTTGAACAAACGCAACGAACAGTTTCGCAAGGAGCGGGAAAACGCGCGCGCACAACTCTCGTCTAACAACGAATCGTTCTCCCGAAAAAGCATTCAGCGCTACCGACTCTGGCAGGAAGCCAAAGGCCGCTGCCCATTTTGCCTGCAAACGATTGAACGGACTGATTTGGGTTATGGCGCAGACATTGAACATCTGGTTCCGCGTTCGATTGTGGATTGCAATGAGTTTTACAACCTCACCGTCGCTCACTTGAAATGTAACCGGGAATTAAAGGGTGACCGCACGCCATTGACCGCTTTTGGCGGCACGCCGCAGTGGGAAGGAATAAAAGCCAACGCGGAAACTTGCTTCAATGGGCGCAAGCTAGAAATCTTCTTAAGTCCGAACGCCGAAGAATTGATTGAACAAAAGTCAGATCTCCAGCACACGGCTTACATTGCACGCGTCATCCGCCATATCTCTTTGGTTCAACTCGGCTGGCTAAATAACGAGGGCCGCGACCCAACGCCGGAAAAACAAAACCCCGCATTGAATTTTCAAGTCACCAACGGCCAGCTCACAAGCCGGCTGCGGAAAGCATGGGGCTTGAATCAGATTTTGCATCCGCTCCCGCCCGGCAAGCGTTGGGATGAACTGACGGACGAAGAACAAAACCAATTCACCGAGAAGAATCGTGGTGATCTGCGCCATCACTCGCTCGATGCAATGGTGATTTGCTGCACGCTTCCTTGGCTGGCGCACCGCACTCATGGTGCGAAAGATTTATTCGGGCGGCATGGTTGGTGGACGCAAGACGAGAAACAACGAAGCAAAGCCGCAAATCCGCTTTTCCCGAATGACGGCGAGATGCACGAGGTGGTGAAAAAGGAAATTGAAAAGGTCGTCGTGCGGCATCACGTCTCGCGGAGCAATCACCAACAGGCTTACGCCACGACGCTTTACGCCAAGAAAGCCAAAAACACCTACGTTGCGCGCGAAGTCTTCACGTCACTCACGCCAAAGAATCTTGGAAGCATCTGGCCGGAAACATTTGCGCTATATTGCGAGGCGGCATGGCGGCGTTACTCTGAAGAAGCGGCAGACCTCGCAGGCGAATTGAAGCGGACAAAAAACTGCGTGCCTGAAAGTTTCACGCGCAAACTTTGCTTCTCCCATTTCCAAAAATGGCGACAAGATGATTGCCCGGATTTTTATTGGCCGAAAGAAATCAAAACTCCCATCCGCAACGTCCGACTGATTTCCGTGAAAGACGACACGGCAGTAGTTCCCTTCAGCCCCGGCACTCATGCTTATGTAAAGCGAACCGGCTTCAAAGAAGTGCAGGTTTTTCTGGCAGCGGACGGAAAATCTTTTGTGCCGGTCTTTGTTCCATACTGGAAAAACGACAAGCCGCTTTGTGGACAACCGATCATGCAAGCTAGCAAACCGATTGCCGTCATCCAGCGCGGGCAAACCGTTGAAATCAAGAAAGCATTAGCCGCCGGATCGCCACCGGGAAAATATCGAGTCATAACCACGATGCAGGCTCAGGTAAAACTCGTTCCGGCACATCTTCAAAACAAGCCGGAAACTTTAGTCGCGTTCGGAATGAAATCATTTGGTGCAAATCCACCTTGGCCTGATTTTATTCGCGCCCTTGGTTATGAGTTACCACATCCTCCATCTGTTAAGTCACAATCTGAAAGTCCGCATCAAGCTTGACCAGCTTCATGTCACGGACTTGGATAGCGGCTCGGACAAGTCCGTGCCGCTGGCGGATGTCGCGGTCATCGTGTGCGCGGCGCGGGACACGGAGTTTTCCAGCAGTTCGCTCCGGCGCATGGCGGAATTAAATGTCCTGTTGCTGATCTGCAATGAAAAGTTTGAACCGTGCGCCATCACCCTGCCCTATTATCGCCCCACGAATACGGAATTGCTGCGCCGACAGATCGAATGGACGGCGGAATGGAAAACCGCCATGTGGCGACAGATCATCACGGCCAAAGTCCGCAACCAAGCCGCCAATCTCGCGCACTTGAAACGCGCGCATACAGTCTTGACGGAAATTGCCAATCGTTGCGAAAAACCAAACCCCGTAGCGGCATCTCGGCAGAGTGCCGCTGATGAAGAAGTGCGGCGTTCTCCCGAAGCACCGCTACGCCCATCACTCGCCACCCTCACCGCCTCCAAGCGCGCGGCTTTCCTTTCCGATTCCCCAGAGGCTTCCGAATCCCGCGCGGCACGGCATTACTGGAAACATTTGTTGCCGCGTTTGAGTGAATGGCAGCAGACCGAAGAAAAAACTCGTGTTCCCGGCACCCGTGAAGGCGTGAACGGAATGTTGGATTACGGCTACGCGATTTTGCGGACGGCAGTTTTGCGTTCGTTGGCCGCGCATGGATTCATCGCCGCCATCGGCATCGCGCACACACCCAAGGCTGGAAGTTTTGCACTGGCGGATGATGTGATGGAACCGTTGCGCCCGTGGATTGACCGCGAATTGAAAGTGTTTCTTCAAGGTGGACCGCGCCCGATGCAAGAATGGATGCGACAATCCGTGAGCGTGTTGCAATTGGAGGTTTCCATCAACCGGAACAAGATGCGACTCCTCAATGCGATTGATATTTACGTCCAGAGTTTTGCGGATGCGGCGCTGTCTCGTCTGCCAACTCTTCTTAAAATTCCAATGCTGCCGTGAGTAATGGACCCAACAATTTGCCCGACGAGGAAGAATTGTTGCCCGACGAACGTCCGCGCCGTTCAAGACATGAAAAGTCTGACACGGCAGGCAAAGCGTGGGAAAAATCTTCGCTCCAGTTTAACCAACCGTTTCAACTTCAACCCTCAACCGCTGCCGATCCGCCAGTTCGTCCTCGTTCCCGTGGCAAGCAAGGACGCGACCCGGTATGCAGTAAATATCGTATGGCCTGGGTGCTTGTATTTTTTGACCTTCCCGTTGGCTCGCCGGAGGAACGCCGCGACGCCACCAACTTCCGCAAGGATTTGATCAAGGACGGTTATTTCATGGTGCAGTTCAGTGTTTATGCGCGGCCATGCGGCACTGCCGACCGGGTGGAAACGCAAGTGCGTCGGTTGAAAGCTAAAATCCCATCCAAAGGCGAAGTGCGCGGCCTGATGATTTCCGACGCGCAATGGGGGCGAATGATTATCATGCGCAGCCAGCAAACAGCCGACGCGGAGAAAATGCCGGCGCAAATGCAATTCTTCTAAAAAAGAAGATTGGCGTAGAATTTCTTCTACGCCAATCAAGACCTCGTATCCTGTGGGTGCAAGCTCTGGTTTCCCAGTCTTTTCAGTGCCACAAGTTGGTCAACATATTTGAGATGGTGCCCCCCGTCCAAAGGATCGCAATCAACTCGCTCTTCTTCTACCGCAACCGACTTCCGCCGTCAATCCAGTTTAGAATCCCTTGGACGGGGGGCAATCCCAAACCGGCCGTTAAACAAGTCGCAAGAACTTGGGAGTTTAGAATCCCTTGGACGGGGGGCAATCCCAAACCAGTT